>WNGR01008781.1_pt1 | contig 18082 bp, 14 predicted proteins | sample 5407581 | NCBI WGS metagenome assembly WNGR01 (sample SAMN13153383, study PRJNA577476) | soil metagenome | isolation source: 80 cm soil or saprolite under Garry oak tree replicate 2 | place: USA:California | collected 2016-06-15 | reverse complement strand
CCATGGTCGTTGTCCTTTGCCTGTCTCGTGCCAGATCAGCACTGAGTGGACCGACCGGCGATGCCCGCGACGGACGGCGCCCTATCAGCTGGACGCCTCATCGGGATCGATTAGCACTCACAAGACGAGAGTGCTAACTAAGGTGTAGCACTCGCCCCCCACAACCACAAGAAACCGACCCTCCGAGGACGCCGCGACCTCGCCTCCCAACCCGCCCGAGCACCGGCACGGCCAACACCGACCCAAGCCGTGAAACTGTCCGCCGAGTCGTCCGCTCATCACCGCTGCTGCTTCGTTGATGCGCCCGTGTTCGGCTACGACAGGCTCGGTGCCGACCTGATCGAGGTTGTGAGCGGCCGGTTTGGGTCAGCTCACCGGCCGCGGACGCCGGCCACGACCCCGCGCCGGGCGGCCTGCTCAACTTTGAGCTTCTTCGCGGCTCGCTTTCTGCTTGATGGTCCTGCTCGGTTTCTTCACGGTGGCCCGTCGTGGCGACTTGTCTGCCATGGCTCTCCCTGCCGGCCCGGCCTGTGAGCGCGGCTGGCCGGCCGTTCGTGAGGCGTCGACCGCGATGGATCGAGCCCGAGCCGCTACCCAGCGCCTTCCCGGTGTCCCGGACCCGACCTCGGGCTGACTGGGGGCCCCGGACGGTCTACCAGCACGGGAGACCGTGCGAGGCGAGCCGGCGTGGTTTCTGTCGTGGACCTCAGCGGCCGCCGAAGATCGTCGGCCGCGGTCGCCGAGCGCCCCGCCGCTGACCGAGGCGGTGTCGCGGCGGGAGGAACAGCCTGCTGCCGCGGGTGTTCGCGGCCAAGATCAGCGCGTGCCGCGGCAGTGACGATCAACTACCGGTACCGAAGATCACATAGCGACACGCCAAGTTCTGAGACCAAGCCCAAGGAAGTGCGCAGCGATCGCGGAGGAATATCGGGCTCCCCGTGAACCGAGCCGACGGCTCTCGCAAAAACGCGCACATCTGCCGCGACGAGTGCGCTGTTTTGGCGCGCCGTTGCGGGAACGTTCTAGCCGCCTTCAGGTAGTCGCAGGCGATCTTGCTACGGCAGTTGCGGCGCGTGCAGAATTCCGGCGGAGGTGACGGCGCCTAGCCTCCAGGGCACCGCGAGCTGGGTCGACGCATCGGCGAGGCAAAGTCTCTGGCCTCACGGCTTGCGCGGGTCAAGCACACGGCGATAGTGACGCGCTCGACGGACTGGTCAGTGAAGTGTGCCGATCATGCGGATCGGGGCTGCGGATGCTTGCCACATTGGGTTTCCCTCCGGCCCGGTCAGTCTGCGGTGGCGGGGTTGTCCTGATGGTTCGACCCCGCGCCGCGCGCGGGCGCCTTCGAGCGTCTGGTCACCGCCCGCCGACGCCGCCCACGTGCAGCCGCGCGACCCGGCGGCCCGGCCTAGATCGGCGAGGAGCGCGACCTGCTCGCCGGGCGTGCACCTGATCATTTGCGCGAGGGCGCGCGCCGGTGCTCGTGGCCGACCTGGCCGCTCAGCGGGACCGCGGGCCAAGCTTCGCCGACGAGGCGATGCGGGTCGGGTTCCGGGCGGTCTACGCGTTGCCGATGCGACTGCGCTCTGACATCACCGGCGCGCTCAACCTGTTCCACCGCGACCCCGACACGATCACCGAGGCGACATCGCCGATCGGTCAAGCCCTCGCCGACGTGGCCACCATCGCCATCCCTCAGCAGCGAGTGGTGCAGGCGCGTGAGGAGCTCAGCCAGCAACTGCAGACCGCGTTGAACAGCAGGGTCATCATCGAGCAAGCCAAAGGTGTGCTCGCCGAACGGCAACATACCGACATGTCCACCGCCTTCGAATTGCTGCGCGGTCACGCCCGCAGCACGCACCAGCAACTGTCTGCGGTCGCGCGTGCCGTGGTCGCCGGCGAACTGGGCACTGACCAGTTGCAGGTCTCCCGTCGTCCTTACACGCTGCCAACGGCCTGACCCGATCACGGCCCGTACGCCATACCCGGACGTGGTGAACGGGAGTACAGTCCGGGCCAAGCGGGCGCTGCGAACAGGTAGCTTGCCCGTGTTGCCCCGGACCCTGGCGATACGCCGAAGATCGTGATGGGTTGACGGCGGATCCGAAGCGGCAGCCAGCGAGAGCCCGAGCCGGGCCGGGGGGCGTGACCCGACAAGCCGCTGGCGGGTCTGAGATCCACCCGCTGACCCCATCGCGCGCGGTGGGTAGACGCTCAGGCATAACAGCACGCCTGAACCCCGGGGGCACCCGCCGTCGCACAAGGCGGCGCCACGGCCGTGCCTGGGGGTTAACGGCCGTGGCACCGACCCAGCCGAATCCTCTCGGTCGCCCCGCTGAGCCCGGGCGGGTGCGACCGTCGAGCTGGCGTCCTCGTCGCCAGGGTTTCATCCGCGACGGGCGTGGTCGAAATGAGGTACGGGGCAGCTATGGAGTATCTGGGCGACTCGTTGGATTCCAGTGCTGAGCGCGGCGGGCGGCTTGTCATCACCGTTCGGGCCCGCGACGCGATGAGATGGGTGTGCGACGCTGGCGGCCCGCAGGCACTGGTTGTGACCTGGCCGGCCGGCGCCGCGTACCTTCCGGTCGCGATGTTTTCGCGAAACGACTTCGACGTCATCATCGGCCACGTCGCACGCTGCCCCCTCTATGCCGACGTGCGCCAGCTCGGGTTCTTCGCGGACAGGCATGCGGTACTCGACGTGGCCGAAACAATGAACTGGCGCGAGCAGCCGCTGCTGCGCCTGCGATCCGCCCCGTGTGGCGACAATCATCGAGTTGCGCCACGCACTGAGGTCGTGACGCAGTGACAGTCGCACGGTCAGACCAGGTTGGTTATGAGATCTCCACCGAGTTGTACGACGAGTTTCGCGGCCTGCTTTCCGATGACACGATCCGGGGCTGTGTCCGCGAAGCGATGACCGATCTTCGCGGCTCGATCAGCCGCGAAGCGCTTCCGGAGATGGCGGTGCGGCTCGCACGAGTGCGGCTTACCACGCTGGCCCACGCTTGAGCAGCTCCGACATTCACGGCGCGGCCGCTGGTCCCGTGACGCCGGTCCGGGTCGCCGGCGTGGCAGACGTGCGCGCTGGCGGCGTGGAAGAACCTCCTCTCGAGCGGGGAAGGTCAATACGGTCGTCAGCCGGCCCAACGCGCCGTCGCGGGTTCAACGTGCGACTCAGCGAAGAGCAGTGCGACGGCCTTCAGGAACTCGCCCGCGAGCGGCACCTGCCCACGTCAACTATGGCGCGCGCAGGGCTGCTCGACCGACTCGACCACGAACGGCAGGCCTCGTGAGCAGCCCAACGTCACACGTCCCGCGCAGTCCGGTCGGATTCCAGCGTAGCGTCGGTCGTAACCGAAACCCGTGGCGTGGGGAGCACCCGGAACCTGTCCCTGCGATCCTGGAGCGCTCGATGGCGACAAAGAACAAGGGTGGCCGAGAAGTCCGCAAACCGAAACAGGACAAGAAGGTCAAGGTCGAAAGCGAAGGGCTGGCCACTTCTCGACTGGAGATCGTCCCTGCCCGCAAACCGCGTCACACCAAGTAGCGGCGCGGTCGTCGACTACAGCCGACGATGAAGGTCGCGATGCTCGGACCGGTCGCCTGGCGAACCCCGCCGGAGCACTACGGGCCCTGGGAACTCGTGACCAGCCTGCTGACCGAGGGCCTGGTAGCTCGCGGCGTTGGTGTCACGCTGTTTGCGACGCTTGATTCACTGACCAAGGCGTCGCTCGCGGGTGTATGCCCGCACGGTTACGCCGAGGATGCGGCGATGGACGGCCGCGTTTGGGAGGCCTTACACGTCGCGCATGCGCTGGCCCGATCAGGCGAATTCGACCTGGTGCACAACCAACTCGACTGGCTACCCCTTGCATTTGCGGCACATTCGCGCGCGCCGATGGTGACGACCATTCACGGCTTCTCCGGTGCCGGGATCTTGCCGGCCTACGCCCGGGCGAACTCGTCCTACGTCGCCATCTCCGAGGCCGACCGTGACCCCGGTCTTGAGTACGCGGCCACCGTGTACCACGGCGTCGACCTCGATGCGCTGTCGCTGCAATCCACGCCAGGGCGTCACCTGGTTGCGTTCGGGCGTATCCATCCGGACAAGGGAACCGCGCAGGCAATCGCAATCGCGCGAGCCGCCGGCCGTGACCTGGTGATCTGCGGAATTGTTCAGGACGAGAAGTACTTTGCTGAGGAAGTTGAACCGCATGTCGACGGCGAACGGGTCGTGTATCTGGGTTCGGTCGCTTCTGAGCGGCGGGCAGAGATCCTTGGCTCGGCGGCGGTTCTGTTGCATCCGATCGACTTTGCCGAACCGTTCGGACTTTCGGTGGTCGAGGCGATGGCCTGTGGCACACCGGTTGTGGCGTACCGGCGTGGTTCCATGGCCGAGGTGATCGACGTGGGCGTCACTGGGTTTCTCGTCCACGATGTTGCCTCTGCTGTCGATGCGATTGAGGCCGCGGTTCGTCTTGATCGCGCGCGGGTGCGGGCACGCGCTGCCGAACGGTTCGGTGTGGATCGGATGGTGGATGACTACATGCGCGTCTACGAGCGCGTGCTGGTTCGTTCTTGACTGCGGATCTCGCCGTTGACGCTCAGCGCGGTGAGCAACTCGTCGAGGGGAACCCAGGCCACGCCGATCCGGATATCGTCTATGCCGTAAGGGATCCACACCACTCCGTCGTGGAGCAGGGCGCCGCACGAATAGACGACGTTGGGCACGTACCCGTCACGCTCGTCCGCACCCGGCTGCAGCAGCGGGGAGCGGAGCCGGCCGAGAACGCGGGTGGGATCGTCGAGATCGAGCAGGATCGCGCCGATGCCATAGGTGCGCATGGGCCCGACGCCGTGGGTGAGCACGAGCCACCCGGCGTCGGTCTCGATCGGCGAGCCGCAATTGCCGACCTGCACGAGTTCCCACGATTCGGCTGGTTGCTGCAGTGCCTGCACGGGTGTCCAGGTGAAGCCGTCGGGCGACGTGGCGAGGCTCGTCGTCTCGCCGTCGGATCGGCTCAGGGCGAGGTGTTGTCCCGCGACCAGCCGGGGGAACAGGGCCATGCCTTTGTTCTGCGCGGCCACTCCGGTCAACGGAAGCGCGCGAAACGTACGCAGGTCGGGGCTGGTCAGCATTCGTATTGCGATGCGATGTCCGTCGTACGCGGTGTAGGTCGCGCGGTAGTCGGGCTTGCCGTCGCCATCGACGAAGCGGACGAACCTTGCGTCCTCCATGCCGTTGCTCTCCTGGGCGTTCGCCGGCATGAGTACCTGCTGGCCCAGGGCGACGTCGGCCGGGAAGCTCACCTCGTAGGCGGAGGAGACGGCTGTACGCAGGTTGTCGACGGCTGTCGTGGCGCTGTGCCGGCCGAGCAGGTCGGGATGCACTTTGGCCAGCACTCGTTCGAAGTCGGCGGTGTCGAAGTCGCTGGGCAGCGCCCGAAGTACGGTGCTGGTGATCTCGTCGAGGGTTGTCCGGCCCGCGAGCACGGCGCTCAGATGCATGGTGCGCCATCGGGCGGTCGTGGCGGCCCCCGCGACAGCGGGCAACGGCCGTGGATCGAATTGCCACGTCGCCGCCGGGCCGATGACGGCGGTTGCAAAGCCGATCGAGGACACGTGCCCCTCGCCGATCCCGCGAACACTCAATGCCACCCGAGCCTGCCCAGGCTGCAACCCACCTTGGTCGGGATGCAGCACCCCACTGGGATTGCACAATGCCGCCCCTTCCACCGAGTAGGCGGCGGTAAACGTGGCGCCGAGCAGTACCGTCCGGGCGGCGCTCAGTTCGAGGGCACGGTCGAGGTGCGAGCTGACGATCGACGCATGCCGCGCAAGCAGCGCAGGAAAGTCGGGGTAGCGGCCGGCGAACTCATTGAGCAGCGCCTCCGCAGTCGCTTCTACCGTTGCCTCGTCCAGCGCGAGAATTCGAGCGACGACCGCTCCGGTGCGCGATCGGGCGACAGTCGGCTCCTCGCCGGGTAGGAACAGCCGGGCCACCACTCGTGCTGTGTCCGCGCGGAGCGCCGATCCGGTGCGGCGAGCCAGCACGGCACTCACTACAGAAAGCCCAGTCGGCGAGCGTGCTGCGCGGTGGACAGCATCGCCAGCGTCGACTCCGCGCCCTGGTTGAGGTTGCGGCCGTCCCGTTCCAGACCGTCGAAGCCGGCGCCTGTGTCTGCGTCAAACATCTGGGTCTTGCTGTCGTTGTCGCCGAGGAACCAGCGCCACGCCAACCGCAGGGTGACCAGCGAGCCAGGATCAGCGGCCAGCGCGTGTGCCCGCGCGCACGCGTCGGCGAGCGCGGCCACCTCGATCGGTTGCTGGTCGAAACCTGGATAGGGATCACCCGGTCCCCGGCCGCCGACCGGCGTCACCGACAGGTGGCCGTCGCGTGTCTCGGCCTCGGACAGGAAGCGAAGCAGGTCCAGGCCGCGGCTGAGCAGCGCGGGGTCCGACAGGGCGCTACCGGCCAGCAGCAGCGCCTCGACGAGGCTGCCGTTGGCGTACGTGAGGCGCGACTCGGGCCACGGCCAAGTGTTTGCGTCGATTTGGACGATTCGGTTCGCGCTGTCGCGCAGCAACGACTGCGCCGCGGGCTCGCCTGGATGGTTCAGCAAGAGTTCACCTGCGCCGAGAGCGGCGAAAGCCATGGCCCGGGTGTCCGGGGAACGCTGCTGGGCAGCACCTCGGAAACCGTAAAGCGCCCGTGCGCGCATGCCCTCAGTCGGCGCGTGGACGGCAGAGACGCCCAGTCCCCACAATGCGCGTCCCCACCAGTCGCCGAGGCCGGGTTCATCGATCCATCTGCCGTCGGCATTCATCCGGTTGTGACAGCGTCCATCGGGCTCAACAGCAGCCAGCACGAAGTCGAGATAGACGTGCGCGAGTCGCTGTAGTCGCAGGTCTGGCCTCGGTTCGCGGCATGCGACGACCAACGCGCGCGCAGCGTCGTCGAGGCAATAGCCGTGCTCGGGGCGAGGCGTCGAGTACCGCGCATGCTCGAAGAGTCCGTGGTCGCCGGTGAGCCGAGCCAGATGCTCGAAGTTCGGCCGCACCGCGAGCGTGGCTGTGGTCACGCGGCGACACCGGCTCTGATGAGTTTCGAGCTGACATCGCGGTAGCGCGCGGCCACGGCCGGCCACCGCAACTGCTCTGCGGTTGCCGCGGCGGCGCGCGCCATCCCGGCCGCGAGATCGCTGCGGGTAAGGACCGCCCGCAGCGCTTCCGCCATCGCCGAAGGATCCTGGTGCGGTACGAGCAGACCGACACCACCGCCGAGAAGCTCGACGGCGTGTGGAAACTCTGTTGCCACAACGGGTTTGCCGGCGGCGACCGCTTCGATGAGCACGCCTGAGGTGACCTGTTCTGTGGAGTCGTAAGGCAACAGCACGACGTCGGCCTGACGTACCAGCGCAGAGAGCGACATCGGACCTGCTCGTTGAGCCGCATGCGGTAGGCCTCGCCCTCATTCGCAAGCACCTTCGGGTGAGTCTGACCGGCAATCACGTACCTTGGGGCCGGCACGAGTCCGGACAATTTTGCGAACGCCTTGATGCCCCACTCGATGCCCTTGCCAGGTCCGAGCAAACCCCAGCTCAGCACCATGGGCTGGCCGGTCCGGAACATGGGTGCCGAGACAGCGCGGGCGTGTGCGTCGGGTGCTCCGTGCGGGATCACGTGGACGTTGCGCATGTCCACGGCATAACCCGCCGCAAGACGATCGCGCGCGGTCGTCGACATAACTACTACCGCATCGGCCTTCGCCATCACGGCTTCCAGCACCGCACGCTGGCTGGTCGTGGGCGAGGTGAGCACCGTATGGACGATGACGACACAGGGGATCTGCAGCATGTCCAGCAGCGGCAGGACCTCTGAACCGTCCGGCCCGCCATAGACGCCGAACTCGTGTTGCACGATCGCGACGTCGCATCCGTTCAGCGCAGCCGTCGCGCCACGCATGCTGACCGAATCACCTGCAATGAGCTGGGCCTTGACCTCAGGGGCCGGCCGCGGCTGCGGGGACTCCACCAGGCGTACGACAAGCCCGTCGTCGCCTGAGCCACTGACTAGCTCGCTGAAGAGTGCGGCGGTAAACGTGGCCAGCCCGCACTGGGTCGGCGGATAGGTACTGACGAAGCCGTAGCTCGTGCTCACAGTGGACGTGCCTTCCATTCGAATGGCACCGCCAGGCGAGCGCGAAGCCCACGCGGAGCGAAGGTCGTGCGGTAGGGGCAGCGTGTATGCCCGAGCGAGTGCCTCTGCAGGGACTCCCGTTGCGACGTGACCTGTTGGCTGCCGCCCGCGATTCGAGCGCTGGCGCGGCGCCGCCATACCGTCGAAGCTACAGGACGACGGGCACGGCCATCGCTCTGTCTCGTCGATGGCGCGATGAATTCCACCCTTGAATGCCCGCTGTGCGGGTCATCGCGGATCAATGCTCATCGTCAAGATACCGCGAACATTACCCGCATTTCGTCCTTCTCGGCCGCTAATGAGCTGTGCGCACACGCGGGTCGAACCGTGCTTCTCCGTGCTTCTTCGTTGGCGGTGAGCCCTTACGCCACGGTGACCGTCGACTTGGCGTAGGTCCGGTCGACGGTTCCTCGAGTAACTGATCTAGCCTGCCACCCCAGGCGCCGACAGGCACGCATGACGCGTTAGCGGAATGTAATGATGTCAATGAACTGTACCAACCAGTGATCAACTTTAGTGATCTTGCCAAGCGCTGGAGGCCCCAGAATCATTGGGATAGAGCGTGGTGCGCCGCCAGGGACTCGAACCCCGAACCCGCTGATTAAGAGAGCGCAGGCCTGGCCCGACTGCCCTGTCAACTCTGGCAATGCTGAACCTGCAGGCGGTCAGGCTTGGCAATCATGGCTCCTGCGCGCAGGCGTTCAATGACAGACTCATTGACAGCCTACTGTCCACTGTGGACAGTCGGCCGCCTTGTGACGGCGGCTGCTCGGGATCACGGTGTTCGCCACGTTGCGCCGCTCGCTGACTTGGGAGCAGGGCAAAGAGATGGCCGGCCGCTCTGGACGGTGTGGCGAACGAGATCAACAGCTGGGCTCGTAGACCCTGATGCCATGAAGGGGCGGGGCCTCCCGCTCCGTGGGCTCCCGGCTCACGCTCGGGGTGTTCACGTCCATCCGGTTGAGGAGGTCCGTTGTGAACGAACAGTACGAGGGTCAGCAGTACGTGGGAATTGATCTGCATCGTCGGAGGTCGGTGATGGTTCGGATGACGGCAGCGGGCGAGCGTCTGGAGACGCTGCACCTGGACAACGACCCGCTGGAGCTGGGTCTGGCGTTGCGCCGGGCGGGTGAGGATCCGCAGGTCGTGCTGGAGGCGACCTATGGCTGGTACTGGGCCGCGGACGTGCTCGCCGAGGCCGGCGCGCAGGTGCATCTGGCGCATCCGCTGGGGATCAAGGGTTTCGCGTATCGGCGGGTGAAGAACGACGAGCGCGACGCCGCGGATCTGGCGGACCTGTTGCGGATGAACCGGCTGCCGGAGTCGTGGATCCCGCCGCGGGAGACGCGGCAGCTGCGGGAGCTGGTGCGGCATCGGGCCAAGCTGGTGGCGCTGCGCACCGGGCTCAAGTGCGAGGTGCACGCGGTGCTGGCCAAGCAGGGTGTCGCGGTGCCGATGAGTGACCTGTTCGGCTATCGGGGTCAGACGATGCTCGAGGCGCTCTGCCTCGACGACGGGTTCGCGCAACGGCTGGAGTCCGCCCGACAGTTGATCTGCGTCTTCGACAATCACGTCGACCGGTTCGAACGGCTGATCAAGGCGAGGTTGAAGAACCACGGCGGCTACCAGGCGATCCAGGTCGTGCCTGGCGTCGGCCCGCTGCTCGGGGCGGTATTCATCGCCGAGATCGGTGACGTGACCCGCTTTCCGTCCCCGGCGCACCTTGCCAGCTGGGCCGGGCTGACCCCGCGGCACCGCGAGTCGGACACCAAGATCCACCGCGGGCACATCACCAAGCAGGGCTCCAAGCTGGTCCGCTGGGCCGCGATCGAGGCGGTGCAACGCCTGCAGCACAACGACCTGCTACCCCAGCTGCGCCGCTTCCAAAGCAGCGTGGCGCAACGCCGCGGCCGCAACATCAGCAAGGTCGCCACCGCCCGCAGGCTCCTCTGTCTCGTCTACTACGGCATGCGCGACGGCGAGGTCCGCTGCCTGACCCACCAACCCGCCTCATGACCAACACGAATGCAGCCGGGTGCGCTGGTCCCGCCCTGTGTCTGACCCCCGAGGCAGCTCGGCGCGGTCGCGCCCTTGATTGACCCCATCCGGCTGCGGGCTCCGCACAACTCCATGCCGCCCACCACGGCGCGGCGAAGGAATGACTGGCACCCCTAACCCGGGACCGCCCGATCCCTAGACCCAGGGGCATGGAGACAACCGCCCACCACAACTGCACACGACCAACGACCGACAGCTGATCCCTCGCGGCCACCAGCATCGCGCCGACCACGGCGCCGGCGTCAAGACCGTTCGTCCTCGGCTGCGCCTGCGGGCGCTCCGTCTTGACCCCGGCTTGGGACCGACGCGCCCCAAACGCCGGCGAGGAACAGCAAGAAAACGGATCAACAACTCAATACCCATGCCAGATACCGGCTTGCCCGGCCCCGTCCCTTCAGGAATGACCTGGGCCACGCCCCTGACCTGTTCGACCGCCACTTGATGCCGGCGCGAGTGCCTGGCGGCTGAGTCCGCAACGACCGGACATACCGGAAGTAGCGCGTTGCTAGTCCGCATGATGATCCGGTCGGTCGCATGACCATGCATGTAGAACATTCGCACCGCTCCTGCGTGGAGGCACCCTATCGCCGATTCGGTACGCGGGTCAGGCAACGTCGGACGCGTCGTTATGGGCGGCGGCCGGGTTGACCATCGTTGTTGTTAGCCCTGGAACGCGGCGAGAACCTGCGCCGCTGTGAGTCATGCGTTCCTTGCCTGGTTGGCAACGCGGAAGGTTCGCCGACCGAGCGATCACCAATCCGTTTCGGCCCGTTGGCGGTGTGCAGGATCGATAACACCCGGCGAGCGAATCAGGAGCTCTCGTCGTCGCCGGAGTCAGTCACGGCAGCTCCTCACCCGATGTCGGAGTGCGCTGCCCGCAAGGCGGCGAAGGAGCGCCGCGCCGCTTACCCGAGCTTTGTCATCACAGGGGCTGGTCGCGGATCCGATGGCTCGCGCAAACGCTGGCCTCGGGCCGTGCGGATCGACGCGCCACGGTGAACGCGTCGACCTGCACGGTGGCCGCTGAATGCTATGGCTGAGATGTCGAGGAAGTGAGTTCAATCTCGCCTCGGAGCCGGATGTCCCGAGACGAGCTGCCGACGAGGACGGACACCTCGCCGGCGGGGGTTACCCAGCGTTGGCTGCTGGTGTCCCAGTACGACAGTGAGCGCGGGTCGAGCTCGACCGTCACCCGCTTGCTCTGCCCGGGCCGGAGCGTCACTCGGGCCACCCCGGCGAGCTGTTTGACCGGGGTTGGCACGCTGGTCGGTAGCCGGCCTACGTACACCTGGGCGGTCTCGGTCCCGGTGTGGGCGCCGGTGTTGGTCACCGTGAACTGAGCCCGTGGCGCTTTCCCGTGCGACTTGGTGTTCAGGTCGTCGTAGCCGAAGGTGGTGTAGGACAACCCAAAGCCGAACGGGAACAAGGGCGTGATGTGGTTCTGGTCATACCAGCGGTAGCCGCCGAAGACGCCCTCGTCGTAGAACTCCTGGCCGTTCACGCCGGGGTACCTCAACGGTGAGGTTGCCGTCGGCGCATCAGACTCCCGCGCCGGGAAGGTCACCGGCAGCTTCCCGCCAGGCACCGCCGCGCCGACCAGCAGATTGGCAGTCGCCGGTCCGCCCTCCTGACCGGGATACCACATTTGCAAGATCGACCGGACGCTGTTCACCCAAGGCATCAACGTGGGATAGCCGGTGTTGAGCACGACCACGGTGCGCGGGTTGGCGGCCGTCACCGCCTCGATCAGCTGGTCTTGTTCGTCCGGCAGGGCGAGGGTCGGCTGGTCGATCCCCTCGGTGCCCTCCATGTAGGCGAAGACCACAGCGGTGCGTGCCTGCTTGGCGGCTGCCACGGCCTGGTCCAGGTCGGCCTGCCGCTGCTGCGGGGTGATCCAGGCCAGCCTGATCTGCACCGGACCGCTGCTGGCAGGGATGAACGGCGGGAAGGCGGGAACGGGCGCAGCCGACACCGAGATGGTATGCGGTCCGGCGGTCAGGGTGAGATGAGCGAAAGAGTTCGCCAGGCCGTCGGTAGTTCGGTGCAGGCTGGTGCCCAACGCGGCGAGGATGCTGCTGGTGATGACCGGCTGGCCGTCAACGGTGAGCGACCCGCCGGTACCGTCGGTCTGCACGGCGAGCAGGTAGTTCCCGGTGGTCGGCGCGGTCAGCGTGCCGGTCCAGGTGGCCTGAGTGCCCTCCGGTAACGCGTTCGCGCCGACGAAGTCGACGTTCGGGTCGACCTGCGTCGCGCCGGTGACGAGGTTGGTCCGCAGTACGCCGTGTTGGCCTGGTGTCGCATTCGGCGGGGCCAGCGCGGAGCTGGGTATGGCGACGCCTTGCAGGTCCCGACCCACCGCGAACGTGATATTCCCCTGGGGGCCGGCCGCTTGCCGCAACGCGGTCAGCGGGCTGATCTCCCGCTCGGCCACGCCGAGGACCCGCGAACTACCGCCGCCGCCGACCAGCAGTGTCCGCGCGGTGGTCCCGATCACCGTCAGTGAACGCAGGTCCGTTTGGGTCAGCGGCAGCGTGTTGCCCTGGTTTCTCAGGAGCACCGCGCCCTGCTCGGCGATCGTGCGCGCCTGCTGCGCATCGGCCAGTAAGGGGAACTCCGGCAGCGGGCGGTCGACGACCGTGCCGCCGTTCGGCGAGGCGTGGGCCAGCAGACCAAACCGATCCATGGTGGTCAGGATCTGGCGCACCGCCGCATCCAACGCCGCCACCGGCACCGCGCCGGTTTGGATGAGGGCCTTCAACTGCAGGAAGTGTGTGCCGAAGAACTCGATGTCCAGCCCGGCCTGCAACGCCGGACCCGCGCTGTGGTTAGCGCCGTAATCAGACAGCACAAAGCCGGTGAAGCCCCACTGCTTATGCAGGATGTCGGTGAGCAGCGTGGGGTTCTCGCAGGCGAAGTTCCCGTTGACCGAGTTGTACGAGCACATCACGGCGCCGGTCTGACCGGCCTTCACCGCGGCCTCGAACCCACGCAGCTCCATCTCCCGTAACGTCCGGTCGTCCACATTCACGTTGATCGTCTGCCGCTGGTCTTCCTGATTGTTCTCCGCGTAATGTTTCGCCGTCGCGATCTCGCCCTCGCTCTGGATCCCACGGGTTTCCGCCGCCACCAGCTGCGCCATCAGGGTCGGGTCTTCGCCAAGCGTTTCGAAGTTCCGCCCGGCCTGCGGCACCCGGACCATGTTCAGCATCGGACCGAAGATCACGTCCTGATCCCTCGACCGGGCGTCCCGGCCCAGCACCTGGCCGTAGCGCTGGGCAAGGTCTGCACTGAACGTCGCCGCCAAGGCCACCGGCGCCGGCATCGCCGTGGTCGGCAGATTCATCCGGACCCCAGCCGGGCCGTCGGTGAACGTCAACGCCGGGACACCCAGCCGCGGCACCCCAGGAATGAACCCGACACCGATCAGACGATCCGTCAGCGGCTGCGGTGAAACACCATTCGGCCAGCCGTTGACCATGCCAAGCTTCTCATCCAACGTCATCGCCTGAACCAGCCGGTCCACCTGGGCGGAACCCGCCGCGGACGTGCCCAGCGGTCTGGCCGATGCGGGCAGCAGCCCTCCAGCGGCCACGCTCGCGACAGCCGTGGCGAGAACCGCAAGAATCACCAGGGACTTGTTACGCAGATACCGAATCATCGCGGGCTCCCCTCATCGCGTGAGGTAGCACCGCCCTCAGCTAGATATCGCTACGGTCCGGCGCTGCCGAATGACCGAAGGTCAACCAACAATCCCAGCAAACGCAGAGTTTCCTGTCAACGGCATGCGATCTGATCAGTCGTCGGCGCCGCGCCCTGTCCAGTTTCAGATGCCGTCGACGTTGCCCTGGTAACCAGGCAATAGACCGTTGATGGTCGACGTGGGAACCGGATGGATCCGCGTCGAGCCCCGGCGCCCTCAACTCCTGCAGATCTTCGATCAGCAGAACGCGTCGGCGCGGTCGTCACCGAGGGTTGTTCTCATCGGGCCGTCGCGCGGCCGGGTATGCAACGGTTCGGAAGATGGCTCGGTTCCGGTCGGCTACTAGTGGTGGGAATCCAAAGGCCGCCTACCCACCGGGGTGACATTCGGGCCACCCGAGGAGATCCCAGACGGCGAGGTCCGTCCCCGGGAGCGCTACTTCCTTAACCGATCCTCCGCTCGGCGAGGCGTAGAGCGGCGGCGAACATAGCGACCGGCTCGATGATGCTTCATGCGCGAGCTCCTAGGGCGAATCAGCCCGCACGGATATCGTGCGCCAAGTCGTAGGAGTGGTCGCCGTCGTAGGCGGGCGTGGCAGTGACGACGGCTTGTCCCGACTGCTCGGCTTCATGGCCCACGGTGGCACTCGCGCCGCTCGCCTCGTGCGCCAGGTCGTACTCGAGATCCGCGCCGGGTTCCGGGACCGCGTCGAGCTGATGATCGCTCACGGCTCACCGCCTAGTTGTCGACACCTCCAGTATGAGGCTGTCGCATGCACCAGCACCGATGAGCCATTCGACGGGCCGCCATGTCGTGTCGCACATTCGCGCAGCTGGCCGCTGCGTCTCTTGCGCCAGATTGAGGCTTCTGGCGCGAGGGAGGCGGGCACTCGGCAGCCACTTGCCCACCCGACGCTCCCAGCAATTGGTCGGCCCGATGTGGGCGCAGGCCGCAACGTCGCGATCGGCTGCACCGGTGGACGCCATTGCTGTCCGCTGCGGTGGCTCTGAGCGTGGGTTGGCCTAGCCGTTGCGGTAGTCGCCACCGCTGCAGGTAGCTGAGCCGCACAAGCGTGACTACTCGGAAGGGCCCTCATCGGTGTCGGTCCAGCCGGACAGATACTTCTCGAACTCGGCCCCGAGCTCATCGGCCGTGGGCAGCCGGGCACCGTCGGTCAGAAATCCGCCGCCTCGTCCGGCTGCCAGGTCGTCGTATTGCCGCTCAAGCCCGCGAACCAGGCTCGAGACCTCCTCGGATCCCGCCACCTGCTTGTCCACATCGGCCCGTATCACCTCCGCGGCGTGTAGGAGCGCCTCGGTCGGCAGCGACAAGTCACCGGCGCGCGCCACACAGTTCAGCAACGTGTGCGCGGCGTCGGGATAGTCAAGGTTGGCCAGGTAGTAGGGAACCGCGACCGAGAAGCCGCAGGCCGGCGTCCCGGCCTGACCGAGGCGGTATTCCAGCAGGTTCCCCACACTGGCCGGAACCTGGATCGTCGGCAGCCACTTGGGATAGTCCGCGACCAGGTCTGGTGGGCTCCCATGCGCGATCACCATCGGTGGCCGGGTGTGCGGCACTGCCATCGGGATGGCGTTCAGGCCCACCACGAGCCGCACATCGAGCTCAGCAACCAAGATTCCCACTGCCGCGATGAATCGCTCCCATTGGACATCCGGCTCGGGGCCGTGCAGCAGCAAGAACGGCGCGGTGTTCAGGTCCCGGACCAGGTGCACGGCCAACTCCGGTGCGGCGTAGCCGTCCCAGTGATCACTGGTGAAGCTCATCTCGGGCCGCCGCGATCGATAATCCAACAACTGATCCACGTCGAACGTGACCACCGGCTCAGAGTCGAGGGCGTTGAGCAGGTGTTCGCGCGCCAGCCGGCGACCGCTACCGGCATCGACAAAACCATCGAGCGCCTGAACCAGCATCGGCCGCAGAAGATCCGGCTGGGCACTCGCCGTGAACAGAGTCGCTGGATCTTGCACCGACTTCCCCTTCGCCTGAACTCGTTCCAGTCTTTCACCCTGCGACATCCCCCGATTGCCAGCCTCACATCAATCGCCGCGAGCCAACTCCGATGACCGGCACCTCCTCCGCTCCCAGTACCGGGCAATACAGACTCATCCATATGCGCGCGCCAGCCAAGCCGCCAACCGCACGCGTATCGACGGCTCGCGAGCGCGGCGAACGCTCAAGCAACGCGGCGTGGCGGGTTGTTCAGTTGTCGGCCGTGAGGACGTCGGTCGGCTCGTGGGTGGCGGCCCAGCTGGCGAGCAATCGAAGCGCGTCGTCGTCGGGTGAGCCTTCCGCAGCGCTGTAGACGACGAGCGCCAGACCGGGGTCGGCCGACAGTTCCATCACTTCGTAGGCCAGGTGGAGCTCACCCACGATGGGATGCTGAATGTGCTTGAGCCCGGTGCGGTGCAGGCGCACGTTGTGGGCGGCCCAGCGGAGACGGAACTCGTCGCTGCGGGTGGACAACTCACCGACCAGGTCGGTGAGTTCTTTGTCGAAGGGATCGCGGCCGGCTGCGGTGCGCAGCATGGCGACGGTGTCGTCGGCGACGCCCGCCCAGTCGCCCCACAGCGTGCGTGCGTGTGGGTTGAGGAAGGTGAACCGGGCGAGGTTGGCCGGTCGGGCCGGGTCGGCAAACACGGGTGCGTAGAGCGCCTGCGCGAGCGGGTTGGTGGCGAGTACATCGAGTCGCCCGTTCTGGACGAAGGCTGGCACGTCGGTCATGCCGTTGAGCATGCGGGCGATGCTCGGCCGGACCTGTTGCGCCGGTGCCCGGCGGCCCGAGCGACGCGCGGGACCGGCAGCGCGGGCGAGGTCACGTAGGTGTTCGCGCTCGGCCTCGTCCAGCTGCAACGCGCGGGCGAGCGCGTCGAGCACGCTGTCGGATACACCGGCGAGGTTTCCGCGTTCGAGCTGGGCGTAGTACTCGACGCTCACTCCCGCAAGGTCGGCCACCTCGCTTCGACGCAGACCCGGTACGCGTCGGCTGCGGCTGTGGTTGCTCAGTCCAGCCTGCTCGGGAGTGATCTTGGCCCGGCGAGAGGCTAGGAACGCTTTCGCCTCGTCACGGGTGCTCACCAGTCCAGGCTAGGTGCTCTTCCGAGGACGAGGGGTGTGCTGTCAGTACACCGTCCAGTAGTGACTTCCTCGCGCCTTCGACGCCCGCTTACCTGAAGGCACTCGTTGCCTGACACGCCACAACTGCGACAAGGAGCAGGTTGATGAAGCACGTTTCTCTCGGTGGACTGGACGTCTCCCGGATCGGCCTAGGCGCCATGACCATGGCCGGGTACTACACCAGCGGCGGGGGGCTCGACGACGACGAGTCGATCCGCACCATCCACCGCGCACTCGACCTGGGTGTCACCCATATCGACACCGCCGAAATCTACGGGCCGTTCCACAGCGAGGAACTAGTCGGGCAGGCGATCAAGAACCGCCGCGACCAGGTCGTGCTCGCCACCAAGTTCGGCTTCGTCTCCCACTCAGGAGGGGGGCCCGGCGTCATCGACAGCAGCCCGGCCAACATCCGCGCGGCAGTCGAGGGCTCACTCGCGCGGTTGGGTACCGACCGCATCGACCTGTACTACCAGCACCGGGTCGACCCGAACACGCCCATCGAAGAGACCGTCGGCGCGTTGGCCAAGCTGGTCGCTGAAGGCAAGGTCCTGCACATCGGCTTGTCCGAGGCGAGCCGGGACACGATCCGACGCGCGCACGCTGTCCACCCGGTCGCTGCCCTTCAAACCGAGTACTCGTTGTGGACCCGCGACCCGGAGGTCGAGCTGTTGCCGCTGTTGCGCCGACTGGGCATCGGCTTTGTGCCGTACTCCCCGCTCGGCCACGGCTTCCTCACCGGGCAGATCCGCACCGTCGAGGACATCCCCGACGACGATTGGCGCAAGACCACCCCGCGTTTCGTCGGCGAGAACTTCCAGCACAACCTGCGAATAGTCGACGAGGTGCAGGCCGTCGCGGCCGAGGCCGGTGCCACCCCGGCGCAGATCGCCCTGGCCTGGCTGCTCGGCCAGGGCGAGGACATCGCACCGATCCCCGGCACCCGGCGGGTTGCCCGAGTCGAGGAGAACACCGCTGCGGACGACA
>WNGR01003858.1_pt1 | contig 18086 bp, 13 predicted proteins | sample 5407581 | NCBI WGS metagenome assembly WNGR01 (sample SAMN13153383, study PRJNA577476) | soil metagenome | isolation source: 80 cm soil or saprolite under Garry oak tree replicate 2 | place: USA:California | collected 2016-06-15 | reverse complement strand
GGAGCGCCCGTCGGCTGGCGCAGCGAGTACACCGACTATTACGGCACTGTCGTTCCGGGGCCGTACTATGTGTCGAGCGGCAGGCGCTGCCGCCAATATACCCACACGGTCTATATCAACGGTCGGCCCGAGGCCGCACGCGGGACCGCCTGCCGCAATCCGGATGGCACCTGGACTGCGGTGAGTTGATCCTGGGGTCCGCGCCCTTACTGGGGTCCGCGCTGGGGTTGGCGCCGTTGGTAGGCTTCATTCCATCCTGTTGAAACCATAACGAGTTCTTAAGGCAGCGGAGCTATCAGAGGGTTTCGGTGCCATTGGAACTCGTGGGTGCGGGATGGCCGCAGAGGGGCTGCCCGTTGGGCGTTTGCGAGAATATCTCCGGCACCTCCCGCCGGGGACGCGGGTTCTCCTGATCGCGGAGCTCGAACGCGCTTTGCTGCGCGGCGACGAGATTCCCGGCGGCGACCTCCTGCTGCAGGAGGTGCGCAGTGCGGTGCGCGAGTTCGCAGGGTCCACGGGGTCCGCGGGGCCTCGCTTCGGCGACGCCGCCCGGCTGTTCTTCCGGCCGGTCCAGCCGTTCCTCATTGAAGGCGACGGCGGCCACAAGCTTCATGCCCGGATTGCGCGCGCGGCGCTCAAGCCGCTTTGGGCGTGGATTTGCCGTGACCTGGTGCCGGACGAGGCCAACAGCTTTTGCGATAAAGTCGGCCGCACGCTTGCGGTCGACGGTTCCGCGGCTTGCGAGGAGTCGACCCACGCCTTCCACGACCACATTGTCGAGCGTATCCGATCGGCGCTCGCCGCGGTGCAAGGTGACGAAAAGGCCCGGCGGCGGATGGCCGGTCAGATCGGCACGCCAAGTGCGCTCGACGACGTGCGCGACCTCGCTGCCATTCTGTCATGGCGTGATGCGCTGGCGCGGCTCCAGAGCCTATTGCCGAGCCGCATCCACAATTTCTCCGACCGGCAGATCGAGAGCGTGAAGGCGCTGCTCGATTCACCCCTCTGCTCGCAGCGCGGATTGCTTCCCTATGCCCTGCTCGTGGTGATGAGCAGGTTCGCCGCCCCCTGGCAATTGGTGCGGCTCGCGGTCCGCGCCGCGGACAGCGACGATGCCGTCCGCATCGGCGCAACGTCCTATGCCGCCGCGGTCACGATCACGCTCGATGAGATCGAGCGCATGGTCGGTGAGCTGAAGGCCGGCCTCAGGCGCGGCGCCTCGGTCACCTCGCTGCTCAAATGCATCCACGACTCAGCGCGGGGGCTGCGCACCGAGCTTGATCTCGCAGGCGAATCGGCGTGGGGCCGCAAGCTGGCCGCGATCCGTAGCGAGATCGCGAGCGTGCTCAAGACCGAAATCGAATCAATGCCCGGCCGCGTGCGGCGCCTGCTGCAGCCGCGTCCGGCGCGCGAGATCGCGCGCGGGGCCGTGCTGAATCCCGGCGAGGTCGCCGAGACCGAGGCCCTGATCGAGCTCGTCGGCGCCTGCCGCAACTTCGCAAGCGAACTCGCCGTCAACGAGATGACGCTGCGCACCTTCCACGAGCTCCAGCTTTATCTCGATACTGGCACGCAGGCGCTGCTCGACGGGCTGCGCGGCGCCGGGCCGGCGGATCGACCCTTTCGGCGGTCGCAGGTCGACGCCGCGGTGCGCTTCTGCGGCAAGGTTTTCGGCCAGGAATACGCCTCGCTGCTGACCAAGGCGGCCGAAGTCGCCACCAACAGCGAGCGCAAGGTGGGGGTGAAGGCCTGATACCGAATTCCCGTCGGAGACCCGGTTTGGCGCCCGCTTCCTGTTGTCGCGGCGGCGATACCCCCCGTTGCGGCGGATCGGCTGGCGTGATGTAACCCCCGCACGATCGTTCAGTTTAACGGACAAATTCGGGTGGGCAGCCGGCGTTGCCACCGGAAAGTCGGAATTGGGCCGATGAAATTGGCGCCATGATGCTCTGGTTCGTGCTCGCGCTGATGACGCTGGCGGCGATCTTCGCCGTGATCTGGCCGCTTGCGCGACCGGGCGGCAGGCTGCGGTCGGGCAGCGATGTCCTCGTCTACCGCGATCAGATCGAGGAGATTCAACGCGACCGGGCCGCCGGCCTCATTGGCGAAAACGAGGCGGAAGCCGCCCAAGTCGAGGTATCGCGTCGGCTACTCGCAGCCGCCGATGCCGAGGTCGAAACGCCCCGCCCGGGCTCCGCCGCGGCGGTGGCCCGGCGGCGGCGCATGGTGGCGACCGCGGCGCTCGTGGCGGTGTCATTCGGCGCGGCGGGGCTCTATCTCGCCCTCGGCTCGCCATTCCTGCCTGCCCAGCTGCTCGCGGCGCGCAACCAGGAGCAATCGATCGCGACCCTGATCGCGCAGGTCGAGACCCACCTCGCCGGCAATCCGAACGACGGCCGCGGGTGGGAAGTGATCGCGCCGGTCTATCTGCGGCTCGGCCGCTTCGATGAAGCGGTCAAGGCACGGCGCAACGCGCTGGCGCTGAGCGGGGAGACCTCCGATCGGCTGGCCGGATTGGGCGAGGCGCTGACCGCCGCCGCGAACAGCACCGTGACCGCCGAAGCGAAGGCGGCCTTCGAGCGCGCGGTTGCGCTCGATGGTGAGAACGCCAGGGCGCGCTACTTCCTGGGCGTCGCGGCCGAGCAGGCCGGCCGGCCCGCCGAAGCCGCCACGATCTGGCGCCGTATGCTGGCCGGCGGAGCGGCCGATGCGCCTTGGGCCGATTACATCCGCCACGAAATCGCGCGCGTCGAGGATGGCCCAAGCGAGGAACAGGTAGCTACAGCCAACAACCTCGGACTCGACCCCCGAGCCATGGTCGAGCGGCTCGCTGAGCGCCTCCATCGCGACGGTTCCGACCTCGATGGGTGGCTGCGGCTCATGCAATCCTATAAGGTGCTGGGCGAGCGCGACAAAGCTCTCGCCGCATTCGCCGACGCGCGGCGTGCGCTCGCGAGCGAGCCTGACAAGGTCCGCCGGATCGAGGAATTCGCCAAAGAATTGGGCCTTGGAGGCTAGCAAAGTCTGCCATTTACGTGCATCAAGGACGCATAATGACACGCAAGCAGAGACGGCTGGTGCTGATCGGCTCCGCGCTGGGTGTGCTCGGCGTCGCGGTTGCGCTCGTCCTCGGCGCGCTCAAGGACTCGATCGTGTTCTTCAATTCGCCAACCGATGTGGTCGAGAAGCACATTGCGCCCGGCACGCGTATCCGCCTTGGCGGTCTGGTCAAGGAGGGTAGTTTCGTGCGCAGCGACAATCTCCTCGTCCGCTTCGACGTGACCGACGGCAACGCCACCATCCCGGTCTCCTTCCAGGGCCTGTTGCCCGACCTCTTCCGTGAAGGCCAGGGCATCGTGACCGAGGGCGCGCTCGATCCCTCTGGCACGTTCAAGGCCGACAACGTGCTCGCCAAGCACGACGAGAACTACATGCCCAAGGACGTCGCCGATAGGCTCAAGCAGCAGGGCCACTGGAAGGACGACTACCAGAAGAAGGTCGACGCGGCCCCGCAAGGGAGGGCGCCATGATCGCCGAGTTCGGCCACTACGCGCTTGTGCTGGCGCTCGCCCTCGCCGTCGTCCAGGCCTGCGTGCCGCTTTACGGCGCGCGGAAGAACGACCCGGTGCTGATGGCAGTGGCAGGGCCGACGGCGGTTGCGCAATTCGGCTTCGTGGCGATCGCGTTCGGGGCGCTGGTGGCGTGCTATGTCCAGTCCGATTTTTCCGTGGTCAACGTGTTTGAGAATTCTCACACCGCCAAGCCGCTCATCTACAAGATCACCGGCGTGTGGGGGAACCACGAAGGCTCGATGCTCCTCTGGGTCCTCATCCTCACCGTCTTCGGCGCGCTGGTCGCGGTCTTCGGCGGCAATCTGCCGGCAAGGCTCAGGGCCAACGTGCTCGCGGTCCAGTCCTCGATCGCCGCCGCGTTCTATCTCTTCATCCTGGTGACTTCGAATCCGTTCCTGCGGATCGCCCAGCCGCCGCTCGAGGGCCGCGACCTCAATCCGATCCTGCAAGACCCTGGCCTCGCCATCCACCCGCCACTTCTTTACCTCGGCTATGTCGGCTTCTCGATCTCCTTCTCGTTTGCGATTGCGGCGCTGATCGATGGCCGGATCGATGCCGCCTGGGCGCGCTGGGTGCGGCCCTGGACGTTGCTTGCCTGGATGTTTCTCACGCTCGGCGTCGCCATGGGCTCGTACTGGGCCTATTACACGCTCGGCTGGGGCGGCTGGTGGTTCTGGGACCCGGTCGAGAACGCCTCGTTGATGCCCTGGCTCGCCGGAACCGCGCTGTTGCACTCCGCCGTCGTCATGGAGAAGCGCAATGCGCTCAAGATCTGGACCATTTTGCTGGCGATCCTCACCTTCTCGCTGTCGCTGATCGGCACCTTCCTGGTGCGCTCAGGCGTGCTCACCTCGGTTCACGCCTTCGCCACCGATCCGCTGCGCGGCACCTTCATCCTCGTGCTGCTGGTGGTGTTCATTGGCGGGGGCCTCGCGCTGTTCGCCTGGCGGGCGCCGCTGTTGAAGCAGGGCGGCCTGTTCGCGCCGATCTCGCGTGATGGCGCGCTCGTGCTCAACAATCTTTTCCTGGTGACCGCCTGCGCCACGGTCTTCGTCGGCACGCTCTATCCGCTCGCGCTTGACGCCATCACCGGCGAAAAAATTTCGGTCGGCTACCCGTTCTTCAATGCGACCTTCGGGCCGCTGGCGGTCCCGCTCTTGCTGGCAGTGCCCTTCGGGCCGCTGATGGCATGGAAGCGCGGAGATCTGCTGGGCGTCGCGCAGCGACTGATCGGCGCCGCGGCGATCGCGTTGATCGGCATTGCGGTCACCTTCGCGGCGGAGGGAGGCGGGCCGATCCTGGTGCCGTTCGCGATCGGGCTTGCGCTGTTCGTCATCACCGGGGCCTTGACCGATCTGGTCGAGCGCACGGCGCTGCTCAAGGTGCCGGTTCGGACCGCGCTCACGCGCGCTGCCGGGCTCCCGCGCTCGACCTGGGGCGCGGCCTTGGCTCATCTCGGGCTTGGCATCACGCTGCTTGGGATCGTCGGCGAGACTCAGCTCGGCGCCGAGCGCATCGCCGAGCTCAAGCCCGGGCAGTCGATCTCGATCCGCCGCTACGATTTCCAATTCGACGGTATGACTGACCGGCAGGGCCCGAACTATCGGGAGCTCGCCGCCCACTTCACGGTGCGGCGCAATGGCGAACTCATCGGCGTGATGGAGCCATCGAAACGCAACTTCCCCTCGCGCGGGACCTCGACCACCGAATCGGCTCTGATGACGCGGGCGCTCGGGCAGCTCTACCTCTCGCTCGGCGAGCCGGCGGCCGACGGCTCGGTCGCGATCCGGCTCTATTACAAGCCGCTCGTGCTCCTGATCTGGCTCGGCGCGGTCGTGATGGTCATCGGCGGCGCATTCTCACTCTCCGACCGGCGGCTGCGAGTCGGCGCGCCGAAGCCCGCGCGGAGCAAAGCCGCGCTCGTGCCTGCGGAGTAGCTGGCATGAAATGGTTGCGGCCCGCGATGCTGGCCCTTGTGCTGTTGAGCGCGCCGAAGGCGTTCGCGGTGCAGCCAGATGAAGTGTTGCCCGATCCCTCGCTCGAATCGCGGGCGCGCACGCTCTCGAAAGAACTGCGCTGCATGGTTTGCCAGAACCAGTCGATCGACGATTCGGACGCGCCGCTCGCGCGCGACCTGCGGCTGCTCGTGCGCGAGCGCTTGCAACAGGGCGACAGCGACGGGCAGGTGCTCGATTTCCTGGTCGTGCGTTACGGCGAGTTCGTGCTGCTCAAGCCGCGCTTCAACTGGCATACTTGGGTGCTCTGGCTCGGCCCCCCTGGCGTCCTTGTGGGCGGGGCGCTCGCGCTCGTCTTGCTCGCCCGCCGCCGCACTCGCCGGGGGTCGCTCGATGTTGCGGTACCTGAAGGCGGGAATCTCACGCCGACCGAAGAGGCCCGCTTGGCTCGGCTGATGAAGTCGGGCGAGGCCTAGTCCCCGCTTGCGCCTTGCACTCAAGGCATTGATCTAATTGACGAGAAAATAAAGTATCTGACCTTACGAAACTTTAATCTTGCCGACACGACGCTGTAAGGCGGCGCTCCCCATCTTTGGGTTTCAAACGGTGCCGATGCGCACTTGCCAGACAAGATGGAGACCCCCGAAATGACCACGAGCGTCAAGCCCGCTCAAAAGCCGCGCTTCTTCTCCGCCCGCCGCCTCGCTTTGCTCGCCGGTGTTGCCGGACTGGGCGCAACCGTCTTCTTGGCCTCGCCCGGCTTTGCGCCGAACGCAGGCCTTTCCTCTCTGAACAGCATCGCCTACGCGCAGAACGCGCAGCGGCCAGTCGGATTCGCCGACATCGTCGAGCAGGTGAAGCCTTCCGTCATCTCGGTCCGAGTCAAGATGGACCCCGGCGCAAGGCTGATGGGCCTCGAGGGCAATAACCCGTTCCCCCAAGGCTCGCCGATGGATCAGTTTTTCCGCCGCTTCGGTCTGCCCGATGGCATTCCGAACCAGGCCCAGCCGCGCGGCCGCCAGATGGTCACCGGCCAAGGCTCCGGTTTCTTCATCTCGGCTGACGGCTATGCGGTGACCAACAACCACGTGGTCGACAAGGCCGAGACCGTCGAGGTCACGAGCGACGATGGCAAGGTCTACAGCGCCAAGGTGATCGGCACCGATCCGCGCAGCGACGTCGCGCTGATCAAGGTCGATGGCCGGACCGATTTCCCTTATGTGCACTTCGCTGACCATACCCCGCGCATCGGCGACTGGGTGCTCGCGGTCGGCAATCCATTCGGTCTCGGCGGTACCGTGACCGCGGGCATCGTATCTGCGCGCGGCCGCGACATTGGCGCCGGACAATATGACGACTTCATCCAGATCGATGCGCCCGTCAACAAGGGCAATTCGGGCGGCCCGACCTTCGACGTCGATGGCAACGTGATCGGCGTCAACACTGCGATCTTCTCGCCTTCAGGCGGCTCGGTCGGCATCGCCTTCGCCATTCCCGCCGAGACCGTGAAGTCGGTCGTCGCCCAGCTCAAGGACAAGGGCACGGTGACCCGCGGTTGGATCGGTGTGCAGATCCAGCCGGTGACCGCCGAAATCGCGGACAGCCTCGGCCTCAAGGGCACGCAGGGCGCGCTCGTCGCCGAGCCGCAGGCGAATGGCCCCGCGGTCAAGGCCGGCATCCAGGCCGGCGACGTGATCACCGCGGTCAACGGCAACGTCCTCAAGGACGCCCGGGATCTGGCCCGGCAGATCGGCGGGATGCCTCCCGGTTCGACCGTGAGGTTGACCGTCATGCGCGGCGGCACCGAGCGGAGCTTCACGGTCACGCTCGGCGAATTGCCGAACCAACGTGAAGCCCGTGTCACGCCCGAGACCCGCGAGCCGAGCGGCACCAGCGTGCCGCGGCTCGGCCTCACCCTCGCCCCAGCCGCCCAGGTCGCTGGCGCCGGCAGCGAGGGCGTGGTCGTCACCGGCGTCGATCCGAACAGCGTCGCCGCCGAACACGGTTTGAAGACCGGCGATGTCATCACGGAGGCTGGCGGCAAGAAGGTCGCAAGCCCGGCCGATATCCGCACTGCCATCGGGGACGCGCAGAAGGAGGGCAAGCGCACGCTGCTCATGCGCGTGAAGTCCGGCGATGGAGTGAAATTCGTCGCGTTACGGCTCGCTCGAGCCTGAACCGAATGGGGCGATCCGCCGGCATCCGTCGCCCCCGCCGGTGGTTCGAACCAGGGGGACGGGCGCGTCCTTTTGCCCGTCCCCACTTCGCTTGCTCCGGCCCGGCATCCGTCGCCCCCGCCGGGGCGGAGTTGGTCGGGGGCGGCGGGTCACCCCCGCCGCCCCCGCCTGCATCTTGGGTCGACCACAGCAGATGGCGAGAAGCTGGAAGTTGAACCGCAACGCTTTTGGGATATCGTCGTTGTGATTACGGCAGTGCAAAATGGTCCCTCGCCGACGGAAAACGCTTACGGGGATGGCCGGTTCGTCATGCGGCTCCTGATCATTGAAGACGACCGCGATGCGGCCGATTATCTCGCCAAGGCTTTCCGCGAGGTCGGCCATGTCGCGGATCTCGCGGTCGATGGCGAGGAGGGGCTCGCGCATGCGCTCGATGGCCAATACGATGTCCTGATCGTCGATCGGATGCTGCCGAAGCTCGACGGGCTCACTGTCATCGGGACGCTGCGCAGCAAGGGCGTCGAGACGCCGGCGCTGATTCTCTCCGCGCTCGGCCAGGTCGACGACCGCGTCAAGGGCCTGCGCGCGGGCGGCGACGATTATCTGCCCAAACCCTATTCGTTCTCCGAGCTTCTTGCGCGCATCGAGGTGCTGGCGCGCCGGCGCGGAAGCCGCGAGGAAACGGTCTACCGCGTCAGCGATCTCGAGCTCGATCGGCTCTCGCACCGGGTCACGCGCGGGGAGGAGGAGATCGACCTGCAGCCGCGCGAATTCCGCCTGCTCGAATATTTGATGAAACATGCCGGCCAGGTGGTGACCCGCACGATGCTGCTCGAGAACGTCTGGGACTACCACTTCGATCCGCAGACGAACGTCATCGACGTCCATATCTCGCGGCTGCGCTCGAAGATTGACAAGGGATTCACCCAGCCTTTGCTGCATACGGTGCGCGGCGCAGGGTATATGATCCGCGAGAGCAAATGACGTGGTCAGGCCCCGCGAGGGCTGACGCATGACAGCACTGGGCAAACTCTTCCGCACGACGGCGTTCAAGCTGACGCTCGTCTATCTGATGGTATTTGCTCTGTTCGCCGCCTTCGTGCTCGCCTATTTCGTCTGGAACACGAGGCGTCTGATTACCGAGCAGATCACCGAGACCGTCGATGCGGAGATCAGCGGTCTCACCGACCAGTATCAACAGGGCGGCATCCGCCGCCTCGTTTTCGCCGTCGATATCCGCGGGCGCCGGCCGGGGTCGAGCCTTTTTCTCGTCACCACTCCCGCGGGCGAGGCGCTTGCCGGCAATGTCGGCTCGCTAGCGCCGGGCGTGCTCGACCATCCGGGATGGACCGAGACGTCCTATCGCCGGATCGGGCTCGAGGACCAGGATTCGACCGAGCACCACGCGCTGGTGCGGATCATCCAGATCTCGGGCGGCTTTCGGCTTCTCGTCGGGCGCGATCTCGAAGAGCGCGAGCGATTGCAGGAGATTGCCTTCGCTGGCGGCCGCTGGTCGCTGGCGATCGTGGTGGTACTCGGCCTTGCCGGCGGCTTCTTCGTGACTCGGCGCGTGCTCAAACGCGTCGACGCAATGACGGAGACCACGCAGACGATCATGCAGGGCGATCTTGCCGAACGCCTGCCGATCGCCGGTACCGGCGACGAGCTCGACCGCCTGGCCAGCAATCTCAATGCCATGCTTGAGCGGATCGAGGCGCTCATGCATGGTCTCAAGGAGGTCTCCGACAATATCGCCCACGATCTCAAGACGCCGCTCACCCGGCTGCGCAATCGCTGCGAGGAAGCGTTGCGGACCGCCGAGGACGAATCGCAATACCGCGCGGCGCTCGAGAGCACGATCGAGGAATCGGACGCGCTGATTCGCACCTTCAACGCGCTGCTGATGATCGCGCGCGCGGAGTCGGGCCAGGCGCGCGACAATATGAGCGAGTTCGATGCCGCCGAGATCGCCCGCGGAGTGGGCGATCTCTACGAGCCGCTGGCCGACGACAAAGGCCTCGTGCTCAAGGTCGAAGCGCCGGACGCAGCGCCCGTGCGCGGCAACCGGGAGCTGGTGAGTCAGGCGCTTGCGAATTTGGTCGACAACGCCATCAAATACGCGGCCCCCGATGGCGCCAAGATGAACGGGGCCCAGTCCGAGATCGTCGTCAAGGCGGCGGGCGACGGCGATCGCATTCTGCTCACGGTCTCCGACGCCGGCCCTGGCATCCCGCCGGCCGATCGCGGCCGCGTGGTTGAGCGCTTCGTGCGGCTCGAACAGAGCCGGTCGCAGCCGGGTTCCGGGCTCGGGCTGAGCCTGGTCTCGGCGGTCGCCCACCTGCATGGCGGCGAGCTCAAGCTCGAGGACAACCAACCCGGTCTCAAGTCGATCATCTCACTTCCTCGTGGCGGGCCGGTTTCGGCAGCCGACTAGGGTTTTTCGCCGCCCACAGAAAACTGCAGATTAGCCCTCATCCATCATGGCTGGGCTTGTCCGGACGATTCACGCCATTTCTGTGCGCCTTGAGACGCGGATGCCCGGCACAAGGTCTATTATCGGGTCGCAGGCTGAACCCCGGGCGAGGGGACGACGAGCCGGAGGCAGCTGCCTCCGGTGTGACGGTGGCCGGCATGGAACAGCGCATTGACAATGTGACGCTTGCGCGACGCGTCGCCGGCGCCCCGCATCACTGCGCCGCGGATGAGGCGCATCTGCGTGTCGCGGGTTGGCTCGCCGAGATTGCCGGCACTCCGGCCGGCGAAAGGCTGAACCAGCTTGTTGCCGATCACCCGAACGTCAATGCGCTGATCGCGCGACTTGCCGAAGGCTCGCCCTATCTTTTCGACCTTGCGCGCGCCGATCCGGCGCGGCTCGTCAGGCTCTTGGAAGCCGATCCTGACCGCCGCTTGGATGACATCCTCGCCGACGCGACGCAGGCGATTTCCGCGACACGCGATGAGGCCTCCGTGATGCGGCTCCTGCGCCGAATGAAGTCCGAGGCGGCGCTCCTGATCGCAGTTGCGGACATCGGCGGCGTGTGGCCGGTGACGCGCGCCACCTCTGCGCTGACCGAGCTTGCAGATGCGGCGGTCGGTGCTGCGGTGCGATACTTGCTCGGCGAGGCGGCACTCCGCGGTCGGCTCCGTGCGGCCGATCCCGCGCGGCCCGAACATGGGAGCGGCTACATCGTGCTCGCCATGGGCAAGATGGGCGCCAACGAGCTCAACTATTCGAGCGACATCGATCTCATCATCTTCTACGACCAGGCCGCATCTGCGCTCGCGCCGGCGACCGAGGCTGCGCCGTTTTATGTGCGGCTGACGCGCGCGCTGGTGAAGCTTCTGCAGGAGCGCACGGCCGACGGCTACGTGTTTCGCGCCGATCTGCGGCTACGGCCCGATCCGGCATCGACCCAGATCGCGATTTCGACTGCCGCTGCGCTCGACTATTACGAGAGCGCGGGGCGCAACTGGGAGCGTGCTGCCCTGATCAAGGCGCGGCCCTGCGCCGGCGACCGCGCGGCAGGTGAAGCGCTGCTCAAGGAACTTTCGCCCTTCATCTGGCGCAAATATCTCGATTTTGCCGCGGTCGCCGACATCCACGCCATGAAGCGGCAGATCCATTCCTATCGCGGCCACGGCGAGGTCGCGGTCGAGGGCCACAACATCAAGCTTGGCCGCGGTGGCATCCGCGAGATCGAATTCTTTGTCCAGACCCAGCAGCTCATCGCCGGCGGCCGCCATCCTGAGCTGCGCCAGCGCGAAACTCTGGCAACCCTTGCGGCGCTCGGGGGTGGCGGCTGGATCGATGAGCAGGCGCGCGATGAGCTCGCTGCGGCCTACCAGTTTCTGCGCTCGCTCGAGCATCGGCTGCAGATGGTCGCCGACGAGCAGACCCATACGCTGCCCGGCGACCAGGAGGGGCTTGAGCGGTTCGCATGCTTCTTCGGCTTCGCCAACCGCGATGCATTGGCTGAAGTCCTTCTCAAGCACCTGCGCAACGTGCAGCGGCATTATGCGACGCTGTTCGAGAGCGCGGCCGCCGCCGAAGCGAGGGAGCGTGCACTGACGTTTCCCCCCGAGGGGGACGATCGCGAAACGCTCGACAAGCTCGCCGCGATGGGCTTCCGCCAGCCGCTCGAAGTCTCAGCCTTGGTGCGCGACTGGCTGGCGGGAAGCCACCGGTCGCTGAAGGGGAGCTTCGCCCGCGCTGAGCTCGCCAGGATCGTGCCGCTTCTGCTCCCGTATTTCGCGCGGTCCGCGAGCCCTGACGCCGCAGTCTTGGCCTTTGACCGCTTTCTCGCCGTGCTCAATGGCGCCGGCCGCCTGTTGTCCCTGTTGCGGCAGAATCCCGATCTGATCGCGCTGATTGCGCTCGTGCTCGGGACCGCGCCGCGGCTCGCCGAGGGCTTGGCGCAGTTTCCGGACGTGATCGATGCGGTGGTCGATCCGGGCTTTTTCGGCGCGCTGCCCGAGGAATCGGGCCTCGCCGCCGCGCTCGAGCGTTCGCTGCGGCAGGCTGGCAGCTATGAGGACTTCCTCGATCGCATCCGTATCTATGCGCAGGAGCACGTGTTCCTGGTCGGAACCCGCATCCTGTCAGGCACGGCGTCGGCGGAGCAGGCCGGCGAGGCGTTCGCGCGGCTTGCGGATGTGCTCATCCGCTCGCTTCGCCATGCGGTCGAAGACAATTTCGCCAGCCTGCATGGCCAGCTTCCGCGCCAGGAATTCGCCGTGCTTGCGCTCGGCAAGCTCGGCGGGCGCGAGATGACGGCGACCTCCGACCTCGACTTGATCGTCGTCTACGACTTCGACCCCGCGCAGCCGCAGTCGCATGGCCCGCGTCCGCTTTATGGCAGCCAGTATTTCGCGCGGCTGACGCAACGCCTGATCAGCGCGCTCACTACGCAAACCAATTACGGCGTGCTCTACCGGGTCGACATGCGGCTGCGGCCTTCCGGCCGTTCAGGGCCGCTCGCGACCCAAATCGATGGCTTTGCGAACTACCAGGAGAACGAGGCCTGGACCTGGGAGCACATGGCGCTGACGCGTGCCCGGGTCGTCTCAGCCTCGCCGGCCTTCGCCGCGCGCGTCGAGGGCGTGATCCGTGCGGTGCTTTGCCGCCCTCGCGACGCGGCGAGTGTGGCCGCCGACGTCGTCGAGATGCGCGCTGCGATCGCCAAGGAGAAGGGCGACAGCAATCGCTGGGATCTCAAATATGTTGCCGGCGGCCTGATCGACATCGAGTTCATCGCCCAATATCTGCAGCTCGTCCATGCCGCGAGCGCACCCGACATTCTCGACACTTCGACCACGCGCGTGCTCGACAAGGCCTGGCGTCTCGGCCTCTTGGCGACAGAGGAGGCGGAGGTGCTGCGCCCAGCGGTTCGGCTCTATCACGACCTGACGCAGATTCTGCGGCTGTGCCTGCCTGGGCCGTTCGATCCCAAGACAGCGGCGCCGGGGTTGGTGGGGCTGCTCACGCGGGCGGCCGACGTGCCTGATTTCGCCACGCTCGAGGCTTTCCTGGCCGAGACCGAGGCAAAGGTGCGCACGTGCTTCGCGCAGATTCTCGGCCGCGCGCCGTGATGCGTTCGGCGTTGATGCGTTCGGCCATTCGAGCAACGGGAGAGAATGACCTCACCTGCCGGGCGTCACTTCAGCTCGAACTCCACGAGCTCGACCCGGGTGGCCCCGATATTGCGGACCGCGCGCGTCACGCCTGGCTCCTGCCAAAAAAATTCCCCGAGCTTGAGACTCATGCCGCGGTCCGGCTGACCGGGCACGCTCTCGGCGATTTCGCCACCATCCACGACAATCCTGATCCCGGGTGCTTGTGGGGTGATCGCCGCGGCCGACTGGCCCGGTTCCAACGCCAGCCGCCAGCCGCGCACCCGTTCGTTGTCCATGATTTGCTTGTACCCGGAAGCGTCCACGCGCGACGAGGGCGTGAAACGTCCAGCGGTCGGATACGCGAAAATGAACGAAACATTGTGGAAGGGCGTCGTGCCGACATTCGAGGCCTTATGAGTCCGTGGGGGCTGCTTGCTGTAGGCGGTAAACGACGCCTCGCCCCGCCGCGAGCGCCTGGCCGGGCCCGGCTGCGCCTCGCCGAGGTTTTGGTTCGTCATCTCGGCAGCCTCGATGTTCACCGACACGCTATCGGTCGTGTGGGTGTGGTAACCGGTATTCCGCTGCGGGGGGCGTAGACATTCAGCAACGTCACGTATTCGTTCTTGAATACGGGCAGATGGTAGGGAGCCTGCAGGATCGGCACGCCTCGCTCTTCATTCTGGGCTCCCGCCGGCTGGGCGAGCGCGCATGCGAGAACAACGGACGATGCTGTGAGCAGGAGCCTCATGGATCGCCTCCGAACTTCGGCGCCTCGAATCGGGCGAGCGAGGATTTTTGTGAACGGCTTTGAGGTCGTGAAAGAGTGCACCTTGGGGATTGACGGTGCAAGGCCGTCAATCGTGACGTGGACGGTGCGATTTGCCTTTCACCCCGTATGGTGGGCGGTCGGAGTCCGCGTGATCGCCCCGGCTGAGACGACTTCGCCGCGGCTTGAGCGGTTCGACATGCTCTTCATCCGCTCCACCGATAGCCTCGGTCGGATGCAGCCGCGGAGCGGGAGCGGACATTCGCTTCTTCGCGATCATTGTGCTGCCTCCGCCACCTCGTCCTTGCGCGCCTGACTACCCTCGATCGGCAGACGCAGCAGCACGAGCGTGCCTTTTCCGAGCGTCGAGCGGATGCGCATCGCGCCGCCATGCAGTTCGGTGAGGGACTTTGCGATCGCGAGCCCGAGCCCCGAGCCCTGATGGCTCTTGGTGAGCTGGCTCTCGACCTGCTCGAACGGACGCCCGAGCTTGGCGAGCGCGTCCTTGGGGATGCCGATGCCGGTGTCGCCGATCGCGATTCTCACCCGTCCTCCAGACGCTCGTGCGCGAATCGTGATGCGGCCGCCTTCGGGCGTGAATTTCACCGCGTTCGAGAGCAGATTGAGCACGACCTGCTTGAGCAGTCGCTGATCGGCCATCAGGCGGACGCCTGGCGCGATGTCACGAGCGAGCGTGAGCTGCTTGTCGTCGGCGCGCGCAGAGAGGACCCGCATGGCGTCGTCGAGGAAGCGGTCGAGCTTCACCTCCGTCAGGTCGAGGCGGATGCGGCCGGCCTCGATTTTCGACATGTCGAGGATGTCGTTGATGACGTCGAGCAGATACTGGCCGCTCTGGTGGATATCGCGACAATATTCGCGATACTTCTTGGTGCCGATCGGCCCGAACATGCCCGATTCCATGATCTCGGAAAATCCGATGATGGCGTTGAGCGGCGTGCGCAGCTCGTGGCTCATATTGGCGAGGAACTTCGATTTGGCCTGGTTCGCGTCCTCCGCCCGCGTCTTCTCTTCGGCATATTTGTCGGCGAGGTCGGCGAGCTCTTCCGCCTGGCGTTCGAGCGTCTGCTGCGAGGCGCGCAGATCCGCGACCGTGAGCATCAGCCGCTGCTCGCTCTCCACCAGCTTTTCTTCATGCAGTTTGATGGTTGTGATGTCGGTCCCGACCGAGACATAGCCCCCGTCCTTGGTGCGCCGCTCGCTGATATGCAGCCATCGCCCATCGTCAAGCTGGGCCTCGAAGGTGCGCGCGCCCGGAAGCTGGCCCTCGCTCGTCACCTTGGAGCGCACCATGGGCTTCCTGCCCGCGGCGACCACCGCCTCGTAGGCCGCGCCCGCCACGATCGCATCGTCCGGCAGGTTGTGCAGCTCCTGGAAATTGGAGTTGCACAGCACCAGGCGGTTCTGCGCGTCCCAGAGTACGAAGGCTTCGGGGATCGTCTCGATGGCGTCGCGCAGCCGCAAGTCCGCCTCGACGGTTCTCTCGACCAGCGTCTTCTGCTCGGTGATGTCGACCGCGATGCCGATCAGGTGCGGCGCGCTTTCGCCGGGCTGCTGCACGAGCTCGCAGCGCGCGCGCAGCCAGACCCAGTGTCCGCTGGCGTGGCGCATGCGGAAGGCGTGGTCGATCGAGCTTGCCACCGCGTCGGCGAGCTCGCCGGCCAGTTGGTAGAGATGCAAGTCGTCAGGATGGACGAGGGCGTTGACCTCGCCAAAGCTCAGGAGGTCGTCGCGTGGCTTGAGCCCGAGGATCGCAAACATGGAATGCGACCAGAAGACACGGCCGCGGGCGAGATCCCAGTCCCACAAGCCGCAACGGCCACGGTTGAGGGCGGTGTCGATGCGGCTGCGCACGGTCTCGTAGATCAAGTCGGCTTCGCGCGCTCGCGTCGCCTGCCAATGGAAGGCGAAACCGAGAATCAGCACCACGAAGCCGGTAGTGGCGGAGAGCGTAACGGTCAAGGTTGTGACCAGCACATAGCGCAGACCGGCAATGACCATGCCGTCGACATTGGCGACGATCAGATGGCGGCCGGGCGAGCGCAGCCAGGCCGGCGTCAGGTGATCGAGCTCGCCTTCGAGCCGCCGGTCGAAGTCGGGGCGGTCGCCGCGCGCGCGGTCGATGCGCTCGGCGAGCATGTCCGCGCCCGCTTCGATCTGCCTCATGATCTCGGCCAGCGACTGGCGGCGGTGGTCGAGAATCTGGACCAAGGCGCCGACGCAGATGGTGAGGAGAAAGGCGATGATCAGCGCCGGAACGGCGCGCCGCAAGGCCGGCTCGGCGGTCAACAGACGCCGATACGCCGGCTTGGCGATCGATTGAGCCAACCCTTTGATCGAATCAGAACGTACCGACGCGCTCGCAGCCTCGGCGCGCGCCATCGCTGGCCCCCTCGCAACGTCCCAGTCAGCCTTTGATCGGAAGGATGTGCCGCATCTCCCCGAATCACTTTCATTGGAATCGAGAAACGGTGATTTGTCGAGAGTCGTTAATAAATTTTTCAGATTTGACAAACGGGAGCTTTCGCCTTGGTCGACCGCGATAATTTGCTGGTGTCGCAGGCGCAGGCCAGCACGAAGCGTGGACCGCGGGCGCCCCAGGTCGACGGGCGACGGCTGTCGGCAAAATCTGAGTCGTGCACCCTGCGCGGGTTACCGCAGTTCGTCTCGACGCAGTCAGAGCCGCTGACTATGATGCGGAATGGTCTGTTCGAGCCAGGTTGCTTTGAGCAAACAGCAATTTTGATGGGGGAGGGCGATGATCAACCGCTTTCTGGTCGTTCTGCTTCTTGTGCCGCTGAGTGCCGCGGCGCGGGGCGAATTCAACGTGGTCGAAGCCAGCATCACCGACATGCAGCAGGCGATGGCGAGCGGACGCGTGACTTCGCGCGAGCTTGTCAGGGAGTATCTGACCAGGATTGCATTGTATGACAAGAAGCTCAATGCGGTGGTGGCGGTCAATCCGAACGTGCTGCGTGAGGCCGAGGAGCGCGATCGCGAGCGCGCGCAGGGAAAGCTCCGTGGCCCGCTGCATGGCGTTCCAATCGCGTTGAAGGACAATATTCACACGACGGACATGCCGACCACGGGAGGCGCGCTCGCCTTCGACGGTTTCATGCCGCCGTACGAGGCCACGATCGTGAAAGGCCTGCGGGAAGCGGGTGCCGTGATCATCGCCAAGACCGGGATGACCGAACTCGCCAATTGGATGGCGGGGCCGCCGACGCCGATGCCGGCGGGCTACAATCCGATAAGCGGGTTCGGCATGAACCCTTACGATCCGCGGCGCGATCCGCGCGATCGCAGCTTCGACGGCCGTCCGGTCCTATTGCCCGGCGGATCGAGCTCCGGCATCGGCACCGCCGCGAATTTCTGGGCCGCGAATGTCGGTACCGAGACCTCCGGCTCGCTCCTCAGCCCCGCCAATCAGAACATGCTGGTGGCAATCAAACCAACGGTGGGGCGCATCAGCCGGCATGGCATTATTCCGCTCACCGCCGATCAGGATACTGCCGGTCCGATGGCGCGGACGGTTGCCGATGCGGCCATTCTGCTTGGCGCGCTCGAGGATGCCGAGCCGGATCCGCAGGATCCGGTCAAGGCTTGCCTGCCGCCAGCGGACCGCGACTACACTCGTTTTCTCGATCGCGACGCATTGGCAGGCGCACGGATCGGCATTCCGCGCGCGTTCTATTACGAGCGCATCACGCCGCCCGGCCTTGAGGGGGCTCTCGGCGGACTGGACTCGGCCCGAGCAGAGGCGATGACTGACGCGATCACGGTTCTCAGGGAACGGGGCGCCATCATCGTCGACCCTGCGGACATTCCGAGCGTAGTCGACACGGATGCCGACCGGAACCTCCTGCGCTGGGAGGTCTGCCGCGGCAGCGACGGACCGAAAGGCATGGATGCGGGCTGTTCGGTGGTCTTCAAGTACGGCATGAAGCGGGATTTCAACAAATGGCTTGCGAGCCTCGGGCCGAAG
>WNGR01003139.1_pt1 | contig 18087 bp, 19 predicted proteins | sample 5407581 | NCBI WGS metagenome assembly WNGR01 (sample SAMN13153383, study PRJNA577476) | soil metagenome | isolation source: 80 cm soil or saprolite under Garry oak tree replicate 2 | place: USA:California | collected 2016-06-15 | reverse complement strand
TCCCGCCTTGGCCGGTTTGCCGCGCCCCCTGTCAAATGCTCCCTGCGTCGCCAGGTCTCTCAGCGCGGCCCTCAAGTGAACCACCGCTCCGGCGTGCACCTGGGATACGCGCGACTCCACCACCCCCAACGCCAGCCCTATCTCCCGCATGGTCATCTCTTCGTAGTAGTAGAGAGTCATCACCAGCCGCTCCCGGTCGGGAAGGTTGCTGATGGCCTCGGCCAGGCGCTCTTCCAGCTCGCCGCGCAAACAGCGAAACAGCGGGTCTTCCTCCGGCCGACCGGGCACATAGGCAAGCTCCTCGTCTCCCGAGTCCTCGTTGCGCTCGATGTGCAGCGTGCCAATCTCGAGGCCCTTCAAATCCCCCAGCAACTGTTGGTACTCCTCAAGGCCCATAGCCATCTCCCGGGCAACGTCGGATTCGCCCGGCGGCTGTCCCAGGCGCGCCGTCAAGGTGCGAATCGCCTCTTCCACCGCGCGCCCCTTGCGGCGCAGCTCCCGCGGGCTCCAGTCAAGCAGCCGCAGACTGTCGAGAATCGCGCCCCTGATGCGAAACTGCGCATAGCTGCGGAACTGCACCTTCTTGTCCGGATCGAACTTGGCGAAGGCATCCATCAGCCCCACCACGCCCGCCGAAACCAGGTCTTCAATGTCCACGTGCTGCGGCAGCCGTTCGTGAATACGGCGGGCCAGAAAGCGCACCACCGGCAAGTGCTCCAAAAGCGCCCGCTCCTGTTCCGCCGTCATCACCGGCAACCCTCCTGGGTTCGGCGGATATCCGCCCGCGGCGCTTCCCCGACGCCGTACAACCTGATTCCCCGCTGTTCCCGCCGTGTCGAGCATCTTGACCCCTCATCCTCGTACCGAAATCCCGCAGTCTGCGCCTGCGTCCTGATCACCGCACCGTGCCCACCGGGCGCAGCCTGACCTCTGGAGGAATCTCCCCTGCCGTGATTACCGCCAGCCTCGGGAAGATCGGCTCCAGCCAACGCTTGACGTGATAGCGGGCCGGACTAGGGCAAAGGAGCACGGGAGGGGCCGTGGGGGAGGTGGAGCCGATAAGACGCTTCAAAGAATCGGCCAGGCGGCGCACCAGCGGGGCTCCCGGAGTCGCTGTCGCCGTGAGCAGCCGCTGGCTGGTCTCCGGCGAGACCGTGGCCACGATCTCTTCCTCGAGCGCCGCATCGAGCAGCAGCACTGGCAACTGCCCATCGCCATCGAGCAGGGGCTGCACCAGCCGCCGGCCCATCGACTGCCGCGACGCCTCGACCAGGGCTTCGAGGCTCTTGTTCATCGGCGCCATCTCCAGCAGCGCTTCCAGAATCGACGCCAGGTCCCGGATCGAAACCCGCTCCCGCAACAACTGCTCCAGCGCCCGGCCTACCTCGCCCAGGGTCAGAAGCTTCGGCACCAGCTCTTCGGTCAGCTTGGGATGGCTCTCGTTCAGCGAATCCATCAGCCGCTTGATCTCGGCCCGGCCCAGCAGTTCCCAGGCGTGCTGGCGGATCAGTTCGCCCAGATGCGTGGTGATGACGGTAACCGCGTCGACCACTGAATAGCCCGCTGCAACGGCCTGGTCTTCCATCTCGGGAACGATCCAGATCGCCGGCACTCCAAAGGCCGGCTCCCGAGCTTCCCTTCCCGCCAGGGGTCGCCGGTTAGGATCGCCGGAGACGGCCAGCAGCAGCGGCCCCTCGGTCTGCCAGCGGCCGATCTCCAGGCCGCGCAGCGAAAACACATACTCCCGCGGCTTGAGGCGCAGGTTGTCCGAGATGTGCACCGGCGGCACCAGGAATCCCAATTCGGCGGAGAGATGGCGGCGCAGCGAACGCACGCGATTCAGCAACTGCCCGCCCTGCTTATCGTCCACCAGCGGAATGAGCTGGAAGCCGATCTCCAGGGTCAGATCTTCTAGGCGCAGCAACGCTGCCAGATCAGAACCCTGCGCTGCCTGCTCGGCCTTCTTTTTATCTGCTGTTGCGGATTCCAACGGAGGGGCCAAAGCAGGCTTGGAAGCGATCCTCTTCCCCGCCCAGAACAGCGCCGCCGAGACCAGCAGAAACGCCAGCTTGGGCAATCCGGGAATGAGGCACATCGCCCCCGTCACCAGGCTTGCCAGGTAGAGCGTGGCCGGCCGTGCCAGCAGCTGCTGCCGGATCTCGCCGCCCAGCATTCCCGCTGAATTTGCCCGGGTGAGCGTGATGCCGCCCGCCACCGATACCAGCAGCGACGGAATCATCGTCACCAGGCCGTCGCCCACCGTCAACACCGTGTAGGTGCGCACCGCCTCGCTTAATGCAACTCCCTGCTGCAAGGTGCCGATCAGCAGCCCGGCGACGATATTGATGGCTGTGATCAGAATCGTAGCCAGCGAGTCGCGCTGGTTAAAGCGGGCCGCGCCATCCATGGCGCCGTAAAACTCGGCCTCGCGGGCAATCGCCTGCCGCCGCCGCCGCGCTTCGGCTTCATCGATCAGGCCGGCGTTCATGTCGGCATCGATGGCCATCTGCTTGCCCGGAAGCGCATCCAGGGTGAAGCGAGCGGTTACCTCCGCCGTGCGCACCGCACCATGCGAAACCACCAGGAACTGGATCGCGATCAGGGCCAGGAACAGCACGAAACCGACAACGTAGTTTCCCCCCACAACAAACTGCCCGAAGGCCTCGATCACGTTACCGGCAGCCGCCGTGCCTTCCGATCCGTGCAGCAGAATCCGGCGGCTTGAAGCGATGTTCAGCGACAGCCGAAACAGGGTCAGTAGCAGCAGCAGGGTGGGAAATACCGACAGTTCGACGGCGCGGCGAATCTGCATCGCCGACAGGAACACGATGATCGATGCCGCCATGGAGAGGGCCAGCAGAAGGTCAAGAGCCGGGGCCGGCAGCGGAATCAGCATGACGAAGATCACGCTGATCGCGGCCAGCGGCAGCACATATTCGCGCATCCGCTGCAAGATGGCAACGGCGGGCGCTGGACCTGCCACAAGCGCATTGGTGCTCATGCTCCATCTCCTCGACTGGGCGGCTGCCCCTTGCTCTGTCCTCTGCCCGGCGGCATTCCCGATTGAGGCGTTGTTCTCGCGCCACCCGATTTCGCCGCGCGCGCCTGCATCCGCGCCGCAGCCGCACGGCGCTCGCGCATCTCGCTCTCCACGCGCTCGCGATACAGGTAGGCCAGGATGGCGGCGACCGCCGCGTAGAGATCGGCGGGAATCGACTGGCCCACTTCCACCGAGCGATAGAGCGACCGCGCCAGCGGCGGATTCTCGATGATCGGCACTCCGGCCCAGCGCGCCTCGGCCTTAATCTCCTCGGCCAGCAGGTTGCGCCCCTTGGCCATCACTTTGGGCGCATCCATGGTGGTGAAGTCGAAGCCCAGCGCGACCGCATAATGCGTGGGGTTGGTCAGCACCACCGCGGCCTTTGAAACGTCGTCCTTCACCTTGCGGCGGCGCATCTGGCGTTGCAGGCCGCGAATACGGCTGCGGATCTGCGGAGAGCCTTCGTTCTCCTTGTTCTCGTCGCGCATGTCCTGCTTGCTCATCTTGAGGCGCGATTCTCGGCTCTGCCATTCGACCAGGTAGTCGATGGCCGCCCACGCGAACAAGAGCCACGCTGCCGCCTCCAGCAGACCAAACACGTCGGAGCCCAGCATCTCCAGCCGCGCCATCGAAAACGGCGGAACGCTGAGCTGACGCGCGACTCGCTGCACGGCAAATACCGCCAGCAGTCCGGCCGGAACGAGCGACTTCGCTAGCCGCGCCGCCGCTCGCAGCGAGAAGAGATTCTTGATGTTCGACAGCGGATTGATGCGGCTCATCTTGAATCCCACCGCTCCCGCATGAAAGTTGATGCCGCCGGTTTGCGCCACGCCCGCCCCCAGAGCCGCGAGCGCCACCACCGACATCACAATGCCCACCGGCCCCATCACCGCCAGCGAGAGCCGCCTGATCGCCGCGAGGGTGGGCACTATCGCCTCGGGTTCCCAGCGCGCCGGTTGGCCGAGGTCGAGAAAACCCGCGAAGACGCTTCTCCACGCCAGCAACGTTCGGCTGCCGAGCGCCCCCAGCGTCAAAACACCGGCCAGGGTGCCCGCCGCGGCCGTCAATTCGCGGCTGTGCAGAATGTCGCCGTCCTTGCGAGCCTGGTCGCGGCGATGCTGCGTAGCCTGTTCGGTGCGCTCTCCCGGCATCGGCTAGCCTCCTGTTCCAGGCGCGGCAATCAGCCGTTCCGCCAGGTCGAGAAGGCCCGAAAAGCGAGCCTCGATAAATCGCGGCCAAAGCGCCAGCGAACCGGACAGAATCACGAACCCGGTCAGCGTCTTGAGCGGAACAGTGAGGTTCATCACCGGCAACTGCGGACTCAGTTTGCCCATCAGCGCCACGGCAATCTCCACCAGCATGGTGGCGGCGAGAATTGGAGCGGCCAGTTCCACCCCGGCGATGAATACCCCGCCCGCCGCGCGCACAATGCCCAACCCGGTCACGGGCGCCATGGCATAGGTGCCCAGCGGCACGGCGTGAAAGCTGCGCACCAGCGAAGCCAGCAGGATGCGGTCAAGCCCCGCGGCCAGCAGCACCAGCGTGCCCATCAGCTGAAAAAGTTCGCCCATCAAAGGGGTTTCGATCGAGGAGGTGGGGTCCATCAGGTTCACCAGCGAGAAGCTGAACTGCACTCCCGCGATCTGGCCGGCAAACAGCAGCATCTCGTTCAACAGCGCCAGCGTGAGGCCGTAGACCAGGCCCACGGCTACCTCTCCCAGCAGTGACGAAAAACTGATCTCGACATGCGCGTTGGGCAGCGTAGCCACCAGCGGAGCCAGCAGGTATGCGATCGCCAGCACCAGCACCGCCTTGGCCCTCACCGGCAGCGCGGTTGAGGAGAAGAACGGAGCGAAGACCACCATGCCGCTCACCCGCACCAGGGCCAGCGTCATTGCAATGAGAAATGTGCTCCAATCAACCATCGATCAGCCTCTAGCTCCTGGCTCCCAGCTTTTCCGTGTGAGTTCAAGTGATTTCGTTCTTCTAGGTTCCAGCTAGCGGCTAGTAGCTAGCAGCTAGAAGCTGCCTTTCTCACCCCACGTAGCGATGCAGATCGGCCAGCAGCATGCGGGTGTAGTTCGCCATCCGGGCCAGGAACCACGGCATGCCCACCAGCAGAATCACCACCACCGCAAGCAGGCGTGGCACGGAGGTCAGCGACTGATCCTGCAGGCTGGTCAAGGTCTGCACAAGACTCAAAAGAAAACTCAACAGCGCTGCGGCAATCAATATCGGTCCAGCCAGGATCATGGCCTCTTTCGTCAGTTGGCGCAGCAGTTCGGTTACCATGTCGGGGGTCATTCGGCCCTCCTCTCAAAAACTCTTCAGCAGCGAACCAGCCAGCAGGTTCCAGCCGTCCACCATCACAAACAGCAAGATCTTCAGCGGAGTCGACACCACCACCGGCGGCAGTTGGAACATGCCGATGGAGGTGGTAATCGCCGCGGTCACCATGTCGATCAGCAGGAAGGGAAGAAACAGCACCGCTCCTATCGCAAAACCAGCCTTCAACTCCGAGAGGATGTAGGCCGGAACCACGACCCGCATGGGCAGGTCGTCGGGGGTGTTGGGACGGGCCACCTGTCCGGCGGCGGTAAACAGGGCCAGGTCCTTTTCGCGTGCGTACCGCAGCAGGAAGTGCTTCACCGGCTGCGCTCCCCGGTCAATTGCTTCGAGACCCGTAATCTGGCCGCCGCGGTACGGCTCGACCGCTTGCTGGTCCACCTGCGAGAGCACCGGGGTCATCAGAAACCACGTCATCATCAGCGCCAGCCCGAGCAGCGTGGGATTTGAAGGAGCGGTCTGCGTCCCCAGCGCCTGGCGCAGAAAGTGAAACACCACCAGCAGGCGAACCAGGGGCGTCATGGCCATCAGGATCGCGGGAAGAAGAGTGATCAGCGTAAGGACGAACAGGATGGTCCAGGGCGTCGAATCCGAAGGATGAAGGCGGGTGGTGAGGTCGGGCAATAGGGGCGCAGACACCGCCGATGCGGTGCGCGCCGCGGCCCAGACAGCTACCATGAGACCCTCGCCGACGAGGACGCTGAAGTCCGTGCATCTACCCTTCCGCACTGCCTGTCATCGAGCGCGTAAAACGCCGGAGCTCCCTCCGGCGATGTCGCGATCAGAAACCTGCGTCCCTCTGCTTCGACCAACGCCAGCGTCTGGCGGGGCGCCAGCGTGATGCGCTCTCTCAGGACGAGCCGGGGCCCCGGTCCCGATCCGCGGCGCAAGCGCCCGAGCAACCATCCCGCCAGCCCCGGCACTGGTCTCGATCCGGCTGCCGATTCTGCTTCCCTGCTTTCCTTCTGCTTCATCGTCCCGGCCCTTCCTCGCTTAAGAAAACTCCAACGTTTGCTCATGCCAGCCGTGTCACCCGCACCGCCAAATGTGTCGCCACCACTTCAAACTCGCTCCACGCCAGTTGCACATCGTCCGAGCACAACGGCACATCCTCGGCATGGCCCCACTGCGACTCGATCACCACGTTCGGTTCGAGAGCGAGCAAACTGCGCACCCTGAAATCGCGCACCGGCACCGCGACTTCCAGTTCCACCGGAAGCCGTGCCAGAGGCGACGCCGGCCCAATGACTTCTCCCCGCCCGCCCATGTGCGGCGACGGAACCAGCGCCTGTTCGACACCCGAGGTTCGATTGGACATATCCGCTCCCGGGGAAAGTCCCGCAGGAGGCGATGAAGTTTGCAGGGTGGGCATGCCGGGGATGGAGCAGAATGGTGACCAAGAGCGGGACAGTCGGATTGGAATGGCTTAATACGTGCCTCGCCCGCGCTTCTCACTCTCAACCCAATCGCTGGTACACTGATACTTAGCGTCAAGTAGCCGCCAGGGCGTGTGAAAACCCCGGTCGCGCGCACCATCGAGGTCGAACGATATGTCTGAAATGAATGGCAACAAAAGCTTTACAGGGACAAGTCTGCGCCTGAAGGTGGGCTTGGCCGAAATGCTGAAGGGCGGCGTCATCATGGACGTGATGAACGTCGAACAGGCCCGCATTGCAGAGGAGGCCGGAGCCTCTTCCGTGATGGCATTGGAACGGGTGCCGGCCATGATTCGCGCCGAGGGCGGAGTGGCCCGCATGGCGAAGCCCAGCCTCATCAAGCAGATCATTAAGGCCGTTTCAATTCCCGTGATGGCCAAGGCCCGCATCGGCCACTTCGCCGAAGCGCAGATTCTGCAGGAATTGGGCGTGGACTTCATCGACGAAAGCGAAGTGCTGACTCCTGCCGATGAGGCGCACCACATCGACAAGCATGCCTTCAAAACGCCCTTCGTCTGCGGCGCGCGCAACTTGGGTGAGGCCCTTCGCCGTATCGCCGAGGGCGCGGCCATGATTCGCACCAAGGGCGAAGCCGGCACCGGCGACGTGGTTCATGCCGTGCAGCACATGCGCCAGATCACCAAGGAGATGAAGGCGCTCACGGTTCTCAGCGAGCAGGAGCTCTACGCCGCCGCCAAGGAACACCAGGCTCCGTACGAGCTCATCCGCATGGTGGCCCAGACGGGCAAGCTGCCGGTGCCCAACTTCTCCGCCGGCGGCATCGCCACACCGGCCGATGCAGCCCTGATGATGCAGCTCGGCGCAGAGGCGATTTTCGTCGGCTCCGGCATCTTCATGAAGGAACGCGCCACCCCGCTCGATGTCGAAGATTGGACGGAGAAAGAGGCTGAGGCTGGTCTTTGCAAGAAGGAAGAGGTTGGCACCCCCCGCAATCCCGAAGAACGCGCCGAAGCCGTCTCCCGCGCCAAGGCCATCGTGATCGCCACCACCCACTTCAACGAACCCAAGATTCTGGCCGAAGCCAGCGAAGCGGTCACCGGCACCATGAAGGGCCTTGCGGCCGCCGCCATCGAAGAATCGCAGTTGCTCCAGACCCGCGGCTGGTAGCACCTGCGGTGTGGCCAACTGCGCCAGGAAATCTCGCCGGAGCTAAGGCAGTTCGCTCCGGGTTTCTTTTTGGGGATGAACTTGCTGGGGTGGACTTCGCAGATGACTAGTGATATGACTATATCGATGGGAGGATCGCGATGGCTTGGCAAGTCTATGACGCAAAGGCCCGGTTCAGCGAGTTCCTTGAGACGACGCTCAAAGAAGGCCCTCAAGTGATCACCCGCCGCGGAATAGAGACGGCCGTCCTGGTTCCTATAGCCGAATGGAAGCGACTCAAGGCCGGTCCGCTCGCTGCGGATCCTCTTCTTGATCCGAATGGTCCTCATGATCTGTATATTCCGCCACGAAGGCGAATTCGCCTTCGGCCGTTTCTTGACGAAAACCAAGAGCAGAACTGATGTTCCTGCTCGATACCAATGTCATCTCAGAGTTGCGTAAAAACAAACCGCACGGTTCCGTTGTGGCTTGGCGGCACTCTGTGCCACATCATCAACTTGCCATTCCAGCCGTTGTTATCGGCGAAATCCAGGAAGGCGTTGAAATCACCCGAAAACAAGATGCCGGCAAAGCCGTCGAGATTGAGATATGGCTGGAACAACTGATGGCTTACTACCCAATTCTGCCGATGGATGGAGAGATCTTTCGCGAATGGGCACGGCTCACAGCCGGCAAATCTGGCGATCTGGATGGTGACGCTTTGATCGCCGCCGCGGCTCGGGTCCACAATCTAACAGTAGTTACGCGCAATGTGAGAGATTTTGCCGGTTTAGGCGTAAAGCTGTTGAATCCGTTTGCCAATCCATCGAAGGAGAAAATTTGATTCAGGGAGTGAAGCCCCGCATCGGTGTCTTGGCCATTCAGGGAGATTACGCGGCTCACGCCGAGGCACTCGCCGACGCCGGTGCTGAAGCAGTCGAAGTCCGCAATCCCGGCGAGCTCGATGGCCTCGATGGCCTGATTCTGCCCGGCGGCGAATCCACAACAATGCTGAAATTCCTCGAGCGCCGCGGTTTCTTTGAGGCCCTCGAGAAATACTCCGCCAGCCGGCCGGTCTTCGGCACCTGCGCAGGGGCAATTCTCCTGGCGCGAGAAGTGCGCCACCCCGCACAGCGAAGCCTGGGCGCGCTCGATGCCATTGTGGAACGAAACGCCTACGGCCGCCAGATCGATTCCACCATTCTGACCGAACCCACCAATCTTCCCGGCGGTCCCCTGGAGATGGTGTTCATTCGCGCGCCGCGCATCGCGGAGACCGGCGCCGGAGTCGAAATCCTCGCCCGCCGCGACGGTTTTCCCGTGCTGGTGCGCCAGGGAAAGCTGATGGCCGCCACTTTTCACCCCGAACTTTCCTCCGACCGGCGCGTGCATCAACTCTTTGTCGAAACTGTGATCGCATCCACCGCAAAATAGGATATCCTCCTATTCCCGGGAAAGATTCCGGTTACCTCGCAAATGCGACCATCTCCCGAGAACCCGAGTGCGTCCAACTGAAGGTGAGATGAATCACATAAGGACAGAGGCCCCGAATGCCCGTCACATTTACGCGCGCCCCAGCGGAGATTGAACGAAAAGAGCCGGGAATCGGCGGCAAACCTCCTGTCGACAGGCGGCCAACCGGAGGTGGGGGCGGGGGTGGCGACGACGACTGGCAAAGCAAGCGCGGCGGTCCCCGTGATCGCCTGCATCGCATCCGCTTCTTCGTGTTCTTCGCTCTCGCCGGCGACATGATGTTCTTTGCCGCGCTGGTCGTGCTGTTCTTCGCGCGCCAGGCCGGCATGCACATGGATCCCCGCAGTCACGAGATGATCGGCGACTGGCACCCCATCACCCTTCCTCCCATCGTTTACCTGAATACCGCGATCCTGCTGCTCAGCAGCCTTGTCATGGAAGTGGCGCGGCGCAATATCTTTCGCGAGATCGACGTGCTCGAAGAGTGGCTTGGACTTGGTCGCCCGGCCCTTCGCCGTACCCTGCCGTGGATCGGAGCCACGCTCATACTGGGATCGCTCTTCCTCATCGGACAGGTAATCGCGTGGAAACAGCTGACAGCCCAGGGATTCGCATTCGATCACTGGTCCACCCCCGCAAGCTACTTCTTCTACATGGTCACGGGATTGCACGCTGCCCACATGGCTGTGGGCGTAATCGCGCTCGCAATATGCCTGAGCGCCCTCGGCTGGCTCAAGCGTGTGGAATTGCGTCAGATCGCAGTAGACATCACCGCGTGGTACTGGCATACGCTTGGCGTTGCCTGGGTCCTGCTCCTCGCTGTTCTCGCACTGGGACAGTAAATATCCTCCGGCAAAGCCGGAGGCCGGCAATCTGGCCTCCTGGGTAGGCGTCTGCACCGGGGAGTGATAAGCACGATCACTACTCCCGAAAATGTCAAACTTCTACTGCCACATCCCGGGAACGCCGGGGGTTCTCCGGCTTCATTGGAGTCTTGCATAAAATATTCGGCCTTTAGCGCACAATAATGGACTGGGCACATGCCTGATCCACCAGGCATGTGCCCAGTCCGTACCCCAAAACGCACCCCCCCCGGGCTCGATTCTCCGTCTGTTCGCTTCTCTTGGAACATGCGGTGGAATCGCTTTTGATCCAACGGTGGGGTACCATGAACCTCGACCGCAAACAAAACGATGCCCACACTGAAAACCGCGCCGAAGCCCGCCGCCAAGAAAGCCGCCCGTACACAACGCGGTGACCTCGCCCCCGAGCGTATCGCCACCATTCTCAAGGCCCTCGATGAGGCCTACCCCAGCGCTGTCTGCGCCCTCAATCACCGCACGCCATGGGAACTGCTGGTGGCGACGATCCTCTCCGCGCAGTGCACCGATGTCCGCGTGAACATGGTCACGCCCGAGTTGTTTAAACGCTTCCCTACTCCGGCCGCGATGGCAAAGGCGCCACTACCTGAGCTGATCGAACTCATCCGCACCACCGGCTTCTTCAACAACAAGGCCAAGTCCATCCAGGGAGCGGCAAAAGCGATTGTCGAACGGTTCGGCGGCAAGGTCCCGGAGACACTTGCTGAACTCATCACCGTCCCCGGCGCAGCCCGCAAAACCGCCAACGTGGTCCTCGGCGTCAGCTTCCGCAAAGCCGAAGGAGTTGTCGTAGACACTCACGTCTTTCGAATTGCGCATCGCCTCAGCCTCGCCAAGGGCGACACTGCACAATTCGTGGAACAGGAGTTAATGCGCGTGATTCCGCAGGAAAAGTGGATCGACTTTTCCCACCAGGTCATCCATCACGGCCGCCAGGTCTGCATCGCCCGCAAGCCGAAATGCGATCAATGCCATCTCGAACAGCTCTGCCACTCCAAAGACAAAACCTGGCATTCATGATGCTTGTGTCTTGTCGCTTACACGAAGAGTGAACCCCAGCACCCGCGCCACGGCTTCAATCAGTCCCTCAATATCTGAAGGTTCGGCCTCGGCTACCGGCGGCCAGCCAAGTTCACGCAATGTGTGGCTGGTAATCGGGCCAATGGAAACCGCCTGCACTCCCTCAAACGGAAATGCGATCCCGGCCTTTGCTGCTGCCTCCGCCAGATGCGTCGCACTCGATGAGCTTGTAAATGTGGCTACATCGATTCCCTCGGCAAGCGCGTGGCGAAGCTGCTTGGGAGCCCTCTCGGGAAACAAATTCTGGTACGCGTCAACAACATTGACGGCCGCTCCGGCCGCACGCAAAGCATCCGGAATGACATCGCGTGCAATTGCCGCCCGCGCAAGCAGAATACGCTGCCCTTCCAAGTCACCTGCCAAGCCCTTTAGCAGACCCTCTGCGACGTAGCTTTCAGGAACCAAATCGACACGCAACCCTGCCTTCTGCGCTGCCGCCGCGGTTCCATCGCCGACCGCTGCCAGCTTCAGGTGGGCGGGCTGAACGAAGCTTACACCAAGCTGGGCCGCGCGCTGGGCCAATGCGCGCACCGTATTCGCGCTGGTCAAGATCATCCAGTCGTAGCGGTCAAGTTGACGCAGCGCGTGATCCAGCGGATCGAAGCTTTCAGGTGGCCGTATCTCCAGAACAGGAACCTCGACCGGATCAGCTCCCAAGGCGCGAAGACCGTCGCTCAACTTGCTCGCCTGGTGTACCGCGCGCGTCACCAGGACACGCCGGCCGGCGAGCGGCGCAGGATTCAACGCGATACTCCACCCGGTGTGTGAAGTCGCAACAGCGATCCTGCTCCTGCGCCAATCAGCTTTTCTACGGCCAGGCGGCCCAATGCAACAGCGTCAGCATCGGTCTGAGGAACTGCCTGAAACGCCCGAATCGCATTACCGGTCTCAGGATCAGCGACCACAGCGAAGATTTCCCAGTTCCCTTCCGCAGCATCTGGCCGGCAGTGAATGCCGATCGGCACCTGGCAGCCTCCACCCAAAGCCGCCAAGGCGCCCCGTTCGGCAGTCACGGCAAACCGTGTCGCCGCATCGTCAAGAAACGCAACCGCGGCAATGGTCGCCGCGTCGTCTCTGCGAGTCTCGATTCCCAGCGACCCCTGCCCGGCAGCCGGACAAAAATCCTTGGGATCGAGCCGCTCGCGCACCCACTCCGTTTTGCCCAGGCGATCGAGTCCGGCCGCGGCCAGCAAAATCGCATCCACCTGCCCCTCAGCCAACTTGCGCAGCCGGGTATCGACGTTGCCGCGGAACTCTACCGCTTCAATATCGGGCCGCAGTGCCATCAACTGCGCGCGACGCCTCTGACTGCTGGTACCCACGCGCGCTCCGGGCGGCAGGGCGGCGATATTCGCGCAACTGACCGAGACAAACACGTCTCGCGGATCGACGCGCGGCGGCGTAGCCGCAAGCGCAAACGGCTCCGGAAGCTCCGTCGGCAGATCCTTCAGAGAGTGCACGGCGAGATCGACGCGGCCATCGGCGAGGGCATCTTCAATCTCTTTGGTAAACATGCCTTTGGACCCCACCTGCGCGAACGTCACTTCCTGCAGGCGATCGCCCGTCGTCTTGATGATCTCGATGTCGACGACATGCCCCTGGACGCGCAGAAGATCGGCGATATGATGGGCCTGCCACAGAGCAAGTTGCGAACCACGGCTTCCTATAAGCAGGTTCATCGGCGGCCTGCCACTCGGGTCTTGGTCAAGAGAGCCTCCTCGGCCCGTTGTGAATCGGAAAGTTCGGAGAACGGCGCGGCGGCTGAGCCCTGCTGCTCCCGCACCGGCTCAGGTCCAGACGCATTCTCATTGCCCGAAGGCAGCGACCATGTCTCGCACAGAGCCTCCATGCGTGTTGCATCGTTCTCGCGCGCCGCCTGCTTCAGGGCCTGCATGGGCGGGTGAAGAAACTTGTTGACCAGTCCGCGAGTGAGCGCCTCAACGGCAGCGGTTTGCTCGGCGGTCAGCGATCCAAGCCGCGCCTGGATACGCCGCAACTCCGCCTGGCGAAGTTCTTCGGCCTGGCGCTGAAGGGCCACAATCGCCGGGGCCACGTTCACGGTGCGCTGGCGCTGGTGGAACCGCTCCACCTCGCCCGCGATCAGCGTCTCGGCATCGCTGGCCTCGCGGCTCCGTGCCTCCATGTGCGAGGCAGCCACGGATTGCAGATCGTCGATGTCATAGACAAAGATGCCTTCCAGCTTGTTCATCGCCGGATCGACATCCCGTGGTACGGCAATGTCGATGAAGAACATGGGCCGGTTGCGGCGGCGATGCAGGAAGGCCTGGCCGTGTTCGCGGCGGAAGATGGGATGCGGCGCGCCGGTGGATGTGATCACGATATCGGCTTCGCTCGCGACTTCATGAAGCTGAGTAAATGGAATTACGCGACCGTTGAACTGGTCGGCCATGCGCTGCGCGCGTTCAATCGTGCGGTTGGTCACCAGGATTGCGCCGGCACCCTGCTGCACCAGATGCCTCGCGGCCAGCTCGCTCATCTTGCCGGCGCCCACCAGAAACACCGTGCGCCCGGCGAGCGACCCGAAGATCTTGCGTGCCAGGTCCACTGCCACCGAAGCTATGGAAACACTGTTGGACCCAATTTCAGTCTCGGTGCGAACCTTCTTGGCTGCAGCAAAGGCGCTCTGCAGCAGGTGTTCGAGTTGTCCTCCCACCGTGCCCGCGGCACGTGCGGTCGCGAAGGCTTCTTTCACCTGGCCGAGAATCTGCGGCTCGCCCACCACCATCGAGTCCAGGCTGGCGGCCACGCGGAACAGATGACGCACGGCTGCCTGGTCGCGGTGCTCATACAAATGCGGTTTCAGTAAGTCCGGGTCGAGTGCGAAATGATCCTGAAGGAAGCTCGTCAGATCGATTGAAGGCGATTCGATCGCCGTGAGAATCTCCACGCGATTGCACGTGGAAACGATCATGCACTCCGAGACCCCGGGCATCGCTGCAAGCGCCCGTGTGACATCGGGCAACTCTTCGCGCGAGATCGCGATACGCTCGCGAAGTTCGATGGGCGCGGTCTTGTGGTTCACTCCGATAAGGGCCAGCGTCATGGAGCACCAAACCTGTGAACATGGCTGAAGAGGTTGGCTGCCCATACAGCCAGCATCACCAGGAAGACTCCGCCCGACAGATATGCGGCCCTGCGACCACGCAGACCGGCGGTGCTGCGCAGAAACAGCAGCAGAACATACACCGCCCACATCACAAAGGAGGCGATCACCTTGGGATCGCGAAAATAGGCCGCCCCCAGCACCGTTTCCTGCGCCAGCACCGAACCGATCACCAGCCCCACCGTCATGCACGGGAACCCGAACAGCAGGGTGGCGTGAGCGATGCGCTCCAGCGTATCGAGCGGCGGCAGCCAGTCAAGAGGAGCCCACCAGGAGTCCTGCCCCGGCTTGAGCTTGCTTTTAATCCGGCGCTCCTGCACCAGGTAGAACCCAGACGCCAACATGCTGAATCCAAGTGCCGCGTAGGCTGCCAGCAGGGCGGCGATGTGCGCCACCAGCCAGCTCACGCGCACTCCCGAGGAGGGAAACGTGTAGCGCTCCTCCCCCAGTGAGGGCACAAACACAATAAAGAAGGTGATCGGCAAGGCGAAGACGCCAAGCGACATTGCTCCGTACAGCCACCAGACCACGAAAAACAGGCCTGACACCACGAGCCCCAGCAGCGATTCGGTTTCGCGAACCCCGACCGGCATCCAGCGGTGAGCCTGCACCAGCATCTCGACCACGGAGACGAAATGGAAGAGAAAGGCCATGCCGCCCACGTTCACGCATATTCTGCGCCACCGCTCCTCGCTGTTGAGCACCGCGGGGAAGATCGATATGCTTGCGCCCGCGTACAAAACAGCCGCGACTCTGAGCCAAAGTAAGTACATTCCGTTCTTTACCTTAAGTCGTAACTGTTTAGTATACCTGTGATGCAAATCACCAATTGAAATCAAGCGCTGTCCGACCGCGCAGCCACCGGCAAAACAGCCCAGCACGCCGCCCAGAAGTTCAATTTGGAGAAGACTACAGGATTCAGCCCACTTCTTACCTGACCAAGGCCAAAGAGACGTTTACATGACGCGGAACAACACGTTCCGGTGAACGGAAGGGTTTACCCCTGCATCAACCAAACAGACGATCGGGCACTTTATCAGCGGAGGAATATCATCCTTGTTCAAGGTCGATCGCCAAAAGGTTTACGGGCCGGCCCAGGTCAACAGGGGCACCGTATCAACGCGCTCGTCAAACCGCGTGGGTTGGACCAAGTATCTAAGTTTAATGGACTTTACAGTTGCCGGCTTCCATCGCCTGCAGCCATTCGGTCGCATGCGCTTCCCACCATTCGTCCGGGGCTGCCGCGGGATCTGCGATCGTCGGCTCCATCGCCTTTACGTCGTCCCGCATGATGCTGAGGGTCAAATGAAGATGATCGGAGAAGGCCAGAATACGAGACAGATCGCTAAAGAGGTCTCTGGTTGCGCCGTCTTTCACTTGCAACTCGGAATGCAGTTGAACAACCTCATCGCGGAGATCGCCATAGGCGTCGTACAGCGTCTGGAACTTGCCTTGTATCGATCGCGCCATCGATATATTGAGCGGCTTGGCTGACATGATTCTGTCCCCCCAGGAAAGTGATTATGCGCACAGTTTATCGAGAGTCCGGACAAAGTAATGTGATTTACGGCACTCAACGAGAGGATAAGGAGATACTCCGCATACCACTTTCGGGGCAATCTGCCCCATTCCTTCCTACAGTCCCGCTTTCAGCACCGCCAGCCCTGCCTTGGAGACTTCGACGTCGTCTTCTGACTTGCCCCCGCTGAAGGCAACAATGATGTTGCCGTTCCTGGTTCGAGCCGTCACTCCCCCCTGCCAGCCAAACTCGCCCGTCATCGGGGGCCGGCCGGCGGTTCCGCTGTCTTTTAATGTGTCAGCCATCTCCGCCGACTTCGCATACGCGATGCCGACCAGGTTGTTGCCCTTTGACGTGTCGGTGGGTGCATCTTTCATCTTCCCCACCACCGCCATCTTCGAGCTCCAACCCTGAACGCTGTCGCCCTCGGCGAAAGACACCACGGCCACACCGGTCGTCTTCAGTTCAGCCGCGCGCTTCTTCATCGCCGCCAGCGCCGCGTCCGCCAGGGCATCGAACTTCTTCGCGCTGATATGTTTTCCAGGATGGGCCGCGTCTGCGTGAACTCCTGTGAGGCCCAGGTTCGCCGCAAGCAGCATGACTGCCGACAATATTGGCATTGGCGTCTTCATAGCGTTCTTCTCCGTTCGGCAACTTCCGCGGCCCAATGCAGGCTGGCTTCCGTCACCGGAGAATTCTACCCTGCGAATATCCGGAACCCTTTCCCGGCTGATTGAGTTGAATCCTCTCCCAGCCTCAAACAGTCCGGTTGCTTGAAACCATGCTGTAGACTCTGAGAATTCCCTGGAGACAGCCGGAGGCGGTCCCATGTTTCTTGCATCTTCGCTCGACGCGATCAAGAGCTGGACCCCCGTTGCCAGCAGCCTGGCATCGGTCCTGGCCCTTGGCGCCGCCGGGTTCTGGTTCATTCGCACCAGCAAAGCGAAGCAGCGCATCCAGTTTGACCTCGACTGCAAAATCTATGCTCTGATCGACAATCCCGACGACAAGATCGCCGAGATCCAGTTCATCTTTGAGAACAAGGGGTTTGTAGAACACCGCATCTACGATCTGACGGTGTCGCTGCACGCGCTCGAATCGGAACAGAAATTGGAGGGGAAGTCCAGGACCGGCGAACTGATCTTCAAAAGAAGAATCCTTGGGAAAACCAAACTCGAACCTCCCGGCGAGGACTATTACTTCATTCGGCCCGGAGTTCGCCAGATCATCACCCACATCGTGCCCATCAATAAGTGTGATTCCGTCATTCGCGTCACCGCCGGATTCCTCTACGTTGAGCGCGGCGCCCATCCTCATACCGCCCGCCGGGTATTCCCTACCGGCATCGCCCATTCTCAGCAAAAACCGCTGCCGGTCTCAGACTGAATAGATTGAACGGGCGGGCACCTCGCGCGACAACTACCCCCGCACCGCCCGGTCACGGTACTCTTGAATTCAGCGTGATCCGAGAAGACACTCAACCCGTCAATATTCCGAAATCCCCACTGTCGGATCAACCCGAGCCTGAGCTTTTGCCGTCCGTCCAGCCGGCGGAGAAGGCCCCGTCCGAACTGACCCCTTTTATGCGACAGTGGACGGCTGCGAAACGGGAGAATCCTGACGCGCTGCTGTTTTTCAGGATGGGGGATTTCTACGAGTTGTTTTACGACGACGCGGTGGTAGCCAGCCGCGAGCTCCAGCTGACATTGACGGCGCGCGACCGCGAGCGGCAGATGCCAATGTGTGGAGTGCCGTACCACTCCGTCGAAAGCTACCTGACCCGCCTGCTGCGCAAAGGCTACCGCATCTCCATCTGCGACCAGATGGAGGACCCCAAGCTCACGAAAAAGATCGTGCGGCGCGAGGTGACCCGCGTGCTGTCGCCTGGCACGGCGATCGACTCGGGCCTGGGGCAGGAGCAGAACAATTTTCTGGCAGCCTACTTCGAAAGCGGCCCACCCAAGGAACGCATCTGCGCTCTGGCGCTGCTGGATGTGTCCACGGGGGAATTCCGGACCGCCGAGTTTGCCGGACCCGCCGCGCGACAACAAGCCGTGGACCAAATCCTGATGGCCGGGGCG
>WNGR01003136.1_pt1 | contig 18093 bp, 11 predicted proteins | sample 5407581 | NCBI WGS metagenome assembly WNGR01 (sample SAMN13153383, study PRJNA577476) | soil metagenome | isolation source: 80 cm soil or saprolite under Garry oak tree replicate 2 | place: USA:California | collected 2016-06-15 | reverse complement strand
GGCGGCCCAGGCTCGGGGGCCAGAGGTTCAGGCTCAACCGAAGGGTCGCACGCGCCCAGTATCCATCCCGGCTGCGCAGGCCAGCAACCGGGTTACCTGTCACCCGCTGAGCAGCTCGTCGAACCTTTGCCGGACGGTGGCCGCGGTGCCGTCCGCGGGTGCGTCCCACACTTCCTGGCTGAAGATCTCGACCTCCGCGTAGCCGCGGTAGCCCGCCGCCAGCACCTGGTCCGTGATCTGCCTGAGGTCGATCAGCCCGTCACCGAGGTGGCCGCGGCCGAGCAGGGCGTCGGCGGGGAGCGGCTGCACCCAGTCGGCGAGCTGGAAGCCCGCGATCCGGCCGCGGGCCCGGGCAATCTGTTCGGCCAGCTGCGAGTCCCACCACACGTGGTAGGTGTCCACGATGACGCCGACGGCCTCGGCCGGGAACAGCAGCGCCAGGTCGAGCGCGTCACTGAGCCGGGACAGCACCCCCCGGTCCGCGCAGAACATCGGGTGCAGCGGCTCCACGCCGAGGCGGACGCCCATCCGCTCGGCCACCGGGACGAGTTCGGCCACCGCGTCGGTCACCATCCGGCGGGCCAGCCCCAGATCCCGGCTGCCCGGCACCAGCCCGCCGCAGACCAGGACCAGCACATCGGCCCCGAGCTCGGCCGCCTCGGCGACCGCGGCGCGGTTGTCGGCCAGCGCGGCCGCCCGGGCCTGCGAGTCGGCGTGCGTGAAGAACCCGCCCCGGCACAGGCTGGACACGTGCAGCCCGGCGGCGCGCACGGCAGCCGCCGACTCCGCCAGGCCCAGCTCGGCCACCCGGTCCCGCCACAGGCCGATCGCGGCGATCTCGTGCCGCACGCACAGGCCCGCCGCCTGCTTCAGGTTCAGGTGCTTCACCGTGGCTTGGTTGAGCGAGAGCCCGCGCAGCCCGGTCACGGCGGTATCGCCGCGGCCAGATACTCCGTCATCCGCCCGACGGCCAGGTCGGGTTCCAGCAGCGCGCCAGCGCGGGCCGCGAGCTCGAAGACCCGGATCAGATGCCCGGGCGTGCGCTGCTGCTGCAGGTTGCCCAGCATCGCGAAGCACGGCTGCAGGCCGTTGAGCCAGGCCAGGAACGCGACGCCCACCTTGTAATGGAAGGTCGGTGGTTCAAAGATCTTTTGGCTCAACGCAATGGTGGGGCCGATTGCCGCGTCGTAACCGGCCAGGTCCCCGGCGTCCAGGGCCTGCAGCGCCGCGGCCGCCGGGGCGGTCACCGCGGCGAACGCGCCCAGCAATGCGTCACTGTGTCCCGCCGCGGCGCTGTGTCCCGCCGCAGCGCTCTGTCCCGCCGCAGCGCTGTGTCCCGCCGCAGCGCTGTGTCCCGCCGCAGCGCTGTGTCCCGCCGCAGCGCTCTGTCCCGCCGCAGCGCTGTGTCCCGCCGCGGCGCTGGCTGCTCCCCCGTCCGCGGGCAGGCCCCGGCCCGCGTCCCCGCGGATCAGCTTGTCGTAGTGGAAGTCATCGCCGGTGTACAACCGGACGCCCGGCGGCAGCCGCCGCCGCAGCGCGACCTCCCGCCCGGCGTCCAGGACCGACAGCTTGATCCCGCCGACCTTCCCGCCGGCGCACTCGGCCAGCCGGACGACGAGGTCGGCGGCGGCATCGAAGCCGGTGCTGCCCCAGTAGCCGGCCAGCGCCCGGTCGAACGCGGTCCCCAGCCAGTGCAGGATCACCGGCCGGTCGGCCTGCCGCAGCAGGTGCAGGTACACCTCCAGGTAGTCCTGGCCGGACCGGGCGGCCGCCGCCAGGGCCCGGCTCGCCATCAGGATCACGCCGGCCCCGGCCGACTGCACCAGGTCCAGCTGCTCCTCGTAGGCCGCGGCGATCTCCCCGAGAGAATGCTCGCCGGGCGGAAGCTGGTCGGTGCCGGCCCCGGCGGCGATCACCGTGCCGCGCTCGGCCGCGCGGGCGGCGGACCGGGCGATCAGCTCCTGCGCCTGCGGCCAGGACAGCCCCATGCCGCGCTGCGCAGTGTCCATGGCCTCGGCGACCCCGAACCCGTAGTCCCAGAGGAAGTCCCGGAAGCCCAGCGTGGACTCCCAGTCAATCTCGCCTCCGGGCCGCGCGGCCACGTGCGCGGCCGCGTACACGCTCCGGGAGACCGGCGGCGGGTAGCCGCGGGCCCAGCCGGGGTCGGCGATGAGCAGCGGCTCCGGGCGCCCGGGCAGCCGGATTTCCGCGCTCATTGGCTCGCCTCCGGCAAGACGCTCATGCCTCAGACCGCCAGCGCCGGGACATCGATCCGGCGCCCTTCGGCCGACGATTGCCGGGCGAGCCGGGCCAGCTGCACGTCCTTGGCGCCCTCGGCGAGATCCCACGGGACGCCGGTGCCCTCGGCTGCGGCGCGCAGGAACTGCTCCCACTGCACCTTGAACCCGTTGTCGAAGCTGGTGTTGTCCGGGATGTCGGTCCACTGCGCCGGGTAGTCGACCGGGTCCGGCAGATCAGGGTTCCACACCGCCATCGGGGTGGACACGCGGTGCTGCACCGCGCAGTGGCGCAGCCCGGCGACCGCGCTGCCGTGGGTCCCGTCCACGTGCAGCTCGAGGAGCTCACGCCGGTTAACCCGGACGGCCCAGGACGAGTTGACCGACGCCATCACGCCGCCCTCGAGTTCCAGCACCGCGTACGCCGCGTCAGCGGCGGTAACGTCGTACGGCGCCCCGGATTCGTCCCACCGCCGCGGAACGTGCGTGGCCTGCCGCGCGTACAGCGCCGTGATCGGGCCGAACAGGTCCTCCAGCAGGTACTGCCAGTGCGGGAACATGTCCAGCACGATGCCCCCGCCACCCTCCTGGCGGTAGTTCCAGGACGGCCGCTGCGCGGGGAGCCCGTCGCCCTCGAACACCCAGTAGCCGAACTCCAGCCGCACCGCCAGGACCCGGCCGAAGAAGCCCTCCCGCAGCAGCCGCCGCAGCTTGATCACCCCGGGCAGGAACAGCTTGTCCTGCACGACGCCGTTCGTGATGCCGGCCTCGCGCGCTGCTCGCGCCAGCCGCAGCGCGCCGTCCAGCGAGCCGGCCACCGGCTTCTCGGTGTACACGTGCTTGCCGGCGGCGATGGCCCGGCCCAGGCTCGGCTCCCGCGCGCTGGTGACCTGCGCGTCGAAGTACACCTCGACCCGCGGGTCGGCCAGCACCTCATCCAGGCTGGTCGACCAGTGCCGCAGGCCGTGCCGCTCCGCGATCTCGCGCAGACGCTCCTCGCTGCGCCCGACCAGGACCGGCTCGGGGAAGACGGCCGAGCCGTCGGCGAGCGGCACGCCGCCCTGCTCGCGGATGCTGAGCAGGGACCGGACCAGATGCTGCCGGTAGCCCATCCGCCCGGTCACGCCGTTCAGAGCCACGCGCAGAACCTTGCGTGCCATCGATCACCTTTCCGGCCGCGCCATGATCACCCCTCAAGCCGTACCTCGGTCGCCCTTCAAGCCCGTACCCTCGATCACCCTTCAAGCCGGGGCGCGGGGTCTACGCACCCCAGTTTGGGAAAGCACTTTCCAAGGTTAGGCTGGGCTGAAAAGCTAGGTCAACCGCTGGAGGCGTGTTCATGATCCCGGACCCAGACCCGCGATATGGGTGGGTTTCAGTCCGGGATCATGGAATCGGCCGGGACGCGGGCCGCTCGGTGCTGGGGCAGGAGAGGCTGTGTCGGACACTAACCCCGCCGGCGGCGTCGTGCGCGACGGCCGGCCCGGATCCCGGGTGACCCTGCAGGACGTCGCCGACCGCGCGGGCGTGTCGATCACCACGGCGTCCCGGGTGGTGAACGACGGGTCACGCCGGGTCGGCGCGCATCTGGCGCGGCGGGTGCACCAGGCCGTCGCTGACCTCGGTTACACCGCGAACCTGCAGGCCAGAGCGGTGGCCACCGGGCGCAGCAGCATGGTAGGCGTCGTGGTCCATGACATCGCCGACCCGTACTTCTCCTCGATCGCGGCCGGCCTGATCGACGTGGCCGACTCCCGCCAGCTGCTGGTCTGCATGGCCAGCACGCCGGCCAGCGAGACAGCGGAGCGGGAGTACGTGGCCCTGATGCGCGCGCAGCGGGCCCGCGCGGTGATCCTGATCGTCAGCCGGACCGACGACGCCGCGGGGCGCGGCGCGCTGAGCGAGGAGATCGCCGCGTTCGGCCGGCAGGGCGGCCGGACGGTCTGCGTCGGCCAGCCCCTGCTCGGCGTGGACACGATCATGCCGGAGAACACCGCGGGCGCGGACGCCCTGGCCCGCGCGCTGGCCGCGCTGGGCCACCGCCGGTTCGCCGTGCTCGCCGGACCGCGCGGGCTGCTGACCGTGCAAGAGCGGATCGGCGGCTTCCGCGCCGGGCTCGAGGCCTGGTCCGTCGGCCTGGACCCGGCCCGTATCGTCCACGGGGCGTTCACCAGGGACGGCGGGTACGGGGCGATGAGCTCGATCCTGGCCGCCGGCGGGCCGCTGCCGGACTGCGTGTTCGCGGTCAACGACGTGATGGCGGTCGGCGCGCTGGCCCGGCTGCGCGCGGCCGGGATCGCGGTCCCGGCCGACGTCGCGGTGGCCGGCTTCGATGACATCCTCACGCTGCGCGACGTCACGCCGCCGCTGACCACGGTCCGGCTGCCGCTCAAGCGGATGGGCGAGATGGCGGCGAACCTGGTTCTCGCCGAGGGCGACCCCGGCCAGCCGCGCGTCGTCCCAGTGCCCGGCGAGGTGATCATGCGGGACAGCACGGTCCCGCACCCGCCTCGCGCCTGACCGGGCGGATCCCGGCCGCGACCGCCCGGCCTGCACCTCCGCTCCGGCGCGGCTCTTGCGCGGCCGGATACCTTCACGCACAATTGGAAAGCGCTTGCCAAGCTTGTCCGGTATCTCTACTAACAACCCACTAACAACCCGGGCGCCACACCTTCCCCTGCAGGGCGTCGCGCCAGACCATAAAGGCAGTGCCGCCATACAGGCGGCCGCACTGTGGAGGGAACATGAGCGACGCGGCATCCGTTCCGTTCTCAGAAACCAAGGCCCCGGAATCTCCCGACCGCCTGCACCGCGGGGCACTGAAGCTGATCGACATCTCGGCCTCGACGATGGCGAACATCGGCCCCGCCTACAGCTTCTACTTCGGGTTCGGCTTCCTGGTGTTCACGGCCGGGGTCGCCTCGCCCCTGACGATCATCGCGGCGATTATCGCGATCGCGCTGCTGGGGAACACGCTGGCGCAGTTCTCCCGGGCCCAGCCGTCCACGGGCGGGTTCATCTCGTTCGTGGGCAAGACCTTCGGCGGGACCAGCGCGGTGACCACCGCGCTGCTGTGCGGCGCCGGGTACATCATCGCGATCTCCTCGGTCCTGGCCATCTCCGGCGGGTTCCTGACCACGGTGCTGAATTACTACTTCGGCTGGAACGTGCCGTGGATCATCTTCTCGGTGCTGCTGACCGCAGGTGCCGTGGCGATGACGGTCCGCGGGGTGGGCGTCTCGACCAAGCTGGCGGGCTTCTTCTTCGCCTTCGAGATGCTCGTGCTCATCGTGGTATCGGTCGCGGCCCTGATCCAGAACGGCGGGCACCTCAGCGCGGTGCCGTTCTACCCGAGCCACATCACCAACGGGTTCCGCGGCCTGGCCGCGGGCTTCCCGCTCGCCGTCTACCTGTTCATCGGCTGGGAGAACTCCGCCGCCCTGGCCGAGGAGACCGGTAACCCCCGGCGCAACGTGCCGCGCGCGGTCTTCCTGTCCATCGCGATGATGGGGGTGGGCTACGTCCTGTTCGCCTACGCCACGGTCACCGGCTTCGGCTACAACGGAGCGAAGCTCTCCGCGGCGCCGATCCCGTTCATCACGGTCGCGCACAACGTCGCGGCCTTCGTCGCGTTCCTGGCCTACATCGCGGGACTGACCTCCACCCTGGGCGTGCTGATCTCCGCGATCAACTCCCAGGCCCGGCTGATCTTCAACGCGGGCCGCGAGGGCCTGCTGCCGCGCTGGATCGGGCGGGTGCACCCGGTCCGCCGCACCCCGGTCAACGCCCTCTACACGTTCACCGCCATCGCTGGGGCGATCATCGTGGTGTGGCTGCTCGGGCACCTGATCGGCGGCAACAGCGGCAGCATGGACCCGCTGAACTTCTTCTTCGAGTCCTCGACCATGGGCACGATCCTCGTGCTGGTGGTGTACTTCCTGGCCAACCTCGCGCTGCCGTTCTACTACCGCAAGTACCGCCCGGCCGAGTTCAGCGTGGTCAAGCACATCGTGCTGCCGGTGCTCGGGATGATCGCCATCGCCGTCCCGGTGTACTACCTCACCAAGCCGGGACAGGAGCAGCCGTACAGCTGGTTCCCGTACGCCGCGCTGGCCATCGTGGTGATCTCGGTCATCTACGCCTACGTGATGAACCGGCGGGACCCGGCCCTCGGTGAGCGGGCCGGCTCGATCGTGGCCGACGAGTAGGGCCAGCGAAAGGAAGGATCTGGCATGACGGACGCGGCCATCCGCCCAGCGGAGCTGGGCTCGCTCGCCGCCCATCCCCTCGACCCCGCGGACGGGGCGGAGTTCCTGGCCGGGCGGCAGATCCTGGCCGACGCGGGCCTGCTCGGCGACACGGCCAGGTTCGCCTACTACGGGCTGGAGGAGCCGCCCAAGGACGAGGTGCTGGCCGGGCCGCCGGACGGGCGGCCCGCCCGGCGGCTGCGGGCGTTCCTGATCGACGTGGCGACCGGTGAGTCGGCGGACGTGGTCGTGTCCCTGGACGAGAACCGGGTGGTGTCGCACCGGGTCCTCGACCCGCCGTCCGACGGGCAGGTGCCGATCATCAGCGAGGACTTCGCCGTGGTCGAGGAAGTGGTCCGCGCCGATCCGGGCTGGCGGGCGGCGATGGCCAGGCGCGGCCTGGCCGACGTGACCAAGATCCGGGCCTGCCCGCAGACCGCCGGGAAGTTCGACGAGGGCGACGACGAGCGGCGCCGGTTTGTGCGGGTGCTGGCGTTCCGGCAGGAGCGGGAGCACGACTACGTGTGGGCGCACCCGGTGGACGGGATCGCCGCGTATGTCGACCTCATCGAGCGCAAGGTGTTCCGGATCGTCGACGAGTTCGAGCGGCCGGTGCCGGACGAATCCGGCGACTACGATGACCCGGCGGTGCGCGGGCCGCTGCGCGAGGGCCTGCGGCCGATCGAGATCACCCAGCCGGAGGGGCCGAGCTTCACGCTCGACGGTCACCGGCTGCGCTGGCAGGGCTGGTCGATGCGGGTGGGCTTCGACGCGCGCGAGGGCCTGGTCCTGCACCAGATCAGCCTGGACGACGGCGGGGAGACCCGGCCGCTCGTCTACCGGGCGTCCATCCCCGAACTGGTCGTGCCGTACGGCGACCCGCGGTTCCGGTACTGGCAGGCGTACTTCGACTGCGGCGAGTACCTGCTCGGGAAGTGGACCAACTCGCTGGAGCGCGGCTGCGACTGCCTGGGTGAGATCGCCTACCTGGACGCCACCGTGGCCGATGACTTCGGCGCGCCGCAGGTGATCCGCAACGCGGTCTGCATCCACGAGGAGGACTTCGGGATCGGTTGGAAGCACACCGACATCTTCAACGGCTCGGCCCAGACCCGCCGCCAGCGCCGCCTGGTCGTCTCGTCCTGGGCCACGGTCGGCAACTACGACTACGGCTTCTACTGGTACTTCTACCTGGACGGCACGATCGAGCACGAGGTCAAGATGACCGGCGCGCTGTTCACCGCCGCGTACCCGGGCGGCGATCACCCGCACTCGACCGAGGTCGCGCCGGGCCTCGGCGCGCCCGTGCACCAGCACCTGTTCAGCGCCCGGCTGGACATGACCGTGGACGGCCTGGCCAACGCGGTCGAGGAGGTGGACCTGGCCGGTCCCCCGGTCGGGCCAGGCAACCCGTACGGCAACGCCATCGCCCAGACCGTGACCCGGCTGCGCAGCGAGGCCAGGGCCGTGCGCCGGTGCGACTCCACGCGGGCGCGGACCTGGCGGGTGCTCAGCACCGAGCGGGTCAACCGGTACGGCCGGCCGACGGCCTACACCCTGTATCCGGAGGGGGCGCCGGTGCTGCTGGCCGACCCGTCGTCGTCCGTGCGCGCGCGGGCCGGTTTCGCCGCCAACCACCTGTGGGTGACCCGGTACGATCCGGCGCAGCGGTACCCGGCCGGCGACTTCGTCAACCAGCACCCGGGCGGCGCGGGCCTGCCGGCGTTCGTCGCGGGCGACCGCGACATCGACGGCACGGACATCGTGCTGTGGCACACGTTCGGGCCTACCCACCTCCCGCGGCCGGAGGACTGGCCGGTGATGCCCGTGGCCCGGTGCGGGTTCACGCTGAAGCCAACGGGCTTTTTTAACCGGAACCCCGCGCTCGACGTCCCGCCGCCCCCGGGCCACTGCTAGGCGGCGTTATCACCCGCAGCGGGTGGGGCGCGGGAGAGGCCGGCTTGATGGTCTACCGGGCATGCAGCGCCTTATGCCTGAGCGGCTCATCCTGGCGGCGGTCCTTGTTGTCCTCGGATGCCTGGCGACGGGATGCGGAAGCGCAGCCAAGAGCGTGATCTCCAGCTTGCCCAGCCGCAGTGCCAGCATCCTGCCCAGCCGGCCCCCGAGCAGCCAGCCTGGCCCTACCATTACGGCTGCTCCTGCGCTTCCGACCACACAGCCCGCCGTCACGCCAGCGCCGACCGCGCAGGCGACAGGTTCCCCGTCACCCGCCGGGTCGGGTACCAATCTGCTCTGGCTGTGGATCGTGCTCGGCGCCGTGGTCCTGATCGGCGTGATCGTATGGATCACGCGTTCTGCAGGCCGCCGCTCGGCGGCCGCGGCAGGCTGGCGGTCGAGGGTCATCGACGCGTACGCGAAGGGCTCGGCCCTCTATGACGCGATGAGCGTGTCCGAGGCCGCGGGCGGGCCCGCGGCGGCTGACGCCGGCGCTCGCTGGTCCGATATCCAGCGCCGCGCGGATGATCTCGCACAGAGCCTGTATGCGCTGCGCGAGGAGGCCCCTGATGAGAACGCCCGGGCCAGGGTGGCCGATGCGAACGCTTCCCTGCAAGCCGTTCGCTCGGCGATGGAAGCCGAACGCCGTCCAGGGGGCGGCGACGCGCAGCACGCCGAGGTGGTGCGCGCCCGCCTGTCCTTCTTCGAGGCGTCCATCCGTGCGCTTCGCGGTGCTGGCGAACGGCTGAGCTAATCGGCGGGTGATCCCGGCGGTGCGCCATGCCTCAGCGGCCGCGACGGCGGCGACCACGAGAGCCGCGACCCGGTCGGCCCACCACCATCCGAGGGAGTCATTCAGCCCCAGGGCGGCGAGCGCGAGGAGGCTGGTCGCCGCTCCAATGCCGCTGAGCGCACCGTCTCCCTGAAGTGCGCGGCTGCTCATCCGTTTTCCGAGGCGGCGCTTGGCCACCGCCAGGGGGGCAAGGACCGCGAGCGAGACGCCGGCCGCGATCAGCGTCACGCTTGACGTGCCGGGCCGGGATCTGGCGGCCAGCGCGAGGACGGACTGGATGATGAGGACGAGGCTGACCACGGCCAGCGCGGCAGACACGATGACGGCCGCGCTGGTCTCCGCCGTACCTGACCGCATCGGCTGGCGGCGCTCGGCCCGAAACCGCCAGACCAGCACCGCAGACCCAGTGACGTCGGCCAGGACGCCCAGCCCGATCCCGAAGACGCCCAGGCTGTGATCCTGCAGGCCGGTGAAGACCGAGACCGTGCCGGAAAGCAGGCCGAAGGCAACGGACACGGCGACCAGCCGCAGCGCCGTAGTGACCATGATCTGCCGGGCAGCACCGCGGTCGTACGACGTGCCTGCAGACATGACGGTATGCCTTCGGGGATGGAGCCAGCAGACGAAAAGGCTACCGGTTCTGCGGACCGTGATACCCCGGCACCGGAGGGCGGTGATCCCGCCGCTCAGCCGTACCGGCGCAGCTCGTGGAAGAAGCCGTCGATGACGTGCAGCTCGCCGGAACGGGCGACCTCGTCGTAGACGTACTTCCCGACCGCGAGGTCGAGCACGCCGAGGCCGAAGGGCGAGAACACCACCGGCCGGCCCGCCGGCACGGTCACCCGCCCGGCCATCACGTCGTCCAGCGTCCCGCTCAGGAAGTCCCGGTTGCCGGTGAGCTGCTCGGCCAGATGCGGTGAGGTGCCGGCCTTGAGGCAGTGGTCGATGTCGTCGACAAAATTGGCCGAGGCGAGCAGGATCTCCGGCGCGAGGTCGCGCAGCGACACGTGCAGCACCAGCGGATCATGCCCGAACCACGTCAGGTTGGTGACGTGCGGCTGGCCCGCGACGGTGGCGAAGACCACCAGGTCACTGGAGCGGATCAGCTGCTCGGCGCGGTCATGCACGGTGATCCGGCCGACGGTGCCTGACTGCTCCAGGTAGCCGCGGAAGCCGGCGGCGTGGCCGGCGGACAGGTCGTGCACGCCGATCTCGTCGAACGACCAGCCGGTGCCGGCCAGGAAGGTGTGGATGTACCGGGCGATCAGGCCCACCCCGAAGAACCCGACGCGGGCCGGGCGCTCCCGGCCGCGGCTGAGCCAGTCCGCGGCCAGCGCCGCTGACGCGGCCGTCCTGGTGGCGCTGATGATCGAGCTTTCCAGGCAGGCGAACGGGTAGCCGGTGTCGTGGTCGTTGAGGATCAGCACGGCCGAGGCCCTCGGGACGCCGGCCGCCACGTTGCCAGGGAAGCTGGAGATCCACTTCAGGCCATCCACCCGGACCTGGCCGCCGATCGAGGCGGGCAGCGCGATGATCCGGGAGGACGGGCGGTCGGGGAACCGCAGGAAGTAGGACGGCGGGTTCACCGAATCCCCGGCGCCGTGCAGCCGGTAGGTGGCCTCGACCAGCTCCACGACCTGCTTTTCCCGCCCCTGCAGGGCGCGGCTGACCTGGGCACCGGGGATCACTGCGAACGGCGGCACGGTGACCGGCCCGGGCAGCGCGGACCCGGAATCGGCGGCGGTCATCAGGCGGTCACCCCGGCGGTCGGCGAGCAGTCGGCCAGGCGCACCGCGTCGGCCATCGCGACCAGCACTTCGCGCGGGCCCTGGTATGGCTCCCTGCTGTGGGCGGTGCGCACGTTGTCCACCAGCATCAGGTCGCCTGCCTGCCACGGCTCACAGATGGTGTGGGCCTCATAGACCTCGTTGAGCAGCTGCACGACGTCGTCGCCGACCGGGTCGCCGTGGCCGAAGCGGGTATTGAACGGCAGCCCCTCGGCGCCGTAGACGTCCACCAGGTACTCGCGCACCTCCGGGTCTATGGTCCGCTCGTTGAGGAAGGCGATCTGGTTGAACCAGCAGCGCTGTCCGGTGACCGGGTGACGCACCACGGCGCTGCGGTGCTGCCAGGTGCGCAGCCCGCCGTCGGGCTGCCACTCGAACTCGATCGCGTTGGAGCGGCAGTAGCTCTCGACCGCGCCGCGGTCGTCGGTCCCGAACGCGTCATCGACGGACGCCCCGATGTCGTCGTTGTAGTTGCGGGTCAGCAGCCAGCCTTCCCGCTCGAACCGGCTGACCAGCCCGGCGGGCAGCGCGTCGAGCATGGTCGGCGCGTCGGCCACCGCGGTCGCCCCGCCACTGGCGGGCGCGGTGAGGCAGGCGAACAGCATCAGGCCGGGGAACTCCAGCGTGTAGCTCAGTTCGTGGTGCATGCACATCGGCTGGTTCGCCGGCCACTTGGATGAGGAGTACACGCCGTCGGCGTAGGTCCGCCGGGACGCGAACGCTTCCCTCTCGGTCATCAGGCCCGTGGCCAGCTGGCGGAAGACGGCGCCGGTCTCGGTTGCGTCGCGCAGCCCGAGGCCGCGGACCAGGACCGAGCCGTGCTCAGCGGTGACGGCGCGCAGCGCGTCGCGGTGCTCGGCCGCCCAGGCCGGCGCGTGGCCGGCGGCATCGGCCCGCAGCACCGGGAGCTGGCCGGGTCGCAAGCCCACGTCAAGCAGGGATGAGGTTGACATCTCACTGTCCTTTCTGGTGTTGCTTTTCAGGCCAACAGTTCGGCGGCGCGCAGCACGGCCTGCGCCGCCTCGGCCGGACGGGTGCGCAGGAAGTAGTGCCCGCCGTCGGCGAGCTCGTGCAGGCCGACGCGGCTGGCCAGGAGCTGCCAGTCGCGGTGCCGGCGGCCGGCCTGGGCCGTGTACGGGTCGTCGGCGGCCACGACCACGGTGACCGGCGCGGACAGCCGCACCGCGGGCGGGGCGTCCAGGGCGTCGGCGAGGTAGCGGTGCGCGGACACGCAGTCGTGCCGGTAGGCGGCACCGACATGCTCGGCACGCTGCGCATCCAGCTCGCCAAGCTCAACCAGCTCACCGAGCTCGGTGTAACCGCTGCCGGCGCCCAGCCGGGCGGCGATCTCGGCATTGCTCCGGCCGGCCAGCTCGGCGACGGCGGCCCGCCGCTCGGCGGCCAGGTCGTGACCGGGCAGCTCGACGGCGTAGACCGCGAGCCCGCTGCCGCGCAGCGCGCTGGCCATCGACTGGAAGTTCACCGCGTTGCCGCCGGCGTAGGGGAAGCACACCAGGGCACCGGCCGGCGTGCCGTCCGGTTCGGCCAGCGACTGAAGCAGCCCGCTGCGCCGCTCGGACTTGCCGTCGACCAGCCCGGCCAGATCGGCGAGGACCGGGTGACGGGTCAGGTCCTTAAGGGACACGGCACGGTCCAGGGCGATCGCGAGTTTCACCGCGGACAGCGATGTGCCGCCCCGGTCGAAGAAGTGATCCCGCCGGCCGACCTGGTCCTGGGGGACGCCGAGCACTCTCGCCCATGCGGCGGCAATCCGCCGCTCAGTTAGCGTAATGGGCCTCTGGTAGTCGTCTTCTGCGACGGCGAGTTCTCCGGCCAGCGCGGTCAGCGTCTTCCTGTCGATCTTGCTGTTGCCGGTCAGCGGCAGGCTTTCCCGCCAGTGGAAGGCCGACGGGATCATGTACCCGGGCAGGGACTCCCCCAGCCGGTCCCGCAGGACGCCGACGTCGAGTGGCCGCGGGCCGGAGTAGAAGGCGATCAGGTGCTTGCTCTGGCCGGCCCGCTCGGCGACCACCACCGCGCCGTCCCGGACCCCGGGCACCCGCAGCAGGGTGTTCTCGATCTCGCCGATCTCGATCCGGAAGCCGCTGATCTTGATCTGCGTGTCCCGGCGGCCGAAGTACTCCAGCTTGCCCTCGGGCAGCCAGCGGCCGTAGTCGCCGGCCAGGTAGAGGCGCTGGCCGGCCCGGTGCGGATCGGCCATGAAGGCCAGCCGGGTGCGCTCGGGATCGTTGATGTACCCGCGGCCGACACAGACCCCGGAGAAGACGATCGCCCCCGGGGCGCCCAGCGGCACCGGGGACAGGTTCTCGTCAACCACGTAGACATGCACGTTGTTGACGGGGGGCCCGAGCGGGACCCGTTCGGTGTCCGGCACCCGGTCCATCACCTCGTGGTTGGTGTCGTCCGAGGTCTCGGTCAGCCCGTACGCGTTGACCAGCTTGATCCCGGGCTGGTTCGCGAACCAGCGCTGCGTGAGCTCCTTCTTCAGCGCCTCGCCGGTGACCGACACGTAGCGCAGGGCCGGCAGCTCGCGAGGGCGGCGCTCCAGATAGGTCAGGACGACTTCGAGGTACGACGGCACGACCTGGAGCACGGCGACCCCGCCGCCGGTGATCGTGTCGACGAACCGCTGCACGTCCAGGATCACCTCCTGCTCGACCAGCAGGGTCCGCCCGCCGACCAGGAGCGCGGACACCAGCTGCCACAGCGAGATGTCGAAGCACTGGGGCGCGGTCTGGGCGACCACCTGCCCCGCGCCGATCTGCAGGTCGTCGATCTTGGCGTAGAGGTGGTTGAGCAGGCCCGCATGCTCGCACATCGCGCCCTTGGGCTCACCGGTGGAGCCGGAGGTGAAGTAGATGTAGGCGAGCTGATCCGGGGTAACGCTGACGCCGAGATCACCGTCGGCGTGGCTCTCCTGGTAGGCCGCGTCGATGAAGAGCGTCTGGATACCTGGCCGCGAGCCGAGGGCCTGGCTGAGCGTGGCGGTGCTGCCGGGCTCGGTCAGCACGAGCGCGCACCCGGCCCGGGAGAGCGTGGCCGCGATGCGGTCGGCCGGGAAATGCGGCTCGATGGGCAGGTACACGCCGCCGGCCTTGAAGACCGCGAGGACGGCGGCCATCCAGTCCAGGTTGCGCTCGGTCACCACCGCCACGACACCCTCGCGGCGCAGCCCCCGGGCCAGCAGAGCCCGCCCCAGCCGATTGGCCCGGGCGTTGAGCTCGGCGTAGGTCCACTGCTGGTCGCCGCGCACGGCCGCGACGGCGCCCGGGTGCGCCGCCGCCTGCTGCTCGAACAGCTCGTGGAACCGGTGGTCCGGCAGCTCCCGGCGCGGTCCGGCGAGCCCTTCGATCTGGAAGTGGAGTTCCTCGGCGCCCAGCAGGCTCTGCCGCCCGTGCTCGGCATCCGGGTCGGCGGCGATCCGCACGAGAGCGGTGAGGTGATAGCCGGCGATCCTGGCCGCGCAGTCAGCGTCGAGCACGTCGGTCCGGTACCGCAGCCGCAGCACGAGGCGGCCGTCGTGCGGCAAGATCCCCACCCACGCCGCGATGCCTCCGGCGAGCCCGCCCGGGCCGCCGTCGTCGCCGGTCGGATCGAAGACGGTCTCGAACGACGGCCCGGTGTGGCCGAGCTCGCGCTTCAGATCACCGACCGGGAAATCCTGGTGCGCCCGCAGCCGCGACTCGGCCCGGTGGGCATCCAGCAGCAGCGTCCGCCACGAGCCGGGCCCCGCCATCAGCCGGCAGGGCAGCGGCTGGCCGCCCTGGCCGGTGACATATCCGGCCGCGACCTCGGGCTCGCCCGACAGCGCGGCGAGCACCTTGGCGTGGGCGGCCAGCAGCACCGACCTGAACGGCACCGCCATTTCTTGCGCGACCCGGTAGAGCGCCGTCACGAGGGCGTCGGGGATCACCGCCTCGTGCTCGCCGAAGCCAGGCACCGGGTCGAGGGTCCACCGCGGGATGGCGGTCAACCCGCCAGCAAGCAGCACACCGTGCCAGAACGCCCGGCTGGCCTCCGCGGTGCTGCTGCTGGTGCTGGTCTCCATCGGGGTCGCTGTGTCACGCAGGCTAATAGTGGTCATGTCACATCTCCCTGGCCGGGTTTCCCCCCCACCGTGAGTGCCGCGGGATCTCCTCGCCTTTCATGAGAAAGGAGTCGGCGGCGAGCTCTGAGCCGTCGCCCATGGTCACGCCGTAATGGACCATTGCGCCGACCCCGAGGGTGCAGCCGGCACCGATCGCGGAGCGGTCGGATTTGAACGTGCCGTCTTCCTGCGAGTGGCACTGGACCTTGGTTCCCGCATTGAGCGTGCAGTCGTCGCCGATCGTGACCAGGGTCCGCTCGGTCAGGTAGCAGCCGTCGTCGAAGACCCGCTTGCCGATCTCGACCCCCAGCCCGCGCCAGATCAGGCTCTTGAACGGGGTGCCGTCGAACATGTGCAGGTACGCCTCGCCGGGTACCTTCCAGAGGCGTTCGTGCCGCCAGAAGTACGGGTCGTAGATCGAGCAGTACTTCGGCTGCAGCCGGCGGAATCCCTTGATGCCGCGCTCCACCAGCACGAAGTAGACCGGGCTGATCAGGATGCTGAGCGCGAGCAGTGCGGCCATTTCCGCCTGCGCGAACCCGCCGTAAGCATCAAAGGCCGCCAGGGCGAAGACGGTGACCAGGAATACGTGCAGCCACCGGCCGATCAGGAACACACCCATGGTCCGGAGGTTGTGGCGGTTCTTCGCGGCCAGGCGCCGGCGCAGCTCGTCCCCGGTCCGGAGATCATCGAAGCGGAGGTCGCGCTCCACCGATCGCGGGATCTCAAAGGACGGCGAGCCGAGCAGGCCCACGCCTTCGCGGATCTTCCCGTCGAGCGGGATCATCGCCTTCGTGGCGAGGAGGCAGTTCCCGCCCGTCCTGCCGCCGGCCGGATAGGCGATGTTGTTCCCGATGAAATTGTTCGGCCCGATCGACACCGGGGACACCCGGAAGGACGTGCTCGAGAAGTCGGCGTTCATGATCGACAGACCGTCGGCGACCATCGTCCCGCTGCCGATCGTGCTCATGTACGGGGTCTCGTGCCCCACCTCCGTGCCGAAGTTCGACCCGGTCTGCTCGACGCGGGAAAGGTTGTACCCGATGCAGCGCAGGTAGTAGACGATGTATGAGCTGTCGCCGAAGAGATGCGTGAAGAACTTCACGCTGGTCATCCGCGTGATCGCCCGGTGCACCCGGTCGTGGAAGCCGTACAGGGGATAAACCACGCTCGGCTTGACGAACAGGCCAAGCACGCGGGGGACGGTGACCACGAAGAGAAGGCCGGCGAGCAAGAGGCCGAAGAAGAACACCAGGGAGAGGTACAGCGCGTCGACGTAGAGCGCCCGCGATGTGAGCGCGTCCATGCTCGGGTTCAGCACCCTGCCCAGCCGCGGCACGGCGGTCAGCAGCAGGAACCCGCCTCCTTCGGCCAGCGGCAGGTACAGGAAGAGCACGCAGAGCAAGGTGACAGTGCAGAACCTGACCCGGCGCAGCGTGCCGCAGCGCGCCGGCGTGACCCTGGCGTAGTTGAGCTCGGTGCGCTGGGCCGGAGATCCGTGCCAGCGCTGGCCGACGGGTACCGCCTGGCCGCTGTACAGCGCGGAGGCGTGACCGAGCTGCGAAACGTGACCCATCGACGTGTTGATGTCGAGCACGCTCTTCTCGCCGATGAAGACGTTCCGGCCCAGGGTGACCGGACCGGTCTGGATCGAGCCTGCGTGCGCCCGGTAGCAGAGGAAGAACGAGTCTTTGCGGATCACCGTGCCCGCGCCGATGGTGAGCAGGTCGGTGCACACTGGCACCTGCTGGGAGAAGATCGCGACGCCGGGCCCGATCTTGGCGCCCAGCGCCCTCAGGTAGAGGACGTAAAGCGGGGAACCGACGGACAGGAAAGCCAGCGGGTTCGACCGGACCAGAATCTTGACGATCCAGAAGCGGACGTACGCCAGGCTCCAGATGCGGATCTCCTGGGGCTTCCACCGTCCGATGAGCAGCCACTTCGCCAGGATCGGAACGGTGCACAGCACAAGGAAGCCCGCGCCGCCGAATACCACCGAGCGCAGGTAGATGTCGGCCAGGCCTGAGCCTGCGGAGATCCACTCATAGGCCCGGGCACCGACCAGCGCGACCGCCCAGGCATATCCGAGGAAGAACAGGAACTGCAGCGTTCCGCACAGAACGTACTGTCGCGTGCTGGCCGGGCCCACCACCTCGGCCGGTGCCCGGGCCGGAGACTCGGCCGGGGCGGGTGCGGCGTCCCCGAGGGCAGTCGCCAGGCTCCTGATCGTCGGATGCCGGTAGATGTCCTTCATCGACGCCGACGGCAGGTCCGGCCGCTTCCTGACCCGGGCGCAGAAATGGGCCATCACCAGCGAGTCAGCGCCCAGGTCATCAAAGAAGTGGCTGTCGACCGGCACCTGCTCGACGTGCATGATGTCAGCCAGCACCCCGGCGAGCGTCCCCTCGATGCTGGCCGTCGCGACGGAGGGCCGAAGCTGGATGGTTGGCGCCTCAGCCAGGTCAGCGGTCAAGACCCCGGCCGTTTGCCCCGTCATGTGAGCCCCTTGGAGCCGGCGGTGAACTCGTCGGAGCTCAGGACGTCCTCGCCGTAGAGATCCTGGAGCCAGTTGGTGTGGTAGATGGTGTCGAGGTAGCGCTCGCCGAGGTCAGGGGCGATGGCCACCGCGGTGAGTTCATGCGCGTCACGGCGGGCCAGCCAGCCCATCGCGCCGCTGACCACCGTGCCGGTGGAGCCGCCGAACAGGAATCCGCGCCTGGCCAGGCGATGGCAGGCCCGGATGGTGTCCGCCTCCTCGACGGTGATCACATCGTCCACGTAGCACTCATCGAGCAGCGGCGGACGGATGCTCGTGCCTAAGCCGGGTATCCTCCGGCGGCCCGGCGCACCCCCGAAAGCCACCGAGCCCACGCTGTCCACGGCGACGACCCGCACCCGCCGGTGCCATTCCCGGAAGTAGCGCGCGCAGCCCATCAGGGTCCCGGTGGTACCGGCCCCGACGAAC
>WNGR01004018.1_pt1 | contig 18097 bp, 19 predicted proteins | sample 5407581 | NCBI WGS metagenome assembly WNGR01 (sample SAMN13153383, study PRJNA577476) | soil metagenome | isolation source: 80 cm soil or saprolite under Garry oak tree replicate 2 | place: USA:California | collected 2016-06-15 | reverse complement strand
GGTAGCTATTCAGCCTGAGTCGGGTGTTCTGGGTGCTGCCTGCTGTTTACGGGCATGCCAGACAGCCCGCTGGCGTGGGTGCGCTGCCTGCGGGTGGGGCCGCCGCGGTGTTACGGGGGCGCGGTTGCGGGCGGGAGCCAGGGCCCGCCGGTGAATAGCCGGGTGAGGGCGTCGAGTGCGTCGATGCCCCATTTGGCGGTGGTGGACAGGTAGGACCGGACGATCGCGAAGTCGGCCAGTCCGAGGAGGGTGCGCCAGGTCCCGCCGGAGGTGCGCTGCTGGACCTTGACCGGGCGGATGTCGCGTTCGGCCTGGTTGGAGGTGAATCCGACGGTCAGGTCGGTGGCGAAGCGGAGGATCATGTCTTCGTGGTCGCGGAACCGGCGGGCCAGCCGCAGCCCGTCTTTGGCCATCTGGGTCCGCTTGTGCTGGTTGTCGGCGATGCCCTTGGCGACGGCGCCGCGGTACCAGGACCGGATGCCGGTGAGGTCGGCGTCGCTGAGGCTGGCCTGGCCGGCGCTGCGGGCGGCGGTGGCCCTGGCGTTAGCGTCGATGAGCAGGTCAGCCATGGACCGGGCCCAGACCTGGCCTTCGGGGTCGAAGCGGTACAGCCCGGCCAGGTCACGCAGCCCGTGCGCGCCGCACCAGGCGTGCAGCGCATCGGTGAGGTGCTCATATCCCTTGTAGCCGTCGCGGACGATGGTGCCTGCGTAGCCGGGCAAGATGCCGCCGGCGTCGATGGCTTCGCTGGTCCGGTCGCCGGTGTGCATCGCGGTGAGGAACTCGGTGCACGCCACGTGCACGTAGTGCAGTTTCCCGGCGGCGCGGGCGGGGGTCTCGTCGGCGTACAGCACCCCGGCGGCGTGCAGCAGCTCCCGGACCCGGTCCATGAACGGCGTCAGCAGCCGGGCGGCCTTGCCCCGGATGCCGGCCACGAACCCGGCCGAGACGTTCACCCCGGTCAGCGCGGCGACCAGCCGGGCGGCGCGGGCGACGGGCAGGTAGTGCGCGCAGACCGCCAACGCGGCCTTCGCGTGCACTCCCGGCCCGTACTGCACCCGCCCGGTCACCCCGTCCGGCGCCAGCCCGACCGAGATTTCCCCGCAGTCCGGGCAGCGCTTCGCGGCGACCTGGTATTCGGTCACCGCCGGCGGCGGGGGCGGCGGCGCCTCGAACACCTGCCGTTTCTGCGGCGCGCCCAGCACCGGCTCGCCGGTCAGGTCACGCCCGCAGTAGCCGCACGCGGCCGGCCCGCACAACACCGTCTCATCCGGATCGGGTGACTGCCGCAGCGTCGAGGACTCCGCCCCGGGCTGCTTACCCGGCCGGCGCCCGGACCTTTGCCGCAGCGACCGGTCCCGCGGCTTCTTCGTATACGGGCTGTCCGACGACGGCGGCTTCGACGACGTAGAGGAGTCCTTGCCCAGCCGCCGCCGCAGCTCCTCTACCTGCGCGGCCAGCGCCGCGATCTGCGCGTCCCGCGCGGCCAGCTGCGCGGCGGCCAGCTCATCCCGCTCCCGCGCCGCCTCACGCAGCTGCGCGTTCAGTTCCTCCAGCTCCGTGACCCGTGCACGCAGCCACGCCACCTCATCAGACGCGGGCACATGCGGCGTATCGGGCACACGCCGCACCCCACCACACCCGGCCGACAGTCCTCAAGGCGACACGCCGAGCCGGCTCGTGTAACTCTCACAGCACGCCAGCACCTGTCGCACCATCCATCACTCAGGCTGAATAGCTACATTATTTGAGATGATCGCTAACAGTCATCTTCAGGTGCGGCAGCGGAATCTCGCCGTCGAAATGAGCTGGCGGTCGGAATTCCAACATGATTGAACTTCATCATCATCCCTTGTCATTCGACCTGCAGCGGCCCAGCAAGTGCTCCTGAGGTTGCTATTGAGCAAGGATCCGGGCTCAGCCGCTGCCGCGGCAAGTCGATTTGAGGTGGTTCTGATCCGCACCGAGCAGGTGGCCGTGGCCGTGGGCAGTGTCCGCGCCTACCCGAACGGGTCCGGATGAGCCAGCCCGGCACCAAAGCACCGCCGACCCGGGTGCAGTCGCAGGACCGCGACTGGGTACCTACAGTTGCGGGGCGTAGGTCCCGAACCAGTGGGTGTGCATCCAGGCGATCACGGCGGTCCACGCGCCGGTGACCTCGACGAGGCCGAGGGCTACCAGCATGAGGCCGCCGATCCGGGTAACCAGGCGGGCATTGCGCTTGAAGAACGCGAGGACGTTCATCGTGCGCTGGAACAGCGCGGCAACGATCAGGAACGGGATGCCAAGGCCGAGCCCGTAGATGAAGCCGAGGAACGCGCCGCGTGGAGCCGTCCCGGTCGAGAACGAAAGGGCTTGCACGGCCGAGAGCGCCGGCCCGATGCAGGGGGTCCATCCGATGCCGAACAGCACCCCGAGCAGCGGTGCCCCGGCCAGGCCGGCCTTCGGCATGACGGACGGCCTGATGACGCGGCCCGCGAACATGAACCGGTCGAACGCGCCGAAGAACAGCAGGCCGAGCAGGACGGTCACGCCCCCGAGAACCTGGGTGATCCCGGCAGAGTGCGACCGGAACAGCTCGCCGATTCCGCCGACCGTGAAGCCGATGAACGAGAACACCAGGGAGAACCCGAGGACGAACAGCGCCGTCCCGGCGACCATCCGCCCCCGGGGCGCGCTGGCCGGGCCGGCCGGCGCGGCGGCGGAAGCTGCGGTCACGGTCGCGGTGCTGGATCCGCCGACGGCGGCCACGGCGGAAGCAGCCGCGCCAGGAGCATCCGGCGCACCAGTCACGGCGGCGCGCTTGCTGCCGGAGTCCGCGCCCGACATGCCGGTGATGTAGGCCAGGTACCCGGGCACCAGCGGCAGGCAGCACGGCGACAGAAAGGTCACTGCGCCGGCTGCGGCGGCCACCGGCAGGGCGAGCAGCAGCGGCCCGGACAAGATCAGGCTCGTGACGCTCATCGCGCCTCGGCTCCGGCTGGGACTCCGGACGGCGTTGGCATGACGCCCAGTATGGCCGACGCCCTCGTGCGCGTCCGGCTGGGGCAATAACGGGGACCTATCTAGTTACACCGGCGAGGGACACAGGTACCCGAAGATGTGCTACGCCCGGCGTCATGGATGGCTCTGGCCTCGGCCGGCGAGGCCGTAGGGTTCCTCCTCGGCAAAAGTGATCACGATGTCCCTGGCGTTGGAATAGCTGACCACAGGCCGCCGGAGCATGTCACCCACCCTGCGGGCGACCTTCTGGAACAGCTCCACCATCTCAGGAGTATCGGCGGTCACCCTGAACCGTCCCTGGGCGACGAGCGTCTGGGCGACATAGGGGGAGAAGTTCATCTCAGCCCTGGCTTTCTCCTCCGCACTGAGAGGGGTGCGCTGGGTTGCGGCCTGCGTGCCAGAGGGCTGGGACATCGTTGATCTCCTCGTCATCGCGGTCCCTCTAGGATGCCATCCGCGCTATCTCTTCGGACCGTTACCGGCGGTCGCTTCGGGGCAGGTGCCGCGGGGTGTGCCGTGCTGCCGGGCTCCGCGCTGAGTCGAGGCCGTGAATGAGCGGCAGGGCGGTGACAGCCGCGCTCAGTCGAGCAGGCGGTGCATCAGCGGCAGGGCTTGTGACAGCCGCGTTCGCTCGGCGTCGCTGAGCCGGTCAGCGATGGCGCGGGCGAGGTTTCCCAGGCCCGCCTCGCGTCGCTCGGCCAGCAGGCGCGTGCCGTCGTCGGTGATGACCAGCAGCTTGCGTCGCAGGTCGCCGGAGTCCGCGACGCGGCGCACCAGGCCCCGGACGGCCAGTGCGTTCACCGCGACCGTGACCGACTGGTGGGTGATCTTGTCCAGCCGGGCCAGCTCGGCGACCGTGTGCGGTCCCTCGCGATCGAGACGCTTCAGTATCGAGACCTGTGACAGTGACGTATCCCGCGTCGGCGATACCGACCGCATCTGCCGGACAAGCGCACCGACCACGAACTGGAGCTCGTCGGCGATCATCGCCGCGTCCTGTGCCGTGCCCGTGCTCATGTCTCTTATAGTACAGTTTAACTGCGCAGTTAAACTGCCTAAATGGAGGGACGGGCATGGCGGGCGGGCGTGATCTGGTCACCGGTGAACTGTCGGTCGGCGGACGGGCGCGGAGCTTTACAATGCGCCTGCCCCGGCGCGCGGGCGGCGGCATCCCGCTGGTCCTGGCCCTGCACGGCAACCACCCGGACGCCGGCGGATGGATCATGCGCGACCGGACGACCTTCGACCAGCAGGCCGGGGCCCGGGGTTTCGCCGTCGCCTATCCCGACGGCTACGGCGGCTGCTGGGCCGATGGCCGCGGTGTCACGACGGCTGACCAGGCAGGAGTGGATGACGTCGCGTTCCTGCGCGCGATCATCGACTGGTCAGCCGAACGGCACGGCACGTGGCCGGATCGCACCGTGGTGGCGGGAATCTCCAACGGCGCGTTCATGGCCCACCGGCTGGGGCTGGAGGCCAGCGACCAGGTCGCGGTGCTGGCGGCCGTGGCTGGCGGGCTGCCGGCGAGCCTGCGCGACGTGCTCCCCGCACACGCGGTGTCGGCCATGCTGATCCACGGCACCAGCGACACGATCTCCCCGATCGGCGGTGGCTACTCGCGGCACCGCGGAGCCCATGGTGAACTGCGCGGACTGACGCTCTCCCTGGCCGAGACGGCCGGCTACTGGCGCACCGTCGACCGGTGCCCGCCCGGGCCGGGGCAGACGCACACCACCGGGTTCTCGAGCCGGCATACCTCGGACAGCGGCGCCGGCGGAACGCGAGTGGTGGCATGGACCGTGTTCGGCGGCGGCCACGCGTGGCCGGGTTCACCCGCCGCGCCGGGGCTCGCAGAACCAGGCGCCCAGGAGTTTGACGCGGCCGAGGAGATCTGCCGCTTCGCCGCGCCCCTGCTTACGCCTGCGGGCTCCCGGCGGCTCTGACCCACCGGGCCGTTTGTGCCATTACTGCGCGGTGGGTACGGTCGCATGAGTGACCAGTGATTCCGACGGCAGCAGGGCGTCAGGCCCGTGGTATGCATCGGAGCCCTCGACCGCCCCGTTCCCGGCGGTCGGGTCGGGACCGTCCAGACACGGTCGGCCAGGGAAACGGCGCAAGGTCGTTATCGCGGGGGTGCTCGCTGTCGTGGCCGGGATCGCCGCTGCCATCGTCACGGTGGTCACGTCCGGCGGGAACGCGCATACCACCGGCTTCCTGCCGACGGGGACCTCGGTCGGACAGGATGCGGAGCAGATCACCGGCGCGTTCCTGCAGGCGTGGCGGACCGGTGACCTCGGCCAGGCCGCCCGCTACACCGATCATCCCGCCGTGGCCGAGGCGGGGCTTGTCACCTACCGGAAGTACCTCAACCTCAGGAAGCTGACCGCCGCAGTCAGTAGCACCGCCCCTGCCTCAGGCAGCGGAACGCGGGAGACAGTCCAGTACGCAATCAACGCCACGGTGGCCACGCCAGACGGCGCCAAGACCCTCAGCGGAACCTGGAGCTACCACGCATCGCTGGTCGCCTACCAGCAGCGGAACTCACAGTTGTGGTATATCGCCTGGGCACCTGACGTCCTCGCGCCGAACCTCACCTCATCCACCCACCTGGCGGCGATCAGAGCCGCCCCCGAAGTCACCGAGGTGGACGACGCCAGCGCAAACGACATCACGTCGTACAAAGACGCAGGGCTGACCAACATCGCCAACCTCCTGGAGAAGCAGGCGCCGCCCGGACGGGGAACCCCCGGCCTGTATGTCGAGATCCAGACCGCCTCGGGCCATGCTGTCCAGAACAGCCAGGCGGCCGTCATCGCGCCGAACAACATCCCGAACCTGGCCACCACGATCGACGCCCGGGCCGAGGCCGCCGCCCGCACCGCCGTCGCCGGGCACAAGAACAGCTCGATGGTCGCCATCCAGCCGTCCACCGGCAAGATCCTGGCCATCGCCAACAACGCCGGCTTCAACGATTTCGCGCTCACCGCCAAGGTGGCACCGGGCTCCACCATGAAGGTGATCACCTCTGCGGCCCTGATCAGCGCCGGAGTCCTGTCCGCGTCGTCCAGTGTCGGCTGCCCGGCGACCTATACGGTGCAGGGGATCACCTACCACAACGACAACAACGAAACCCTGCCCGCCTCGACCCCGCTCACCACCGACTTCGCCCAGTCCTGCAACAACGCGTTCAGCATGCAATGGCCGCACCTGTCCGGCGGGCGCCTGGCCCGCGCCGCCAGGGATTACTTCGGCCTCGACCAGAAGTGGGGCATCGGCATCCCCGGCCTGTCCAGCAGCTACTTCAACGCTCCGGACAGTGCCAGCGGCTCCGAACTAGCCCAGGAGGCATTCGGTGAGGGGCAGCTGACCGCATCCCCGCTCGCCATGGCCTCGGTGGCGGCCACCGTGGCCGCCGGGACGTTCAAGCAGCCGATCCTGCTCCCCGGAACCAGGCAGGTCACCGCCACCCCGCTGCCCGCCAGCACCGACGCGCAGCTGAAGCAGATGATGCAGGCCGTGGTCACCAGCGGGACAGCCGCGTCGGTCGGCTTCGGCCCGGGCGTCTACGCCAAGACCGGTACCGCCGACATCCAGGGCCAGGAGCAACCCAACAGCTGGCTCATCGCCTTCGACCCGGCCAAGGACGTCGCTGTCGCGTGCCTGGTCGTCAATGCCGGCTACGGCGCCCAGTTCGCCGGGCCAGAGGTGAAGGCCTTCCTCGACAAGTACTAACGGGGTAGCTCCGCGACGCCCTGCGCCACGGCACACGGCGCACACAGGGATACGTCCGCCGCACCCAGCCGCCGGGTCATGACGGCGCTGCCGTCACATACGCCCTTGTCGTCAGGGTGTGCCGTGCCGCACGGGCAACGACAGGCACGCCAGTCGCCGGACAGCGCGGCGCGCCCGGCCTCCACCGCGGCGCGGACGGCCGGATCGAGCTTGTCGACCGCCTCGGAGGTCGCCTTCGCCACCCGCTGCCGCCACTCGCCCAGCGCAGCCGCGGCGGCCTGCCAGGCGGCGGCGAACTGCCGCCCCGGTTTGTCTGCGTTACCCGCCATGGCCGCATTTTCTCACCTGACGAGCCTTGTGACCAGCCCGGCGGCTTCAGCGGATAACTTACTCGTACCACCCCTACCTGGGCCAGGCGATCCAGCAGCCCTGCCGTCAGCCAGCCGGCCGGGGGAGCCACGGGTAGCGCTCGGTGTCCTTGGCCGCGTAGTCGGGGTCCAGGTAGATGAAGCAGCGCTGGATCTTCCAGTCGCGGATCTCGAAGACATCGCACCATCGGCCGGCCGCCCACTCCGGGACCCCGGCGCGCCAGGGGCCGTCCCGGTGCTCGCCGTGGCTGGTGCCCTCGCACACCACCATGTCACCCGAGATCACCCAGTTGAAATGGGAGTAGTGGTGGACGATCGAGGTAATCGCGCCGCCGACGTCGCCGAACAGCTGGCCGATGTCCTTCTTGCCGTTCGCCAGCCCCCACTTGGGGAAGTAGACCTGCGCATCCTCGGCGAACAGATCCAGGATGCTGCCGCCGGTGGAGGTGACGCCGCCGTTGTCGAAGGCCTTCAGGTACTCGAGCGCAACTGACTTACGCTGCTCATCAGTCATCGTCTGAGTGGTCAGTGCCATCGGTCTACCACCGTCCTCGCGAGTGGGAACTGCCTGCGCCGCCAGGTCCACCGTTAACGGGCGAAATGTAACGAGGCCTCCTACCTCAGCACCATAGCGAAGCTCATGCGGAATCGGCACTACCGACAATCCCGGGCGTTGCTGCCCGGGCATCAGGTTGACGATGATCATGAGGGGACGGATGCCGACTGAAGGGTGCGCGATGACTGAGCTTCCGGACTACGCAGACCTGCCGCCCGCGCCGCACGGCGGCCGTTCCGCGTGGGGCCTGTTCGGCGCCGGTGACAATCTCGGCCTGGTCAACCTGATGACGCCGCAGCGGATCGCCGCGGCCGCCCGGCTGGTCCGGCGGGGACAGGTCTTCTGCCTGGACATGCCGCTCGGCAGCGTCTCGCCGGCGCTGGCCACGTTCCGCGGGCCGCCCCGCCATCAGGTCCTGCACCAGCCCGGCACGGCCGGCTTCGACGACGTCTACGACAACTTCTACCCGCAGGCCTCCAGCCAGTGGGATTCGCTGGCGCACATCGGCTACGCGCCGGACCAGATGTACAACGGCGCCACCGAGCAGGATGTGCTGGCGGGAAGCCGCAACACCATCGACCACTGGGCCCGGCACGGCCTGGCCGGCCGCGCCGTCCTGCTGGACGTCGAGCGGGCGATGCGGGAAGCCGGGTGGCCCTACGATCCCGGCGGCAGCTCCGCGATCGGCGTCGCCGACCTGGAACTGGCCCGCCGACAGGCCGGCGTCGACTTCGCGGCCGGAGACATCATCCTGCTGCACACCGGCTTCGCCGCCTGGTACGTCCAGCAGCCCAGCCAGGTGAGGCACCGGCTGCACGGCAACCCCGCCGCGCCCGGCGTCGAGCACAGCGAGGCGGTCTGCGAGTACCTGTGGAACAGCCACGCGGCGGCCATCGCCTCGGACACCTACGGCGTCGAGGTCTTCCCGGCCGATGCAAGTCCCGAGGCGCGCCCGTTCGGCTTCCTGCACAACATGCTCATCGGCCAGTTCGGGATGGCCCTGGGTGAGCTGTGGTGGCTGAGCGACCTGGCCACCGACTGCGCCGCCGACGAGATCTACGAGATGTTCCTGGTCAGCGCGCCGCTGAACGCCCCGGGCGGCATCGGCTCGCCCGCCAACGCCGTCGCCATCAAGTAGCTGTCGCGCGGCGGCGCTAGCCGAGCCCTTCGTAAGCGGCGATCACGATCCCCAGGCCGCGGTCGTCGCTGAGTGAGCCCTGGTCGAGCATCTGGTTCATCACGTAGGACACGGTCAGGCGGGCGTCCAGGTCCACCATCACCAGCGAGTCGCCCCACCCGCCCCAGCCGCACTGGATACCGAAGATGCCGTATCCCATGCCGTACCGCATCGACACGCCCAGCACCTGGTCGTGGCCGCTGTACTGCTCCTCCCGGGCCCGCTCGCAGCTCTCCTCCGCCAGCAGCCGCACTCCGCGTGCCGTTCCGCCGCAGGCCAGCACCGACTGTACGGCGCCGACCGACCGGGCGTTGCCGTAGCCGCCTGCGGACGGGATGCCCGCCCGCCGCCACCCCAGGGTGTTCGCGTCGCTGGCTCGTATCGCGGGGTTGGGCGGCCAGCTGGACGCGGCGTCGGCGAGCGGGCTCCCGGCGGGCGCGGACGGCGGCGGGATGACCGCCGCGACCCGGTGATCGTGTCGGCGGGCAGCCCGATGTGAAAGTCGGCGCCCAGCGGCCCGGCCACCTCCTCGGCGAAATAGCTGCCCAGGTGACGGCCGGTGACCCGGCGGACCACCTCGTCGACGAGAGATAATCCCTGGGTAATGAAGTGGTAGCCGGCCAGGGCGCCGGGCTCCCAGCGCGGCGCCTGCGCGGCCAGCCGCGCCGTCGCGGCCGGCCAGTCGTAGAGATTCTCGACGGTCATCGGCTCGTCCCAGCCCGGCGGCCCGGCGGTGTGGGCGAGCAGGTGCCGCACCTGTACCGTGTCTTTGCCGCCGGCGGCGAACTCGGGCCAGTACCTGGCCACCGGCGCGGCCAGGTCGAGGTCTCCGCGGTCCGCGAGGATCAGCACGCACAGCGCGGCCATCATCTAGGTGGCGGACCAGACACAGGTGATCGTGTCCGCTTCCCGGCCGATGGTCCGGGCCGCGTCGGCGTAACCGCCCCAGATATCGACCACCGGCTCGCCGTCCAGGTAAACCGCCGCGCTGGCGCCGACGTCGTCCTGGTCCAGGGAGGCGGCCAGCGCGTCCCGCACCGCACCGCACCGCTTGTCGCAGACACCCTGGATCGCCGTCATAGGCGGAAGTTAGCCGGCCTCGAGCACCCGCACCGTCGCGCCCGCCGCGACAAGATCACCCGCGCAGGCCAGGCCCGCCAGCCCGACACCGATCACGACAGCCCGAAGTCCGCTCCTACCCATGACGCAACCGCCCCGCTCGCTCGATCACCTGCATCTCCCACGCCTGATCATGCGCTTTCCCCCTGCCCCGGCGGCTCGTAACCACGGCGGCAGGCAAGAATGCTGTAATGGCTTCGTATTCCGTCAATCCCGACGCGGTGGCGCAGGCAGAACACCTTATCGACAGCCGTCAGTACGTGCTCGACAGCGACTGGGGACAGGTCCAGCCGCGGGCCAGCGACCAGAACGCCTACCTGAAGCGGCACTCGTGGCTGGAGTACGCCCGGTGGCACCTCGGCCTCACCGAGGGTGCCGCTGACGAAACCAAGGCCAGGTACGCGTTTGTCTACGGGGACTTCAGGCGCATCCACCGGATGGGCATCATCGCCTGCATGTACCGGGCGGCCGAGTGGCGGCACAAGGAGATCGAACTCGCCGCCCACGACCTCCTGCAGCGGCTGGACAAGCTGACTTCGTGAACCGGGACTCGCTGCGCCCCCGCGCAGCGAGTCCCGGAAGCTCACCCCCAGACGTCCCTGGTCACTGCCGGGTCAGCGTGATCCCGGTGAAATTGCTGCTATTCACCCCGTTGCCGATGCTGACGCCAGGGCTGGAGAGGTTGGAAACCGAGCCGATGGTGCCCTTCATCGGGGGATTCCTTTGATGAGTGCCCGGTGTCACACGGAAACTTAGACGGCCGCCTTGCCGGGCGTATCGCGATGCTGTCGCGGGCTTGCGACAGCGGGCGCGGTCCTGGCATGGCCGGGCACCGGGAGCCGGATGCTGACCACCGTGCCCTGGCCCTCGCGGCTGCGGATGGCCACCTGGCCGCCGTGCCGGGTGACGATGACGCGCACCAGCGCGAGCCCGATGCCGGTACCGGGAAGGCTGCGCGCGGCGCGGCCGCGGGCCAGTTCCTGCCAGACCTGCCCGATCTCGTCCGCCGGGATGCCCGTCCCGGTGTCCGCCACTTCCAGCAGCAGCGCCTCGTCGTCCTCGCTGGCACGGACCTCGACGGTGTCGCCGGGCGCGGAGAACTTGACCGCGTTGGCGACCAGGTTCTGGATGGCGATGAACAGCAGGTCCCGGTCGCCCTCGATGAGCGGCAGCGGCCACGGCGCCCTCGGCACCGTCACCCGGATGATGCGCTCGCGCACGGCAGGGATCTCGCCGACGGCTTCGGTCACCTCATGCAGCAGCCCAGGCAGGTCGACCGGCGCCGCCTCGATCCGCTGGGTCTCCAGGTCGGCGAGCTTGCGCAGGTCGCCGACCAGCCGCGTGATCCGGTCGGCCTGAGCTGACACGCTGGCCAGGGCGGCGGAGGACCCTGCCCGTGACATGGGTACCGCCATGGCCCCGGCCTGGTCGATGTTCGCCAGGCCCGCGCGGATGGCGGTCAGCGGATTCTTCAGCTCGTGGTCGAGCCGCATGAGAAAGCGCAGCCGATCCTGCGTGGCCGCGGCCGCCGCCCGGCGGGCCGCCGCGTCTGTCGCTGCGGCCTCGGCCGCGGCGGCCCGCTGCCGCATCACGGTGACGAGGGCCAGCAGGCAGCTGCCGAGCAACCCGGCCACCCCCGCCAGCAGGCTGGGTGCCACCGCCGCGTACAGCCTGGTCCCGGGTTCGGTCGCCTGCAGCGCGGCGCTGATAGCCGCCCCGCCGAGGACGGGAGCGAGCACCCGCAGCCGGGTGCCGGGCGCCAGCCATGTCATCGCACCTCGTCCACCCTCGCCACGAACCGGTATCCCTGTCCGGGAATGGTCACTATCCACTCCGGTCGCGCCGGGTCGTCGCCCAGCGTGCGCCGGAGCTCCGCGATCCGGTTGTCCACCGCCCGCGTCCCGACCGGGAAATCGAACCCCCACAGGACCTCGAGCAGCCGGTCCCGCGTCATCAGCTCATCCGGGTGGGTGAGCAGGTAATCAAGCAGCAGCATCGCCTTCGGTGTGAGCACGAGTTCGGTGTCCCTCAGCCAGGCCCGGCGAGAGATCCGGTCCATCCGCAGGTCGCCAGCGCGCAGCGTCGGCGCCGCGGACAGCGGCCTGCGCCCGGGTCGCGCGCGGCGCAGCACGGCGCGCAGGCGGGCCAGGAGCTCGTACGGGTCGAACGGCTTGTTCAGGTAGTCGTCCGCGCCTTCGTCGAGTGCGATCGCGCGTTCTCCTGATTCGCCCACCTGGGTCAGCAGCACCACGGGCAGCCAGCGCCCGGCGGCGCGCAGGCGGCGCAGCACCTCCCGCCCGTCCGGTCCCGGCATCAGCACGTCGAGTATGCAGCCGTCCGGATCAAGCCGCTCAACCAGCGCGAGCACGGCATCCCCGTCCGATGCGACGTGCACGGTAAATCCGGCCCGATCCAGAAATGGCGCCAGGTTAGACGTGATCGCATCGTCGTCGTCGGCGAGAACCACGACGGGGCGCGCATCTGATTCGCCCATAATTCGTGAATCGTACCGATATCCGGTCCAGCCGGGCGTGCCGCCGCCTCACCGGCCCGATAGTGGCCTGCGCGGTCCCGTCCATCCTCCGGCGGGCAGGTTTTCGCTGTACGATCGCCGCCATGAACCCACTGTCGGGCGTTCTCGGCGAGGCGTGGCGGATGTACAAGGCATATGCCATGCACCTCCTCGCGATCGCCTTCGTCATCTACCTGGCCGCGGCGGTCATCGCCGCGCTCCTGGCCCTGGCCGGCGGCACCCTCGGGGTCATTCTCGGTTCCCTGGTGGATATCATCGCGGCCTTTTTGCTGCAGGCCACGCTCGTCAAGGCCGTGCAGGACGTTCGCGACGGCCGTGTCGACATGTCCCTCGGCGAGACCGTGCGGGCGGCCACCCCGTACCTCGGGTCCGTCGCCCTGGCCTCAGTCCTGGCCGGCATCGCCATCACGATCGGGCTGATCCTGATCATCGCCCCCGGCCTGTACCTGATCACCATCTGGGCCGTGATCGTGCCGGTCATTGTCATCGAAGGAGTAGGGCCGCTGGACTCCTTCGGGCGCAGCCACCAGCTCGTCCGCGGCCGCGGCTGGCACGTGTTCGGCACCCTGGTCCTGGTGTACGTGATCCTGCTCGTCGTGGACATAGTGCTCGGGCTGATATTCGCCGCGCTGCCGCACGTGCTGCGCAGCGGGCTGAGCTCGGTCATCTCGGGCACGCTGATCGCCCCGTTCATCGCCCTGGTCGTGACGCTGGTCTACTACCGGCTCGCCGGAGAGGCCCAGGCCCCGGCCGCCCCGGGCGAGAGCTACGGCGGATACCAGCAGACGCCGTTACCAGGCACCCAGGGAACGCGAGCGGCCTGCCTGGTGATCCCGCACCGGCAGGCCGTCGCCGTTGAAGCAGCCCCCGGCGCCCCCGCGGGGCCGGGGGAGAGGGCGGTTTTACGCCCGGACCGCGGCGGCCGCGGCCCAGTGCTGCTCCAGGTGCGGCACGAGATCCATCGGACGCTCCTCCGGGAAGAACAGCCGCGCGCCGTCGACGGTGACCACGCGGGTCGTGCCGGGGATGGTGTCCCGCAGCCAGTAGGCCCAGGAGACGTCGAAGAACGTGTCCCCGGTGCCCCACACCACCAAGGTAGGCACGGTGAGCTCGCGGAGCTGCGGCGTGACCGCGGTCAGGTCACCGGCGTCGAGGGCGGTCAGCAGCCGTTCGAACTGGCGAGCGCGTTCCATGGTCCCGAAACACGGTTCCAGGTAGGAGCGGAGGACGGCCGGGTCGGCCCGGTCCAGGTGCTCGTAGGCGGACCCGAAGGCGACCTTGGCGGCGTTGCCCAGGTCGCCGAACAGCGCGACGGCCGACGGCGCGAGTTCGCCGGCCGCCGCGAGCTCGACTACTGACTTGAACGCCTCGGACGGCAGGTTGTCGCTGGTGTCGCAGTTGGTGAGGGTCAGCGTCGCCAGCCGGTGCGGGCTGCGCGCGGCGAAGATCTGGGCGATGGCTCCGCCGGTGTCATTGGCGACGAGATCGATCGCGGGGAGGCGACGCGAAGCCAGTTGATCGCGATCGCCAGGCGCATGTTCGCCGACCGTGGCTACGAGGACACCTCGATCGAGGCGGTGCTGAAGGAGGCGGGGGTCAGCCGGGGCTCCCTTTACCACCACTTCGCCAGCAAGGAGGCCCTATTCGAGGCCGTGGCGGAGGATGTCGAGACCAGCGTCGGCGAGCAGACGCTTGCTGCCGCGAGCGGCTCGGTCGGGCCGGTGGCCGCGCTGCGCGCCGGTTTCCTCGCCTGGATCCGGCTCGCGGGCGATCCGGTGGTACGGCGGATCCTGCTGATCGATGCTCCGTCGGTGCTCGGCTGGGAGCGGTGGCGGGCTATGGAGGAGGCCCACGCCCTCGGCCTGATCAGGGCGGTGCTGCAGGTTCTCGCCGCGGAGGGAAAGCTGCGGCCGGAACTGGCCGGCACGCTCGCCCACGTGCTGCTCGCGTCGGTCAACGAGGTCGCGCTGCTCGTGGCCCGATCGCAGGACCAGGAGGCGGCGATGCAGGCCGGCGCCGACGCCATCGACGAATTGCTGCAGCGCCTGTTCACCTGACCTGTCAGGGGCCGGTCATCGCGTCCGCCTCCATCTTGTCCATCAAACCAGGTCATCGGCCCGCACTCAGCTGGCGGCAGGGGCACCTCGGATAAGATCGGCTGGTGCCAGATCCCGGATTCGACGCCGCCAAGCCGCATATCGCGCGGGTGTATGACTACCTGCTCGGCGGATGCTTCCTCTAAGCACACACTAACGCGGGGGCCGGGTGTCGTCTAACTAGGCAGCCAGCCAGGCTGTAGTGGATCATTCGCTTTTCAGGGAACAGAGCTACCGCGTCCTGAGCAGGCAAGACGCCGGGCGGTGGGCTGACCGGGGCACGTATCGGGCATGATCAAGCACTCAGAGCCAATCTGACAGACCTCCGCGTAAGATGCCCACCCGACCGGCGCGCAACCGACGCCCCGGCTTGCCGTTAGGGCGGAAATGCGGTTAGCGCAAGCCCCATTTGTCGCGGTCGACGATCCGACGTCCGGAAGCCGAAGTTGCGCGGATCCTCACCCAGTGCGTTCTCAAGCCCGGCGCCCAGGGCTCGAGCTCAAAACCCTCGAGCCGGTCGATCTCGGCCGGGTCGGTCACTTCCTCGGCCTCGCCGACGATGATCACGCTCCACCCGGCCCGCTCGACAGGATCGGTGCCGTCGATCTCGAACGCGGCGGTTCCCGAACTCAGGCCCTCGCGGAGCTTGGAACCCAGCGCCGAGCGGAAGACGACAGACTGCGTTCGTTCGTCGAAGGCGTAGTTGACCGGACGGATCACTGGTGGCGAGACGCTGACGGCAATGCGCCCAACGCCACCACTGGCCGCGACGAGCATTTCCAGACAGCGGTCCCGGTCGATCTCGGCGAACTCGATCACCCGTTCAAGGTAACACTTGTTCAAGGTAACACTTGGTACAAGGTCTGGGGCGTGTTGCACATTTAGATTTGTGTGTTTTGCCTGGCAGAACGAGGTTTGTGGCGCACAGGTACCTTCCGGTGGACCGGGATCGGCCTGTCCTTGTGCCCCTGAATATGAATGACTGGACACTGGCCTGGGCCCTGCTGCAAACGTGTGGTCTGGGACCTTCGGCCCTGGCCGGACGGCCCGGGCGTGGATGACGCTGACGCAGTGGGTCACGGCGGCTACCCGGCGGCAGCGGGTGAGTTTGCGCGGCTGCGTCGCGCCGAACTTTGTGCTTGTGGACGGGCTCATCGTGCTGCGCACGACAGGCCAGTCCACCGCCACCCGGAAGATTGATCACGCGATCGTCGCGTTTGAGGCCGATGAACTCGACGTCGCGAATTGCTCTGGCTGGTCGGTCATCATGACAGGTCGCGCCGAAGTGGTCAAGGATGCTGAAATGATCACCCGGTACCGGGCGGTGCCGCTGGTGCCGCGGGCACCTGGAGTGCGTGACCAGTTCGTGACGATCGCGACCGAGCTAGTCGAGGGCCTGCGGGTACGCGGCGCCACTGGACCGAGCGTGTCCAGGTTTGACCTCAGCACAGCTTCCAGCCTACACACGAGGCAGCCGGTTCGTGCGGGACACGATTGGCTCGCCAATCCAACCGTTAGGAGGCCGATATGCCGATCTATGTTTCTCTGGTCAACTGGACCGAGCAAGGCATCATGAACTTCCCCGACACTATCAGGCGCGCAGAGGAATTCTCCCGGTTTGTCCAGGGATACGGTGGCAAGGTCCGCGAGTCCCTGTGGACAGTCGGCGAGTACGACCTCGTCCAACTCTCCGAGTTCGCCAACGATGAGAAAGCCTTTGCGGCCTTTCTCCGGCTCGGGTCAGCCGGTAACGTCCGAACCCGTACGATGCGGGCCTTCAATGCCAAAGAGATGGAAGCCATTATCCACTCGACTGGCATTCGGATGGAACACGGCAGCTGGGGCTGAGCGCGCAGCCGGATGTGATAGGGCTGGGCATCCGCTCGGCGGATCTCTGATGGCCTTCCCGGCGGTTGGTTGCGGCCACGCCTGAATTAGCCTCAGCTCTGCCTGGTCCGCCGTGTTGGGAGGTTCGCCGCGCGCGTCAGAGGCGAAGGTGAGCGATTCACGAGCAGGCGACCGATCAGCCGTGCCTTGAACAGGCGCGAAACGGCGCAGCGCGCCGATCTGGGCACCTATCGGGCATGACCAAAGCGTGTCAGCGATAAGAGCGCTCTTCTTCTGCAGGCTGAGGGTGATGCGTAAGTATTCGGAAGTCGGGTGACGGGGTCTCTCGCCTTCACGGGCGCGTGCTTTCCCGTCGAGGTGCTACAACTCGTCTAGCCCGTCAACTGGCTTACGGACTCGCTCCGGCGGGCCCGTTCGCGCCGCGTCGCGGATGTCCTCGACACACCGGCCCGCATGTACGACTACTATCCGAATGTACGATTACTAATTGGGCAGATGCTTCCCCTAAGCACACACTAGCCGACGGCTTGCGTGTCGTCTAGGCCGCGTGCAAACTGGCTAGCCGGATCGCCAGCCTGCTGCGCCAGGCGCAATTCGGCAACGGATCAGCTCGCCAAGAGCGACGCATTATGAGTCAAACGAGGGTCGTCCACAGGCGTCTATGGCTCGCATCCGGCCCTGCTCAGGCGAACTGTTGGCGTGGGCCTAGTCCACGGGCCTCCAGTCTCGTCCAGGGGCGTTGTTAGCATCCGCGTTAGCATGGTCGGTCTCCGCTCGAACGGCTTAGCCTGGCGTGTTCGATGGCGAGCCGACTCGAACCGCAGGCAGCGAAGCGAGCGAGGATCGGAAGCGGCACTCACATATTGGCATGCCTCACATAGACTTCAGCGATTCACATCCGCAACAGATTATCACTGCCGTGAGGCGATCTCGTACGATAGCCTGGACATGGCAGGGTATAGGTGCTGTTCACTGTGGCGGTGAATATTCAGATGGCAAAGAGAAGCTCTCCGCGCGAGCCAGATACCGTGACGATAGAAGCATTCAATCATAATTTTGAAGGCATCCTCCGCGGTCATGCACAGAACCTCAAGACACTTGAAATCGAAGGTGCGATATATAGCGAGTTTGCTGATCGCGATGAGAGTGGCGAATTTCTCGGAACTTTCACCCGCTATCGCGTCAAGTTCACGCCTGCTGAAATCGTAGAGTATGTCCAAGCGCATATCGCGGCCCAAGAATTTAGGGAAGGTCGTCGCCGTACGAGGGATTTCACTGCCGCTGTATTGTCAATAAGGGAGCCTCGTTTCCGAGAGAGGGTTACATCTTACGGGCAGTACGGCAGGTCTCGTAACGCGAACGGTGATGTTGATGATATTCGCGGCTGCTTCGCAAGCTTTCTTAGTCCGGAGCTTGAAGGTCTCGTGTGTGGCGCTGAGCGAGATCGCTATGAGCCCCTACCACCACCAGGGAGCGATTCGAACAAGAACGAACTGGTGGTCAGTTACGGCAGCTGTAGTTCGTTGGTGCGCCATGAGGCGTACTGCTATATCGCCCGCAAAGCGGGCAGAGATGAGAGGAGATTATCTCTGGATCTGATGCCTAACCAGAGTCCGAAAGGACGATACGGGAAAATAGCATGGCAGAAAACCAGCGGCCGCGCCT
>WNGR01006817.1_pt1 | contig 18103 bp, 19 predicted proteins | sample 5407581 | NCBI WGS metagenome assembly WNGR01 (sample SAMN13153383, study PRJNA577476) | soil metagenome | isolation source: 80 cm soil or saprolite under Garry oak tree replicate 2 | place: USA:California | collected 2016-06-15 | reverse complement strand
TACCGCTTCTGCCTGGCCACACCGGTGATGGCCACGGGGCTGAGCCGCTCGTCGTCGAGCAGGAAGAACCAGTCCTCGTTGTAGACGGCGGGAAAGAACGACGACATCGATGACCTGGTGTCGACGGCGAGCGCGCCGGCGCCGATGAAGGTGCGCTGGGCTCCGCCGGTCTCCCGGTGCGCATGACAGACGACGGAGTTGTCCGGAAACCTGCTGATCGCGAGACCGACCGCCGTGTACCGGTCGAGTAGCTGGCTGGCCCGCACGAGATCGCCCGGATCCGGCACCTTGATGTCGTCGTCCATGAAGACGATGCGCTGCCATCCCATGAGCCGGGCCAGCAGCAAAGCCAGATTGCGCTTGCCGCCGGTGTCGCTGCTGTGCGCGAATTCGGTGTTGCGGAGCAGGCTCGTTGTCGAGAACGGCGGCAGGACCTTGTCCAATATCGCGGTGGTCTCGATGGCGGACACGGTGACGCCCATTTTCTTGCCCAGCAGCACCGAATCCTCGACCGACGCCCGCCGGCTGCACAGCGCGACCAGCGGCCGATTCAGGTCACGGGCGAGCGCCACCGCTCGGCGCAGGTTCTCCACCGGGCGCGCGGTGGGTACCACGATCGCGTCGAGCGACGATGGACCGGTGTCCGCCACCGTGGCCAGTTCCAACAATGCGAGGTGTGAATTGTGGTGGCTCCGGGAAACAGCCGGATGCGTTGTGGTCACTGATTCTCCGGCTCTCCCTGGGTATCCGTGCTCGGCCATTCGTGCAGGCGCGTCGCCGGATTCGTCCAGTCCGGCGTGGCCACCCAGCCCCGCAGGACGTCCACCTGGGTCAACACCGAGAAGGTGTCGGAACCGGCGAAGCGTTTCTGGACGTATTCCTCGTTTCGATCGCGAAACCGGGGGTCGGTGAGCGCCCGGACCGCGCCGAATGTGCCGCGACTGAACATGCCGTTGAGCACGGTCACCGTGCGTTTGTGGTTGAACGGGTTGGGGCTGCGGTAGAAGTGGGCGATGTCCCGCGTCAGGGTGCGGCGGTCACCGTCCCTGATCAGGGTGGGCTTGAACGACCGCTCCGCCCCGTTCTCCTGCACGGTGAAGGCGCCGAGATCGTCTTCGGTCACGCGTGCTTTCTGGCTCACCGGCATGGGGTAGCGCCGGAAGATGTCGCGGGTGACCTCGTTCCAGTCAACGCCGCCGATCAGTATGAGATGCGTGGAGTAGTCATCCTGCCGCAGGTCGTCCGAGGTTCGGTATTTGACCTTGTTGAGCGGGTTGACTGCGCGGATGAAGCCGTACAGCTCAACAAGGGCGTCGAGATCGTTGTAGTGCGCGAGTCGGACGTAGTCCGGGTCGGTGTTTGCGGCGTGCGGCGTCTTGGCGAGCACATCGGCCGGCACGGGGGCGACGACGATCGTGATGTCGTACCCGATGGGGAATCGCCCGCTGCTGTCGCCGATCGCGGGGGCCGAGGTGTGGTGGCCCGCCGGGTCGCCGGTTCGTGCGGCGTCGCGCAGCCCCATGAGTTCGTCCAGCAGTTCGTCCCGGCTGGTCCGCTCCGCGGCGGTGAGCTCGCTGAGTTCGAATGGCCGCAGCGGTTGCCGTTCCACGGAACGCTCGGTGGCGAAGAACAACGCATATGCCTCAAGGTGCCGCGGCGGGGGTGGCGTCGGGTTGGTCAGGTTCTCCCAGGAAGAGATCAGCGCGACGCTCAGCGGCTTGTCGCCCCCCAGTGCGGCGGCTAGTTGCCGCTGGGTGAGGGTGCGGCCTGGCCACTGCTCGGTGCGCAGCGTCCGCAGGCGCCGCGCCAGCGCCACGCCCGGTTCTTCGGTCGGCTGCACAACCCCCGCGCTCCTTCGGTTAACTTCAGTGTAGCGACTGAACATCGGCACTCTACACGGCATCATGCTCCGAAGCCAGCTTGTCAACCAGCTAAAGTTGGCAACAGTGGCCTCAGTCTGTCAACTTTCACCGAGCCCAGCCCGAAAGAAAGACAAAGATGTGCCACGGTCAAGACAGGGCTTGCCACTGGCGTGACTGAAGTCATACCCTGACTACAGCAAACGTTAGGTGATTTCAGTGTCAGAGCTGAAATCCGGCCGCTAGGAGGTGAACACGTTCGCACACAGCGGACGCCCCCGGCCGTGAACCAGGGGCGCCTGCCTCGCACAACAGCCCTTACCGCGTCCTACCGCTACGTCAGGAGCTGTCATGACCTCGCAGATGCTACAACTACTCCCGGTGAACACCCTGCCCACCGTGCACTCGCCGATCGCCGCGGCCGCCACGTCCTCAGGACAGGGTGCGAGTGCGTTTCTGGTGATCGCGGTGCTGGTCGCGGTGGCCGTCATCGTGGCGCTGACCAAGTTGTTGCGGGGACTGCTGACGATGGTCGCCCCTCTGATCAGTTCGGCCGGGGCCGTGCTGATGACTCTGATCGGCGTCGGCGCTCTCCTACTCACCACGGTACTCACCGTGTTCAGCACCCGATGATCATGAGACGTAGACACGACCGTACCGACTACCGCCGATGGCCCGGGCTGATCAGCCCGGGCCATTGTGTTGGGCGACGCCTACCGGCCGACGTCAATGACGAGCCGGTTGGGATTCGTGAGGGTGAATGTGTGCAACCAGGCACGGTGCCGGGTGCCGAGGCCGATGCTCAACACGTGCTCGAAGTCGCCGGTGATGGTCACCGCTTCGACGTTGCGCAACTGCCGCGTGGTGAACTTCGTCGGCCCGAGGTAGGTACGCTGCCCGGCCAGGTCGAAACCGGAGGCGTTCTGCACGACGACGCTGACGAACTTGTTGCCGGGTAAGGAAATCGGCAACCCCGACCCATCAGCGACGAGGCCGCTGACCCACTTCGCGCTGAAGGAGTTCGGTGGCCCGCCACGGAAGTCCAGCACGACCCGGTCGTAGGTGGCATGTCTGCCAACTCTGATGTTGGTCAGCTGACTGAATGACGGCGGCGACTGCGCATCCGCCGCCGCAGGCACGATGACAGCGCCGGACACCAACGCGGCCAAGGCGATGAGGCTGATGGCGACTGTTCGGACAGTCCGCCTGGACAGTGCTTGCTTGACAAATGAGACCATGTCGGCCGTCCTCACGAGGTGGGTAAAAACTCCAAGACTGGAGTGTTGTAAGGGACGTCCGGCTGGTCGGTTGGTTGCTGCGAACGAGGAAGACGGTATGCGTCATCGCCTGCCTACTCTCCGCAGGGCTCGTTCTTACGTCGGTATCGGGGGAAAGCAGGCCTCCGCATGCAAACAGCGGCGAGTCAGGCGCGGAGCATCTTGCGCAGCACGTACTGCATGATCCCACCCTCACGGTAGTAGTCCGCCTCACCGGGAGTGTCGATCCGGACGACCGCATCGAACTCGACAGAAGTGCCGGAGCCGGTGGCAGCGACCCTAACCGTGCGGGGGGTCTTGCCGTCGTTCAGCTCAGTGATCCCCTTGATATCGAAGGTCTCCTCGCCGGACAGACCAAGGCTGGCAGCGGATTCACCATCAGGGAACTGCAAAGGCAGGACGCCCATACCGATCAGATTCGACCGGTGAATGCGTTCGAACGACTCAGCGATCACCGCTCGAACGCCCAACAGCGACGTGCCCTTGGCGGCCCAGTCGCGAGACGAGCCGGACCCATACTCACAACCAGCGGCACACCAGCCGCGATGTACGCCACTGACGCATCGTAGATAGTCGTCTGTTCACCGGACGCCAGGAAGTTGCGGGTGAAGCCACCCTGAACGTCGTCGAGCAGCAGATTGCGCAGGCGGATGTTGGCGAACGTACCTCGAATCATCACCTCGTGGTTACCGCGTCGGGAACCATAAGAATTGAAGTCGCGTCGCTCCACACCATGCTCTGTCAGGTACTTGCCAGCGGGGGAGTCCTGCTTGATGGAGCCGGCCGGAGAGATATGGTCGGTAGTGACGGAATCACCCAGCAGTGCCAGCACCCGAGCGCCCGCGATGTCCGACACCGGGTCCGGATCGGTGCCCATACCATCAAAGTACGGCGGCTTCCGGACGTAAGTCGACTTGGTGTCCCACTCGAAAACTCGACCGGTAGGAGTAGGCAGGGAACGCCAACGGTCATCGCCGGCGAACACATCCGCGTAGTCCGCGCTGAACATGTCCGACGAGATCGCCGACGCAATGACCTCCTGAATCTCCTGCGGTGTAGGCCAGATCTCCGACAGGTACACCGGCTTTCCATCAGTGTCCGTGCCCAGCGACTCGGTCGTAATGTCCACGTCCATCGAGCCGGCCAGTGCGTAAGCCACCACCAGCGGCGGACTGGCCAGGTAGTTCATCTTGACATCCGGGTTGATCCGACCCTCGAAGTTGCGGTTGCCGGACAGCACCGACACCACCGCCAGATCAGCCGAGTTCACAGCGGCCGAGATCTCATCCTGCAACGGTCCCGAGTTGCCAATGCACGTCGTGCATCCGTAGCCGACCAGATTGAAACCGAGCTTCTCCAAGTACGGCAACAAACCCGACCGCTCGTAGTAGTCCATGACCACTTTGGACCCAGGAGCCAACGTGGTCTTGACCCACGGCTTGCGATTCAGGCCGCGCTCCACCGCCTTCTTGGCCAGCAAAGCGGCACCGATCATCACCGTCGGGTTGGACGTGTTGGTGCAGGACGTGATCGCGGCGATGGCGACCGCGCCGTGGTCCAACTCGAACGTGTGGCCGTCGACCGTGACCGTTGTCGGGTGGCTGGGTCGGCCGCCGGATCCATTGGCCGCCGAGTACGACGGCGAGTCGCTGGCCGGGAAGGACTCCTGGGACGCCTCGTCGACCTTGTCCTCCTGGGCGTAGTTGCCCAACACGGTCCGGAACGCGTGCTTCGCGTCGGACAGCGCGATGCGGTCCTGCGGGCGCTTCGGGCCGGCGATGGACGGGACCACGCTGGCCAGGTCCAGTTCCAGGGTTTCCGAGTAGTGCGGCTCGACGGACGGGTCGTGCCAGAGTCCTTGTTCCTTCGCGTACGTCTCGACGAGTGCCACCTGAGCAGCGTCGCGGCCGGTGAACTTCAGGTACTCGATGGTTTCCGCGTCGATCGGGAAGATGGCGCACGTCGAGCCGAACTCGGGGCTCATGTTGCCGATCGTGGCCCGGTTGGCCAGCGGCACGGCCGACACTCCGGAGCCGTAGAACTCGACGAACTTGCCGACCACACCATGTTTGCGCAGCATCTCGGTGATGGTCAGCACCAGGTCGGTCGCGGTGGCGCCGGCGGGCAGTTCGCCGTGCAGCTTGAAGCCGACGACGCGGGGGATGAGCATCGACACCGGCTGGCCGAGCATCGCGGCCTCGGCCTCGATGCCGCCGACGCCCCAGCCCAGCACGCCGAGGCCGTTGACCATCGTCGTGTGGCTGTCGGTGCCGACCAGTGTGTCGGGATACGCCTGGTCGTTACGGATCATCACCACGCGCGCCAGGTGCTCGATGTTGACCTGGTGCACGATGCCGGTACCCGGCGGGACGACCTTGAACTCGTCGAACGCGGTCTGGCCCCAGCGCAGGAACTGGTAGCGCTCGCGGTTGCGCTCGTACTCCAGGTCGACGTTGCGTTCGAACGCGTCGGCCCGGCCGAACACGTCGGCGATCACCGAGTGGTCGATGACCAGTTCGGCGGGGGCCAGCGGGTTGACCTTGTCCGGGTCGCCGCCCAGCTCGCTGACGGCCTCGCGCATGGTGGCCAGGTCGACGATGCACGGCACGCCGGTGAAGTCCTGCATGACGACCCGGCCAGGGGTGAACTGGATCTCGGTCGACGGTCGCGCGCCCGGATCCCAGCCGGCCAGCGCGCGCACGTGGTCGGCGGTGATGTTCACGCCGTCCTCGGTGCGCAGCAGGTTCTCCAGCAGGATCTTCAGGCTGTAGGGCAAGCGTTCCGCGCCGTCGACCGCGTTCAGCCGGAACACCTCGTAGGAGGCGTCGCCAACGCTCAGCGTGCCGCGGGCACCGAAGCTGTCCTTGCTCGTCGGTGAGGTCACGTCGTACTCCGTCCACATGGTGGCGTCGGTTCGGGGCCGAGTCTCGCGCATCAGGCGTGCCGGCGCCGTCCAGCCCCCTTGCGCTAAACAGTACGCTTGTCCTGTAAGAGGCTGCAAGACTGGGTGGCGGAGGTGATCGCGGTGATCCATCACGTGCAGGTCATGTGTCCGAAGGGTGCCGAAGATCGACAGCGCGGGTTCTACACCGGCGTGCTCGGCTGGGCGGAACTGCCGAAGCCGCCGCTGCTCGCGGTGCGCGGCGGGTGCTGGTTCCAGGTGCCGGGCGTGGGCGAGTTGCACGTCGGCGCCGACGCCGACTTCCGTCCGGCGACCAAGGCGCACCCGGCGTTCGTCGCCGACGTGGACGAAGTAGCCGATGCGCTGACGGCGGCAGGCTGCCCGGTCCGGTGGGCGGATCCGGCCGAGGTGCCCGGCGTGCGCCGGTTCCACACCGAGGACGCGGTCGGCAATCGCCTCGAGTTCATGGCGCCGTAGCGACCGACCGGATCAACCGGCCGAGGTCGGCCAAGTCGGCTTCGAACTCGGCGTCCCAGTCGACGTCCCGGTCCAGCCATTCGGCCAGGGCGTGGTGGCCGGGTAGGTCGCCGTCGGGCAGTTGTCCCCTGCGGGCGCGCGGGCTGCGGGTGCCGGCGCCGAACCGGCCGCCTGCCTCGGACACCGCGTAGCCCAGGATGACCGTGCTGGTCAGCCGTTCGATCCGGGGGACGTCGGCGGCGGGCACGCCCGCGTCCAGCAGCGTCGTGTAGATCGCGTCGACAACACGGACCGCGTCTGGGGTGACGCTCGGGCGGGCGAACAGCAGGGTGATCGCGCCCGGGTAGCGCTTGGCCAGCGTGCGCACCGCCCTGGCCAGGTCGCTAAGGCGTTGTTCCCAGTCGCCGGTCGTGGGCAGCGGGAGTTGGCCCAGCAGGCGGCCGACCATGCCGTCGAGCAGGCCGTCCTTGTCGCCGATGTGCGGGTAGAGCGCCATCGACGTGACGCCGATCCGTTGCGCGACGGCCCGCATGGTCACCGCGTCCAGGCCGCGTTCGTCGGCGATGGCCAGTGCCGCGTCCAGGATCTCTTGGTTTCGGTCGCCCACGACTATACAATGTAGATCTATACGTTGTAGATCGCAAAAGGGAGGCGCTGTGCTAGCGGTGACCGGACTCGTCAAGACATACGGCGCCCGTCGCGCGCTCGACGGCTTCGACCTGACCGTCCAACCGGGCGAGATCGTCGGACTGGTCGGGCGCAACGGCGCAGGCAAGACCACGTTCGTCGAGGTCGTCACCGGACTGGTCCGGCGGGACGCCGGCCAGGTGCGTATCGCCGGACTACGCGACTCGCGTGCCGCGCGACGGCTGCTCGGGGTGGCGCCGCAGGAACAGGCGCTCTACCTGCCCGCCACGGTGCGCGAGCACCTGCGGCTGTTCGGCGCGCTGGCGGGTCTGTACCGGGGCCGGCTGCGTGCCGCGATCGACACCACGGCCGAGGAACTCCAGCTGACCGACGTGCTCGACCGGCCGGTCGGCCTGCTGTCCGGCGGGCAGCGGCGCCGGGCCCAGGCGGCCTGCGCGTTGCTGCCCTCGCCGGCCGTGCTGCTGTTGGACGAGCCGACCGTCGGCGCCGACCCGACCACCAGGGCCGCGCTGCTGGCCGCCGTCAGCGTGTGGGCCGCCCGTGGCGCCGCCATCGTCTACACCACGCACTACCTGCCCGAACTGGCCGATTTGGCGGCCACGCTCGCGGTGGTCGACGCCGGCCGGGTCATCGCGCGTGGCAACCAGGCCGAACTGCTCGCCGGGCTGCCCACCGAGATTCAGGTCGGCTTCGTCGGCGGCGTGCCCGCGCGCCTGGCCGAGCGGGGGCGGGTGGTCGCGGATGTGTTGCACGTCAACAGTTTCGATCCGGCCGCGACCCTGGCCACGCTGCTGTCCGCCGGTCACCAGCCGGTGTCCGTCGACATCATCCGTCCCGGCCTTGACGATCTGTATCGGGCCATCAATACGGAGGCGATCCGCCATGCTGCCTGACTCCCTGCTGCGCACCGGCGCGCTCGTGCGCCACAACGGGATGCTGATGCTGCGCGAACTGGGGCCGCTGGCCAGCCGGATGCTGATGCCACTGGTCGCTGTACTGGTCTTCGAACCGTTGTACCGGGCCGCGATGGCCGGCAACGGCGCCGCGGGCACCGGGCAGGCGGTGGCCGGGATGCTGGTGCTGTTCTCGTTGCTCGCACTGTCCATTGTGGGCACGTCCATTATGGCCGAACGATCCTGGCACACCTGGGCACGGCTGCGTGCCACGCAGCTGCGCACGTCGGAACTGTTGGCGGGCAAGGCGATCCCGGCGCTGGCGGCGCTGCTGACCCAGCAGTTCGTCGTGCTCGGCTTCGGCATGCTGGTGCTGCGGATGCGGGTGGCCGACCTCGGGCTGCTCGCGGTGGCGGTGGTCGCGTGGTCGGTGACGCTGCTGTGTGTCGGCACGGCGTTGGGCACGCTGCTGCGCAGCCAGACCGAGTTCGCCGCGGTGCAGGACATCGGGAGTTTCGTGTGCACCAGCCTGGGCGGTGCGCTGGTGCCGCTGGCCGCGATGCCCGGCTGGGCCCGGCACGTCGCGCCGGTCTCACCTGCCTACTGGGCGATGTCGGCGTTGCGCGGCGCGGTGGCGGGCGAGTCGGGGCAGGTGTGGCGGGCGCTGGTGGTGCTGGTCGCCGTGGCGGTGGTGGCGGCCGGGTTGGCTGCCTGGCGGATCAACGGGGGCTGGGGTCGGTCCGCGTTGCTCTGAATGGCCGCACGATCGGGTGAAATGGTGTCGGGTAGTAGTCGATTTGGTCACTCTGGGTTCAGATTTGGTGCTCGTGTGGTTGACGATGAGTGAGTTTTCGCTGTGACGTGTGGCAACAACCGAGGTAGAAGTGGCACAGTGAGCCCGACTGCCCGAATGACACCGTTCAGCGGATTGCACTGCGCCGATCGGTGGAGCGCCACGGGCGGGCCGAGCGGGAGGTGAGGGTCGTGGCTGCTGGATCGTCGTACCGGTTGGCCGCGTTCGCGGTGGCGCTCGCCATGGCGCTGCCGTTCCTGGTCGCGGGACCCGCCGCCGCACTGCCCCCGCCGCCGCCCAACCCGAGCGACTCGGCCATCAGAGCGGCGCAGGCCCAGGCCAATACGAAGGCGGGCCAGGTCGGCCAGCTCACCAGCCAACTCACCGCAGCCCAGGCCGCCCTGCAACACCTCCAGGATGAGGTGGAACTCAAGCAGGAGAACGCGAACAAGGCCCTGGTCGACCTGCAGACCGCCCAGGCCGCGGCCGCGGCGGCGCAGCAGAACGCGGCCGGGGCGCAGATCGCGGCGACCGCGGCCGGCAAGGCCATCGACCAGCTTCGCGGCCAGGTGGACCGGTTCGCCGCCGGCAGTTTCGAGCAGGGCGCCGAACTCGGCTCCGTCGCGGCCTACTTCGCCGCGACGAGCACGAAGGACCTGTTGGAACGCCAGCTGTTGCTCAACGAGATCAGCGGTTCCGAGCTGAACATCCTCGACCAGATGCAGCAGGCCCGCACCGAGAAGGCCAACGCCGACTCGGTGGCGCGCGCCGCGTTGAACGCGGCACAGGCCAAGCAGGCCGCAGCGGCGGCCGCGAAACGGGCCGCCGACGCCGCGATCGCCACCGCGCAGGCCGCCGCGAGCGGCGAGGCCGCGCAGACCGTCCGGCTCCAGGCCAACCAGGCCACGCTGGAACAACAGCTGAGCACGGCACAGGCCAACGTCTCCGGTCTGAAGTCGCAACGCCAGCAGTACCAGAGCTGGCTGGCCCAGAAGCAGGCCGCGGACGCGGCGGCGGCAGCGGCCGCCACGCACGGCCGGCACGGCGGCGGGGGTGGTGGCGGTGTCATCTCCGTTGCCGCACCGGGGTCGGCCGGGATCGTGATCCGCAGGGCGTTGTCGGCGCTGGGCATCATGTATGCCTGGGGCGGGGGCAGTGCGAGCGGACCGACGTGGGCCTTCGGCCGGTTCGGGTTCGACTGTTCCGGGCTGATGGTCTACGCCTTCGCCGGCGCTGGCGTCCAACTCGGGCACTACACCGGCTACCAGTACCCGGCCGGCCGGCACGTGCCGATATCCCAGATCCAGCCCGGCGACATGCTGTTCTACACGTCCAACGGCGCCGAGAGCGGCATCCACCACGTCACGCTCTACATCGGCAACGGCCAGATGGTCGAGGCGTACGCGACGAGCTACCCGGTCCGCGTCACGTCGGTGCGGTACGGCGGGATCATGCCCTACGCCACCAGGGTGCTGTAGGTACGGTTGGCGTTGTGTGGCAGGCGGTGTTGCTGGCCGGTGGCCGGGGGAGTCGGCTGGGTGGCCGGCACAAGCCGGCGATCGCGGTCGCCGGGCGGACCCTGCTCGACCGTGCGCTGGCCGCCGTGGCCGGCGCCGATCGGGTGGTGGTGGTCGGACCGGTCGAGCCGACCGAACGGCCGGTGCGCTGGACCCGTGAGGAACCGCCCGGCGGCGGTCCGGTCGCCGCGTTGGCTGCCGGGCTCGTGGAGATCGATGCCGCCGAGGTCGCGGTTCTGGCCACTGATCTGGCCGGCATCACCGTGGCCACGATCGATCGCCTGCGCGCCGCGCTGACCGCACGAGATGGCGCCGTGTCGTGTGACGCGACCGGTCGGAAACAGTGGCTGATCGGCGTGTGGCGGACCGAGCAGGTGCGGGCCGCGCTGCCGGTCGAGCCGGCCGGGGCTTCGCTGTTCTCGGTGTTGGGCACGTTGGACGTGGCCGAGGTGCCGGAACTGCCCGGCGAGTCGATCGACGTCGACACACCCGCCGATCTCGCGCGGCTGACCGACCAGGAGGGCCAGTGGCCTGGTGGTGTTTCACAGCCGTCACACTGGTGACCAGGTTTTCTTGGCACACAACGAACAGCAGGAGGACAGGCGGCCCATGCCCGAACCGGGGCAGATCGAGGCCATGGACGCGCGGCCGAGCGGGACGGCCAACACCCCGGCCAGGGACGCTCAGTTGCTGGAGCGGACCGCGTTCGAGGTCAAGCGGGTGATCGTCGGGCAGGACCGGCTGGTGGAGCGGGTGCTGGTCGGCCTGCTGGCCAAGGGGCACCTGCTGCTGGAGGGCGTGCCCGGCGTGGCGAAGACCCTCGCGGTGGAGACCTTCGCGACCGTGGTCGGCGGCTCGTTCTCGCGCGTGCAGTTCACCCCCGACCTGGTGCCGGCGGACATCCTGGGCACCCGGATCTACCGCCAGGGCACCGAGACGTTCGACGTCGAACTCGGCCCGGTCGTGGCCAACTTCGTGCTCGCCGACGAGATCAACCGCGCGCCGGCCAAGGTGCAGTCCGCCATGCTGGAGGTGATGGCGGAGCGGCACGTTTCCATCGGCGGCCAGACGTTCCCGATGCCCGACCCGTTCCTGGTGCTGGCCACGCAGAACCCGATCGAGAACGAGGGCGTGTACCCGCTGCCCGAGGCGCAGCGCGACCGGTTCCTGTTCAAGATCCTGGTCGACTACCCGTCGGCCGAGGAGGAGCGCGAGATCGTCTACCGGATGGGCGTCGAGCCGCCCGTCGCGCAGCAGGCGATCAGCGCGCCGGAACTGGTTCGGCTGCAGGGCGTGGCATCCCGGGTGTTCGTGCACCACGCACTGGTGGACTACGTGGTCCGGCTGGTCATCGCCACCAGGACACCCGCCGACCACGGGCTGGCCGACGTGGCCGGCTGGGTCTCCTACGGCGCGTCGCCGCGCGCCAGCCTCGGCACGATCGCGGCCGCGCGTGCGCTGGCCCTGGTCCGTGGCCGGGACTACGTGCTGCCGCAGGACGTGGTGGACGTGGTGCCCGACGTGCTGCGCCACCGGCTCGTGCTGTCCTACGACGCCCTCGCCGACGGCGTGCCGATCGACCACGTCATCACCCGCGTGTTGCAGACCGTGCCGCTGCCCCAGGTGTCGGCCCGGCCGCAGGTCGCCGGGCAGCAGCCGCACTCGGTTGGCCCGGGGATCCGGTGACCGAGGCCGCATCCTGGTCGTCCGTGCGCGGCGACCGGCCCTCGTGGGCGCCACCAGCGCTCAACGGCGACCGGCTCGAGTCGGGCCTGCGCACCCTGGAACTGGACGTCCGGCGCCGGCTGGACGGGCTGTTGCAGGGCAACCACCTCGGCCTGGTGCCCGGGCCCGGTTCCGAACCCGGCGAGGCGCGGGTCTACCAGCCCGGCGACGACGTGCGGCGGATGGACTGGGCGGTGACCGCGCGGACCACCGTGCCGCACATCCGGGAGACCGTTGCCGACCGTGAGCTGGAGACCTGGCTGGCCGTCGACCTGTCGCCCAGCCTCGACTTCGGCACCGCGAACTGTGAGAAGCGCGACCTCGTGGCGTGCGCCGTGGCGGCCGTGACGCACCTGACCAGCGGCGGCGGCAACCGGATCGGCGCCGTCGTCGCCACGGGCGAACGCACCACCAGGGTGCCGGCCAGGGGCGGCCTCGCGCACAACCGCGCGATGCTGCGCACCATCGCGCAGACCCCGCCCGCGCCGCTGGGCACCAGAGGCGACCTGGCCGACGTGTTGGAACAATTGCGTCGGCCACCGCGTCGCCGTGGGCTGCTCGTGGTGATCTCGGACTTTCTCGGCTCGCTGAACTGGGAGCGCCCGCTGCGTGGCCTGTCCGCCCGGCACGACATGGTGTGCGTCGAGATCCTGGATCCCCGGGACGTCGACCTGCCCGAGGTCGGCACGATCGTGCTGGCCGATCCGGAGTCCGGCCGGCAGCGCGAGGTGCACGCGACCCCGTTGCTGCGCCGTGAGTTCGCCGTCGCCGCGGCCGAACACCGGGCTCAAGTGGCGACCGCGATCCGGGGCACCGGCGCCGGGCATCTGGTGCTGCGCACCGATTCGGACTGGATCGCGGACACGGTGCGGTTCGTGGTGGCCCGCAAACGGCGTTGGTCTGGGGGTGCGGGCTGATGTTCGGCTTCAGCTTGTCCGGCTTCACGTCGCCGTGGTGGCTGCTGCTGCTCGGCGCGGTGGCCGCGCTGGCCGTTGGCTACATCATCGTGCAGCGGATGCGCCGCAAGCGGACCATGCGGTTCACCAACCTGGAGCTGCTGGAGAAGGTGGCGCCCAAGCGGCAGGGCTGGTGGCGGCACACGCCCGCCGTCGTGCTCGTGGTCGCGCTGCTGCTGCTGAGCGTGTCGCTGGCCGGACCGACCGCGCAGCAACGGGTGCCGCGCAACCGGGCCACCGTGATGCTGGTGATCGACGTGTCGCTGTCCATGCAGGCCAACGACGTGCTGCCCAACCGGCTGCAGGCCGCGCAGGTCGCGGCCAAGCAGTTCGCGGACGGGCTGCCGGCGGGCATCAACCTCGGGCTGGAGTCGTTCGCCGCGTCGGCCACCGTGCTCGTGTCGCCGACCCAGGACCACCAGTCCGTCGACGGCGCGATCGACGGGCTGAAGCTGGCCGAGGCGACCGCGACCGGCGAGGCGATCGCGGCCGCGCTGCAGGCGATCCAGAGCTTCGGCAAGGTGCTCGCCGGGCCGCAGGGCCCGCCACCGGCCGCGATCGTGCTGATGAGCGACGGCAAGGAGACCATCCCGCAGGACCTCAACGATCCGCGTGGCGCCTACAGCCAGGCAAAGGCGGCCAAGGCGGCGGGCGTGCCGATCTCCACGATCTCGTTCGGCACCGACCACGGCGTCGTCGACATCGGCGGTGAGCAGGTCGCGGTGCCGGTGGACGACGGGTCGCTGCAGAACGTCGCCGACCTGTCCGGTGGCTCCTACTACCGCGCCGCCAGCGCCGATCAGCTCAAGGCGGTATACGCCAGTCTCGGCCAGCAGATCGGGTTCGAGAACAAGCAGTCCGACGCGAGCAAGCCGTGGCTGATCCTGGGCACCCTGATGGCGCTCATCTCGGCCGGCGGCGCGCTGTTCATCGGTCAACGACTGCCATAAACAGGGTGCGACCAGGTAGGCCCGTCCGTACTCTTCGCGAGATGACCGACGAACTGGTCTGGCGCGCGTTGCGGCAGACGGATGTCGCCGCATGGCACGCGCTGCTGGTGGCCGTGGAGTCGGCGGACGAGACCGGCGAGCACTACGATTCTGACGACCTGGTCGAGGAGTTGGCCGATCCGACGATGGACCTGGCACGGGACACGATGGCCGCCTTCGACGGGCCGGACATGGTGGCCTACGCCGGAATGCGGACGCGGCACGCGCAGGACGGCGAAGGGATGTTCCTGGACAGCGCGGTGCATCCGAAGGCGCGCGGTCGCGGTATCGGCACGCGCCTGCTGGCGTGGCAGGTGAAGCGCGGCACCGAGGCGCACGCCGAACGCCGTCCGGACCTGCCCAGCGAACTACACATCCAGATCCACGAACACAACCAGGCCAAGCGGGATCTCCATGCGGCGCACGGCTTCGTGGCGCTGCGGTGGTTCCTGGAGATGCACTGCGACCTGGCCACCGAGCGGCCGCCGGTCGGGTCGCCACCGGAGGGCATCGCCGTGGTGCGGTTCGCGCCGGAGTACGACAGCCGCGTGCACGCCGCGGACCGCGAGGCGTTCGCCGACCACTGGTCAGCCATGCTGCCCGACGACGCGATGTGGCAGCAGTGGTTCACCGGGAGCCGCGCGTTCCGCCCAGGGCTGTCGTTCCTGGCGCTGGACGGCGACGAGGTCGCCGGCTTCGTGTTGGGCTACGAGTCCGACGCGGACACGGCCGCGAAGGGCTTCCGGACCGTCTGGGCCGGACAGATCGGCACCCGCAGGCCGTGGCGCGGCCGTGGGGTCGCCAGCACGCTGCTGCGCCACTTCCTTGCCACAGCACGGGATGACGGCTTCAAGCGGGCCGAGCTGACCGTGGACAGCGAGAGCCCGACCGGTGCGGTCGGCCTGTACGAGCGGCACGGGTTCGTGCGGGCGGACGCCTGGATCAGGTACGTACGGGAACTCTGAGCAGGATCTCTTTCACCGCCTGCCGACCGGCCCGGTTGGCGCCCACCGTGCTCGCCGATGGCCCGTATCCGACCAGATGCAGCCGTGGCTCGGCGACGACCCGGGTGCCGTCCATCGTGATGCCGCCGCCCGGCCCGCGCAGGCGCAGCGGGGCCAGATGATCCAGCGACGCCCGCCAGCCGGTGCACCAGAGGATCACGTCCGCCGGCACGAACCGCCCGTCGGCCCAGGCCACGCCGTCGGGCGTGATCCGGTCGAACATCGGCAGCCGCCGCTTGCTGGCCTCGACGGCGGCCGGGGTCGCCACCAGGCCCGTCGCACTGACCACGCTGTCCGGTGGCAGTCCGGCGCGCACCCGCTCGTCCACCATCGCCACGACGGCACGGCCGTAGTCGGCGTCGAACGGGCCGTCCCGGAACATGGGGGGCCTGCGGGTCACCCACGTCATCGTGGCCACCGCGCTGATCTCGGTGAGCAGTTGGACGGCGGACGTGCCGCTACCGACCACGACCACCCGCCGGCCGGCGAACTCGGCCGGGCCGCGGTAGTCGGCCGTGTGAAGCTGGCGGCCGAGGAAGGTTTCCCGGCCCGGATAGTGCGGCCAGAACGGGGTGTTCCAGTTGCCGGTCGCGTTGATCAACGCACGGGCGGCCCAGTCGCCGTCGTCGGACTCCACCAGGAGTCGGTCGTCATCGCCGTAGCGGACGGCGTTGACCTTGGTCGGCCGCTCGAGTCCGGTGGCGGGTCGAAGTGCATGCCCGGCAGGTCGAAGATCCCGTGCACGGTCGCCATCCGCAGCGTCGGCCAGCGATGCTGCCACGCGCCACCCGGCCGCGGGTTGCCGTCCAGGACCACGAAATCCAGGTCGGCGCGCCGCAGGAAGTACGCGCTGGACAACCCGGCCTGTCCAGCGCCGATCACCACCACGTCCGTCGTCGCCACACCGCGTACAACGTGGACCTTCGGGCTGAACTTCCGGCCGGCTGTGAGACGCTCATCGCCATGTCACTCGGCGGTACAGCCGCATATCGCGACGTCTACGACCTGCCCGACCTGGTGCGCGACGCGGTGACCGCCGCGACCGGTGCGGGTTTCGACTTCTCGTGCCGGCCGGCACAGGGCCGCCTGCTCGCGCTGCTGGCCGCCGGCCTGTCCGGTGGCGTGATCGGCGAAACGGGCACCGGCTGCGGTGTCGGCCTTGCCTGGCTCGCCGCGGCGGCGAACAAGAACGTGCGCCTGGTCAGCATCGAACGCGACCCGATCCGCTACGACGCGGCACGCCGCGTGTTCGCCAACGACGACCGGGTCACCGTCCTGTGCGGCAACTGGCCCGAACTGGCCCGATACGGCCCGTTCGACCTATTGGTGCTGGACGGCGGCGGCCAGGGCAAGGGCGACGAGCCACCACTGGACCCGACGGACTGGCTCGTCCCCGGCGGCACCCTGGTGATCGACGACTTCACCCCGTTCACCACATGGCCCACGGAACACAATGGCGGCCCCGACATGGCACGCCTGCACTGGCTGGCCCACCCGGACCTGCTCGCCACGGAAATCACATTGACCACCAGCCTGGCCACGATCGTGGCCAGGCTGGTCGGGGAGGAACGCTGATGGCCGAACTGTTACGCGAACTGAACAACGACATCTGGCACGCGTTACCACGTGCCTACGGCGACGCCGACGCCTATCTGGCGCTGTACACGCCGGACCTGATCCGTGCCGGCGGCCCGACCAAGAAGGTCCAGGGCTTCACCGAGTTCGCCGAGATCACCCGCCAGTGGTTCGCCGATCTGGCCGACCGGGGCAGCACGGTCGACCTCGAATTCCGTTTCACCGAGCGGATCGCGGCTGACGATGTGGCCAGCGAGCGCGGTGTGTTTCGGATGACCGCCCGCCGGGCCTCCGGCGACCAACGCATATTCTATGGCCAATTCCACACATTTGCCCGCCGAATCGACGGCCGCTGGCGCATCGCGGTCGACTACGACTCCGACGAGAACGACACGGTCACGGCAGAGTCGTTCGAGGCGGCCACCCCGGTCGACGATATCGGGTGACTACAGGCCGGCCCTGCCGTCGATTCGTTCGCGGAGCAGGTCGGCGTGGCCGAGATGGCGGGCGTACTCCTCGATCATGTGCACCAGCAGCCACCGCAGCGACACGGGGCTGTCGATGTCGTGGCTACCGGTGATGTCGAGGCTGGACGCGTCAACGGTGAACTGATCCGCGAACGCCGCCTCGGCACGCCAGATCTCCCATGCCCGCGCGATCTGTTCGGCATCGGGCGCGGCGTCGTTGAACGCGGCGTCCCGGTCGGTCTCGGTGCGGAAATGCGGCGGTGCGTCCAGACCGGCCATGACCTGCCGGAACCAGCCACGCTCCACATCGGCCATGTGGCGCACCAGCCCCAGCAGCGACATCGAGGACGGCTCCGCGCTACGGCTGGCCAGGTCCGCGGCGTCCAGGCCGTCGCATTTCAGCTCCAGCGTCTGACGCTGCCGGCGCAGGTGCCCGAGGTACGTGGCACGTTCGTCGGCCACGAACGGCCCTCGGATCCGCAGATCGACATCGGCCGGGACGAAGTAGTCGGCACACATGCCGCCATCATCGATCAGTCGCGCAGGTGCGCCAACGCGGTTTCCGTGTCCAGGTCCCAGTCATCCTTGTCCCGCGTCCACCGCTCGAACACCTCGGCGCCCGCGACAGCCAGCTCCGGCGGCAACCCAACCGACCGCAGCGACTCGGCGACCTCCCGCATCTCCGGTTCCCACCGCCATGCCCGAGGCGCGACACCGGCGACAACATCCCGCTCAGCAAGAGCGTTACGCCCCAACACAGCCGCCTCAGCCGCCAAATGCTCGGTGACACCGAACTCGTCCGCCAACGCGTGGCTCACCGCGGCCAGCGCCCGACTGATCTTCTGAAACGACCCGTACGCCATCTTCAACGCACTGGCCGACCCGATCCGGTCATCGATCCGCCGCGGCTCGGCTTGGCTACCCGACAGCAGGCGGTGCACCGTGTCCACCGCGGCAGGCGGACCGGACAGGTACACCCGAGCCCGACGATCACCGCCCGGCGGCGGCCCGATGATCGCGC
>WNGR01010725.1_pt1 | contig 18107 bp, 19 predicted proteins | sample 5407581 | NCBI WGS metagenome assembly WNGR01 (sample SAMN13153383, study PRJNA577476) | soil metagenome | isolation source: 80 cm soil or saprolite under Garry oak tree replicate 2 | place: USA:California | collected 2016-06-15 | reverse complement strand
CTCGCGACCTTCGGGAACACCTGGCCCAGCGTTCGACGGCGGACTGGCGCGAGGTCACGGCGCCAAGCTCGGCGTGCGGATGGTGTAGCAGCAAGCGCACGAGTTCTTCGCCGGAGTAACCGGAGGCGCCGACAACTGCGACCGGGACGGGAGTTTTGTTTTGCATGTTTGTGCGAATGGCGCGCGGCTAAAGTTTCTTGCCGCTCTCGATTGTGAACCGCCCGTTCTGGTAATGGCAGTCAGGAATGCAGCGGTTAGCCGGCTCCCGATAATCCCGGGCATAGCCGGCGTTCACCCATATCGTGCGATCGAACGTTGTCATGAAATGGCGGTGGTTCGTGGCGTCAAAAGCAGAAAGCCCCGCGGGCTTCCACCGGCGGGGCTGCTCCAATCGATCCGAATCAACGCTTGCTGTATTGGAATCGCTTGCGCGCCCCGGGTTGGCCGTACTTTTTGCGTTCCTTCATCCGTGAATCCCGCGTCAGCAGCCCATCCGCCTTCAGGGTGGGACGCAGGGTCGCATCGGCCTCAATCAGCGCCCGGGCGATGCCGTGGCGCACCGCTCCCGCCTGGCCGGACGGCCCGCCGCCATGGACGTTGACCTGCAAGTCGAATTTGCCGGCGGTCTGGGTGGCAACGAGCGGGTGCGTTACCACGCCGCGCAACGTTTCCGTCTGAAAATAGTTCTCAAAAGCGCGTCCGTTGACGACGATCTTGCCGTTGCCGGCGGCCAACCGCACCCGCGCAACACTCGTCTTGCGGCGGCCGGTGCCAAGGAATTCCGGGGCTTTGGGTTCTGCCATACTCAGGGAGCGAAAGATCGGGCGTTGGGTATCAAGGCATTACTTGGCGGCAGCCAGCGAATCGGGTTGCTGCGCGGCGTGCGGATGCGCGCTACCTTTATAGACTTTGAGCTTGGTCATCAGGACCCGGCCGAGCCGGTTCTTCGGGACCATCCCCCGGACCGCGTGTGTGATCAGTTTTTCGGGATGCCGGGCGCGGACCTGCGCCACGGAAGTGTATTTCTCGCCGCCTTTCCATCCCGAATAGCTCATGAACCGCTTCTGCGTTTCCTTCTTGCCGGTGAGCGCGACCTTTTCCGCATTGATCACCACCACGAAATCACCCGCGTCCAGGTGCGGCGTGAAGACCGGCTTGTTCTTTCCACGCAGCAGATCGGCGACCTGCACCGCCAGCCGACCCAGCACCGCGCCCTCGGCATCGATGACGTGCCATTTGCGCTGGTCCAGATTCACTTTCGGCAAAAACGTTTTCATTCAAACCCTGATTTTAGGAGCGGTCAAACTAGCAAACAACCCACCCGCGTCAAGGCTCATTTTGAAAGATTTAGGGCCGCTTGTCCATGCCGCCCACCGCTGCAGCCTTGGCTCCCCCGCGTTGAGGCCGCGGCGAACAGCGTGGACCGAAGATTTACCGGGTTGGTTTTCTGCGCCCTTCCTTGTCGAGCTTCTTTTCTATTCCACTCACCCGCTTCAACAGCTCGGGCAGCCGCTGCATCACCACCCAAATCCGCTTCATCTGGCGATCCGGCTGCGCGGGCGAGCCGAGCCACTTCTCCCCATCGGGAATATCATTCATCACCCCGGCTTGCGCTGACACGGTTACTTGATTGCCGACCTTCAAATGGCCCGCGATGCCGACCTGGCCGGCCAGCGTTACGTAACTGCCCACCCGCGTGCTGCCCGCGATTCCCACCTGCGCGATGATAATGCAGTGTTCCCCGATGACCACATTGTGCCCGATCTGCACCAGGTTGTCGATCTTTGTGCCCCGGCCGACGACGGTGGACCCCAGCGCCCCTCGGTCGATCGTGACGTTCGCCCCGATCTCCACATCGTCGTGAATCACGACGTTGCCGACCTGCGGCACTTTGCGACGGACCCCCTGATCGAAGACGTAACCGAATCCATCCGAGCCGATGACCGTGCCGGAATGAATCGCGACGCGTTGGCCGATCTGCGTGCGGGGATAGAGCGTGACGTTCGGAAACAGGTGCGCGTCCTCCCCCAACTGGCAGTCGGCGCCCACGTGATCGCCGCTTTCGAGCACCACGCGCGGCCCGATCCGCGCCCGCTCACCCACCACGCACAGCGGGCCAACGTGCGCGCCCGGATCAACCTGCGCGGAACCCGCCACGACCGCCGTGGGATGAATCCCGGGAGCGTACTGCGGCGGCGGAAAGAACAACGTCACGACCCGGGCGAACGCCACGCGGGCGTTGGGCACGAGGATGACAACTTTGTTGGCGGAGGAAAAGTTTCGGTCCGCCAGGATGGCCGAAGCGGCGCTTTGCTCGGCACGGGCGAAGTAATCCTCGTTTTCCGCATACGTCAGGTCGCCTCGCTGCGCGTGGTCGGCGGGCGCCACTCCCGTCAAGGGCACGGAGGCATCCCCGAGCACTTCTCCCTGGATTTGTCTGGCAATGTCAGCCGCAGTGAAAAACATTTTGCGAACGCGGCCGGCGGATTCGGGAATGCCTCCGAAGATCAGGCTGGGCGTTGGGCCGCAAATTTCGACCTGCAAACCTTGAACTCACTCAGATTCCCCGTTTGTGGACGACGGCATTCTTCTCGCCCAGCACGATTACGCGCGGCTCCCACTTCCTGGCCAGCCCCTCTTCCATCACCGTGTAGCTCATGATCGTGAGGCGGTCGCCCAGCTTGGCCAGGTGCGCCGTGGCGCCATTGAGGACGATCGCGCCGGAGCCTCGTTCAGCGGGAATCGCGTAGGTTTCAAAACGCTCCCCGTTGGCGAGATTGCTGCACAGAACTCTTTCGTTGGGCAACAGGCCGACGCGGTCCATCAGGTCGCGGTCGATGCCCAGGCTGCCTTCGTAATCGAGGCTGGCGGCGGTCACCCCGGCCCGGTGGATTTTTGATTTCAACATCTGGATCTGCATGTCGTCGGAGTATGCGCTTCGAGTTGCCTGCGCCGACCAAGGGCCGTGCCCGCGCCCGGCCGCGGCCTCGCTCAAGTCATTCGTTGACTTGATGATTTTCGCTCACTATAAAGCCCGCGTTAACGCATTCAACCACGACTTTCGCTTATGGCCAAGACTTTACGCGTCGGCATGATCGGTTACAACTTCATGGGCAAGGCGCACTCCAACGCCTGGCGCCAGGTGAACCGGTTCTTCGAATTGCCGGCCCAAGTCGAGTTGAACACCATCTGCGGCCGCAATTCCAAGGCCGTCGAAAAAGCCGCCCACACCTTTGGCTGGGCCAGGTCCGCCACCGACTGGCGCGCCGTCGTCGAAGACCCGAACCTTGACATCATTGACATCACCACCCCCAACGATACGCACGCCCAAATCGCCATCGCCGCCGCCGAGGCGGGCAAGGCGGTGTTGTGCGAAAAGCCGCTCGGCATGGATGTGCCCGAGTGCGAGAAGATGGTCGCCGCGGTGAAGCAACACAAGGTAGTGAACATGGTTTGCCACAATTACCGCCGCATCCCGGCCATCGCGCACGCCCGCAAGTTGATTGCCGAAGGCGCGCTCGGCGATCGCCTCTATCATTACCGCGCGCGCTACGCGCAAGACTGGATCGCCGACCCGAACTTTCCCCTGGTCTGGCGCCTGAAAAAAGAAATCGCCGGCAGTGGCGCCCATGGCGACATCAACGCCCACATCATCGACCTCGGCCGCTATCTCGTCGGTGAACTCGCCGAGGTCTGCGGCCTCATGGAAACCTTCATCAAGGAGCGCCCGGTGCTCGAGGCCGCCGGGGCGGGACTCGGCGCCAAAGCCGGCCGGAGCATGGGCCAAGTCACCGTGGACGACGCGGTGAGCTGGATCGGCCGCTTCAAAAATGGCGCGATCGCGAACCTCGAAGCAACCCGCTTCGCCTACGGCCGCAAGAACCACATCGCCCTCGAAATCAACGGCAGCAAGGGGTCGCTGGTGTTCGACTTTGAAGACATGAACCGCCTGAAGTTTTATAGCGCCGAAGACCCCGCCGACCGCCAGGGCTTTCGCGACATCCTCATTACGGATGCCTCCCATCCCTACCTCAAAGCCTGGTGGCCCGGCGGCCACATCATCGGCTACGAACACACCTTCGTGAATACCTTCGCCGATTTCGTGACCGCCGTGGTGAACGGCAAGAGCGTCCAACCCACGTTCGAAGACGGCCTGCAAAACGAAAAGGTCCTGGCTGCCATCGAAGCATCCGCCCGGAAGCGAGAGTGGGTGAAGGTGTGATTATTTGACGAGCCGGTACCAATTGTCGCGCTGTCGCGCCTCATAACCCAGGTCGGTGATGAGCCGCTGCATATCGGCCACGCCCATCCGAAAAGTCGTCCCCGCCTGGCTCACGACGTTCTCCTCGATCATGATGCTGCCGAGGTCGTTGGCGCCGTAGTTGAGGGCAACCTGGCCGATCTCCTGGCCTTGCGTCACCCACGAGCTTTGGATGTTCGGAATGTTGTCCAGGTAGATGCGCGAAAGCGCCTGCGTCCGCAAATATTCGTGGGCGCCGACGGTCGGCGCTTTCAGCCGGGTGTGTTCGGCTTGAAACGTCCAGGCGATGAACGCGGTGAACCCTTTCGATTTGTCCTGCTGGGCGCGCACGCGCTCCAGATGCTCGATGCGGTCGGCGACCGTTTCGACGTGGCCGAACATCATCGTCGCCGTCGAGGCGAGACCGAGCCGGTGCGCCACGTCCATCACGCTCAACCAATCGTCGCTCATCGCCTTGAGGGGGGCGATCCGTTTGCGCACGGAATCGACCAGGATTTCGCCGCCGCCGCCCGGAATCGAGCCGAGGCCGGCCTGGACGAATCGCGAAATAACGTCTTCGAGCGGCAGTTGGAACACTTCGCGGAAATGAATAAACTCGCTCGGACTGAACCCGTGGATGTTGATTTGGGGAAACCGGCCCCGGTGGTTTCCTCGATCTTTTTGTCGATCTCGTCATGAGTGATCACGTAGGCGTCGTCGTCGCCCGCGACGCGGTAGAACGCGCAGAACTTGCAATAGACGTTGCAGACGTTGGTATAGTTGATGTTGCGGTCAACGATATAGGTGACGATCTGGTTGCCGCGGCCCTCATACGCATTGGCGCGGGCGAGTCGGCGGCGGCGATCGGCCAGCGCGGCCAGTTCTTCGAGCGGCAAGCCATACAGCCGCAGCGCGTCGGCCTGATCGATGCGCTGGCCATCCCAGACTCGTTGCAACAACTCCTCGAGTGAGGCGTCGTAAATCACGCCGGCAATCTAACGTCGCGCAATTAAATGGCAATGACGAGGAAAGGTAGCGAACGCTTCCGCGGCAGATGCCGCTTCCCCTGCGCGCCGCATTACTGTTTAGTCCCCGCCGATCTATGAGCAAAACGGCGCTCTTATTCGCGGGACAGGGGGCGCAGATCATCGGCATGGGCCAGGAGTTGGCGGCGCAATTTCCCCTCGCCCAAGCGTGGTTTGACCGTGCCAATTCGCGCTTGGGCTACGACTTGGCAAAAATCTGTTTCCGAGGGCCGAAGACCGAGCTGACTAACACTGCCAACGCCCAGCCAGGCATCTTTCTCGTGGGCTGGGTCGCGTTTCAGTTGTTGCAGGAGCAAGTGCCGTCATTGAAATTCGATGCCACGGCCGGCTTGTCCCTTGGCGAGTTCACGGCCTTGGCCGCCGCCGGCGCGATGAGCTTCGAGGACGCCATCCAAATCGTGCGTCAGCGCGGGCGCTTTATGCAGGAAGCCTGCGAACGGACGCACGGAGCAATGGCGGCCATCATTGGACTCGACGAAGCGAAGACGCGCGCGGTGTGCGCCCAGGCCGGGGTCGAGCTGGCCAACTTGAATTGTCCCGGCCAGATCGTCATCTCCGGCGCGGCGGACAAGATGATCGCCGCGTGCGAACTGGCCACAAGCCGCGGCGCGCGCAAGGCGATGCCGCTGCCGGTGGCCGGCGCTTACCATTCTTCCCTCATGGCCAGCGCCCAGCCGAAGCTCCAAGCAGCCCTCGCCGCCATTCACATCGAGCGGTCGAAAGTTCCCGTGATTGCCAACGTCACCGCCCGGCCCCATGAAGGGCCGGCCGACATCTCCCGGCGCCTGGTGGAACAGGTGACCTCGCCGGTGCGCTGGGAGGAATCGATGCGTTATTTGCTGGCCCAGGGCTTCAGCCGCTTCATTGAACTCGGTCCGGGCAAGGCGCTCGGCGGTTTCATGAAACGCATCGACCCTGACGCGCAACTATTTAACGTAGGGGATGCGGCAAGCCTGGAAGCTACCCGCCAGGCGCTAGCCAGCTAACCACCGGCGGGACTTCGCGGATTGACAAGCTTCTGCCCACCGCGGACAACTACCGCCCGTCATGCTTTCCTTGGCCAACCAGGTCGCCGTGGTCACGGGCGCGGGCCGCGGCATCGGGCGGGCCATCGCCTTGAAATTCGCCGGCGCCGGCGCCGATGTCGCCTGCGTGTCGCGCACGGCCGAAAACGCCGAGAAGGTCGCCGGTGAAGTGCGCGCGCTGGGACGCCGCGCCTGGGCGCACGCCCTCGATGTCGCCGACGCGCCGGCCGTCGCCGCGGCCGCGGGAAAGATTTTGTCCGAAGCCGGGCGGGTGGACATCCTGGTGAACAACGCGGGAGTCGCGCGCGACGCTTTATTGCTGCGGATGAGCGAGGAGGATTGGGACACGGTTTTGAACACCAACCTCAAAGGCGCTTTCAGTTGCACCAAGGCCTTTGCGCGTGCTTTGGTCAAACAGCGCGCCGGCCGCATCATCAACATCGCTTCGGTGATCGGTCTGATCGGCAACGCCGGCCAGTGCAACTACGCCGCCAGCAAGGCCGCGCTGCTCGGCTTCACTAAATCGGTCGCCCGCGAACTGGCCTCGCGCGGCATCACCGTGAACGCCGTGGCTCCGGGCTTCATCGAGACCGACATGACGGCGGGATTCGATCCGAAGCTGCGCGCCGAACTCCTGGCCCGGATCCCGTTGAATTGCCTGGGCCAACCGGATGACATCGCCGCGGCCGTGGGTTTCCTCGCCAGCCCGGCGGCGCGCTACATCACCGGCCAGGTGCTCACCGTCGATGGCGGCCTGGTGATGTAAATTGGCGCTGGACACCGCGCCAGTCAGCCGCTAGACCAAAGGCGAACTCGACGCAGACCATTACGGTTCGTCGCGAAACAAACATGAAAGACGGCGCGCGATTCCGGGCTTGACGCCTGCCGGAACGTGGCCTAGCTAGAGAGAAAAATAGAGAACGGAGAAAACCCATGGCTGCAGAAAAATCTACCGAACAAAGAGTACGAGAGATCATCGTCGAGCAACTGGGCGTGAACGCGGACCAAGTGACCCCGGACGCCAAGTTCATCGAAGACCTCGGCGCCGATTCGCTCGACACCGTGGAGCTGGTGATGGCGCTGGAGGAGGAGTTCGGCCACGAAATCCCGGACGAGGAAGCCGAAAAGCTGCAGAGCGTGGGCGAAGTGATCAAATACATCGAAGATTCCCAACGGAAGTAAGACCGGCGGCATTTCCGGGGCAGCTCCGGTTGGCGAACAGCCCGGGCTGCCCCGTTTGATTTTATGCCCAGCAACTGGACAGAACGCAGAGTGGTCGTGACCGGCCTCGGGGCGGTCACCCCGCTGGGTAACGACGTCGAATCGTTGTGGACCCATCTGCTCGCCGGCAAGTGTGGCGTGGAAAAAATCACGCTCTTCGACGCCGCCGCGTTCGACACTCGAATCGCCGCTGAAGTAAAGGGCTTCAGCGCCGCCGCCGCCTTTCCTTCGCCCAAGGACGTGCGCCGCGCCGACCGCTTCACCCAGTTCGCCGTCTTCGCCGGGCACCAGGCGCTGCTCGATTCCGGGCTGAACTTGGACCAGGAGAACCGCGACGAGATCGGCGTGTTTATCGGTTCGGGCATCGGCGGCCTGCACACGACCGAAGAGCAGCATACCGTCCTCCTGGAGCGCGGCCCGAACCGCCTGTCCCCGTTCATGATCCCGATGCTCATCCTGAACATGTCCTCGGGCTTGTTCTCGATGTTTTACAAATTGCGCGGGCCAAACGTCGCCACCTGCTCGGCCTGCGCCACCGCCAACCACGCCATCGGCGAGGCGTGGCGCACCTTGAAAATGGGCGACGCGCAGGTGATGTTCGCCGGCGGCACCGAGGCCACCATCGTTCCCATCGGCATCGGCGGCTTCTGCGCCATGAAAGCCATGAGCACGCGCAACGACGATCCGCAGCACGCTTCCCGCCCGTTCGACGTGGACCGCGACGGTTTCGTGATGGGCGAAGGCGCCGGGGTGATCGTGCTCGAAGAACTCGAACGCGCCAAAAAACGCGGCGCGCGAATTTATTGCGAACTGATCGGCTACGGCAACACCGCCGACGCCAACCATGTGACCGCGCCGGCGCCGTTTGGCGAGGGGGCGGTCCGTTGCATGAAGATGGCGCTGCGCAACGCCGGCTTGAACCCGGAGGACATCGATTATATCAACGCCCATGGCACTTCCACGCCCCAGGGCGATGTCTGCGAAACGCAGGCGATCAAGACCGTATTCGGCGAATACGCCCCCGGAGTGCGACCTGGACTACGTGCCGAACACCGCGCGCCCGATGAAGATCAACGCCACCGTGAACAACTCGTTCGGCTTCGGCGGACACAACGCTTGCCTGGTGGCCAGGAAATTCACCGGCTAATCGCCTGCCCGATGGCAAGCCCAGGCTGGCCGCGCGACCCAACGCAGCCCGATCCACCTTTGATATGCCTGCGCCAAAATTAATTTACCCGGGAATCAGAGGCCCCATCGTTGCCTTGGATGCGCCGCCGATCACTGCTTCCGCTTCTGGTTCAAGGCGCGCATCAACGCTTTCAATGGCAGCGCGTTGATCACGTCCTTTTTCTCCAGCCAGCCTTTGCGCGCGATGCCCGCGCCCAGGCGGAGAAAGCCGGCGTGCTCCAAACGGTGCGCGTCGCAGTTGATCACGCATTTGACCCCTTTGTCTTTGGCCTGCCGCCAGAGCCGCCAGTCCATGTCGAAGCGGAGCGGATTCGCGTTGAGCTCGATCCAAGTGCCGGTTGCGGCACAGGCGTCGATTACGGCTTGTTGATTGACCTTGTACGGCTCGCGTTCGAGCAATAGCCGCCCGGTCAGATGGCCGAGCATGTGGACGAAAGGATTCTCCGCGGCGCGAATGAGGCGTTTGGTGGTCTCGGCTTCGTTCTGCGCGAAGCCTTGGTGAATGCTCGCGACGACGACCTCGAGCTGGGCGAGCAGATCGTTCTGAAAATCGAGCTTGCCTTCGCTCAGCACGTCCACCTCCGCGCCGCTGAGCAGGCGACAGCCCCGGCCGGCATCGGCGGACTGTTGGTTGATCTTTTTAATTTCCTGAAGCTGCGCGCGCAAGCGCTCCGGGGTGAGGCCGTTCGCCTGGAAGGAAGAGCGAGAATGATCGGTGATGGCCCAGTAATCGCAGCCCAGTTCGTCCGCGTGGGCGGCGATCTCCGCGAGGGTGTTGCGGCCATCGCTCCAGTTCGAGTGATTGTGGAGCGAGCCGCGCAGCTCGGTCCACTCGAGCAGGCGGGGCAGTTCGCCCGCTTCGCCCGCTTGGAATTCGCCGTGGTCCTCGCGCAGTTCGGGCGGGATGCAAGGCAAGCCTAGCTTCGCAAAGATCTCCGCTTCGTCCTGGCAGCGCACGAGCAGTTTCGGATCGCGCGTCTCTTCCTTCGACTGAAAGAGGCCGTATTCATTGAGCCGCAGGCCGCGCTGAATGGCGCGCTGACGCAGGACGATATTGTGTTCCTTGCTGCCGGTGAAGTAGAGCAGGGCGAAAGGATACTCCGTGTCGCTCACCACGCGAAGGTCGGCCTGGATGCCACCCGACAAGATCACGCTGGCTTTGGTCTCGCCTTTGGCGCTGACGCGGAGCACGCCGGGCTGCGTGACGAAAAAATCAATCACCGCCGCGGGATTCTTCGAGGAAACCAACAAATCAATGTCGCCAATGATCTCCTTGAACCGCCGCACGCTGCCGGCGGCGCTGCAACGAATCACCACGCGATGCGCGCGCAGATTTTCCAGGATCGGTTCGGCGACCGCGAGCGCGTCGCTCAACAAGTGGCGCGAGGCGTAGGTCCGGCGGAATTGGATTCCTTCCACGATCTTGCTCTGGGTCTTTTCTCCGAATCCGTCGAGCGTGGCGACCCGGCCGGCCTTGCACGCCGCTTCCAACTGCTCGATGGTTTCCACGCCCAGTTTCTCGTAGAGCGCCTTTACCTTCTTGGGACCCAAGCCGGGAATGGTGAGCATGGTCCGCAAACCCGCGGGCACCGAGGCCCTCAGTTCGTCGTAATAACCCAGTTTGCCGGTGGTGACGAGTTCGGTGATTTTTTTCTGCAACCCCTCGCCAATGCCTTTGATTTCGCCCAAACGGTCCTCGGCGATCAACTGGTCGAGCGGCTCGCTCAGGCCCTCCAGGATGCGGGCGGCGTTGGCGTAGGCGCGGGTCTTGAACGGGTTCTCGCCCTTGAGTTCGAGGAGGGTGCCGATTTCCGCCAGGATTTCCGCCACCTGATCTTTGTTCATGCCCGGGATGGTAAATTTAAGGAGCCAAGTTCAAAGTTTAAATTTGCCCCGCCGCCTGCCCGCCCCGTTTTGTTTGTGCGAGCCGCCCTTCGCCGGTAGCGTTGGGCCATGCGCGGACGAGATAAGGTTCCCGTCGCCCTCACCATTGCCGGCTCGGACAGCGGGGGCGGCGCGGGGATTCAGGCGGATTTGAAAACCTTCGCGGCCCTCGGCGTACACGGGACCAGCGCGATCACTTGCCTCACGGCGCAAAATCCGCGCGCCATTTCAGGCCTTCAACCCTGCTCGCCGGAGATGTTGCGCCGGCAACTGGACGCGGTTTTTTCGGAGTTGCCGCCGAACGCCTGCAAAACCGGGATGCTCTTCTCCGCCGGATTGGCGCGGGTCGTCGCGGATTTTTTCAAATCCGGCAAACGACCGCCGTTGATCGTGGATCCGGTGATGACGGCGACCAGCGGCTCGCGCTTGCTCCAGCCTTCCGCCGCGCGGGTGGTGATCGAGGAGTTGCTGCCGCTGGCAACCTTGGTCACGCCGAATCTGGACGAAGTGGAACGTTTGCTGGGTCTGAAAAGCGAGTCCGAGGAGGATTTGCGGACGGCGGCGCGAAGACTTTGGCATCGTTTCGGCTGCGCGGCGCTGGTCAAGGGCGGGCATCTCGACGGAACGAATGAGGCGATGGATATTTTTTATGATGGGAAAACGGAACTGCGGTTGAGCGCTCCGTTCATCAAGGGCTTCTCAACCCACGGCACCGGCTGCGCCTATTCGGCGGCGATCACCGCGTACTGCGCGCGGGACTTTGCATTGCCCGATGCCGTCCGCCGCGCCAAGAGGTTCATCACGAAAGCCATCGCGCAGCGGGTGCGGGTTGCGGGCCAGACGATATTGAACTATTCCTGGCAAGCCTGAACCGCGCTGCCGTTCGAGCGAAGATTATTTTCCGTGGTTGCGGACGAACTCGATGCACTTGGTCACGTCGGGGACCGAGTTGTCCCAATTGTATTCGTATTCGATGGAGATATTCCCTTCGAAGCCTTGCTTTTTCAGTTCGTCGAGGACGCGCTTGATTTCGCCCACGCCCTCGCCGTAGGGCACGTCGTGTCCGGAGCCGTAATCGGTCTTGTCTTTCAAGTGGCTGCTGATGATGCGGCCTTTGAGCACGCGCACGCAATAGACGGGGTTGAGGCCGGAGGTTTGCCAGTGGCCGGTGTCGGCGCAAGCCCCGATGCGCGGGTCGCGGCTTTTGCAGACTTCCAAAATGTAATACGGGTCCCACATCCGGTAGTCGGGATGGTCGGGACGCCGGGGATGATCGTGGAAACCCACCATGACGTCGTATTCCTTGACCATTTTTTCGATGGTATCGATGGCGTCGGTGGACTCGGTGGTCACGGCGCGCAGGCCCATTTTCTTGGCGAATTCAAAGACCCTCCGGGCGCCCGCTTCGTCCCTGGGGATGCCGACCACGCCGTAATTGACGGCTTTGATCTTGTGCTCGGCCAGTTTGGCTTTGACCTTGGCGATGACCTCATCGGAGGCGTCGTGGTCCCACTTCACGTTGGGTTCCGCCTGGCTCAGTTTCTGGCCGGGGAAGAATTCAATGACGCGGCCGCCGGCGGCGGCGGTTTTTTCAATCGCTTCGAAGACGCTGAAGCGATTGAAGGTGTAGGCCTGGCAGCCGATGGCGAAGCCGCCCTGTTTGTATTCGGCGGGAATGGTCACTTCACTGTGGAGGATGGACGCGGTTGAGAAAACGAGGGTCGCAATTCCGAGGGTTCGATAGAGCTTTGGCATAACGAGCAAATGTTCCTGGCATAAGTCAGCGCACCCGGCGCCGGGTTGTTCCGATTCGTGTTGGCGAATAGCAACTCGAAAGCGCAAAACTGTCAAAGCAAAAAAGTGGCAGGCAAGCCGCCAGGCTACTGCGTGGGTTGATCCAGGCGAACCACTGAATCAATTTAGCGTGACGTCATTGCCCGCCATCAGTTTGACATCGCGCCGCGCACACTTGCTCAATCCTCAAGGCACGATGACCCGCAAAGCCTGGCGACGCACCGAGAATCTCACCGGGAGTTGACCTACGTTCTCGCCCTCCAGATGAAAGGGCATCGCGGTCGCGCTCTCCAGAGTAAGCGATTCGGCTCGAAGGTGCCGGACGCCGCCGCTGGTGTAGAGCCGATTAAAGAGCAGTCCCCAGCCGCAGCGCGCCAATCCCGCCCAGTCGGCGCGGGGAAAGACGGAGGCCTCGAGCAGGCCGTCGCGCAAATCCGCTCGTGGAAAAAAAGGATAACTGCCGCCATAGAGGCGGCCGTTGCCGATCAGCGCCAGTTCGCCGGCCAGAGTTTCCCGGCCGTCGCTGACGACGAGCTGCGGCGATTGGCTGAGCAATAACTTGAAGCCGGCGAGCGCGTAGGCTAGTCCGCCGAAGGCCTTCTTCTGGTTCCAGTCCGCCAGCTCGATGGCGCGCGAGTCCAGTCCGGCGCCGGCCATTTGGACAAAAAGGCGGCGTTGCCTCTGCCCGGAGACGGTGAACTCCGCTTCCGGCAGATCGATCGCCGTCTCGCGGCCCTGCTGGATGATCTTCCAAGCCTGGTCGAAGTTCGTCGGCAGCTTCAATTCGCGCGCGAAGACGTTGATCGTGCCCAGGGGCAGCACCCCGAGGCGGGTGTGGGCGAAAGCGTCCGGTTCGTCGCCAATCCCGTTGAGCACCTCGTTCACCGTGCCGTCCCCTCCGGCCGCCACGATGGTTTCAAATCCTTCCCGCACCGCTTCGGCCGCGAGCGCGCGTCCCCCGCCCGGGGCGTAGGTCGGTTTCAAGGCGCACTCGGTGGAAAGCGCGGCGAGTCGGTCTCGGAAGCGCCGGGCCTTTTCACCGTGCGCGGCGGGATTGAAGATCACGCAGCTCTTCATCGGTGGAGCGGCCAGGGTTTGGCCAGGACCGGCCGGGGCGGACTTGTGGAGGCGATGAATCAATTGGCCGTCACCTGTTTGGAAAACCAGCCGGGCTGCCGGCCCGGTCGGCGTGCGGAAGCGCTGGCGATGGCTTGAGCAGCGCGGCAAAAGCGCTGCCCCGCTTCGTGCGCCGTTTTCGCGGTCGCGGGCGGGAGGCGCGCCGAGGGCCATGAATTCATGCCTCCAAGCTATCCGCGGAGAGCAGCGCGCGTCAAATTATGCCGGCGCAAGGCAGAAATCAGGAGAAGTAGAGCGTGACGCGCGGCCAGGCGGTCCACGGCCAACAATGAAGGCGGCTTGAAGGGGGCCGATGGGTCAGGGGCCGGTGGCGTAAATGTTCGCCACGTCGATCGGCTTCATTTCCCACCAGGCGGTGACAATGTAGTTACGGTAGGGGCCAGTCGTTTCGAGCGCCTCGTCGTAGTGGAAATTGAAGTGGCCATTCATCTTGATGGCGTTCGCGACGGCAGCACCGATGAAGTCCTGCGTATTATTCCCGCCTCCGCCCAGGGTGAGCGACGCGTCGGGCGCGTAAATCGTCCCGGTGAATCCGGCGTTTCCGTGCAGGCTGACGCTGGTGTTGCTGGGCAGACCCCAATAGCCGAACTGGGATGCCAGCCCGCTGCCATTGAGCACCATGTTGCCAGCCAGGTCGAAGCTGGAAGCCTGGTTGTAGAGTTGCAGACTTTTGCCGCCGGCAATGGTGATCGAATTCGGAGTGGCGCTGCTGGTGACCAGCAGCACCGCCGTGCCCTGCACGTAAACGTTGCCGCTCAGGCTGGACAACTGGTAGTTGCCGTCCCCGAGAATGTAATCGTAGTAGGCGACGGTCACGTAGGAATTGGTGGTGTAGGCGCTGTAATTGGCGGTGAAGATTGGATAAGTGTAACCGTTAACTCTAGTGCCGCCACCATTCCAATTGGTCACGACTGGACCGGGCGAGCCGAGCGGATAGACGGAAGAACTGACCATGTTCGTAGCAATGGAAATCGGATTGCCGGCCGGGTAGGTGGTCGTAGTGGCAACCGACGCGTTAGTGCTGATCGAGGTGGAGACGTTAGTGACCCAGCCGCCGGTGGGAGTGAAAGCGCCGCTGGTGAAAGGCAATTGGACATCGGGCAAACTCACGTTCATGTCATTGGCGGAGTAAGTCGGTTCAATCCCAGAGTTGCCGGAGGCATGCCAAGCCAGGTCCCCGACCGAGCCATTGGGGCCGATGGTAGCGGTGCCGTCGGGGCCGGTGGAAATATGGCCGTAAATGTTGGCATTGCCCATAATGAGCGAATCAACCAGTTGGGAGTCGGTAGCCACGTCGCCCTTCGCTTTGCGTTTGGTGGAAGTATATTTCCCGTTGTCGCTGTAGGCAGGGTCGGAGGAGTTAAAACTGTCGGTCCCGACGTTGTTGCCTCTCATATCAATCTGGCCTTTGGCGACCATCGCATGGGTGAAGAGATAGTCCCGGGTGGTATTCACGCGGACTCCGCGGCCGATATAGTTTCGGGTCGCGTCCGGCACGGAAACGGCGGCGAACATCCAATCGCGGGCCGAGGCAACTTGCACGGGCATCGGCACGTAAGCCCGGGACTCGACGACGGGGACGTTGCCGGGCAGGTTCGCCACCCAATTGCTGATCGTGACGTAATAAGCGCCGTCGCCCAAGGTGCGATTCATCCAGTAAACCCCGCCGCTTTGCGTCCAGCCGTCCGTCGCCAGGTCCGTCGAGCCGTGGGCGTTGAGCTGGCTCAAGGCGTCCTCCAGGCCGGCTTCGATCATCGGCATGGCTGAGTTCCAGGCCTGCGAACGCATGACGGCCTGGTTCGAGCTGCTCAGCAGCGACAGATAGGCAACCAGCATAAGGCCGACCAGGCCGGTGATGAAGATGGTAAGCAGCAGGGCGAAGCCGCCCTTTTGGTTCAATTTGAAACGAATAATTTTCATATGCCTTGTCTCGGTTGTGACGATGCGGCCGGTTTGGGCCGTTTTCGTGTCGATGCCATTAGCGATGATGGACCCGCGAGCAAATCCAGGAAATATTCTCCATCTTGGCCGTGGCCGCCGAGTAAACGGCATAGCTGCCGCTCGCGGGATTGTGCCTGCAAATGGCTCGGGTCAGCGAATGATAACCCGTCAACCAGCCCGGGGTGGCGGAGCCGATCACGCGTAACCCAACGGTCAGTTCATCCAGCGACAAGCCGACCAGCGCGCGGCGGAGGGCGGAGATTAGTTTTTGTTTGATCCTCATAGAGGACATTTCGTTCCAGTCCTTTTTAGCACTTGGTATGCCAGCAATCTCAAATTTGCAAGAGTGAGAAACCCGGAATCAACTAAGGACCATGATTCACAGCCACTTATGGCTGGATGGCGAGCGAGCTTTTTTCCCTCGAACAGCGCCTCGCCATGGGTCTAGCTCAAGGACCGTCCCGGAAACTGCGATCGCCGTACGGGCTTGGTACATGTCGGGTCTGATGTGTCCAAACACGGGATCGTTGGGGACTCCCGGCAAATCGGCTCAGGCCTTGGATCCCGGAGCGGTGCGATGGCAGACTGCAGGCCGCGGCAATCGAACGATGCGAACAGGAGTCAGCCGAAGGGGAATGAGAGTGGCGGCGAGCGGGTCGGAGGCCGACGGTCTTAAGACGTGCAGCCGGGTCAGGGGCTGGCGGCGTAAATGTTGGGCACGTCGGTCGGCGTCATTTCGAACCAGGCGGTAACGATGTAGTCCCGGTAAGGACCGGCCTTTTCGAGGGCTTCGTCGTAATGGAAGTTGAAATGACCGTTCAAACTGATGGTATTGGCGATGGCCGAGCCGATGAAATCGTAGGTATTGTTGCCGCCGCCGCCCAGGGTCAGCGCCGCGTCGGGAGCGTAGATCGTTCCGACAAAAGCGCCGTTGCCGTTGATGCTCACGCTCGTGTTGCCGGGCAGCCCATAGTAGGCGAACTGCAATGCGGTGCCGTTGCCATTGAGCACCAGGTTGCCGCTCAGGCTGAAGCTGGGCGACTGGTTGTAGAGTTGAAGGCTTTTGCCGTCAGCAATGGTCAGCCCAGTTAACGTGCCGCTGCTGGTGACGAGCAGCACGGCGTTGCCCTGCACATAAATGCTGCCGTTGAGGTTGGCCACCTGGTAATTGCCGTCGCTCAGAATGTAATCGTAGTAGGTGACGGTGACGTTCACATTGGTCGTGTAGGCGCCGTAAACGGCACTGAAGGTCGGGTAAGTATAGCTGTTAATTTTAGTGTCACTACCATTCCAGTTGGTAACGACCGGGCCTGGCGAGCCGAGCGGATAGATGATGGAGCTGGTGGTATTCGTGATAATGTAAGTCGGACTGCCGGAAGGGTAGATGATGGTCGTGGTGACCGTGAAGTTGGTGCTGATGGTGGCGGAAACGTTCGTGATCCAGCCGCCGCTGGGAGTGAAGGCCCCGCCCGTGAAGGGCACCTGTGCGTCGGGCAAACTCACGTTCATGTCATTGGCGGAGTAGGTTGGTTCAATCCCCGAGCTGCCGGAGGCATGCCAGGCCAGATCGCCGACCGAGCCATTTTTGCCAATCGCCGCGGTGCCGTTGGGACCGGTGGAAATTTTGCCGTAGATGTTGGCGTTGCCGACGTTCAGAGAATTGGTCAACTGGGAGTCGGTGGCCACGTCGCCATTGGCTTTGTGTTTGCTGGAATCGTACAGCCCGTTGTTGCTGAAGGCCGGATCGGAGGAATCAAAGCTGTCGGTCGTGACGTTGTTGCCCATCATATCGATCTGGCCTTTGCCGACCATCGCCTTGGTGAACAAGTAATCCTTGTTGGCCACCACGCGCACTCCGCGGCCGATATAGTTCCGCGTCGCGTCCGGCACGGACACGGTGGCGAACATCCAATTTTGGGCCGCGGCCACCTGCACGGGCATCGGCACGTACGCCCTCGACTCGATGATGGGTTGGCTGATGGAAACGCCGGGCACCCAATTGGTGATCGTGACGTAGTAACAAGTGTCACCCATGACGCGATTCATCCAATAGACGCCGCCGCTGAGCGTCCAACCGTCCACCGCCAGGCTCGTTGAGCCTTGGGTACCGTGGGTATTGAGCTGGGTCATGGCGTCTTCCAGGCCGGCCTCGATCACCGGCATCGCTGAGTTCCACACCTGCGAACGCATGACGGCCTGGTTCTGGCTGGTCAACAACGACAGGTAGGCGACCAGGAGAAGGCCAACCAGGCCGGTGATGAATATTGTAAGGATCAAGGCAAAGCCGCTGCCCTGTTTGAGTTTCGAACGATTAATTTTCATGTGCCTTGTCTCCGTATGACGATGCGGGCGGTCTGGACCGACTCCGTATTGATGCTGTTGCCGAAGATGGACCGCGCGCAAATCCAGGAAATGTTCACCACCTTGGCCGTGGCCGCGGTGGCCGCCGGATAAACGTCGTAGCTGCCGCCCACTGGATTGCGCTGGGCAATGGTAAACGTCAGCGAGGTGCAGCCCTTGAGCAAGGTGGTCGCGTTTGCGCCATTCCTTGTTCGGACCAGAGTCTTGGCGGCGGGGTCATACGTGTAGCTCAAGGTGGCTCCGTCGTAGTCCTGCAGGGTGATGTTATTG
>WNGR01023996.1_pt1 | contig 18108 bp, 22 predicted proteins | sample 5407581 | NCBI WGS metagenome assembly WNGR01 (sample SAMN13153383, study PRJNA577476) | soil metagenome | isolation source: 80 cm soil or saprolite under Garry oak tree replicate 2 | place: USA:California | collected 2016-06-15 | reverse complement strand
CAAACTTTCTATCTCTCGGCACGGTTCATCACCTCCTCGACCAGGTTCAAATAGGCTTTTGCTCCGGTGCTACTTGGCGCATACTCATAGATGCTCGCAATCTGATTATGGGCTTCCTCGACTTTAATATTGCGCGGGACAACCGTATTAAATACAAGGTTCCCAAAGTGCTCACGAACGGCGGCCAGCACATCAGCACTCATCCTTGTACGATCGTCGAGGTTTGCGACGACTCCAAAGATAGGCAGAGTCACATCGAGATTGTCTCTCAGCTCCTGCATGGTTCGCTCTAAAATATTGATACCGATGAGGGCATACGTGGTGAGCGCAATAGGGATAATCACCTCAGTGCTGGCGATGAAAGCATTAATGGTGAGTACTCCCAGGTTTGGCGGTGTGTCAATCAAGATGTAGTCAAAACTGTTGGATGGTAGAGTGGTAAGTGCTCGTTTCAATTTCCGCTCCCGGCCAGGCGCTGAAGCCATGAGCAGGTCAGCGGCACTAAGATCGATGGAGCTGGGTGCAAGATAGAGGCCTTCCTGCTTTGTGCCTACAATGATATCAGCCAATCTTGCACCATTGATAAGCACATCGAACAGGGTGTCTTCTTGCTGGAGCTTTCCGAGCAGGCTATAGGTGCTATTGCTTTGGGCGTCGATATCCAGGACCAGGACACGCCGGCCAGCTCGAGCTAAGCCATAGGCAAGGTTGACGGTAGTGGTTGTTTTTGTGACACCTCCCTTGTTATTCGCAAGGCAGAAAATGCGCATAGGGTAACACTCCTCTCTTTACGTAGACGTATACGTTTACATCATACACGAGGCTTTACGTGGCTGGCAAGATGTGCCCTATCTCACTCGTGGGGTAGTTGTTGGACGCAGGCCCTCAGATTTCAATTGTGGCGTGAATTATGAGGTGTGGTCAGTTCTATCATTCTCCATCGCTTCAAGGACTGATTTCTTGATGAAGTAGCGGTTACGCCTGCCCTCGATCACCGTTTCAGCTTCCAGGACGCCGGCGTGGATCCAGCGCATCACAGTAAAGTAATTTAAGCGCAACCGTTTAGCGACTTGACCAGGTGTGAATCTCTCTTCTTCCATACTGGAAAGAACGTTCTACCGCGCAACCTTCGCACCCTCGGCAGCGCTGGAGGTCATCACATCACTCCCAGAGCTTTAAGGCGAGCCTCCACAAGCTTAGAACCTCTATCGCCATTTGTGACGAGCTCTTCAAGATAGCGCCTGGTCATGTCAAGGGACTTGTGGCGCAAGGCGCGAGAGATCGCAAACAGGTCCTCGCCGCTGATTTTTCTGAGGAATGCGCCCGTGTGCCTGAGTGAGTGCAGGCTGAACTTGTTTGGATCGATGCCACATTGGGCCGCATAATGCTTCAAGCGTTTTGCAATAGTACTTGCGTCCAGTGGGCGAAGTTCGCCTGGCTTGACGTTGCTTGGCCCATGCTGATTGGGCAAAGCTGCAAAAATCGGGTCCTCTGGCTTGATTGTTTCCCAGCGCTGGCTCAGCTCCAGGTAATGCTTGATTTCCTCCATGCACTTTTCTGGTAGCTCTTGACTGTCTAAAATGGCCTGGCGTCCCTTGCCTCTGAAGTGGAATAAGTAGCCTTCGCGTGTACTGCCATCCTCATCTGTGATCAGACCGTACTCGATGTCACCCCAACGCAAATTTGCAAGCTCAGATTTGCGTCGGCAGGTGAGAAGATAGCACCAATAGATGGCGCGGTCCCTCGCTTGAATGACATCGCTAGGGTCCATACAATCGAAGAAACGCTTTACTTCTTGGAGGCTGAGCGATTTGTGATGAACTGCTGGTTGACCATGCCGTATACCCGCTGTTGGGTTGGCTCGCTGGAAAAGCAGTATAGGTTCCCCGTCAGGTCCTGCCACGGTGTACGCTGAAGCGTAGTCGTAGAACGTTCGGATTGCGCTGACTCGACCGTTGATTGTCGCGACAGCAGCCGGTTGGCCCTGCTTGCCATTGGAGACGCACGGCTGCTGAAGGTAGGTAGACACGTCAGCTCGTGTCACCTTGTCAGGATTACCCCGACCTTCAAAGAACCTCCGCAGGATACCAGTGTAAGAAATGATGGTTGCCTGTGATTGCGATCGCCTATACAAATCTTCCAGGTAGTGTTCAAAGCACTGCTGCCAGTTGGGATCACCAAAAAGCGGAGTGACTTCCTTGGCAGCTCGTCGCCCCGGATTGTTCCATATAAAGATGCCCTGCTTTATGGCATGATCGTACAGCCCTCGGATGGTTTGACGCCTGCGTATGACGGTTTGATGGCTTACTGGTCCATGATATGAAGGGGTTTGCTTGCAAAACGCCTCAACCTCTTTACACGATACGGCTGCAGGGTCTCGATCCGGAGTGAAGAAACTCTTGAGCGTTGTGCGATGATCAACAAGCGTGGTATGGCTTTCGCGTCGAGACACGTCATCCAAGAAGGATTCTAGACATGCCTGCCAGCGCTGGTCATCAAAGAGGTGAAGGGGTTGCAGTATGTCCGTCATCATTTCACCTCCAGGAAGCTGAAGCGCTTCTCTATCTTACTTGCACCCGGGTCGGTAACGCCGGTGAGGCGGCGCGCATATCGGTAAAAGATATCAAGCGACCGATGGCCTGAACTCTTCATCACATCAAACATATCTTCACCGGCAAGAAGGCGCTGCTGAATGCCCGAGTGGCGAAACGAGTGAACGCTGAGTTTCTCGGTATCGAGACCAGCTCGTGTTGCCCATCGACGGAAACTGTAGACGATCGTCGAACCCCAGAGCGGCTTGTGTGAGTCAGCATAGGTCGTTGCTCCATTATGCCCATGACCAACAGGAACGAAAAGGTAATGTTCTGGTTTGATCGTCTCTAAACGATTCGATACTCGTAAGTAGTCCAGCAAGGCTTGCGCACAGCTTTCAGGCAGCTCTAACGTCTCGACCGCGCCAGCTCGCCCCTTTTCGGTAAAGGAGTATTGCCAGATTTCGCGGGGTCCATCCTTATCTGTGATCGTTACTCTGGCAATGTCGCCCCACGTGAGGCGGAGTATGGATTCTCTCCTTCTAAGCGTTACCAGGTACCATATGAAGATACACCGATCTCTGGCGCGCAGGGCTGGGCCTGCATCACTTGCATCGATGGCCGCAAAGAAACGCCTAATCTCATCAAATGACATGGCCTTTGGGCGTGGCTCCCCTCGCTTGACCTGGGGTATGCCTAATGTAGGAGGAAGTGTTTGCAGGAGGCGCTGCGGTTTGCCGTTTGGGCCTTCAATGGTGTAATTTTCAGTGTACTTGTAGAAGGATCGTAGGATATGCAGCCGCGTGATTTTTGTTCCGATCGAGGGCTCGCCGCCAGCATTGCGCCCGCCCATGGGGGCCCGGTGCACAAAATCCTCTACATCAACTCTCGTGTATTCGGCAGGATGTTTCGGAGGTCCTCCGCCAGCACTACCGGAGAAGAATAGACGCAGTTGGCCTGCGTGGAGCGTTGCCGACTTCGTGGATCTGCCGCGCTCGTAAACAGAGCGTAGGTAGTCGAGCATACACCTTTTCCAGACGTCATCCGTTTCAACCGCAATGAGCGCCATAGATGCTTGCGGTTTCGCCTGTCTTTGCTGCCTGGGCTGTCGTGTTTGTTTCGGCGATCCTGCTTCATCTGCCTGCTGGAGTCTTTCTCGCTTCTGATAGGTCCGTGGTGGTTCATCAAGCGGAGGCTCACCGTACCAGATCGCTTGCTCACCAGGGAGACGCACGTGCCCTGTAGGTTTTGTGCTGGGTGGAACGATTCCACGAGTCGGTAGTGGTCCCTGAAGCAAGGGAACCTGTGTGCCATCGCGTGAAACGGTGCACGTGGCGGCAAAGTCATAGAACGCGCTCACGATTGATCGCCATTGTTGCTGCAAGTCTTCATTAAAGAACTTGTGGCGGCTTTGGAAGTTACGCGCGGAAATCACGAAGGATGTAATGTCCTGAGTGCTGTAATCTCCAGGCAGCCTACTATCACTAAAGAAGGACAAAAGCACTCTACGCGCCTCTCGCGGACTCTTCGGGCTTGCGCCGGGTTGCTCTGCGAGATGACGTATAAAGGCATTCAAGCATTGCTGCCACTCGACCGGCCAGCCTGGTGGGTAAAGTGATAGAGATGGTGTATTGTTACTTGGCATAAAAAAGATACCTCCTTTGGTGCAAGTTGTGCAGCTAAGAGGCATCCTGATATAATGCCTTCAGCCCTCACAACGGCTAGATCGTTCGTGTGGGTCAGCTTCCAAGATGGTCTCACCACCATCTTGGAAGTGCAGAAACTTCAATTGTTACTTACTTATTCTTTTCGCGCTCCTATGATATGGTCAAAAGTAACGTTACTTCTGGCCGAATAACATATTCTTCCAAGCATCTTGGAAAAGCAGGATATCCTCATCTGAATAGCGTTCTTTGTGGAGGTGCAGCCTGGCCTCATACATGGCTCTTGATGCCTGTGTGGGTATATCTCGATCATCAAGGAAGCGACGAAAGAAGGTCGTATCGCTGGGTTGTGGGTGACTCTGGAGCCATGATTTGAAATGTCGTTTCCTGGTATCTATGCGATAACGCTCTTCAACATTGAGACGGACCTTGAGTTCCTCATTCTCTCGCTTCAACTTAGCAACAAGCTCCTTGGCTTGCTGTTCTTTGCGCTGTCTGTAAACCGCTTGCTTGCACTTGCTATTATCGCAGTATTCTCGTTTACGTGGCCCTCTACTTTGTGGAATAGGTCGCCCGCAATTCTTACAGGCTGCTTGTTCAATAGTGTCAATCATGATATCACTCTGCTTTACTCAAAAGTAACGTTACTCTTACATGATACCAGATAGAAGGCTGAATGTCTACCTATCTCGATGAGGATTGTTCGGGCATTGTTCCACCAGATTCGGATAATGCATCCCTCCGCAGTAAGGACACTTCACCATGGCAGGCTCTTCTTCTGCTTGGTGCACTTGTGGATCCATGACGATATCACTCTGCCAAACGCTATCAGGGAAGCCACCATGCTGGTCGCATTCAACAATATACTGCACAGGAATATCACGCCCGGCTACACGGGTTGCGGTTGCTACCCATACAATAGTGCCTGTACGACTTTGGCCATCTAATCCGGTCATGATGGTTACTCGCTTTCTTCTTTGTGTTTCCTATCGGTCAGGTCAGAAGTGCGCCTTGCCTGTGAAAGGAATTGATACGCATAGGACCAGGCTAAGCATCCTGGCCGCTCCGTGTTCGGAACTGCAACAGGACAACGCGGCCCGATAAAGACAAATTGCTTGGTATCCTCATGACAGCGCCCACAGACACCACAGAGGACGCTTTCACAGACTCGACAGTAAGGCATCCCTTGCAGTTCCACTGGAATGGTTTCCAGATAGCCGTCAACTTGCGTCGCAAAGGTCTGATCGTTACTTCGTTGACCGTTCCATAATTTGCGTGCAAATGCCCGAATCGTTTCATCTTCTGCCATAATGCTACTCGCTTTCTAGCAGCCAATCATACCCACGATGGCTAGCAGCGATCTCCTCGATACGCTGAATGTCGAATGTTGGAAACGGCTCTCTCTTTTCCAAATCGCCATTATTGCGCCATTCACTGATAAAGTGATCCTGGTAGATAGCCAGAAGCTGGTTGATCTTGCGCCGATTGTAACCGAACTCTACAAGTCGGAGAATAATCAATGTCGTCTCTGTTGCGCCCTGCTGCCAGCCACGCCGGTAAGCTGCTTCATTCTCGCTTTTATCTGACGGATGTTCCTCACTCATGCCCTACTCGCCTTCCTCGTCCAGAAGAGCATTTTCAGCTCGTCCTTCGCGCTCATGATGGAGTTCTAGTTCATCCTGCCAACTGTCAAGCCGTGCATCCAGGACTGAAGAGGCTCTATATCCAACCAGTAACGCTTGCTCCCATCGTTCATGCGGCCCTGGTATCATAATCTCGCTCGTCTCTATGCCTCGTAGCGTATCCAGGGCCTCATAGAATGCATGGGCACTGGCCAGTACTGCTGCCTCCTCATCGTCTTCTGTGCCAGGTCCACCGATGTGAAACCATCCCTCCTCTGAGGCTGCATGGAGGGCAGCTTGAGGTGAAGTGAATGGCCCTACCCAGTCGCGATTCTGCCAGGTGTAGCCCCAACCGTGTGCAGGGTCGCTATGTGGTGTGATCGATAGACCTAACTGCTTTAACAACTCCCAGGTGATTGTCTCATCTGCCATGGTGGTTAGTCCTCACTTTCTGTCTTTTCGCTCTTACGTTGATGTTTCCGCTTGCTGATAACGACGTGCAGGTGTTCTCCCTGCTCTAACTTGCGCAGGCTGCTTGACGCAAACCCGATAGACGGATAAATGCGCCCGTCGGTTCCCTTGTTCAGTTCAAGTGTATCAAAAGTGACCACTGTACCACCGCCCCCGCTACTGTCTTCAGCAACGGTTGCGTGTTGCCCCACATGTGCATCAGTTGCCATGTGGTCATCAGTTTTGATGCATACCACACGGTCCCCCTTCGCGAACATCGGGAATGGAAGCGGGCAAGGATGAATGATGATTGGCGCTGCCGGGTAAGATTGCGTCCGGCAGTAGTCCATCAGTTCGCGAAAATCGTCATCGTGGATGACCGTTTCGCGCACGCTCAGGTAAGGCTGTTCTAGATAGCCCTGGCCCATGATGGAGTAGACACCGGTGTGATAGCGTCCCTGCTGGATGATATCACTAGGGATGGAGGTGAAGGCGTAGCTTCTGAACTTGGCCGGGGAATAATCCGGGTGAAACTCGTATAGCTGCACCGTTCGCCATTGCCCGTTCCATCTGGTATCATCTGGCCCCAGGAACTGAATACGAATAGTCGCATCGTGGCGCGGCCTGGTCGTTGTTTTCGTCTCTGTGCTAAAAATGTGGCTCATAAATGGTTACTCTCGTTCTCCTTTCAAGGTGTTTTCAATTTCAATAGTATCTTCGGTTTCAACCACCTTCAACCGGAAAGTCTACACCGCCTGGCGAGTTTCAAAGTACATCTTACGATATCGGCTGATCGACCCCGTTGAAACGGTTTGACCGATTGAAAGTGCCCGTTGCTGAATAGCTTCAATCGTCGATTCTGCGTTTTCCTCCAGGCAACGATGAACGAATGCACCAATATCAAACTTTTCATCTGACTTGGCCTCTGACGATGTTTGACGCACGTCTTTAGATGGCGCAGCCTGTTTTTGATGTGCAGGAGGAAGTGCATAGAGAGATGGATGCGAAGACGGCTTTACAGGCGCTGCAACTTGAGATCCTGCTTGCTGTTCTACTGTCGTCTTGACCTGGCTCACCTCCTCGGCCATCGAGGTAAGTTGTCGCCCAGCTGCTCTTTCAAATTGTGCCAACTGCTCTTTCAATTCTGGCAGCGTTGAAAGTACCTCAGTTGACGATTGAAGGTCCCCTTGAAGCATTGAAAGTGTTTCAGTCAGGCACTTTTGAAACCTGCCCTCCAAATGTTGAAGCTGCTGATTAAATCTGTCAGTCAGTTCGTCGAGACTTTCCTGGTGCTCTCGATGAGACATACTCTCACTGCGCCCGGGTGTCATTCTCACCAATAAACTATACAGCACGCCGGCGGCACACCTGAAAAAGAGAATAACGGATACCGCTCCAGTTGGAAACTGCCAGATAAACGAGGCTAAGGTGATGAAGGTGAGCCCGATAAACACCCAGCCCATTGCTTTGTACATCCATGCCTGACCTTCAGGCGCTTGAGCAGACTGCATAAAGCAGCCAGGGAGAATTACCTCCGGTGCTGTGTTCAGAATGATAATGCAGGCGTTGGAGATACCCAGGAGCATATGCGCCTTGAAGAGCCCAGGCAGGACGGTTTCAGCGATGACATACAGCACACTCAGGAACATAAGAGGCTCAGCCAGGCGCGAGAGGAGCAAGAATAGCCAGTTACCACCCCTGGTGATGAATGCCAGGGTGACCAGCTCCTCTTTGATGATCTCCTTGCGTGTTGGCGCTGCCTGTGTGGTTTGCGTCATAGAACTATGCCTCATTTCTTTGTGTGTGTGTGTGTGTGACCTTCTCCCCCAGCTATTTCAAGCTCAGAAGGGCTCATACCACCTCACACACACACACACACTAACTCGCATTCTCTCGTAACCTCTTGACCTGCGTGTAGAGAGGGCGAACATTCCAGGGTGACATTCCGAGGGCAAGGGCTAACGCATTGATCGTCGTATTTCCCTGGTCGTATGCTGCCAATGCTTTCTCCAGATCTATCTCGCTCTGCTTGCGCTGGTTAACGTTAGGTACAGGTTGGAGGTCCGCTATCCCTGGCATTGGTGTCAACTCTTCTTCCTGGGAACGAGGACGGCTACGAGCTGGCGCTAACATGCTGGTGCGTGACTCCAGTGGCCTCGGGTTGCTTGCCTGACGCGCTTGCTCAAAGGCAAGTAGCTTCTTCTTCAGGTCAAACTCTGGCGCAAGGACCAGATCCTTGCAATCAGGAGTCTCGACAACGGCCTGACCTTTCATATCGGCTTCTACATTGCGCCGTAACAAATCGGTTCGTGTGAATCCAGCGGCCAGCGCTGCGGAAACGCGCACGCAGAAGGACATGCCACCGGTGATGTTGACCAGTGCCTCCTGAAAATCATCATCCCTGTAGTCCACCTGTGCGCACATTAAGAGTTGCACCTTGACTTTGAGGCCGCGGCGAGCGATCTCCGATACATAGTAGACCAATTGCGCATAGTTCTTTTTCGCCTGCTCTTTTGCCTCGCCCGAGAGCGCATCGATGAGCCGCTTAAAGTAGTCTTTCAGAGCCAAAAACTCTTCAAGATACACCAGGAGAATCGGCTCCTGCTCAACTTCCTCTTCGCTCAGGGTGTATCGCTCGTCCATAACAGCCACAACATAACGCAGGTACGTTAGCACCTGGTCGCGGTTTTTTGCATGCAGTACCACCGGCTGATCATTCACCATAACCTCTGCCAGGTGTGGGATATCAGCAAACAGCTTCGAAGTCTTATGCTCCATATCCAGCAGCGCAATCAGCACGTGGCTGGGGGTATGTGTGCGAGTGATGAGGTACAGGATGGCTGCGGCCAGGCTACTTTTCCCGTACTGGCTTGCACCTATGAGCTTTAAGTGCTGGCCATACAGGTTGATCCATACAGGGGGATTGCCGCGCTTGGTAAGCGAGCGACCGATACAGACCCGGTATCTATTGCGCTCAGTATGCCTCACAATGTCGTTGAGCCCGAGCCGGGGAATGGTCGCATCTTCCGCCGTGTTCTGTGCTGTCTGGAAAAGCGCATCCACATCAGTGGGCGCTTTGTCTGCTGTATCCTGGACAGGATCGCGAGCAGGACCTGGCTCTTGTTCGTCCTGGGTATCCAGATTGTCATCCTGGCGCGGCTGGGCAGGATCAGCGTCAACAACCCTGCCGAGCAGGAGAGTATCGCCCTCGATTGTCACCGGCGCAAAGAGCACCGACCAGTCGAATGAGGGGATCTCTGGCAGCCCTGGCATGTGTCGAAGTGCACTGGTACCGCCGCCTGCAAGGACCGCCGCAAGAATACCGCCAATCACCAGCCCAGGCAAGCCAAGCCCGAGCAACTGGGTGATGAGGATAAGGGGGACTGCCAGGGCAAAGGCGACTACGATCATGATCTCGCTCGAGGTCATTTTCCCATGGGACTCAGGAAGAAGCTTTTGCGCAGCGTCATCGTGTTCTTTCATCATGGTCTCACTTCCTTATCGCAGCTGCGAAGATCTGTCCAAGACGATTGAAGGCATCAATACCGACGAGTGTTGAGCCGGCAGCCATGGCTGTAATATACATAAGCGCTGCAAGCCACCCGCCGGCGTTGATGTTGAGCACCCAGGTAAAGGCACCGCTGACGGTCGTGCCCGTTGCGCTTGCATACCAGAGGTCGCTGGTCACTTCAAGGACAAAGAAGAGAATGGCGACAATACGCTTTAGTCTCTCATTATGAATGGGGCTCCCTGGCATCGCTGCACCCAGAAAAATGATCTGTGTCACAAAGGCGACCGTGTAGCCAATCCTGTTGAACTTATCCATATTCGATTGTAGGAAAGCGATCACCTGCTGCCCACTCATTGATGTCGGAACAAGCGTTCCGCCTTGTAGCAAGCCAACGACCGTATCATGCGTGGTCGCGATCTGCTGAAACATGCAGATCAACCATACAGCGAGCTCGCCGAGGGTGAAGATCACGAGGCCAAGCATAATCCCGCTGGTGCCCTGTGGAGATGAGCTTGAAGAGCTTGTTGAACCTCCGCGCATGGCTAGACCTCCCCTCTACGTGTGTAGACTGTATAATCTTCAATGCTCTCTTCGTTCTGCAAGATAGCAAGAAACAACCGGTCGATCTCATATCCTTCCCATTCCAGGATAATGAAGCCCAGGCCCTGAGCAGTCGTACCGCTATCAACAAGGATCACCTCGTCGCGATCTTCAAACCACTGTTCAATCTTACCTAAGAGAAAATCAATATCCGTCGAAACAGTAAAATGCACGCCTTGAAATTGGCCCGGTAGAGTATCGCCGGGCTGTGTCTGGGGGAGAACATCCGTGTTGAACGAATAGGGGACTAATTGCTGTGCCATCGTTCTTTTGTCTCACTTTCTTCTCATGAGACTGCACAGGTGGTATGCTAACGCCAGCCCTGTGCAGTAGCTAGTTTACTGCATAGTGGTTAGTCGAGAGAGGATAGTTGGCGCTATCCCCTCTCGGCGCTTCACGAGAAACGCGCTACACAACGCACTACGACCCGCTAAAAATAAACTCTTGAAACTCTCAAACTCTTACGACTTATGTATACTACATACTTGATATTTGATACTTCTTATGGTAGTCTATAGATAATTCTTTGTCAAGATGGAGAGACCGGTGAGCAACCAACCACAGCCCATACCAATTGAGGAACGAGACTATTACACAGCAGAGGAAGCAAAACAGATACTTGGCATGGCGCATGCCACCTTCTTCCGAGCAGTAAGAGATGGTGATATCCCCAAATATAAGAGCCAGCGCGGAAAATACCCCAAAGATTTCATTGACGCGATGGCATCAGCTCAGCGCATGGTTGCCGAGCATCTAAAATATTTAGGCGTCCCTCATTTCAACTTTTCCAAGTCAACTCCTGCACAACAGGAAGAAGAGATGCGCATCGGGATTGCCTGCTTTGGATCCGAGTTCATCACTCAGCTTGATCTACGTATCGCCTTTCAGATGAAAAATCCGTATTCTTTCTGGTCCCTCAAGAGATTTGACCCGGCCACCAGTCATTATCGTGTTGTCGCGTACATATCAATGTTTCGCTTCCCTGAGCAGTTTCTTGATGATATCCTGACTGGGAGGCATATTGAGATCGATATCACTTTGAATGAAGTGCTACGCTTTGAGAAGGGCGTGCCTTTCAGTATTTACATCGATGTGCTGGCGACGGATCCGGAATTACCTGAGGGCCTGCGCTCGTGGTATGGCTGGCTCGTGGTCAAGAACTTCGTCAATGAGATATTGAATCTGCTGGCCAATGGGTTTCAGATTGAAACGTTGTATACTGTTACGGCGACAAAAGAGGGCGACAACTTAGTGCGAAAACTCGGCTTTCAACTGATGAAGGGAAAATCCCAATCTGCAGGGCGCATCGCTTACCAGTTCCCTCTTGATGAGGAAGGCACACGTCACTTGCAGCAACTGAGCAGAAGAGAGGTTTGATTATGTCTACAGAACAGATCACCGGTGATCCATTTCGAGATCCTGATTATTTGCATGAAGGGCCCGAGGTCGTGCGCAGATTATCAAGCGGTACTCTGCCGCGTGCCTTCGTAACATTCCATGAAGAGGGCGAGCAGATCATCGTGAAATGCGCCGGTTGCAAGAATATCCTGGGCACTTTCCCAGCGAACTACGAACCCAACGCTACAGTTGCAGCGCTGGGTGAGATGCTTCTAGCAGGCCACGAGAACCACATGATGAGGACCCAGAACCGAGATACGTGTAAAAATAGGACATAGGGGAAACGATGAGGCCGAGCATCCATCGCGGCACCCGGCCAAATTTGTCTTATGTAAGATCGAAGAAATTTCAACTCATCCATTCGACACGAGGAACCTGCGCAGATCGGTATCTCGCTGAGCGATGCCATAGAGGTTATCAACGTCCTGCATGTGAAGGTTGGAGCTTATCCCGCTATCAATCATCTCAAATAGCGCCTCTTGCTCGTCCTGGGTCAAGCTCTTGGCAAACTGCTCCATCTGCAAGCTGTTATTGACTGCCAGGAACCGACGATACAAGGCGACTTTCTGGCGCGCCTCTTCCATATTGGGAAGTGGTTTGTTTGCTCCGGGCAAGGCATCCATACACTTCTGCACGATCGTTTGCAGCATCTCAAAGCGTTCTACCCACCGGGGATCGCTGACCTCGCCTGGCGCGATTTCTGCACTGACCTGGGTTTGATTGTCGATCGTGCCAGTGATGATAAGGCGTCCGAGTGTGCCAAGGCGTTTGTGGCTAAACTCATAGGCCACGCCGTTAGGGAGCTGCGTCCTGGCCGTCTTAATGCCTGGTGGAAATGCGTTCATGGTGCCCTCCTCTCTTCTCATCGCTTAGTTATACTCTACCAGAGGAGAGAATGACACCAAACAGGACTAAAAGGCCCATTTTCAAACTGATTGAAAAAGTACCAGCTGACACCGGTGCAAAATTTACCCTCAACTCATCGCGATCTGCTCTTGCCGTTTTCACTCGATTGGTGAGAATTGCCAAATTGGTTAAAGATAGCTGTTACCAAACGCCCATGCTCCTGTTACCAAACAGGGGTATTGCCTCGTCAAGATGTTGGGTAACAGAATAAATAGCTCAGAAGAACGGGACTTGCAGAAAGGAGGTTCTTGTGGACTAAGAACAGCTTGCAAAAGCAGTCACTGAGGGCACTGAACTTGAGTATCTCTTCGATGATGATCAATGGCTACCTGCCATTATCTCACATTATCATCAAGTTAGCAGTTCTCACTCACCAAACATAACAATTGAATTGCTTCGCTATCCTCGTGGTCACTCTGGGATTATTCACCCTAACGCCAACGATGTTAAACATCGCCTTCGCTTAAAGGACGCTGACCAACTCTGTCAGTCTTGAATATATCGGGTCCCTGGTGTTAAGTCAAAGGCTTAGAATTACCGTCAAAAATGCCGCAAAAAGCTAAAAAGCGGATGCACGCCGTGCGTCCGAAACAATTGGTCATGAAGTCGCCCCACATCTAGGATTTTGGGGTAGACTCTACTAGAAGTAAGATGTGTATATATCGCCCTGTAAATCCACCTTGCGTTTTGAGCACCAGGTCCTCCGGATCGTCTCACAATACCAACTTTCCAGCGGCAAACTTGACCATTTCCCGACGCAAAAATGGCATCGGGCCAGATTGATGATCAAGTCCCTCCACGCCTCAGAAATTGGGGTTGGTCCTTCTAGGATGAAGGTATGATAATCTACCTCAATTACCTACACAGTTCCTTGCATCTGGATCATTGTCATTCCCGAGGGAGACTCAGGCGATCTCTGAGGTACGCATGGATCTCCTCAACCTGCTTATGATTGAGAACACCGAGGGGCTCTAGACTGGCGATAAGTGCATCAACTTGAAGGTAGAGGAGAAAATCACTAACCGTCCTCCTCATGCGTTCATCGTCGATGTCAGCAGTCACCTCGGCCACAGTTGCGCCCCCAATAAGGCGCTCGATGCGCGCAAGTATAGCGTCCTGGATCTCCTGGGCGATGCGCGTGTTCAGTTCCTCAAGGGCCTGTTTGAAAGTTTTGTCCTCCAGCATGATTTTACCTTATCTAATTGACATAATATATTTATCGTTTGCCTGCCTTGCGTTTAATGCCAAATCGCCTCACCAGCTGCTCACCATACTTGTTCTCATCACCTGTCAACTCCCTAGCATAGAGGCGAGTGATCTTGATATCAGTATGGCCCAAATGGTCAGCCACGTCAGTAAGTGGCGCGCCACTCCGGAGCATCCCCACCGTGAACGTATGCCGCAGCGCATGCACCTTGCTTGTGGGCAAGTGAGCTGCCACAATGTTTGAGAGGGTACGTATGCCTATCGCCTGGCCGTTCGTTTGGTTCCTGCTATAACTCACCCATATCGGTGCCTCGGGCGGTATGGCCTGGAGCTGCTTCCCAAATCGGGCGTGCAGGTAGTCCAGCATCACTGCTGATGTGTCAGGGTCCAGCAAGTCCTTCATGTCCTTGTTGCCCTTCGCATGAAACACGAGCCGAATACAGGCATCTTTGCCGCGGCCCTGGATCCTCACATCTCGCCCGCGCAGCCCTGCTAGTTCACTGGCGCGGCGACCAGTGCGCAGGGCAACCGCCAGTATGGCATAATCGCGCAGGCCCTCGGGAATGTTTCTATCGATGCCGTCTAGACCCTGCTCTACCTCATCGGGTGGTATGGGGTCGGCTGCTTTATATGCCTGTACCTTTGGCCGCTTCACGTCCTTGATCGGGTTCGGTATGTGGAGCTTATAGGTATCCTGAATGAACGAATAGAACGATGAGAGGATAGCCAGGCGCTGATTATACATCGACGATGATACTGGGCTGCCAGGGTCAAAGCGCGCGCTCGCAGTCCCGTCTTTTTTGAGGCGAGCTGGCAGGCGTGTATTTGCCCAGAGGCCAGCGAGCCGGGCGAGATCGATAGCATGGCGGTTCACCTCCTGCTCTGATTGTGCTGTGATCGGTAGCACATCCAATCCACCAGGTGCAAGGAACTGCCTAAATGATTCCATCGTGCGCTCGTACTCTATCGCGGTTCGTGTGCTGCCGAGCGTCTTCCTTTGGGCGACCCATTCAGCAATAGCAGAGCCAATGGTGAACTGGTAGGGAGTGAGCGCGGTACCTGACATCAAGGGTTACTCGCTTTCTGTTGTGCTGCATGCTCTTGTGCCTTTGCATGCTCTTGTGCCTTTTCAAAGATGCTTAGATCAATGCTCCATTGTTTTGAGGCAATAGCTGCCCCCAGAGCAGCACCAACCATTGCACCGAGCAGCATGCCCGCTAAAGTAGGTGAACTTATACGACGAAACCATGCGACAATCACAAGTACCAGGATAATAAGCATGAGCACTGCCCCTAAAAGGATAAATGCAAGAATGCCGACGAGCCCAGCAGGTGCATGCAACAGGTTGAGCAGCAATGTCCATGCTGCGTATATTAGGCCAAGAAAAATTCCTCCGGTACCAATGACAGCAGCAGAAACGACATTGGTAACGGTTCCCTCTGCAACTCGCACGTACGACCATTCATAAGCTGCCTCAGTTTCAGCAGAGCCTATCAGTTTCTGCTGCTGTTCTTGTTTCGATGCTTCCATAGTAACCAACCCTCTCTTTCTTTGTTCATTAGCTTATATTATTGTCAAGTATTATACTTCCACAAATGTGTAGTTTGTCGTAGTATAGCAACCTGGCAGTGTTTTGTCAACACATCTATTCATAAAAGTTCCTCTCGTAATTGATGGAGCGAGTATCCTATAGGATACTCGCTCCATCTTACCTAGCCAAGACTCGATCAAGTTAGCTTATAGACGGCTCAGCCAAGAATGCAAGGAAGTCATTGTATTCTTGGCAGTGAAGCCATTCATCACAAGGGACCGTCCTACCATAACGCTCTTGTCCCCCCGCGTTCACAGTAGAAACAATCCGGATACCCCCTCTACCATTAGCCAGCCAACACTCGATGTTAGCTAGTCAAAACTCGATCAAGCTAACTAGAGAACCCAATCAAGAACACATAAACCTTCAAGTCGTGTTCCCCAGAGTCAAGGCCTTCAAAAGACAGTCTCCTTTAACTAAGCTATCAGAGTAGGATTTCGCATGAAGTTCTTCTCTTCAGTTAGCTGCCATCCTGCTCTAGCTAGCTACCAGTAACAAATTTCTTTAGTGAAGCAGAATCTCTGCATCGAGTCGATAGACCGACGTACCATCCTGCTCCAGCACCTCAATGATGCGGTGTTTCTTACTTTGTGCGAAGATCCACTCATAGACCTTCAACGCATTACGAACCACTTCTGCTTTGGTGGGTACGTCCAGCTCCTTTCTGAGATCTTCGAGACGATCTAACGCTTCTGACGAGAAGTCGAACTGTACTCGCTGTCGCGTGACGACCGCTTCTTTGGTCGATTTTGCCATTATGTCCTTCCCTTTACCAATCAAGAATGTTATTCAGTACGGGCTACATGAAAACATTCTTACTCGTTTGTTTTTCTTGTTCGTTCGTCATTGGTGTGTGAATCTGAAGATCGCCATCGACTTACTCGGCATCTTCATAGTTCTCTTTGAGTCTTGTTAAAAACTCCGGTACTTTAAAACACAGGTACTTTCCTGTCTTCGCTGAATGGATGCTTGTCTGATCTTGGATGGAAACAAGCATCCATTAGACTCTGTTACAGCTACCTCCGTCAGTTGAATAGCATGATACACTCTTGCACTACGAGGAGGGGACGCCTGGCACCTCCGAGACAGGCGTCCTGCTTGCGCACTCTGGTAAGATATATAATGTTGCGACATTTGTTTCTCCTGCTAAAGTGCACTTAGGCGGGGTAGTTCTTGTCTAACCCATCGCTTATGTGAAGTAAAACTTCATGATACCGTGTAAGGGTATAAGTAACAGCGGAAACGGTATGAACAAGAAGGTATCCCCTAGGGTGAATAGTCGTATTAGCCCTGCGCCTATCCAGACTACCCAAAGAAGCAGAATGGTGTAGGTGATGTGAGTCCGTACTTTCGACTTTTCCAGAGATTCCGATTGCACGTGGCTCCATGCGTTCACTTCTCCTGCTTTTATGGTATCGTCTGTTTCGGGCATGGGGTCTTGAACATCTCGTATGTCGTAGTCTTCGGGGAGCCCGTAAACCCGAGAAGACTCTTCCATGACTCTCCTTTCAGCCAAGCCAACCGACCCCGTTCCGTTTACAACTAACGCTTACACCTACTGGTAACGAAGGGAGTACGGAGTCGGCTTGATCTTGTTTGCTTTGTGCTGCACCATCGTTCCTTTTTCCTTTCCTTTCTGTTGCCGAGTCAGCCCTGTTGCTGACTGGATATATTCCGTGCTTGGATATGTATGCCTATTATAACACATAATATCACCAAAATGGAATATCTTTTACTCTTGTATATTCCATTTTGGTGATATTATGCTGCAATTCAGATATTTTTATGCCCAGGGGCGCGAGCTAGCACCTACACAAAGGCAGTGACCGGAGCTGCTGACTAGGAGACCTAGTCGCCTGCACATAACAGGATTGATATTGTACTGCATCACTATTTACAATGATACTTCATTTCTCATTTACTGCTTGATTGTTGCTATTTGTCGCTTACTGTGGTAATCTCTCGCATGTTCCTCATTTCCCCCAAGATGAAGAATCAGTGCTGAGTCGTCATGAACAAGGGGAAACTATGTCTCAACCACCAAATTATCCAAACGGGCAGCAACCGAACAATCAATCAGGGTTTTACAATCAGCCAACTTCGCAGTACCGCCAGCCTGGGCAACTCTTGCCAGGCCGGCCACCTTCACCAAACAAAAAGCCAGATCATAGCCAACGGAACGCCTGGATCATCATTGGAGCTATTCTCGTCTTAGGCTTACTGATTGGGACTATCGTAAGCGCAACCCAGGGCACACAAACACCGACTGCCCAGGCAACACCAACCGATACACCGACACAGGACACGAGCCTCCTGGCGCTGACGCCAACTGACACACCTGCCGATTATCCAACTGACACGCCAACGCCAACCGATACACCTCAACCAACCGCTACTCCGACACCACACCCTGCTATACAGCCAACAGCAACGCCCAGGCCGCAGCCAACGCCTACTCCACATCATACCGGTGTGAACGGCAATCCCTGGGGCTATGATTTCAACCCGGGCGGCTATATTACCTATCCCCCATCGGGCTTTTGCAACTACTTCAACTGCATCGCGACGTTCTACGCCTCCGACGATCCTGGAGATGGATATGTGGTCGAATGCCAGGACGGGACGTACA
>WNGR01011479.1_pt1 | contig 18108 bp, 14 predicted proteins | sample 5407581 | NCBI WGS metagenome assembly WNGR01 (sample SAMN13153383, study PRJNA577476) | soil metagenome | isolation source: 80 cm soil or saprolite under Garry oak tree replicate 2 | place: USA:California | collected 2016-06-15 | reverse complement strand
TTCCTGGACTTCCCGGCCGCCTCGTTCGGCGCCGGGGTGGCGTTCTGGCGCGAGGTGACCGGGCGGCCGCCGAACGTGCGGGTCGCGGTGAGGCTAGACGTCGGGGGCTTCTGGGACCTGGTCGTGGCCGCCGTAGCCGCCCTGGGCTAGCTGAGCAGGGGGGTCGCCTCTCAGCAGCTTGACCAGGTACTTCCCGACCTCGGTAGTGCGCGGATCCGGCCAGAACTGGGAGTGGCGGTGGGTGGGCGGCGGGCTCGGGTTCTTGTTCTGGACGAGGACCGGGGGATCCAGGCACGGCTGGTCGATGTGGTCGCGCAGGTATTCCTCGTCCAGCCTGGGCTCCGGCTCGTCGAAGATGAACGATCCGATGTAGTCGCTGCGGCGGCGCAGGTTCTTCCAGCGCCCGGGTTTCGGGTCCGCGTTGAGGAGTTGCGCGAGTTCGGTGAGCTGGCGCTGGCCGAAGTAGGCCGGGAAGGCCCGCCCGTACAGCCGCTGGGCCGGGCAGGCCAGCGTGAGCAGGGCGACCTCGGGCAGGACCTCGGCGGGCAGCTGGGCGACGACGGCCGGCGCGATGACCGAACCCTGGCTGTAACCGGTCAGCAGCAGCGGGCCTGTGGATACCGTGAGGCCCGTGGTGCGGCCCAGGTCCGGCAGCCCGGCCTGGTACTTCAGGTTGGCGACGTCGTCTGGGTCATGGCTGATATGGCCGGTCAGCAGGCGAATCCGGTCCACGACCTCGGGTATGGCACGTTCGGCGTAGCAGGGCGGGGCGAGCGGGTGGACCGCCCTCGGCCAGAAGGTGCCCACGTCCCACAAGGCCCCGATCGTCTTGCGCTTGGCCGGGTCGGAGTAGTCCTGGCGCAGCAGCGTGACCCGCCAGCCGGCCACCGCGATGGCGATGAGCGAGACCACGGCGGCCAGGCCGTGCCAGGCCCGGCTCGGCGGCTTGCTGTCCGGACCGGCGGTGATGACGTAGACCGCCGTGATGATCTCGGCGGCTAGCACCAGGACAAGGCTGCCGCCCACGGCCAGCGCGGTGGCGAGGTCGGCGTCGTCGACGAGCAGGCCGACGGCCCACGCCTTGGCGATGCCGCCACGCTTCTGCTCGTAGTCCTCACCGTCGCCGTCGCCACCGCCCGCCGTCGCGGCGGCGTAGGTGGCGGCGACTGGCGAGGGGGCACCGTCGGCCGCTGTCCCGAACCGGCGGCTGTTCCGCCGGTAGAACCGGAACAGGACGATGCCCGCCGCGATCGCGCCGAGGAGAAGCCCGATGGGCGCGGCGCCGAAGGCGAATACCGGCCACGGCATGGCGAGCTCATCCTTCGGCACGGTCATGAAGTGAACGCCGCTGGGTTCGGCCGTACCGAGCAGGCGGGTCACGCCGAAGTTGATCATGGCGCTGAGCAGCCCGCCGAGGGTGAAGCCCAGCGCCGCCATCAGCGTGGTGAGGTTACCGCCTAGGTAGGGACGGATCGCGCGGTCGAAGCCTGCCGCGCGAGCCCGCCGGGCCAGGCCGCCGACCACGACTCCCAGCGCGACGAGCAAGACCGCCTGCGCGATCAGCAGGACGACGAGGAACCCGGTCAGGCCCGGGAGCGCTCCCGGGTGAGGATTGTGCTGCTGTTCGGTCCAGCCGCTCGCCACCGCCGAGATGACCAGGGAAGCCAGCGCGGCGTACAGGACGCGCCGGCACCACTGGTCGGCCGGCATCGGCTCGCCCGGGCGGGCCGGGTCCGGTTCTCCCCCGTTGGCCACGGTGACCGTGTAGCGGTCGGCCAGCGGCATCGTGTTCATGACGATGGCGGCGACGAGAACCACCCCGGCCAGGACGATCGCCACCCAACGGACCACGGCCGGATGACCGGAAGGCAGGACGGCGATCAGCGCCACCGAAGCGCCCGCCGCCGCCGCGTGGAGCGAGCGCTGCCGGGTGACCAGGACCTTCCCCCGCCAGAAGGTCGGCTGGGTCAGCATCCAGGCCTCGTTCAGCTTGGGCTGCGCGACACTGATCCGCGCCTCGTACTTGCGCGCGGTCCTGACGCTGATCACCCACAGCAGGGCGATGACCAGGCCGGTGAACGCGAGCGCCAGGGCGACCCGCCACCCGGCGGACCATGACTCGTACCAGCCCATCCAGGTCGGCAGCAGCCGGTTCGTCCGGTCGGCCGCCTGCCAGGCCACCGTGCTCATGGTCACGGTCGCGGCCGCGCTCACGAACTGGATCGTCGCCGCCAGGGCCAGCAACCTCAGCAGCGCGTGCGCGATCTGGTGGCCCCTGTCGCGGCGAATGTGCGGTTCCGGATCCTTGATGACCGTGGGCTCACTGCCCTCCACCGTGGGAGGCAGCATGAAGTAGGCGACGTTGTACATCATGAACGGGGCCAGCAGCAGCCAGGACGCCGACGCCAGCGGCGCCTCGGTCAGCCCGCCCCACGAGTAGGCCTCCAGCTTCCACGGCACGCTGGGCTGTCCCAGGCCTTCCGGGCTCCACCGCCGGAAGAACCCCGCCACGCCGTCGCCGGCCACCTGCAGCGCCTGCGGGTGCTCCAGCATGGTCGGGCCATTGGACCCAGAGACGCCGTGAATGCGCAGCTCGGTAACCCGTTCTCCGGTCATCGTGGTGTCAGGCAGGGCGCCGGCGGCGGCGGCCAGCGCCGGGCTGGTCTGGTCGGCCGGCGCGTAACCCCAGGCCGCGTCGAAACCGAGCACCACAACCGGGCTTTTCTCAACGGCTTCCTCGGCCACGAGGCCTCCTGTAAGTTGCCTACGCTTATGGCCGCCGGAAACAGCGCTCCTGGAGACCGCGATCCTTGAAGGAAAAGTGTCACGGAACGGGTATGACCTGTCAACGCGTATGGCGGTTTTATACGGCATGGGATCGCCTGGGGCGATAACGGGGCAGTTCAAGCGGGTAGTTCGGCCTGGGCAGGCCAGCCGGGCGAGCCAGCGGCTATACCTGGGTGTCGCGCACGCTCGCCAGTTCTTGAGACATGCAAGACCGCATTGACGCCGGACAGGGTGGGTTAGACGCGACCCTTAGCCGGGAATCCGCTGGCCGAGACCGCGATAACGGCGAGGCTAACAGCTTCTAAGGGAACCGGTGAGTCACCATTGTGACCTGAGCCGGTGAATGCATTATTGCCGGGTTATAGGTTAATGCCGCTCGGCTTGCTGGCACCGCGACGCGGCGCCGGATGCGCCAGAAGCGCTTCCGGCACGGTCGCACCACCGGTGCCGGGGTCGGTCGCTATCGGCCGTGGAAATGCGGTGCGCGCTTGTCGACGAAGGCCTGGGCGGCTTCGCGATGATCTTCGGTGAGCCCGGTGTGCGCATGGTGGGTCACTTCCAGGTCCATGCACTCACCCAGCTCGCCGGATACGGCCCGGTTGAGGTTCTCCTTCATGTAGCGGTAGGCGATCGACGGCCCCTGCGCCAGCCGGCGGGCGCGTTCCATCACCTCCCGCTCGAAGTCGGCGGGCGGGAAGATGGCGTTGACGATCCCGAGCCGCCCGGCTTCCTCGGCGCTCAGCCGCTCGGAGAAGTAGTAGAGCTCCTTCGCCTTGCTGCTGCCCACCAGCCGGGTGAGGAACCAGGTCCCGCCGTAGTCCCCGGCGAACGCGACCTTGGCGAAGGCGGTGGTCAGCACCGCCCCCGACACCGCATAGCGCAGATCGCAGGCTAGCGCCAGGGACAGGCCAGCGCCGGCCGCGGGCCCTGGGATCGCCGCGATCGTCGGCTTGGGCATGCTCCACAGGCGGCCGCTGGTGGCCCGCTGGTTCAGTCGCTGTCGGTGGATGCGGGCGTCGAGCGACGGGCCGACACCGTTTCCGCGGTCCGCCGGCGGGGCGGCCATGCTCTTGACGTCGCCGCCGGCGCAGAAGGCACCACCCGCCCCGGTGAGCACGACGCAGCCGACCGCTTCGTCGGTCTCCACCTGGGCCAGGACCGCACCCAGGGCGGAGACCATGGCCTGGGAGAAGGCGTTCCGCCTCTCCGGCCGGTTCATGGTGATCACCGCGACGCCGCTGTCGATCTCGGCACGCAGATCCTCGGTCCCCGTATCGATCGCGGTCATGTCATCCATCCTCGCCGGCGAAGCGGACCCCGCCAATCACCCATGGCCCCGCATCCACATTCCCATCCCTCTTCCCTGGCAGCCCGGCGATGGTCACCTCGGTGATGCCCTCGCCACGACCACCCGGAGCTGCCACGAACCGCAGCCGCTGGCCGGGGTCCGGCAGCTCTACGGTGGTGTGCCCGCTGCCGGGCGCGGGGACCCCGAGCACCTCCGCCCAGCGCCGTGCCGCGGCGGCCGGGTCCTTGACCTCGATCGTCAGCCCGGTCACACCGCCTGGGGCATGGTCGGGCACGTGCCCCGTCCACGACGGCCCCGCCCACCGCCACGATTGCTCTGGGTCCGCCCAGTCCAGCGAGACGATGGCGCCGGGGACGTCCCCGGGATGAAGGTGGGTCCCGGCGATGTCGGGCAGGTCGGCGGTCCAGACCACCCGTACCCCCAGGTCGGCGACCCGGCGGCGCGCTGCCGCCAGGTCCCCGACCTGGAATATCGCCATGTACCCGCCGTCACCGCCACGCCGCTCGAGGTACCGGCCTGCGGTGGTGTCCGGCCGCGCGGGCGCCACCACCTCCACGAACGTGTCGCCCACCGCGAACACCGCGTTGGTCAGGCCGAACTGTCCCACGCCCGGATCGTGAAAGGGCGGCGGCCAGCCGAACACCCGGCTCAGCTCGCCAGCCACCTGGCCGCAGTCGTGCGCCACCAGGGCAACCTGGCGCAGGCGCGGTCCGCTCGGCACACCCCCACAATAGGACGTCCGGGTCCGCTGCGATAAGACCGCAGGCCGGCCTAACGCGGCTCCGGAAGGGCCAGTGCCTCCGCCGCCAAGGTGGCGCGCTGCAGGGTCTCGCGGAGGGCTTGCGCCGTCTCGGCGGCCTGCTCGGCCAGGCCGGTGATTTCCACGGTGGCGCGCTGATCCGCCGCGGTGCGCGCCACCAGGTCGAGATACTTGTCGTTGTTGGCCGCCATCCGGTGGGCAGTCTCCCAGTCGTGTCGCGCGGCCTCGGCGGCCGCCACCTGCGCCGCCAGCAGTTCCAGTGCCAGAACCCGGGCCGTGGTGGCATCCCGGGCTATCGATATCGCGCGGTTCTGGGAAAGCAGGACAGTGGCTGTCATCGGCCCCGCCGTGCCCCCGCCGTAGCTTGACACCAGATCAAGCAGCAACTCCGTGATCTCGCGCAGCGCGACGGCGATGTCCCATTCGTGCTGCCGGAGAACAGGCTCCTCCGCGGCGCCCCGCAGGTCTCCGGCGTAAACACTCGACGTCACGATGGTCGCGATCGCACGCTGAGCGCGCTGCAGCAGCCTCCGGCACTCGAGTTCCAGCGCGAGCGGTGAGACGACCTGGTCCCGGTAGCGGACCTGGCGTAGTGGGCCGGTACGGCCCGCGATCTGTTCCTTCGTCATGCGAATGAGGCGCCGGCGCCTGGCTTCCCGCAAGCCGGGGTTCACCACGGGCTCGACGCTCTGCGCGCCGACATCGCCGACCATAAGGGCATCTTAGAGGCTGCGGGTCCTGGTCCCAGGTCGCCGGAGCGGCCAGCCTCGCGGGCAGCATTGGGTCAGCGGCCGCCCTTCCGGCGTTTCCGCGGAAACGCTCACCTGGTTAGCCGTTGACCGGCTGCGGGTGCGCGACGGGCGGTCGGCTTCGCCCGAATAGCGTGACGGCGGCCGACACGGCGAACAGCACCGCCCCGTACGGGCCGGCCACCCAGACTGGCCAGGGGTAGGCCAGGTGACCACCGGTGCCGCTGACCAGGGCCCAGACGGCCACGTTGACCGACACGGCGATCAGCCATATGGTCCACAGGACCTTGAGCACTGCCGGCAGGCCGGCCAGGTAGCCCGCGCGGGAGACAACGGCCGCCGGCACCGTGGCAGCCGTCTGCGGACCGGCGGTTACCAGGTTCGATGCGGGCAGGTCCGCACACAGCGGGGCCAGGTCACCGTAGGTCGCGGCCTGGTACGCGACCTCCATCCGGTTCACGTACTCCTCCATCGTCAGGCGGCCGTCTTCCAGCGCACTGCGCAACCGCTCCACCACCTGCTGCCGGTCGCGATCCGAGGCTCGCATCTTCTGCTGATCAACCATGTCGCCCGCCTCCGCTGACGTCGGGATACTGACCTACGTCAATCGTCGGGACAGCGAGACGTCCGCGCATCAGCCGCCGGGTAGAACCCGGCCTCATACCAGGGGTAGAGAAGGTTCATCCCGGCGGTCCGCGCTTGCGGGCGCGGATGGCCAAGATCGTGGGTACGGATCGCTCGCCGAACTCGGCCACATGCTCGATCATCAGCTCCGCGGTCGGCTGAGCGGTCAAGCCCGATCACGGTCCGCCCGGTGGAGGCGAGAGCATCGATGTAGTGGCCGCAGCCGCAGCCCAGGTCGAGGCACAATCCCTCCCCCGGGCCGGCGCTCAGAATCCTCGCTGGGCGCGTGCCGATGGTGTCAGCGCCTCGCCGACCGCCTCGACCAGCAGCGTCATCTCGTAGGAGACCTGGTCCGTGTCGCACTCGAGCGAGGTGAGGACGGCCAGGCTGGAGCCGTCGCCGATCACCTTGATGAGCATCAGCCCGCCATTCATCTCCACCAGTGCCCGGGTCGGCAGCCCGCCCTCGAAGATCCGCGCGGCGCCCTGCATCAGACTGGCCAGCCCGCAGGTGATGAGCGCGAGTTGTTCGGCGAAGGCAGGCGGGATGTCCGCCGACCGCGCCAGCAGTACACCGTCCGCCGATACCACGACCGCGTGCGCGACATCCGGGACGCGCCGGGTGAAGTCCGTGACGAGCCAGTCCAGATCCCGGCGGTATGCGTAACTCAACGATCCGTTCTCTCTCCTGCGTGGGGTGTCTGACCCTCAGCCCGGCGGCCTCCGCGCTGGAAACCGCTCAGGCGGCTGCGAGTCGTCTCCGGTGATCGCTGCGGCAGCGCTGCCAGCGTCTGCGCCTCGTGTCCGTCTGCCGGACGGTTGTCTACGCGCTGGCCGCCGCCGGCGGATCCGGGAAGGAGGTTCGCGTGCGGCACGCGCACCGGCATCCCGGCGACCATTCGGTCGCCGCGGACTGGATTGGCAATGATCTGAGCGGCCTGCCGGCCCGTCCAGCTGTCCGTGGCCGCGCTCCAGGCGGCCCCCGGCTGAGAGACCGCCTCGGGCGGCCCGCTGTAAGCCTCGGCGGTACCCGTCGTGGATGGTTGCCGGCTACGGAACCAATCCGACGTCGCCGAGTGGGCCGCACGCGCCGTATCGCTCGTGCCAGTGTCGGTTCGCATGGCGGGGGCGAAGGCATCCGGCTGGGCGCTGACGGCTCGGCTATCGGCAGCGGACCTGGTGCCGGCGGCGTGCTGGCCGGACGCGCGCCTGGCCTGGAAGGCGGCGAGCCGTTGCGGCACGTCGCCGTACTGGCCGGTTACCCGCTCGGCGAGGCTGTCCGGCAGCCACACCAGGGCGGTCAGTCCTTGCGGGTTCCCGGCGCGCAGCCGGACTCGCACCCCGTGCCGTTCGGCCAGGCGCGCCACCGCGAACAGCCCCATATGCCGGGATACCGATTCGTCGATCGCGGGCGGATCGTCCAGCCGCTGGTTTATCTCCGCCAGCCGGGCCTCGGATATTCCGACGCCGCTGTCGCTGACCTGGATCAGCACGCCCCCGCTCGCCAGGGCCTGGACCGAGACCAGCACCTGGGTGTCGCTGGCGGAGTACACCGTGGCGTTCTCGATGAGCTCGGCAAGCAGGTGCACGATGTCGGACACCGCAGGCCCCGGGATCATGACCCCGGGCTGGATTTTCAGCGCCACCCTGTTGTACTGCTCGATCTCCGATATCGCCGCACGGGTCACGTCGCTGAGCGGAACCGGTTCGCTCCATTTCCGCGCACCCTCGTGCCCGGCCAGCAGGAGGAGGTTCTCGGAGTTCCGGCGCATCCGGGTGACCAGGTGGTCCATCGTGAACAGGTTGGACAGCCGACGGGGATCTTCCTCGTTCTGTTCCAGGGAGTCGATCATTCGTACCAGCCGCTCGATCAGCGACTGGCTCCGCCGGGACAAGCTGATGAACATCGCGTTGAAGCTTCTGCGCAGCAGCGCCTCGTTCCCGGCCAGCCGCACCGCTTCCGCGTGCACCTGGTCGAACGCGCGGGCGACCTGGCCGATCTCATCCGCGGACGTTACGTCGATCGGCGCTACGTCCAGGCTTGTAGCAGAGTCCGGGGTCTCGCCGAGTTGCCGGACCCGCTCTGGCAGTTGCACCGCGGCGATGTCAAGCGCGCCTTCCCGCAGCCTGCGCAGCGGCAGGACCAGAGACCTGGCGAGGGCAAACGTCGCGATGAGCACAATGATCAGGATCGCCGCCGTCAGGATTCCGGTGAACAGCGCGGCCCGCTCCGCGCCCCGCTGCAAGACTCTGGCCACCCCCAGCTCGACCGTCTGCATCCGGTTGATCGTGTCGGACATCGCCGTGTACCACTGGCCGGGCACGTTCTTCGGACGGATGTTCAAGGCAGCGGCGGCGGCGGTACCGACGTCAAGATTGCTGGTGCTGACGACGTACTGCTCGATGTTCACTGCCTGCTTGACCAGCGGCCCGGCCACGACGCGGATGAAGGAGTCCTGCTGGGCGGGCGTGGCGGTCGCGTCGAACGCCGTCGCGGCGGCGCTCTGCCCTGCCACCGCGATAGTCAGCGCCTGCTGCTGGGCGTTGGCGAAGGTCCCCTTGGTAAAGGCGTTGTACAGGATCGCGCGCTGCTGGGCGACCTGATCCTTCTCCTGGGCCAGCGAGTTGAGCGTCTGGAGGTCGTTGGTGAGGGCAGGATCATCGGCGCCCTGGCCCGCGAACCGCGGGGCTTGGAGGCCGTCGGTGTCGTCGCGCGCCCGTCGACCTCGCTGGCGCGAAGCCTGGTGCCGGCTCCCCCGTGGTTTCCCATCGTTCGCATCCTCGCTGGCTACGTACTGTTTTCGAGCGTTTGACCGCTAGCTGCACCCACGTGGCCAGGAATCGCGTCAACCCAGCGGCCGCCGGCGCGATCAGGACGCGTTGCGGTAACTGTAATGCGGCCGTGTCCCGAAAATTCGAGATATGGCTATGTAACCCGCGATCGTGGCGGGGATGGTACGGAGCACGGCTCGGCGCGGTCGGACAAAGGTTCATGACCGCGCTGGCTACCGACGTGGTGATCACCTCATGTGGTGAGAAACTCCGCCAGAACCGGGGCGAGCACGTCCGGGTTCACCTCATGCGTCTGCCCCTCCAGCGTCCGCAACTGGCCCTGCGGGATTGCCTGGCTCAGCACCCGCGCCGCGTCGGGCATGAACGGAAGGCTCGCGTCGCCCGCCAGCACGAGAGCGGGGACCGAGACACGCGCGGCCAGTTCGGCCGGCACCGACCAGGGCTCGCCCAAGATGGCGGCGTGGTCGTAGGCCAGCGTCGGCGCGACGGCTTCCATGCCCGGCCAGAACGGCGCGCGGCGCATGGCGTCGATCCGCTCGGCGGGCGTGCCGACGAACCGCATGAACAAGGCCACCGCGTCGCCCCGGCGGCCCGCGGTCAGGGCCTCCTTCAGCTGCCTGAGGTACTGGCTCCAGGACTCCTGCGCGCCAGGGTCGTTGTTGTAGGGAGGCTCGTACATAGCAATCTTGCTGACCTGGCCGGCGAGCCTTATGGACGCCCGCATGACCAGGGGCCCGCCGGACGAGTGGCCGTAGAGGAACGCCGAGCCGCCGGCGTGGTCGATCAGTGCCTCGATGTCGTCGATCTCCCGGTCGACCGCGTACGGCAACGTGTCCCCGCTCTCGCCGCGGCCGCGCCGGTCAAAGCCGTAGACCGTGAAGCGCGGCGCGAGCAGCTTGGTCAGCTCCGACGCGGAGCCGGACGAATGGACGGTCAGCGCGCCATCGACCAGGATCAGGGCCGGTCCCTCGCCCCGCTTGTCGTAAGCGATCGTCGTGCCGTCGGATGAGGTGAGTGTGTTCATGGTTGCCATGTCATCAGTGTGGGCGCGCTGGGGTGCGCCATCCTGCGTTTGCCGCTCCTGGTAGTGCCACTACCTGGCAATCGGCCAGATGGGTGTGGGATCCTGGGCTCGTCATGGGTTCTGCGCCTGGCGGTCAGCAGGTCGGCCCGGCCCGTGGTGCAGTGCGGGACCGGCGCCGCGAGCTTGGCGCCTTCCTGCGCTCCCGCCGGGCCCGGCTGCGCCCAGCCGAGGTGGGGCTGGCCGATTGGGGAGTCCGGCGGGTCCCGGGTCTGCGCCGAGAAGAGGTCGCCCAGCTCGCCAACGTCGGTTTGACCTGGTACACGTGGCTGGAGCAGGGCCGCCAGGCCCGGCCCTCGGCCAGCGTGCTGACCGCGATCGCGGATGCACTCCGGCTGGATGCCCACGAGCGTGAGCACCTGTTCGCACTCGCCCGCGACCCCGAAGACCAAGCCCGTGGCGGGGAGGACCACACCGGTGCACCCGCGCCGGCCGGTCCCGGGCTGGACGCGCTCGTGCAGGGCTTTGAGCCAGCCCCGGCGTACGCCATCTCGGCCCGGTTCGACGTCATGGCCTGCAACCGGCCCGCCCGGCTGCTGTTCGGCAGCCTTGAACCCGGGCCGTTCGGCCCCGCGAACATGCTGCACCTCGGCTTCACCGACCCCCGCTGGCGCACCCTGATCGCCGACTGGGAACAGGAGGCCGCCAGGCACGTCGCCATGTACCGGGCCGCGATGATCGTCCATCTCGACGACCCCGCCTGGACCGCCCTGCCCGCACGGCTGGCTCAGCTATCCCCCGACTTCGCCCGGTTCTGGGCTAGCAGCGACGTGGCCGGCCCGGAGCGCAGGCTCAAGCGGTTCCGCCACCCCAGCGCCGGGGCGCTAACCCTCCACAGCACGTCGCTGCTCATGGCCGACGACCCGACGATCCGCATCGTGATCCTCTACCCGGCCGCCGCGTCGGATGCCGCAAAGCTGGAACGCCTCGCCGGGTGACCCACCGATTGACCTGCGCAGACGTCCGGATGTGAGGCCCAGGTCCCGGGGGTAAACCAGTGGCATGCTCTGCTGGCGCTTGCAATGATCGATGACACAATCCCCGGTCCTGAGAGAGGAGGAGAGGGCGGACCGCTTGCGGTCGTCATGGCCCCGAACACCTATGGCAAAGGCGCTGCTGACTCCGCGAGCAGTTGATTTTCCCCGCTGGTACCAGGACGTGGTCGCCAAGGCCGAACTGGCCGAGAACGGGCCGGCCCGCGGTTCGATGGTGATCAGGCCCACCGGGTACGCATTGTGGGAGCGAATCCAGCGTGAGCTTGACGACCGGATCAAGGCGGCAGGCGCCGCCAACGCGTACTTTCCGCTGCTTATCCCCGAGTCCTACCTGCGGCGCGAGGCCGAGCACGTCGAGGGGTTCAGTCCCGAACTGGCAGTCGTCACGATCGGCGGAGGCAAGGTACTAGAGGAGCCACTGGTCGTCAGGCCCACCAGCGAGACCGTCGTCGGCGAATCGATGGCCAGATGGATCGAAAGCTATCGCGACCTGCCGCTGCTCCTCAACCAGTGGTCAAACGTGGTGCGCTGGGAATTGCGGACCCGCTTGTTCCTGCGGACCAGTGAGTTTCTCTGGCAAGAGGGTCACACGGCGCACGTCAGCGAGGCGGACGCCCGCGATTACGCCCGCCAGATCCTGCACGATGTCTACGAGGACGTGCTGGTCAACGTCCTGAGCATGCCGGTGGTCGTGGGCCGGAAAACCGTGCGGGAACGCTTTGCCGGCGCCACGTCGACCTACACGCTCGAGGCGATGATGGGTGACGGGAAAGCGCTCCAGATGGGCACCAGCCATGAGCTGGGCCAGAACTTCGCGCGTGCCTTCGGGATCGATTACCTCGCCGCGTCCGGGCAGCGCGAACTGGTGTGGACCACCTCGTGGGGGATCACGACCCGCCTTATCGGGGGTATCGTCATGGCGCATGGTGACGACCTCGGTCTTCGCGTGCCGCCCCGGCTGGCCCCGGTGCAAGCCGAGGTCCTGGTGGTCAGGGAGGGCGACGGCGTCGCCGAGGTCGCGCACAAGCTGACGACCGCGCTGCTTGGCGCCGGCGTCCGGGCCACGCTCAACGAACGGGTCGACGTGCCTTTCGGCCGCCGCGCGATCGACGCCGAGCTCAAGGGCTACCCGGTCCGCATTGAAATCGGCCCGCGCGATATCGCGGAAAACCGGGTCGTGATGGTGCGCCGGGTGACCGGGGAGAAAGTCGCGGTCCCGATCGACGGCGTGGTGAGCCTGGTGACGGCGGCGCTCGAGGCCGACCAGAAGACGCTGTACGAGCAGGCGCTGACGCGACAGAGGCAGCGCACCGCGGACGTTGCCTCGGTTCCGGAAGCCATCGAAGCGGCCAGCGCCGGCTGGGCTACGCTGCCCTGGTCCGAGGTCGGCAGCGAAGGCGAGGCCGAGCTGAACGCCCAGGGCGTCACGGTGCGCTGCCTGGTGCGTGCCGACGGCGGCGTGCCCGACTCGGAGGATGAGCCAGACCTCGTGGCCGTGGTGGGCCGGGCCTACTGACCGGCCGGGGACGGTGACGAGCGGGGCGGCGCTGGCACCGGAAAAGGAGGGAACCCTGTGAGAGCGGTGCTGGTCAGCGAGTTCGGCGGGCCGGAGCAGCTGCGGATGGGCCGGGTCGCTGATCCGGTGGCCGGGCCGGGGCAGGTGCGGGTCGCGGTGCGGGCGGCCGGGGTCAACCCGGTCGACGCGGGGAACCGGGCCGATGGCGGGTGGGCCGGGCTGCGGGTGCCGTGCATCCTGGGCTACGACATCGCCGGGGTCATCGATAGCGTCGGCCCCGGGGTGACAGGCCTGGCGCCCGGCGACCGGGTGATGGCGATGACGCATTTCCCGGACGGCGCCGGCGGGTACGCCGAGCTCGCCGTCATCGACGCCGCCCTGGCCGCTCCGATCGGCGCTACGACCTCGTTCGCCGCCGCGGCGGCCACGCCGCTGGCCGCGGGAACCGCGAGCGTGGTGCTGGCCCGGCTCGGCCTGCCGCCCGGCAGCCGGCTGCTCGTGCTGGGCGCCAGCGGCGGCGTGGGGCTGTTCGTGCTCCAGCTGGCCGCGGCGGCCGGAATCACCACGATCGGGACCGGCCGTGAGGCGATGCACGCGCAGATGCGCGGCCTGGGCGCCGCGGCCTGCATCGACTACAGCCGCGAGGATGTCGCCGCCCGCGCCCGGGTGCTGGCCGACGGGCCGGTCGACGCCATCGCCGACCTGGTCGGCGGCCGCCTGGCCCAGGCCGCCCTGCCCGCGCTGCGGCCCGGCGGGCAGATCGCCGCGATCGCCACCCCGGAGCTGGACCTGGACCCGCTCCTCGATGCCAACATCACCTTCCACGGCGTGCTCATCCAGGACGACGGCGACCGCACCCGGGCCCTCGCCGGCCTGCTTGACCGGGGCGAGCTGCGGCCGGTCATCAGCCGCCGGCTGCCTCTCGAGGCAGTCGGCGAGGCACACCGGGTCCTGGAAAACGGGCACGCCGGCGGAAAGATCGTCCTCGACGTCACGAACAGCCTTGGATGAGGAGACATGACAGCTGAGCAGGACATGCCGCGGGTGGTCAGCGCCAGCCGGGAGATCGCGGCCGGCGCGGAGCGGATCTTCGACCTGATCGCGGATCCGGCGGCGCAGCCGCGCTGGGACGGCAACGACAACCTGGCCGTCGCCCCGGCCGGGCAGCGCGTCCGGCGCGCCGGTGACGTGTTCACCATGACGCTGACCCGGGGCGAAGTCCGGGAGAACCACGTGGTCGAGTTCGTGGAAGGCCGCCGGATCGCCTGGACGCCGGCCGAGCCGGGACGGGAGCCGCCGGGGCACCTGTGGCGCTGGGAGCTCGAGCCGACCGGTTCGTCTCGCACCCGGGTCACCCACACCTACGACTGGACCCGGCTGACCGATGAGGGCCGGCTGCCGCGAGCCCGGGCGACCACGGCGGACCGCCTCCGCGCCTCGCTTGACCGGCTCGCGGCCCTGGCCGAGGGGTCCTGACCGACAATGTGCGTATGACACGAGAAGCCCGTCCGGCCGGGCATCGGGGGTCGGCGGCCGAGTTCGGCGTGCACCAGGCGACCAGCGACGGGCTCGACGGGCTCGACGGGGACGACGGGGACGACGGGCCGATGCCGCCGTACATCCGCAGGCCGCACGATGAGGTGCTGCGGGCGCTGCTCGATCCGGCGGTACCCGACAGCCGGCTCATCGTCCTCCGCGGCGACTCGTGCACGGGCCGGTCCCGAGCGGTCTACGAGGCGCTCGCGGACCGGCTGCCTGACTGGCCGGTATGCCACCCGGTGACCGCGGCGGAACTCGCCGCAGGGATCCCGGCGCGGACGGTGCTGTGGCTGGGCGAACTGCGCCGGCACGTGGACGCCGAGGACGGCGCGGCGCGGCTGCGGCACCTGGCTAACCTGCTCGACGGCGAGGGCCACCTGGTCATCGCGACCGTGTGGCCGCGGGACTGGGAGGCCTACACCACGGCCGCGGGGACCGGGCGAAGCGCCAGCGATCCGGCCCGGACGGCCGGAAGGCTGCTGGGCCGGCTGCCCGAAGCCGACGAGCAGACGCTGGAGTCGATCGAGCCCGGCTGGGGCGGCGTGATCGACATCCCGGCCCGGTTTACCGCGGAGGAACTGACGGCCGCGGCCGGCACGGGCGATCCGCGGCTGGCGGCCGCGGCCGCCGCCGGGGAAGAAGTCACCCAGTACCTGGCCGGGGTGCCCGGGCTGCTGGAGCGATACGCCGACCCGGACGGGCGGGCGGTCCTCACCGCGGCGATGGACGCGACCCGGTTCGGCCATGCCGGGCCGCTGTCTGCCGCGCTGCTGCGCGACGCCGCGGGCGCCGAGGCCGACGGCGCGGCCGACGCCCTCGAACCGGTCGCGGGCGTCGGCGCGGGGCCGGCCGGATACCGGCTCGCCGATTACCTCGACCAGCACGGCCGCCGCACCCGCCAGGACCAGGCGGGCTCGCCCGCGCTGTGGGACGCCCTGGCCGGCCACGCGGGCGAGACCGGGACCGGCGACCTGAACCGGCTCGCGCGGTCGGCCCGGGACCGCGGGCTGTACCGGCACGCCGCCGCGCTGTGGACGTCAGCGGCCGCCCGGGGCAGCACCCGCGCCGCGACCCGGCTCGCCGCACACCTGGAACGGGACGACGCCGCCCGCGCCGCCGCCTGGGCCGCCGCCCGGGTCCGGCTGGACGACCCGTGGGAGGTAACCCGGCTGCTGGAGGCGCTCGCCGCGGCCGGGGCGGGCGACGCGATCCGGGTCCTGCTGGCCCGCGACCCCGGTGGGCAGGCCCGCCTGGATCAGCGCTGGGACGCGCTCGGGCTGCTGAGCGCGCTGGCTTCGGCCGGGGCCAGGGCGCGGACCGGGGGTGGGGGCGGGACCGGGGCGCGGGACGGGACCGAGGCCGGCGACCCGGTCCAGGCGCTCGCCGCCCGCCTGGCCGAGTGCGCCCGCGCGGACGACGTGCCGTTCGCCGTCTCCCTGATGAAGGCGCTGGCCGCGGCCGGTGCCGGCGACACGGCGCGCACCCTGGCCGACCGGGTCGCCGGCCACGTTGTCGAGGCCGGCCTGGACGACCTGGACGATATCGCGCTGCTGCTCGAGGCGATGCCCGCGGCCGGGGCGGGCGAGGCGGCCGGGGCGCTGGCCGCCCGGGTGGCCGATGACGCTGACCTGGAGAACCCGCAGGACGTCGCCCGGCTGCTGAAGGCGCTGGCCGCGCCCGGAGCGGGCGACGCGGCGCGTGCCCTGCTGGCCCGCGACCCAGCGGGCCAGGTCAGCGTGGACAGCGTATGGGATATCGCGGACCTGCTGGGGGTGCTGCGCGCGGCCGGGACGGACCGGGCCGTCGATACCCTGGCCGCCCGGGTCGCCGCGCAGGCCAGCCTGGATGACGCGGAGAGCCTGGCCCGGCTGCTCGACGAACTGCGTGCGGCCGGCGCCCGCGATGCGATCGGCACCCTGCTGGCCCGCGATCCCGCCCACCACGCCGACCTGTGGGACACGTGGGGCGCCGGTTGCCTGATCGGGGCCCTGCACGCGGCCGGAGCGGAACAGGCGGCCGGCGTCCTGGCCGCCCGGGTGGCCGACGACGGCATGCTCGACATCCCGGAACCTGCCACCTGGGTGCTGCGCGCGCTGCGCGCGGCCGGTGCCGCCGACGTCATCCAGACCCTGGCCGGCCGGATCGCTGAGCGGGCCGAATTCTGCTGCCCGCTGGACATCGCCGGGCTGCTCGATGAGCTGCACGCGGCCGGCGCCGCCGACGCGATCCGGACGCTGCTCGACCGCGATCCTGGCGGCCAGGCCGACCCGGGCGACCCGGGCGACATCACCCTATTGATGGGAGCGCTGCGCACGGCCGGGGCCGCCGCGGCGGCCCGGAGCCTGGCCGGCCGGGCCGCCGGGCAGACCCGCCTGGACGACCCGCAGGCGGTGGCGGGGCTCTTGGAAGAGTTCCGGGCCGGCGACGCCGGGGACGCGGCCCGGGTGCTGCTGGCCCGCGATCCGGCCGGCCAGGTCAGCCTGGCGCCGGAGCAGCGCCAGGGCGTCGCCCGGCTGCTCGCCGCACTGCGCGCGGCCGGGGCCGGGGACGCGGCCCGGGTGCTGGCCGCCCGGGCCGCCGACGCGGGCATGTTCGACCTGGCCGGGGACGGCACGAGCTATCCGTTCGGGCGCGAACCGGACGGGGCCCCGTCCGCGCCGTGGCGCTGGACAGAGCCTCGTCCGGAGTGAAGGCCGCTAGGGAGCCCCGTGGTCGAGCCAGCCCGCCGCCGCGGCGGGCCAGCCCGTGGGCACCGGGCCGGGGCTCGGAGGCGACGTCGGGATCGGGATCGGGGCCGGGGCCGGGCCGGCGACACGGTAGTAGCCGGAAACATGCTGGCCGACAGCGTCGACTCTGGCGTAGGCCTGCGTCCAGCTGCCGGAGGGCTTGGCCGGCGGATCGTAGGTATGCGGCTCATCGATCATCATGCCGTTGCCCGCGTAGATGGCGACATGGCCCGGAGAGAACACGAGGTCACCGGGCTGTTGCTGGCCGGCGGGAACCTTGGCCAGACCGGGCCGCGCCTGCTGGCCGTCGGTGGTTCCCGGACCCAGGACATCCAGGCCGTAGACGAGGGCGTAGACCCAGCGGACGAACCCGGAGCAGTCCAGCCCGTACTTCCCGTTGTCGCCGTAGCCGTACGGATGGGCCTTGCTGACCGAGTGGGCGCAGGCCGGGCCGGCGAACAGCGTCTTGGGTGCCCCTGAGGCCCGGCTCCACCCCTGGCAGATGCCGTCGCTGGGCCCCGGCTGGGCACCGTGTCCGCCACCCCACGAGTAGGGGACGCAGTGCAGTCCGCCGGTATTCGGCACGCATCCGCCCGTCCAGGGACTCCCGCCGAGCATGATCTGCTTCGCCTGGCTGACCAGCGCCTGCCCCTTGACCGGGTCATAAGGGACGGCCGGCGGCGAGCCAGCCGCGGCGACAGGTCCCGCGAAACTCAGAAACGCGGCAGACGACACGCCGAGCAGAAGTACGAGCGTGGCGGGAGTAACCCCGGTATGTTTCTTCAATACTGGCCTCGCCTGAATTCACGGACAGGTCAGAGAATTCCTTGTGCGGCCGTTGTTTACCCAGGTCATCACCGGAATATGCGGGCGCGATCTGTTACCGGAAATACTCTGGCAGCCCGCACGAATAATTCGCACGATAAATGCCGACAAACCGAATTCGCGAATGGCGATTAAGCCGGATTACGACCGAATGGGCGGTGTTTCTGCGCCACCGTGAGCGGCGAGACGCAGGGCGGTGATCGCGGCCGCCCCGGGGGCGGCCAGAGCGGCGGGACCGGTGATCGGGGCGGCGGGGGCGGCGATCGGGGCGGCGGGTGGGCTAGGGGTTAGCCGCGGTGCTGGTCGGCTGGTAGACGTTGATGAGGGTGCCGTCGGGGAAGCTCCGGGCCTCGGCGAGGTCCAGGCGCAGCGGCTTGGCCAGGTCCTTGAACAGGGGCAGGCCGT
>WNGR01003133.1_pt1 | contig 18110 bp, 17 predicted proteins | sample 5407581 | NCBI WGS metagenome assembly WNGR01 (sample SAMN13153383, study PRJNA577476) | soil metagenome | isolation source: 80 cm soil or saprolite under Garry oak tree replicate 2 | place: USA:California | collected 2016-06-15 | reverse complement strand
CATCCAGATCCTTGCCCCACCTGTCGCTGTAGCTTGCGAAGTTACGCCCGGTCATGAAAGGAGGGTCGATATAGATAAGGTCGACTCCGTTAGCGAACTCGTGCAACAGTGCTGGAAGCACAACTGCTTTGTCGCCCACAATCAGGCGATTGTGCCAGCCATCTGTTGTGGAAGGCGTTGCACCTGCTTTCTCTCTGCCACCGAAGCTCTCGCAGGTATGGAAGTCGTGCCTCTCGGCCAGATGCCGATCGCTACCATTTTTACCTTTCCAGACCAACTCTGCCATCTTCTCTATCCTCGCTATCGTCATCTCCTGACTTGATCGGTTTCCATCATATGAGAGTAGGGAGTCTAAGTCAAGAATTTTAGACACTGGATTTCTCATTGAACTGACCTGCCATACTGGCACTTTATTGGTGTAGCGACTTCCCTTCAATGTCCGGCCGGACCTACCGTTGGTGCCCTCGATGCGTTACAGTCGTGGGCAACTTTTTTATCCGGTAATCGTACATCCTTTTGAGCGGCTTAGTCGGTTTATGCATGCTCGAGTTTTCATGTAGGGATAATCATCATGATGTTTTTTCTGGGGACACTTGCTTGCCTCCTCGCTTATACAGGTGGACTGATCATCGTCACCAAAGTCACGCCGCAGTTGTTTATACGCTCCTACGATGAAGGGCTATTCATGGGTATAGCAGCGGCAGATGTCATCGGAGGCATCCTGGCATTTGGCGCGGTGGCCTTCATCTACGGACTCTTAAACGGTGCTGTGAATCTCGGCACCAGGGTGCTCGACTTCCTCCTCCTCGCAGGCATTTTCATTATCGCAACACGCATGTCGTTCCGCAGCTTCGGAGCCAGGAACAAAGCTGGCACATTCCTCGTTTCCCGTGTCATCGCCGGCGTCTACAGCCTCCTGCTTGCTGCCGCTGCCATCTACGCTATTGTGCTCCTGTTTGTGCCAAACCTGTGAGAAATGCTACAATCTTTACCATCCTCAGTTATACAAAGCGCTTGAACCACTCCACCGTGCGCCGCAGCCGATCTACTCGCTGCTTGGGAGTACCTACATCCGGCCAGTCCATCAAATGGCTCACGCCCGGGTAGCGCACCATCTCTACCGTACGTTTCCGCTTCCTCAGCAGTACGAAAAGTTGCAAAGACTCACTTGCGGGACAGCGCAGGTCCTCGCTGGCATGCAGTAGCAAAAGCGGTGTCTCGATGTGATCTACCAGATTTAGCGGAGAGCGCTCACGCTGCAGGGCCACGTCGGTCATGGCCAGCTCGAACCAGACCGCCTGGTCCGACAGCATAGAGGAGTTGGGTAGAGAGCTAATCCCGTTGCGGCTGACAGCTGCCTTAAAACGATTGGTCTGCGTAATGGCCCAGTTCGTCATATAGCCGCCGTAGCTAATACCGCCGATACCCAGGCGCGTTCCGTCCAGGGGTTCTGTAGCAATCGCATGGTCTACGCCCGCCATCAGGTCCCGGAAATCATCGCCGCCCCAGTCGTTTAAGATCTTCTGGCAGAAAGTTTCACCATATCCGGCGCTGCCGCGAGGATTGGGCGCGAGGACTGCGTACCCTTGTCCCGCTAATACCTGGAACTCGTGGACATAGCCATCGCCCCAGGCAAGTGTCGGACCACCGTGAACTTCGAGAATCAATGGAGCCTTTGTCCCTTCAGCTAATGGAGGCAGGTAAAGCCATCCTTCGATCTCCTGCCCGTCGAAGCTCTGCCAGGTGATGCGTTTAGGGCGAATAAGATGATGGCTGCGCAAGAACGCGTCGTTTACCCTCGTCAGCTTGTGTAGATGTTCACCATTGCTATCCATACTCCAGATATCACCAGGAGTGAACCAATCCGCACGGACCATCGCCACAGTCTGACCGTTTTTGCTAAGCTGTGGGCTCACGTAACGCCCATTGCCGCTGGTCAGTTGGACAACCTGGTTGCGTTCCATGTCGACGCGGTACAGGTGGACCTGCCCACGCTGCTGGGCTGGCACAAGCAGCGCCTTCCCATCTGGATACCACTGCGGTGGGTGTAAAGATTCACTGCGTAACTCGTCTATAACCCACACCTGGCAGGTAAGCTCCTGGGCGCTTTGTGTAGCGGGTTGGGGCGTACCGCTGCCGTGTGCATTCACAATCCAGAGCGATATATTGCTGGCCTCCGTCTGGTCGGGTGAGTAAAGGTATGCAATCTCCTGACCATCAGGTGACCATGCTGGCACCTGCGCCAGGCCCTCTTCCGGTGTCAGGCGCCGCAACTGGCCCGATGATACTGTCAACACCCACACTGCCATACTGGCACTTAAGTCGGGGTCGGGACGGCGATTGGCGCAAAAGGCAATCTCTGTTCCATCAGGGGACCAGCACGATTGGACGAGATCTACAGGTTCTGAAGTGAGACGCGCCGCCTCGCCTACAATTGGAATCAACCACAGTTGCTGGCGACGACCCTGGCGATAGCCCAACCCATCCCACTGATCGTCCAGGCGTCTATAAACAGCAGAGATAGCGCTGTCATCTGCGGTGTCATGATCATCTTCAGGCTTCCAGGGACTGTGTACGAGCAGTGCCGAGCCATCGGGGCGCCAGCTATACTCGCTTATGCCTTGCGGTAATTTGCTCAACCGGCGAGCCTCACCGCCATCCATAGGTAGGAGATAGATCTGGATTGTCCCGCTGCGATCACTTAAAAACGCCAGTGTGCGCCCATCAGGGGACCAGCGCGGGGCGAAATTATGCTGCTCTCCGCTTGTCCCTTGCCACGGAGTTGCCGCTTTTCCTTCTCCCACGTCTACCAGCCAGATAGCGCTGCTGGTCGTGTTGGCACCGCTGTTGCAGCGCTGCACCACGAAGGCCATGCGTGTTCCATCAGGCGCAATCTGCGGATCACTTGCAAGTTGTAAAGCCAGCAGATCATCAACACTGACGGAGGGCAGCGCCGGGGGAGCTGTCGTCGCCTGTGCCGTGGGTATCTGGATCGTGCCTCCATCGCTAGTATCGGCGTGTGTGATGGGGCGAGGTGTAGTAGGGGTATCTTCGTTCTCGATCATATAACATCTCCTGGTACATGGAACAATAGCAGCCAGTTGCCTTACATTCTATTCGATAGCAGTATACACTAATAGCCAGTAAGATGAGGTAAGGCAAGCACTTACGCTTGAAGAGCCATTTTGTGCTATCATAGCACATGGATAGGTCTGAATTGTACCCTAAAGGCGATGACTCATGATCGTTAGTGAAGTTATGACAACCAAACTGGTAACCGTTTCTTCTGAAGACACGCTCAGCCATGCAGCAAACCTGCTGCGACAATACCAGTTTCATCACCTGCCTGTTGTGCGCGTCCTAACTGCGCACAAAGCCAATGAAGCAGAGCATACATCTCCATCTTCCTTACGTTTATTTGAAGGGCTATTGACTTCACATGATATCGACCTTGCGGCTGCCCTTGGATCGCAAAGCTCCAGCGATTTGCTGCACCGGCCATGGCAGGAGCAGCGTGTATCTGAGTATATGCATCGCGCTGCCATCAGGGTGACGCCAAATATCAGCGTAGCAGCTGCCGCACAGCTGCTGGTTGAACGGGGCCTGAGTTGTTTGCCAGTCGTGGAATATGAAAACGCGGAAGGTGGGACACAAACTGTGCTGGTTGGCCTGCTGACACGCAGCGACCTCCTTATGGCCCTTGCACGCTCCATGGGAGCTTTTGAGCCTGGCATGGAGCTGACCATCACCCTTCCTGTTGGTGACCTGGCCCCATTGGCGCACACCTTACTACTGGCGTCTGAACTCCATGTGCAGGTGCGCAGCGTCATAGCTGCCCCTTTACGGGCGAGCGTTCCCCAGGTAGCAACCGTACGTTTGGGCACCATTAATCCCGCTCCTTTGCTCATACGTTTGCAAGAGGCAGGTATCGCATATACCTTTGCGGATCCGGGGACTGGAGGTGATGTGCATGGCTGATACACTCTCTGGTCCCAGAGCACAGATCATATTTGATCCTGCTGAACTGAACTACAATTTCGGTGCGCATCACCCATTGCAGCCGGCTCGTATCATCGCCCTGGTGGACTTGCTTGAGAAAAGTGGGCTGTGGCATAGTGATAACGAAGCTACTTGCCTGCCTCTGCGCCCCGCCACTGTGGAAGAGTTAGGCCTTGTTCATACGCCAGATTACATTGCAGCCGTACAGCTCCTCAGCAAATCTGATGAAAAACGCCTGGAGGTATCCGAAACTCCACCTCGGGAATCAGGTGAAAAAGTACGCCTGGCTTTGAAATATGGTTTTGGTGATGGCGATACTCCCGTACTGCCCAGAATGCATGAGGTCTGTGCAGATATCGCGGGAGGCTCATTGGTGGCCTTGAGTGCCGTTATGGGCCTCCCGCAAGGCGGTACCTTCAATACTGAGAGCGAACGTCCGCTGCATGTCTTTCATCCTGCTGGTGGTCTCCATCATGCCTGGGCCGAACGTGCTTCTGGCTTTTGTATCTATAATGATATCTCAGTCGCGATAGCTCATGTGCTGCGTGCGACCGAAGCCAAAGTGCTCTATATCGACTTTGATGCTCATCATGGGGATGGTGTGCAGCGTTCGTTCTATGACGAACCGCGCGTTATGACCATCTCACTTCACGAGACCGGGCGCTACCTCTTCCCTGGGACAGGAGATGTCCTTGAATTAGGAAATGGATTAGGACGTGGCTACTCTGTCAATATCCCCCTGGAGCCTTTTACCGAGGATGACTCATATATCGAGGCCATTGATTCGCTCTTGTTCCCGCTCGTTACATCGTTTGCTCCTGATGTCATCATCAGCCAGCATGGGTGCGATACACATGCCTGGGACCCGCTGACCCACCTGAAACTTACCATGCGGGGCATCCAGGCACAGATGAAACTCACACACCAGTTGGTGCATACCTATTGCCATGGACGTTGGGTAGCATTGGGTGGTGGTGGGTACGATCTCTATCGCGTCGTTCCGCGCGCCTGGAGTATATTATGGGCAGAGATGTCGGATCAGCCACTGCCTGCGCATCTCCCACAGGAGTGGATAGAACGCTGGCGGCCTGAATGGGAGTCAGTCAGGGACCAGGAGGAAATTGCGCAGCATGCTATGGGCAAGGAAACCTCTCCTGCAGATTTTCCCACTCACCTTCAAGATAAGCCGGAGGATTTCCCCGCTCAGCCACGTCGCTGGTCAATTAGCCGCACCAATCGCCATACGGTCTCACTGGTCCGCCATCTGCTCGTCCCCCCTTCGGTACGCCAGGCTTTTCCTTCACCTCATAGCCATTCGCCATTGGCAGGCATCGTCGATCTTTTGCACCTGCGTGGCAGTGCCACTCCTTCGCGCAGCAAAACTCTTGAGACTTCTAAGGGAGCGCTTTTGCTGCGCGATTTCTGCCCGCCATCCCTTGTCGAACGTCTCGAGGCAGATAGCGGCCTGAATGCTTTTGCACGCCTACCGGAGCGTGAACATCAGCTTCTTCTTGGCATTGCCAGGCGTCCAGATTGCGCGCTTGCTCTGGCCCATACTTCTGCCGGAGAGATTGTTGGTGAGGTGACTTTGGCTCCTGGCGATGAATGGTGGGAAGGCCTGGAAAACGTCTACGAGGTGGCCATCGAGGTTAGCTCCCATTGGCGCGGGCTGGGTGTAGCAAGCAATCTGCTGGCCTTCGCCCTCGAATTGGATGCGCTAGAAGATATGATCCTCTTTGCCATCGGCCTGTCCTGGCACTGGGATACCGCAGGAGCGGACCTTTCACTCTATCGCTATCGCGAAATGATCTCACGCCTCTTTACGGCACAAGGTTTCACAGAATATCCCACAACCGAACCCAATATTAGCATGGAGCCCGCAAACATCTTCCTGGCCCGCATCGGCAAACGTGTTGACTCGCGTGATATCGGCCGCTTCTTCAATCGCCTCCTGAGTTCTCCTAACCTGTCAGGCTTGTAGCGCTGAAGCTATTCTCTGCCTTTTTCCTGCTGCTCCCCCTTTTCTTCTCGTCGCCGCCGGAGGCGGAGGGTAAAAAAGATTTTTCGGGGACATCCTGAACCCCGGCAGGAAACAGCGTTTCCTGCACCTTCCTTAAATTGACGCTTATGAGGGAGTATTTGCGGAGATGCCCTCCTAAGGATTTGATTGCACTTCATTAAAAGAAGATAAGAATTTGATGAGCTTTTATATAAAAAAAATAAGAAAATCTGAGCCTTTTCTTAACATGCTTTAGTTTATGCTTAGAGCTAGCTACAGTAGAGCTTATATACATAAAAAATCATTGAAATTTCTACTAGAAAGCGTTACCCTACATATTAGGCGAAAGAAAGTGAGGTTGTTATTCATGCAAATGCGAGAACGCACACGAATACAGACTTTAGAGATGTCTGATGGTATATTAGCTCAACGATCAATTGCTGGTGACCAGCGTGCTTTTGAAATCCTGGTCCAGCGCTACAGTACACCCCTCTTCAACTTTATCTGCCGCTTCTTAAGCGATTATGACCAGGCATGTGATATCTTGCAGCAGGTATTTCTCCAGTTGTATATCTCTTTGCCAAACCTGCGCACAAGTGATCCCCTCAAAGCTTGGTTGTTCCAGGTGGCACGAAACCGCTGCCTGGATGAATTGCGGCGTAAGCATGCTATCCATTTCTCCGAGCTAGAGCCGGTAAACGATGATGATGAGCTATCCCCTCTGGCTACAATGCCCGACACCGATCCCCTTCCAGAAGAATTGGCAGAGCGCCGGGACCTGCAACAATGCTTGCAAAAGGCCATTCAAACCCTGCCGCCAAAGTTTCGCTCAGTGGTTCTGTTGCGCTACGCCGGCCAGTTAAGCTTTTCGGAGATCGGGCAGGCGCTTGATATGCCAGAGGCCACGGCTAAAACCTACTTTCAACGCGCCAAGCCATTACTACGTGCCGCACTTACGGCGTAATAATGAAACTTTCCTCTTGCCCATTTCGTGCTGACAGCAGAGATAGCATCAATGGAGCAAGAGGAGTAAGTAATGCAGTATCCACTACGCGCCTTGTTCTCAAATGATATTTTGCCCGATGATTCCTTGCCATGTGATGAACTTGATGAACTCTTTAGGCGACTGGAACAATTGGAACCGCCACCCTCTCTTATTGCGCGCATCCTGTCTTCTATCTCACAACTTTCTCAACCTGGGCAGCGCATAGCGTGGGGCGAATTAGATAATCTGGTAGTACGGCACGAGGATTACCCCCCTTGCTAGTTCGTGGGTTCTTTATGCAATCTGGTCTGTTAACTTCCCTGTGTTGACGAGCCAGCGTACAAACTCGAAGCGACGATGCTCGGCGAGTGCAATTAGTCTCTCTTGCTCGTTGTAATCCTTACGAAGCCTGCTTAAAAGGTTTACCTCCGCCTCATCGAACCCATTTTTACGCAATAGTTCACGATCCTCTTTACGTTCGTGGTCCATAAGAACCTCCTTCTGTTGTGAAGATAGCTGCGAACAGCTATTGAGGCACTATCACCAACATGCGTTCGATACGCTTAAGAAGCGTTTGCATTGGATATGGCTTGGGTAGATGATCCAACGTTAACCTGGTTTCGCCACGGGTGCGTAAGCGTTTACCTACGGCCGTTAACGAACTGGTCAGTAGCACCGGTATCCTGGAATGCGTACGTAGTGTATGCAATACGTCCCAGCCAGTCATAGTACCGGAGAGCTCGAGATCAAGAACTATAAGATCAGGAATTGCCTGCTGGAAAGCTATTACCGCTAGCTCTCCGCTGCTTGCAATTGTCACTGTATAGCCAGAAGCTGCCAGTACATCTGCTTCCAGGTCGGCGAGGGAGGCATCATCTTCGACTACCAGGATGTGTTTTGGCAATCTAGGCTTCTCAATCTTTTCTCGCGCCGGATGCCCATAATCAGGTGTTGTTGCGTCCAATGCACTCAAATTGCCGCTCCCCGGCACTGTGGTCGCAGTGGTCTTTATCATGCATGACTGACATCCTGCTCCCGCAAAGTAATGTACCCCTTGTAGATACCATGTGTTGCGGTCATTCCGCCGGTTCTGCGTTGAGAAAGCATCCCTCTCTCTACCTGAATTGTACCTGATAGTTAGTGATAATGATGTAAAAATTTTCATGATCCTGTGAAATCCTTGTGAAAACAGCCCCACTTTCGCTTGTACTACTGCTCTGAAAGCGTATAATCATATTATTTCAAGGTATCCGCCAGGTTACTATTTAGCAGGGGGTGCAGGGGGACGCAGTCCTCCTGCCGGGGCGCGGGGTGTCCCCGACCCTTCCTCTCCCCTCTAATTGCCGCTGTAGGCGGCATAGAAAACTTGCACTTGAAAATAGATGAAAGGGAAAGGCAGCACCCATAGTATGCGTATACGTAATTACCGGCAAGGCGATGTAGAGTTGTTGGAGTATATACAACAGTTGGCAGCCCAGGCCGATGGCACCAGGGCTATAGATAGACATGAATTCGAGGCATGGCTGTTGGAACCTGAACTCGAGGCAAGATTCAACGTCTTTGTGGTGACGGATGATGATGAGACGAATGAGTGGGGCCAGGGCGGGACACTGGAGGGGATGGAGGGAGAGGTGATCGGCTACACCATATTACAGTTGCGCCAGGACGAACATGTCTATCACTTCCTGTGCGAAGGGGCGGTACATCCACAACACCGTCGACGCGGTGCTGGCACCGCTTTGCTCATTTGCGCCATCAATCGCGCCCGCCTCATGGCCGCCGGATTTGATCTCAGAATGGAGAGCAAGCATCGTTCCATCTACTTTGAGGCCCTGCTGCCTATACATGATCTGGCGGCGGCGAACCTCGCAGCAAGGTGTGAGATGGAACCGGCCGAAGAGCAAGCAGCGCCCGGGATGAAGTTATATCGCCGGGCGTTGTAAGATTGCTGGCCTACACTTTCCTGTATTCTGTTTTCACTGTGTAGGTATCATCGGGTAGCTGTTCAACGCTATAGTCGCTGAAGAGAATGGGATCAGTGAGGCGCAGGCAGAGGAAGACGCGCACGGCCAGTGCCCGTATCTCGACTTCTGCATGCGCATCAGCGCGCATCTCAATGAAGTGCCGCCAGGAGCGTGTATTGCCCGTCACAACAATAGGAGCTTCTGTCTCGTTGGGTAGAGCTGAACGCGCCGCTTGCCGCACCTTCTTGAGCAAATCGGTGCGTGCTTCTCCACTGAGAATGGTGTTGCCCGCCTGTTGTAACTCTACCAGGCGATTCGTGAGGGCGGCGTATTCACCGGCAGAGCGCTCGATGCGCTGCAAAAATTGTGTATGTAGCTGCTCGTCCTCGGCAAACTCCGGCCTCTCGACGAAACGTAATACGCGTCCTGAGACGTAGCGCTGGCTCGTCTGGGAATTATGAGTAATAATCCCATTTGCAACAAAATTGTGATGTGGTCCCTCCATTTCAATATCATAGGTCATCTGCTCCCCTGCGTAGGTGATAGCAACAATCCTCACTGGCTTGGGAACAAGGTGTGGCTTGCGCACTATTGGACGAGTTGCGTTTCCGAGTTCACTGGATGTAGGTTGTCCATTTACCATGATTTCTGCATCTAACTTTTCATAAACCGCCAATCCAGATCTAGATACAGATAAACTTCCCACAATTTCCTCTAGCGGCAGCCATCCATCCTTCGTTAGAAAACGATGTTCTTTTGTTGCTGTAATGGTTTTCCCGTCGGCAAGAGTTACTGTAAAAACAAGTTTTACTCCAGATCGCACAATAGACTTTACCTTACCTGTAGTAAATGTACTTGTTTGCTCATCAAGGCAGCGGAGACGAAGCAGTTTAATACGAGAACGGCCGTGATGTGTTTCTGTCATAGCATATAGATCATCTAAGCGGCGTTTCTTAGATCCGTTCGGTTTGCCATGATCCCATCTGGTACTGTAGATGAGAGTGTCACCTGTAAGACAATAAGACATTCCAGCCCTGTGACGTACCAGTTCGTGCGTCACGCTGCGTGAGACTCCGTACAGGAGCAGGCTGAAGTTGGCATGCTCAAAGACGGAGCCATGCCCGGAGGACTTGAGGTTATTGAAGTAGCGTTCGGCATGCTCGTTGAACGTGCGGCTCTGCCCGAAGCTCATATAGCACACCTGCCCGGCGACTTTGCACAATTGGGCTCCGTCCGGCAGCTTTGTGGGGTCGTCCAGGTACTCTGGAAAGCGCAGTGATGCATCAAACCCGTCTAAAAAACCTGCCAGACCAGCAAGACGTATCTCCGGTCGGGCGAGAACTACGACTCCTGGGCTTACCAGGTAAGGTACACCTCCGGGAGAGTGATGGATGGGTGATTGTATCGCAGCAAAACCTGAACTCTCACTGCCGTTGAGTTCCTGGAAGAGCGTTTCTGGGGTGATTGCAGACATGAATGCCTCCTGGCTGCTAATATTGCTAACTTGAACACTAGTCTAGCAGTTTAGAAGCCATTTGGCTACTGGCTACTACGAGTGGCCCACAGCTTGCTGAGGAGGAGCCAGCAAGGCCTCTAACGTAGAACGGCGGATGCGGTATGCCTGGCGTGCACCACGATGAGGTAGTGTGATGGCCTCGAGAACACCGTTTTTGATCCAACGCCGTACCGTGGTGTCATCCACGCGCAATCTTTGGGCGACTTCACGGACTGTAAGTAAATCCGCTTCATTATAAAGCACTTCGTCCTCTTTCTTATTTCCCTTTAGATGACTCTCAGTCTGTTCTGATACAAGGATGTACTATACTACGTACATCTTATCTATTTGACTATAACGACGAACATAGTGTTTTTTGGTAACTCTGTTCCTAAAAGTCGTTTTTGCAATAAGTGTATGTAAATCATGTAAATCGGGAAATGCTTCTACAGTCATAGTCATAGAAAAGACTAAATACAGTAATCAGTATATTAACCGCCGATCATGGACATGCTGCGATTAGCGCGTTTGAAACGCTTGTCGCCGATATAATGCTTGAGTTCCTTGTGCCAGACAGCGCGGCGTATCGTATCGGCCAGTACATCATCGGGGGCACCAGAACGGATAACAGCACGCAGGTCGGTCTCTTCTGTGGCAAACAAGCAGGTACGCAGTTGCCCATCGGCGGTCAGGCGAATACGGTCACAGGTGGCACAGAACGGTTCGCTGACGGGGTTGATGAAGCCAATCTCGCCTATACCATCGCTGAAGGTATAGCGACGCGCTGTTTCAGAGGGGTCACCACTGGTAATTGGCACGAGTGGACCATATTCGGCTTCGATGATCGCCTTTAACTCGGCGCCTGTCAAAATATCTTCCTTGCGCCAGATCTGGTCGGCGTCGAGCGGCATAAATTCAATCCAACGCATGACATAGGCCTTGCGCCGTGCCAGGCGCACAAAGTCAAGCGCTTCCTCTTCGCTGTAGTCACGAATAGCGACGGCATTGACTTTAATAGGGTGAATGGAGGGATATTTCTCTACCTCTTCCAGGCCTTCCAGTACTCGTTCGAGCTGGTCGCGGCGCGTCAGCTTTGCAAACTTCTCGCGCACAAGCGAATCCACGCTGACGTTGATACGATTCAATCCTGCTTCTGCCAGTGCACGCGCCTGCTGTTTGAGGAGAATACCGTTAGTTGTTATGCTGAGGCTGCGCAGACCTTCGATCGGGCGCAACTGGCGTACGAGTTCTGGGACATCACGCCGCACCAGTGGCTCTCCACCGGTGAGACGGATCTGCTCTATCCCCAGGTTGACCGTAACACGGGCGATGCGCTCGATCTCTTCATAGGAGAGAATCTCCGCTTTTTTGAGCCAGGGCAGGCCCTCGGCGGGCATACAGTAGGTGCAGCGGAAATTGCACTTGTCGGTGACGGAGATACGCATGCTCTTGATACGCCGACCGTATCTGTCGACTAGCAAACCATGCGTCGGGAGTATCTCATTATCTTCGAGCACCGGGTTTTTATTGCCTTCGCTATCATTTATCGTTGGCCGCCGGTATCCGTCACGATCTGTCATGAGAGCCTCCTGTAGACTGCTATTGCTATTTGGAAGATATGATGAACTTTAGCAAAATGATCCGAGCATCCGTAGGGGCTGATTTATCGGCCCTCGGTGGCTGTTCCGCAATCCAGTTCAAAAAGTAAAGTTCATTATATCTATTCGAAAGTCGGAGTATTTTCACAATGTAAATTTTACCACATTTTCAATGAGTTCATAACCTGTCTCCTCAACGTCCCGACCCCAGCAGTTGCGATTGCTCTGCTGCGCATCCCAGAAACGTGAGCAGACCGCAGTTCCATGACATACAATACAGTTATCTATTGTCTCTGTGCCTGTTTGACAGTAAGTACGCGAACGAGAAAGAGCACACCATGACAGAACATCAGCTTCCAGACGCCACGAAACAGTTGCGGGGTTTCGACGACTTTGTACACGCCGTCATGCAAGACTGGAGGATCCGGGGCCTGGCTATAACGGTCATGAAGGAGAACGAGATCATCTATGCGCAGGGATTCGGGCAGCGCGACGAGGCGCGGGATTTGCCAGTCACATCGCAGACGCTCTTCCCTATCGCCTCCTGCACCAAAGCCTTTACCACCGCGGCCATGAGCATTCTGGCAGATCAGGGGAAACTGGACTGGGATACACCGGTCAGAGCGTACATCCCGAGTTTCAAGTTGCACGATCCATTTGCAACCGAGCGCGTCACGCCGCGTGACCTGGTTTCACATCGCACCGGTTTGCCGCGCCATGACCTGGTGTGGTACAACGACACGACAGCGACGCGCCGGGATCTCTTCGAGCGTCTGCAATACCTGGAGCCAACGAAGGACCTTCGCAGTTTCTGGCAGTACCAGAACCTGATGTATATGGCGGCTGGCTTTCTGGTAGAAACTCTCTCCAGGCAAACCTGGGAAGAGTTTGTGCGGCAAAACATCTTCCGACCCCTGGAGATGAAGAGTAGCAATTGCGACATTGTGCAAACATCCAGAGAAGCCAGCGACTACTCCCATCCCTACAAAGAGGTACAGGACGAGGTCAAAGAGATCCCCTTTTACGGAGCACAAGCCGCCATCGGACCAGCTGGGGCGATTGTCTCCAATATTACGGAGTTGAGCAACTGGGTCCTGATGCACCTGAACCAGGGTAAATACAAAGATACTCAGATCATTTCTGAACAGCAGGTGCAGCAGATGCACACGCCTCAGATGATCATACCACAGGTGAGCCAGTATCCTGAAATGCCCTACGCCAGCTACGCCATGGGTTGGGTCGTCGAACCTTACCGTGGCTATCCCATGATCCATCACAGCGGCGGCATCGATGGCTTCCGTTCGCTCACCACGCTCTTTCCCAGGGAGCGTATTGGCATCGTCGTCCTGTCGAATATGGGCCAGCTGAACATTCCCGAAATTCTTACCTACCGCGTCTTTGAGCGCCTGTTGGAGCTGGACGAAACCTCCTGGAGCGAACGCTTTATGAAGGAGCACCTCAGCTTCAAGGAGGCAGAAAAAAAGGGAAAGAAGCAGAGCGAGACGAAGCGCATTGCGGGAACCGGCCCATCACATCCGCTGGAAGCCTACACCGGTGACTTCGAGCACCCCGGCTATGGTGTTCTCTCGGTCACGCTCAACGAGGGCGAGTTGCAAGGGGTGTTTAACAACATGGCGTTCCCTATCCAGCACTATCATTACGACATCTTTGAACTCGTCTTAGAGCGCTGGGAAGAAGAGATGAAGGCTTCATTCCTGACCAATGTGAAGGGCGATATCGACACACTGATCGCTCCCTTCGAGCCAACCGGGAACGATATTGTCTTCAAACGCGTGCCAAGCAAGGAGATGCGCAACAGGCCCTTCCTTGAGCAGTTCGTGGGGGTATACGAATTTTTGGAGATGCAGATTGTGGTTTCCCTCAAAGGAGAACACACCCTGAGTGCATCCTTTCCCGGGCAACCAGACTACGAATTAGAACCCTACAAAGGGACCGAGTTTCTCCCCAAAGGCCGCTCTGGTGTGAGCATCGAATTTCAGCGCAATGCCTCCGGCGCGGTGACGGGAGTAGCGGCGACCCTACCATACGGCGTGTTTCATGCGTCGAAGAAAGTGTAGTTGCCTTTCAGCTATTATTGTGTTCAAGCTCTGGCAATGGACAGGAGCCATGGTACAACCTTGGACCTACGGCTCCTCTCTTAGTCTGAAGGACTATGCGTCGTAGTAGAAGGAGAACTCGATGGGTATAGGCCGCAGGCGCACCTCGTCTGCCTGGGCGCGCTTCAGCTCGACAAAGTGTTCGAGTACATCTGTTGTGAAAACATCGTCTTCTAACAGGAAAGCATGATCACGCTCAAGCGCTGTCAATGCTTCATCTAGTGTGCTGGGGACGGAACAAATCTCGCGCATTTCGGCCGCAGACAAGTGGTAGAGGTCGCGATCGACCGGGCCGAAGCCGCGCTCGCTGGGATCGATCTCCCGGCGAATGCCATCCAGGCCAGCCATGAGCAAAGCAGCGAAGAGCAGGTACGGGTTCGCAGTTGGATCGGGCGGGCGAAACTCGAGACGTTTCGCCTTCGGGTTGTCGGTCAGTGGGATGCGCACGGCAGCACTGCGGTTACCTTTCGAGAAAACCAGGTTGACGGGAGCCTCATAGCCGGGTACCAGTCGCTTATAGCTATTGGTGGTAGAGGCCGCGATTGCCAGCAGGGCCGGGGCATGCGTGAGCAGTCCCCCAATGTAGTAGCGGGCCATCTCTGACAGGCCTGCATAGCCTTTGCTATCGTAGAACAGAGGCTTTTCATCCTGCCACAGGCTTTGGTGTGTGTGCATGCCCGAGCCATTATCGCCGAAGACGGGCTTGGGCATAAAGGTGACGGTCTTGCCGTGTTTGCGCGCCACGTTTTTTGTAACGTATTTATAGAGCATCATGTTATCCGCTGTTTTCGTCAGCGTATTGAAGCGGATATCGATCTCAGCCTGCCCTGCTCCGCCAACTTCGTGATGCTGCGCTTCGACCGGCACACCGAGTTCTTCAAGTAGCAGCGCCATCTCGCTGCGAATATCCTGTAGTGTGTCGTTAGGAGCGACCGGGAAGTAACCTTCTTTGACGCGCATGCGGTGGCCCAGGTTAGGAGTGCCGTTGCGCGAGCTATTCCAATGTGCTTCGTGTGAGTCTATCTCTGCGTACTGGATATTATCGGTGGAGTTATAGCGTACGTCGTCGAAGATATAGAATTCAGCTTCGGGACCAAAGTAACTCGTATCTGCAATGCCGCTTGAACGCAGGTATTCCTCTGCCTTGCTCGCGATGTAGCGTGGATCGCGGCTATATGGTTTCTTGGCCCCAAACGGGCCGGGGTGAGCTATGTTGCAGATCAGGCTCAGCGTTGGCGCGCTGGTAAATGGGTCCATGATAGCAGTGGTAGCATCGGGGATGACGAGCATATCGCTCTCGTTAATGGTCTGGAAACCCCGGATACTGGAGCCGTCAAAGGGGACGCCTTCGACAAACGTCTCTTCCCTCAACTCGCGGATGGGGATGCTGAAATGTTGCCAGGAGCCAGGCAGGTCGACAAACTTGAGGTCTACCATCTTTGCGCCATGCTCTTGAGCAAATTGCAGGACTTTTTCGGGGGTCATATCTCTCTTCTCCTTCTCTCTTCTCTTGGCCAGGTCTACGCCCTTCATACGGAAAGCAGGCTGCAATTCCATACATTGCTATTTGGCAATTCTGCATAAGAGCTGGAAACATTCTCAGCAGGTTGCAGACCTTATGAGCTTTTTACTATCATACATTTGTTCTTTAGAGGATGCTATGGCTACTTTACCTGAATGTCGGCATCGCGATATTGTGCAACTTGCACAAATACCATCATTGCTTGCAACAACCTGGCGGAAAGCGTAATATAGACAAAAAGCCCAACAGGAGAAAGCAATGAATTCACTGGACCAGCCGCAGCTCCCGTCTACATCACCGGTCTCCCAGCCTATCGCTCCTTCTCGTAAGCCCCGTTTTGCCAGGACCCGCAGCTGGCTGCGCAGCCGCTCTGGACGAGTGATCGTGCCTGGCGTTGCTTTTGTGCTTGGTCTAGGTGTTGGAGTCGTTGCGCTGCTTCTCTATGCGCTCACTCTCTCAACTGAGGGACGCGCATTAGTGACTCCGCTGCCTCCTCCTGGCGGGGATATTATTGTGCAGGTTGGTCCGGCCTACATTACCCGCTTGCTGGATAGAAACCTGCGACATTCCGGCTTGCCGGGAAACGTGGAAAATGTTCGGGTGAGTCTGGCCGACAGTGACCGCATCCATAGTGCGCAAATGACGATTACTGGAGATGAGCAAATCAGTACACTGGGTATTGTAGCAATCAGGCCTTTTACTATTGTGGTGCAGCCCCTTATACGTGATTGCCAGCTCCAGGTGCATGTCTTGCATGCCGACCTTAGCGGTGTAACGGTGACAGGCTTTGCCGCGACATTTGAGGGTCAGATCAATCAGCAGCTAGAGATGAAGCCGGGTGGCCTGCCCGCCGGTTTTCAGTACTGTGCGACAAATGTGCGCACGAAGCCACAGGGGTTGTTTCTAACCTATTCGGCAACGCCTATAGGTGATTAATGCACAGGCTTTATGCTAATAAGGCGAATCTCAACCAGATCACTGCATTTGTAACCACTTCTAAACACCTTTGCTACTCACAAATGTCGAGTTTAGAAAGATAATTACTTTTTGACTGGGCAGTACATAATTTTGAAAGTAATGACAGCATGAAAATTGAGATTATGCCTACTTTGAAAAGATGGGCAAGGCAGTGGGGATACCTGTTGGCGGTAGTTGTCGCACTTATCCTTATCTCAGCATTACTTGTCTTCATGCCATTGTATTCTTCGCAACGGCCTTCAGGCCACAAGGCGCCCGCCCACGTTTCGCTGGCTACTCCCAGCCCTACGCCTACTACTACTGTCTCACAATCAGGGGACTGGAAGACATACATGGCGGACAATGCGCGTAGCGGCTTTAATGGTGCTGAAACGCTTATCAATCCCACCACGGCACCTCACTTGGAGTTGAAATGGACACATACAGCAGGAGCATACGTTGCTTCCCAGGTTGTAGAGGCTGATGACCTACTCTACTGGGGCTCCTGGGATGGCTTCGAGTATGCGACCGATCTGAATAACAAAACAATCTGGGCAACGAATCTAGGAGAAACGAAGAACTCTTTGTGTGTCCCTGTAAGCATTGGTGTAACCAGTACGGCGACGATTGCCAGCGTGGAGATTAAGGGGATAGCTGCCCTGGTGGATTTTGTGGGTGGTGGGAACGGCAAATTTTACGCCCTGGATGCCCGCACGGGAGCGGTCATCTGGCAGGTCTCGCTGGGTTCGCCTCCAGCTCACTACCTTTGGAGTTCTCCTGCTGTGTACCAGGGGAGTGTCTATATTGGCGTGTCTTCTCTCAGCGATTGCCCGCTGATCCAGGGCAAGCTTGTACAGTTGAATGCAGCAAGCGGCAGTATCCAGCATACCTTCAACGTTATGCCCAAAGGTTGCATAGGTGGTAGCATATGGAGCTCCCCAACAATTGACGAAGCATCAGGTACTGTGTATATTTCTACGGGTAATGGAGACGAATGCGAAAGTGCCGCGCTCAACCCCGACACAGGAGCTATCATCTGGCAAGATTGCCTGAAGAAGGCATCGACACCTGAACCTGCTACAGGGGTCCTGGGAGAAATGGTGTCTGGCGCTGTCGCGGCCGTTCCGGGCCTCGTGGCATACGCGCAAGGGCCGTTGTAATGCTGTTCGATGCCGTTTCAGGAAAGGTGCTCTTCTCCTATCATGACACCGGCGAGGATTCGCTTTTTCGGGGTTGGGCATCGATTTCAAATGGTGTGTTGTACATAGGAAATGCGAATGGGAAGCTTTACGCCTTCGCGCCGGAAGAGGCGTCTACAGGGCTTACCCTCCTGATAAAGTGATTATTGGGTTACGAGGTTTTACCCTCCTGAAGGATTGCTATGTCCAGGCTGGATAATTTTATAAATACTACTGGCCCGCACTCCGATGCTGAACTTCGGAAGCAGGATAACCAGGCGCCGGAGACCTCCAAA
>WNGR01014695.1_pt1 | contig 18112 bp, 21 predicted proteins | sample 5407581 | NCBI WGS metagenome assembly WNGR01 (sample SAMN13153383, study PRJNA577476) | soil metagenome | isolation source: 80 cm soil or saprolite under Garry oak tree replicate 2 | place: USA:California | collected 2016-06-15 | reverse complement strand
ACTTGAAGTACTCGAGGGTTACTACTTCTCATCAGTAACTGTATAAGTCCTCGTTGGACTTATCACTCGGAAACCACACGTGACTGCCCCTTTTTGTTTTGTCAAACGACTAGTGATTGTTTTGCTCAAGTCGAGCAGATGTCCCTACCGTGACGTAACATATTTCCGCAATTGACCAAACCATTCAAAATGGAAGTAGACACATCAGCCATCGCCATTGGCGCAGCCCTTAACCAGAAAGGAGAAGATGGAAAAACACACCCGGTGGCATACTATTCAGAGTCATTTTCCGCCCCAGAAAGGAACTACGACGTTTATGACAGAGAATTATTGGCAATCGTAAAAACTCTATGACAATGGAGGACTTATCTGTTGGGATCTCCCCATCAAATAATAATCTATATGGATCATTCCAATCTACAATACTGGAAAGAACCACGAAAAATCAACTGAAGAGTAGCCAGGGAATTCCAAGAACTGTTGGAATATGACTTTACCCTTTGACACATCCCGGGAACAATGAACACAAGAGCAGATGCATTATCAAGACGATCAAATGGCAAAGAAGCAAAGGAAGACAATAATGACATTATTGTACTCCCAAACGAGGTTTTTGCAAATACCACCTATACATCCCTCAATGAAGTCGACATTCAATGCCGAAAAGAACAAATCACCCACAATGAAGAGATAAAACCATGGATAGATCATCATAATCTATGACAACATGACCAGCTTTGGTGGAAGAATGACGCCCTCATTGTTGTGGGAAACAACGATCTTAAACGGGGGGTAATTCAATCATTTCATGACCCGCCAAGCATGGGACACCCTGGAATCGCAAACACTTATGCCCTGACATGAAGGGACTACTGGTGGCCCAACATGAAAAAGGATGTGGAAGAATATGTCAAGGGATGTGCCCTATGCCAAGCAAACAAAATCAACACACATCACCAGAAGCCACACCTCATTCCAATAACCACTAACACGGAAGCAGAACCCTTGAAGTCATCGCTATGGATTTCATCATCAAATTACCCAAATCCCAAGGATATATATATATATATCGACACCATCCTAACCATCACCAACCATGACTGTAGCAAAGCCACCATCTTCATCCCCTGTAACGAAATGATCACCGCAGAAGGAGTGGTTGACTTAATAATCAAACACGTATTCCCTCACTATGGATTTCCACAACAGGTCATTTCAGACTCAGACACCCGATTCATGTCCCTGTTTATGAAACACTTCTATCAGAAAATGGGAACCAAACAAAATGTGTCCACAGCTTATCACCCGCAAACAGACAGACAATTGGAATGGTCCAATCAGTGGCTGGAACAATATCTATGACATATTTGCAATTTGCAACAAGACAATTGGGCAGAAGCACTCCCCTTAGCCCAATTCACACATAACACATGGCCAAATGCTACAACAAAAGAAACTCCATTTTCACTAATCATGGGATGGACACCAAGAGTCACATGGATGAACACACCATCTACAGCACTATCAGCAGATAAGAGAATGGAAGAATTACAAATTAGGAGACAACACGCGCAAGATAGCATTGCGCAGGCACAACAATCAATGGCAAAAAGAACTTGAAGTTCACACCTTATCAACTAGGCACAATGGTCTGGCTAGAAGGGGTAAACTTATGAACCCTCTACCCTACATCCAAATTAGCACCAAAGCGCTACAGCCCTTTCCCCATCAAGAGAGTACTATCCACAGTGACATACGAACTCGAACTACCTCCACAATGGAAGATCCACCCGGTGTTCCATGCCAATCTTCTAACACCCTATAAAGAGACGGTGTTACATGGAACAAATTATACCCAACCACCTCCGGACCTTATCGTGGGAGAAGCCGAATATGAAGTGGAGCAAATACTCAACGCACGTTGTCGTGGCCAAGGGCGCAAACTACAATACTATATCAAGTGGAAAGGATTTTCCATGAGTGACAGTATGTGGGAACCACCGGAACATCTTAATAATGCCCAAGACCTTATCGCCAACTTCTATTGCCTACACCCGATGGCTGAAGGAGCACCCAAGGATGTATAAAGGGCGGATGGCAACCACGAAAAAGAACATCCACCCTTCTACCACTACCACCATGTCTACTCCTATTTCTTCCCCTACAATTACTGCCGACGAACTCACCACTGTCGAGATCATTGAGGCAGCCATCACGAACCACCTAAACCTCCACACTCCACCACCATCCCCACAACCCACGATTCCCCTTCCCACATTCCCACTCACTATTGCCATACCTTCATCATCCCCTGACTCTGCAGTTCACATCGACGACCGGGACCCATCACCGTTCACACTAAGACAACCCCTTCCTGACAGTACCCTTGACTCTCCCATCGATTATGAATGCATGGACAAAGAGAAGGAGAACGAAGACCCGAATGACCCAGGTCTCCCCTTCTTCCCCAACAACCCCACATCCACTTGATACTACCCCCTCTACATTCGATTAGACAACCCCAGCCCAGACGGGCCAGCACGAGTACTGGCCAAATACATTTTCTACTGCAAAAAGGGTCAAGAGGTGGTAGGATGTATGGGTAAGGGAGAACCATGGTACAGAGACTTGGTCTATCTGGTCGCGCATCCCCCAACATGATGTGCAGTACCAATGACAACAACGCAGGTGGAGATGTTCCACCCCGACAACAGTTGAGCTTACGCCATTGATGAAGCTCTTCAATGACTCGACCAACCCCATCTCAACGCAGAAGTGTCCCATTTATGGGATGGACTTGTCAAAATGGAACAGGTGAAGAAGCAGCTTGCAGATGTATGTTGACAGGAGCAGCTGCTGTTGCGCACCCTATTCGCCGTCGACATGGAGATGGATGGGGTACAGAGGTGGATGGAGCAGGTACAGGCATTGAAACAGATAACTAACACACATGTGGCCTACACCCCGATGCATACAGCACCCGAAGATAGGATGCCCCTGACCCCATGTCACGGTGGTCTGGTTGAGCGTCCTCTCCTTTGAGGCAGAGGCTGCAACCACATCTGCTACAAGTGCCATGAACAAGGACACATTGCCAAGAAGTGTCCCCTCAACAAACCCACCAAGAAGTACTGTCATCATTGCAACAGTCGCCTCCACTTCCCCAATGAATGCATCTTCAAACGATTCGAGGTATTGGGAGAGGCGACCATGGCAGAGAATGTAGCGTGCATCTGACAAGCCGAACACACCCCCAACTGGTGTGGCAAATGCCTACGCAACATGCTGGGACATCAAGAGATCAACTGTCCCAAGTACGAAGGGTGCAGGAAATGTTGGGTACGTGGACCAGTGAATTTCCTCAAGACTCACAAATGTGTCGAGGAAGACGATGGGGAGGATTTGGTCAACAACCCTGGAGCTGACGTGTACAACTACGTAGGCTCAGACTAAGTTGAAGTCAAGGTGACTTCAAGCTTAGTAGGGGGGTAATGTTACGATTTTGGACACGGTCTCTTTCTTACTTACCTATCTCTGACGTCATCCCTTATCATCTGTGCCAGCTCATCTTTCTTGTTTCATGATATCATCTCTACGTCATTGTGACGTCGTATTCATCTTGTCTGATCTAGTTCGTACAATAGCTGTACTAGGATGACATCATCCTACGTCATGCGACGCCAACCTGCATCATTAGTTTGTCCCTGACAAACTTCCTTGTAACAGTATATAAGTTGTCTTTACCTAGCTTGTATCAGTAGACTTGACTTCCTGTGTAATACCAACACAATCGCTTCCTCCTAAACAAACCACCTCTTCGAACCCAGTTGACCTTCGTGTCTAACATCACATAGGACCTCCGCATCTCTAATTCAAACTTGATCCGCTTACATTGGTCTTGAGCCCTGCTCGACCAATACTTGTACACCACTGAACTGAAGTCCTGATATGACTTCGCACTCAGAAACTGCACATTGCACGATATGCCCCATTGGTGCGTAACATGACGGTCTTGTTATGGACAGCCAAAAACATAAGTTCTTGGCACCTTCCTTTTTGGGGAGGTGACACTTTGCGGAATAGTCGCAACTGTCAACCATCAGAACAAGCCTGAATGGTATGCCTTGCAAGTCAATCCAGCAGGCAAGGTCAGGTCTCCACGCACTCCTTCCCTGCTACAATGCTTTTGATGCTTTATGCCACGTGATAGATCCCAGCTTTAGTGTATGAAAGCCCCAAGTTGGACCCTGAGAACCTGTCACCAGAGTCTGCCAAGATTGCCAAGTCACTCGTCCTGCTCAAGTTCGTCGCAGACCTGTACCTGGACTTGGGCCTGCTCCTAAAAGACCCCATCGAGTGCATGCACATGTGATTCTTCATTGATGCAGCCTCCACCAAGCTTCATGTGCCCACTGGTGTGTTCATCTACTGTGGCAAGTCACCAGATGCCTTCATCGCAGCGCTCACTGAGATCCAGGAGCTGCTCCCGCCCACCACCCAGTTCGCTGTCAGGGACCACTTCACAATCATGGATGCCACAATCGTGCCATTCCTCAGCCGCTGGGAGCTGCAGCTCCACAATGATATCAGCAAGTTTGCAGAGGGAACTGGCCCACGTGTGTATGAGGAACTGTTCCAGAGCGAACACTTTGGGCAGTTGCAGAAATACTTTGCAAACATCTTGAGCCATGAGAGCTTCAAGAACAGCTTTGATTTGGTACGTATGCTATTTAGTCCCGTGTGTGGGGGATACAACTGACCTTGTGTGTGTTTGGCTAGGAGTGCATAAATGTTACAATTTCGGACACGGGCTCTTTCTTATTTACCTATCTCTGACATCATTGTTTCTTATCCGTGCCAGCTCATCTTTCTGCAGTATGATATCATTTCTACGTCATTATAACATCAGTTCTGTTCTCGACTTACCGATTCCTAACAGTAGCTGTACTAGGATGACATCATCCTACGTCATGCGACGCCAACCTGCGTCATTGATTTGTCCCTGACAAACCTCCTTGTAACAGTATATAAGTCGTCTTTACCTAGCTTATATTGGTAGACTTGACTTCCTGTGTAATACCAACACAACTGTCTCCTCTAAACAACCACCTCATCGAATCATTGACCTCCAAGTCTAACACCAACTTAGGACCTTCGTGTCTCTAAAAGCTGAATCTGAAACCAACTCCATTCACATTGACTTAGAGCCCTGCTCGGTCAATACTTGTGCATCACCGAACTGAAGTCTTGATAAGCCTTCACGCCAGAACCCGCATGTTGCATGATATGCCCCATTGGTGTGTAACAATAAAGGAGTACTTATTGACAATGGCGAAGAAACCTTGAAAGAAACATTTGGCCAACAGTGAAGGCGAAGTTGTTGCAGGGAGAAGAAGTGTATAATAGCTTGAAGGACATGTTTACTATACTGACACATTTGCAGAACAAGACAAAATTGGACATTTGTGGAGAGCTTGAGCTTGAGCCAGAAAAAGGTGAGGATATGCTTCCATTGTTTGAAGTTTGAGGGGAGGGGAGGCGCCTTTGAAGGGAGGCACCGGACAAAAGAACTCTACATGTTGATCTAAAATGTACAAAAACTTGTTTTCTTTTTGATAACAGGTTGTGCTGACTCAACTTGACTGGTTGTTGTTGTCAAATTTAGAAGGCCACCTATGACTGGCCTGGCGGACTGGATGGAAATGGGTCTTTTTTGAATGCTTTTTGAAGCTTCAAGCTTCAAGCTTGAAGCTTCAAGCTTCAAGCTTCAAGCTTCAAGCTTCAAGCTTCAAGCTTCAAGCTTCAAGCTTCAAGCTTCAAGCTTCAAGCTTGAAGCTTCAAGCTTCAAGCTTCAAGCTTCAAGCTTCAAGCTTCAAGCTTGAAGCTTGAAGCTTCAAGCTTCAAGCTTCAAGAGGACAAACTGTACCTGTTCCCTGCATCCCTGTTCACGCCCCCTCCCCCCACCTTAGATCTGATCCTGACTGAACAAATTAATCACATTGACACTTACACAAGTGCGATATTATGCGAAGAGGTTGACTCATACCATCCAGCTGTCTGCCTGCTGAAAGGAGGCGCAGCCACCTCTACCGCCTTGTTCGTATTACGCCTAATACGTTGTGACCGCCCCTATCCCTGTGTTGTAGTGCGTACTGGTGGAGTACAGAATACAGATTCACATTCAAAGAAAAATGACCGTATTACTCAGCCACGGCTGACCATAAGAATCTCATCCGAGTCACTCGTCATCGAGATAGAGATGCGATGACAAAGTAAACGAACCTTTTCCCTGGAGCCCCACGGTGTTGTGTTCCTTAGTATATATAGGGTGCCATATGATCAAGCTTGCGCCCCAAAACTCTTCTCCGCTCACTACGCTCAGTCATCATGGCCACTCCAGAAATCATCTTTTATACTGCCAAAGTGCGCACGATATTGCTCCTCTTCTATCCCAAGCTAACTTTGTGAGTTCTGCAGGTCTGCCCATATGCGCAGCGGGTTGGTACAATCGGCCTTCTCCCGCGGGTCGATATGCTGACTCAGGTCGTTACAGATGGAGATCGCGTTCCAAGAGGCGAAAGTCGACGTGACAAGTTATTGGGTCGACCTTTTGAACAAGCCCGAATGGTATGCCTCGCGAATCAACCCAGCAAGTAAAGTCAGATCTCCGCGCGCTTCTTCCCAGCTACTATGACCTTTGACACTTGACACCACATGATAGGTCCCAGTTGTGGTGTACGGAAGCCCAAAGTCAGACCCTGAGAACCCGTCGCCAGAGTCGCCCAGGATCGCCGAGTCGCTCGTCCTCCTCGAGTTCGTCGCGGACCTGTACCCTGACTCAGGCCTGCTCCCGAAGGACCCTGTCGAGCGCGCGCGTGTGCGGTTCTTCATCGACGCGGTCTCCACCAAGGTCTTGCCGCCTTTCGCCGCGTTCTTCTTCCGTGGCGAGTCGCCGGACGCCTTCATCGCGGCGGTCGCCGAGATGCAGGAGCTGCTCCCGCCCGCTGTCCAGTTCGCCGTCGGGGACCACTTCACGATTGCGGATGCCGCGATCGCGCCGTTCCTCGGTCGTTGGGAGGTACACCTTCGCAACGATGTTGGCAAGTTTGCAGAGGGAACCGGCCCGCGTGTGTATGAGGAACTGTTCCAGAGCGAGCGCTTTGGGCGGTTGCAGAAATACTTTGCGAACATCTCGAGCCGCGAGAGCTTCAAGAACAGCTTTGATTCTGTGCGTATGCTATTTGGTCCCGTGCGTGGGGTATACGACTGACCATGTACGTGTTTGGCTAGGAGTACTTATTGGCAATGGCAAAGAAACGGTTGGGCCGACAGTGTTACGTATGACTCATACGGACTACTTTTCTTTTCTGACTCCCCTATCCCTGACTCAACCCTGACTCGATACGACTCTATCTTGACTCGACTTAGTTCTGTATGACTCGCACGGCTGTGGATGGACTTCTGATATGACTCAACGTTGTAGTACTTAAGGACCACCTAGTATCTACAGAAGAGCCTTAAGCTCGATCTGCTGTATTCAACTACCACAGTTTCTTGTATACAATCTATCGACTTGGCTTCATGAACAACGAACGATCCTCGATTCCCTCTCGTCTTGTGGATCATCGCTCTGTCGACTTATTGTCGGCATTCTCTGAATCTCCGAATGAACTTCGATCTCCGAACATACACCTTGCAGTGCGTAACAGACAGTGAAGGCAAAGTCGTTGCAGGGAGAAAAAGCTTGGAGGGAACATTGTACCGACACATTCACGGAACGAGACAGAATCAGACATTTGTGCAAAGCTTGAGCTTGGTGATATGCTTCCGTTGTTGCGTAAGTTTGTTTCAGCGTGCTCAGCCCTACTGTAACCAACAACACATTAGATTCTCCAATCGAGGACACATCGTTTGTCTTCTGAGAGTCGCCGTTTCAAATTTGATTGCTACGTGTTCGCGGCAATCAAATGCTCGCGCCAGGCTTCGTTTTCTCGACGTCCCAGCACCTTTCGCTGCTCACGTCCAACTTCTCTGTTCTCAGAAGTAAATTTTTTTCTCTTACAGAAACTGCTGCTTCGCATAACTCGAAGTTATTAACTTCAGTCACTCGGGATCGCAGACACGGTCTGGGGTTTTGTTTTTTCTCTTACGTGGTCTCGCAGTACAGGGTTTTCGCTACGCCTTGTCATTAACAAAATGCACGCGGCATACCACTGTTTCGCACAGGGTGTCTTCGGTCATAATTGTGCATGACAGGCACCGGAGGACGCAGCCACGACAATGGCAGGTGAGACAAGTGTGGCTACAGCAACGGCTGCAGTGGCAGCGGCGGCAACGGCACCTGAACCGACGGCTGCAATGGCGGCTACCGCAACCTACTGTAACATGCGTTCCAGTACGACCGCCACCCGCCCATCCAATGGAGCTTTCTGAATTCATGTCAAGCAGAGCGTTTGACTGCAGACGACATGAAAAACACAAGCATCTGATAATAGTAGTGTTCATAGCTGTCATTCAAATACGCACCTTTCAAATTGTCCGTTTTCTCTCTAGTGTCCATTCGCGCACTGTGTGTACCGTGCATACCGGCTACTTCGTTTCGGTACATAGTATCGCCTTCTAATCAAGGTCGTTGTCGCACAATTTGATATTTCTGTATCATTCCTTTTCTTTCGCCGGTCCTGTGGTGCTGAGGTTGCGAACAGAGAACTCTATTCCAAATGAAGGAGTGTGTGTGTAAGAGTCAGCACATGAGATGGCAGACGATGGCAAAAGCACAATGTGAAATGAATTTAAATTAGACGATGTGTTTTTATACCGAAAATAAACACAAAGGAAAAGAATTCATGGCAGCCTGTGGGCCATCATGGATTTGCTTGTATTGAACATACTTAGCAAACTCATGGTATCTATGTGGGATGCTGGGGCGGAGTGACTACAAAACTTGCGTCTGCCTTGTGTAGTGAGGTAATATATATCACCTCATTGGTCCACATGGTAGTACCCACATAACACTGTAGTATGGTACTGAGAAGTGAACTATGTTGTACAGTACCCATGTGGGCCTAAGGCTGTAGGGTTGCTGAAGTTTGGTCTGGTCCAGTTCTCCAAGGTATTTTGGAGAACCCCGAACCTGAACTGGACCTGTGGGGAGGTAGCAGGCAGAACTGCGAACCAGAACCGAGAGAACCAGTTCGGCAGGTTCAGTTCCATCAGGAAAATGGAATGTTACTAGAGAGCACTAGCTGAGACTGGCAGCACTGGCAGCACTCAATTTTAGTGGGCACTAGTTGCCCCTAGTAATGACAGGTCAGGTCCATTTTGCTGATGTCGGGTTCAACACGGGTCCGGACCTTTGAACCTGGAAAGCAAAAAAAAAAAAAGGTTGATTTGAATAGATTACTAGACATGTGTGAAGTATGTATTAAACCAGCCAATGATCTGCCATGACTCTCATAATTGATGGGCCACCTGATGGGAAGAATCCCTCATAACTCATGGGCCAGCTGATGTCAGCCAATGCCAGAGATTTTTCCAGAATTCATGGGTCACCCGATGTTGGCTTGAAGTGCAGGATATCCTCCAAAGTCACTTCCTATGAAGGGACAGATTTCACATTGTCTGGGGAAAGAGACATACACTGCAGGCATTTCACAATGTAATCCAATTCAGTCGGCTATTTCACAAAATCTGATTGGTCAGATTTTTGGAACTGAATAGGATTACATTGTGAAATGCCCACAGTGATAACTGATCTGGTCCGGATGGAGTGACACAATTTACATTGTCCAGACAGAGTAATACAATTCTTCTGGATGGGGTGACTAGATTCACTTCGTCCGGATGGAGTAATACAACTCTTCGATCTGGAGTGACTAGATTCACTCCGTCCAGATGGAGCAACTAGATTCATTCAGTTCAGATGGAGCAACTAGATTCACTCCATCTGGATGAAGCGACTAGAATCACTCTGTCTGTCCAGAGTGACTAGATTCACTCCGTCTTACCAGAGTGACTAGATTCACTTTGGATGGATGGAGTGACTAGGTTCACTTTGGACGAATGGAGTGACTAGATTCACTCCGGTAGGACAGAGTGATTAGATTCAATCTGTCCATCCAGAGTGACTATAATCACACTGTCCATCTGGAGTTACTGGATTTACTCTGTCCATCTGGAGTTACTGGATTTACTCCATCTGTCCGGAGTGACTTGATTCACACAGTCTGTCTGGAGTGACTGGATTCACTCATGACGGACAGAGTGACTGGATTCACTCATGACGGATGGAGTGACTAGAATCACTCTGGACAGACAGAGTGACTGGATTAACTCCAGATGGACAGAGTGACTAGATTAACTCAGGACAGACAGAGTGACTAGATTAACTCTGGACGGACGGAGTGACTAGAATCACTTCGGACAGGGAAAGTGACTGGATTCACTCCGCATGGATGGAGTGACTTGAATCACTCTGCATGGACAGAGTGACTTGAATCACTCTGCATGGATGGAGTGACTTGAATCACTCCGCATGGACAGAGTGACTAGAATCACTCCGCATGGATGGAGTGACTGGATTCACATAATGATCCTGACTGGCTTCCATAACTCATGGGTAAACCGATGGTTAGAATCTTAGATGTGTCATGGGCCAGCTGACGTCGGCTGATCCTGGAGATTCTTTCAGAACTCATGGGCCAGCCAATGTCAGTTCAGACATGTTTTTCCAGAGTTGTATTCAGAGCAATGTCGTCTGGACGTCTGCACACTCCCAGACACCTCCAGGGAGTGGGGGACCAGTTGCCCCAGAGGGAATCTCCAGAGCAATGTAGTCCGGACATCTGGACACTCCCAGACACCTCCAGGGAGTGGGGGACCAGTTGCCCTGGAGGGAATCTCCAGAGCAATGTAGTCTGGACACCTGGACACTCCCAGACACCTCCAGGGAGTGGGGGACCAGTTGCCCTGGAGGGAATCTCCAGAGCAATGTTGTCCGGACATCTGGACACTCCCAGACACCTCCAGGGAGTGGGGGACCAGTTGCCCTGGAGGGAATCTCCGGAGCAATGTTGTCCAGACATCTGGACACTCCCAGACACCTCCAAGGAGTGGGGGACCAGTTGCCCTGGAGGGAATCTCCAGAGCAATGTCATCCAGACATCTGGACACTCCCAGACACCTCCAAGGAGTGGTGGACCAGTTGCTCTGGAGGGAATCTCCAGAGCAATGTCGTCCAGACATCTGGACACTCCTAGACACCTCCAGGGAGTGGGGGACCAGTTGCTCTGGAGGGAATCTCCAGAGCAATGTCATCCAGACACCTCCAGGGAGTGGGGGACCAGTTGCTCCGGAGGGAATCTCCAGAGCAATGTCATCTGGACGTCTGGACACTCCCAGACACCTCCAGGGAGTGGGGGACCAGTTGCTCTGGAAGGAATCTCCGGAGCAATGTCATCCAGACATCTGCACACTCCCAGACACCTCTAGGGAGTGGGGGACAAGTTGCTCTGGAAGGAATCTCCAGAGCAATGTCATCTGGACGTCTGCACACTCCCAGACACCTCCAGGGAGTGGGGGACCAGTTGCTCTGGAAGGAATCTCCAGAGCAATGTCGTCCGGATGTCTGCACACTCCCAGACACCTCCAGGGAGTGGGGGACGAGTTTCTCTGGAAGGAATCTCCGGAGCAATGTCATCCAGATGTCTGCACACTCCCAGACACCTCCAGTGAGTGGGGGACGAGTTGCTCCAGAAGGAATCTCCAGAGCAATGTTGTCTGGATGTCTGCACACTCCCAGACACCTCCAGGGAGTGGGGGACCAGTTGCTCCAGAGGGAATCTCTGGAGCAATGTCATCCGGATGTCTGGACACTCCCAGACACCTCCCAGACACCTCCAGGGAGTGGGGGACCAGTTGCTCCAGAAGGAATCTCTGGAGCAATGTCATCCAGACGTCTGCACACTCCCAGACACCTCCCAGACACCTCCAGGGAGTGGGGGACCAGTTGCTCTGGAAGGAATCTCTGGAGCAATGTCATCTGGATGTCTGCACACTCCCAGAACCTCTAGGGAGTGGGGGACAAGTTGCTCTGGAAGGAATCTCCAGAGCAATGTCATCTGGACGTCTGCACACTCCCAGAAACCTCCAGGGAGTGGGGGACAAGTTGCTCTGGAAGGAATCTCTGGAGCAATGTTGTCCAGATGTCTGCACACTGCCAGACACCTCCAGGGAGTGGGGGACCCATTCCTCTGGAGGGAATCTCCAGAGCAATGTCATCTGGATGTCTGCACACTCCCAGACACCTCCAGGGAGTGGGGGACCCATTCCTCCAGAGGGAATCTCCAGAGCAATGTTGTCCAGATGTCTGCACACTCCCAGACACCTCCAGGGAGTGTGGGACCAGTTCCTCCAGACTACACCTCTGGAAAACTGATTTCTGGAGCCCTGCACACTTTTAGATGCACCTGTTACAGACGCATATTATAAACCCTACTTTTGATCACATGACTATGAGACAGTCATCCCATACACTGCATGCAAAGCAGAGTTTCCAGTCAAATAAAACCCTTAGAAAACCCAGCAGAGTGTTAACCACTTATCAGGGTTTATTTTTTCGAAAAACTTCGAAAAGAGAGTCAAACTCTTCAGAGTCTCCACAGATCTCATGTGATCTGTTGGGATAAGAAGAGTTTGAATCTTTTTTCGAAGTTTTTTGAAAAAATAAACCCTGATAAGTGGTTAACACTCCACATAGTTTTCTAAGGGTTTTATTTGACTGAAAACTCTGCTTTGTGTGCAGTGATATTGAGATTGGACATTGCCGTATGTTACGATTGGTTAGAACACTGTAGAATACCATGGAATGCTTAGTAGGGTAGTATTACATGCTGTATTAGGTTTTACTCAGCACTGTGGAGCGACACGTCATCATTGTAGTCAGCCTTGATGACAGTGCATCAGTCAGCACTAAAGATAAGGCTATTAATAGCAATGACGCGTTAGCGCATGACTCAGTAGCATTACTAAAGTACTTAGTAATCGAGTGTGCGGTAGTGTATATAAACCCTCATGTAGCATCCTGAGTGGAACCAACTTGTCCTCTTGGTTCCCACTCAGGTACGTATCCCTCTGTATTCTTTACTCTCTACAATCTAACTTGTCCTCTTGGTTCCCACTCAGCCTACCACAGTGTGACTCACCCTGCATGTTGACTCTTGAATAAAGAGTCCTTGTCTATGCTCACCTCCACTGTGTACTGTAGGTTCAGCGCGTGATTTATCTCCATGCTTGGCTTGACTGGTTCTGCCCAGCAGTTCACTCAACTTATCAACTTTGTCATCATCAAGCTTAGCATAGTGAGGTGTCATACCGCTACATTAGGACAAGTTCTTACTTCGTCCCTTTGCTTCCTTCACTCACCGGTGAAGTCCATTTTATCCCTCAGGTGGTTGATGTCCAACCAGTCCCTTGTTTTATACACCACTCTACTTGCCTGTGGCTGTCATAAAGCAGATTCCCTTAAACTCATATTCCAAAGTGGTAACATCTTAGTGTCCATAAAATCGGCATAAGCGTTGCTTGCCTTTAAGAGCATATCTGGTCATCAGTGCGTATCTTGGGTACCAGTGTTGGGAACTCCCTACCATAGGAGCTAAGCCCACATTGGACTGTGGGGGGCCAGTCTTAGGACTGTGACAACTGTACTACGCCGAAACAGAAAGTAGTAGTGAGCGCAAAAGTGTGAGAGGCAGCCAATAGGTCGAGGAGACTGTGGCAGACAGCCTTGTGTTCCTAAAACATATCCCTTCATCTTTCCTGCTAGTTCCCTTACCACCGTCGCCTCGTGCACTGTGAAATATCAGTGTGTATTGGTCATACTTGGTGGGAATAGCCCTTCACCCTCAACTTAGTGCTCTGCAGTCATTGTATCTTGACGTCACATCCACCTCTCCACATCATCAAACTGGTTCATTTCTTCACCCGTCTTGCGCAAGCCGTGCTGTAAGGTTAGCTTGGGCTCTGGGCCTGAAATCGCCTGAAATCGCCTGTTTTGGCTGTACTTGCCTACTGTACAACTCAGCCACCTGCAGCCACCCAAATTCAAAGTCAAGTCGTCACCATTTCATATTATTTGGTTTCCACACCTTCGCCTCTTCACCTCATGTTATCACCCCATCTTCCCATCCTAATATACACACCCGTAATCGCCGTTTCACCCTTGTCATTTCCATCTCCATCGTTCTCTGCCTTGCCTTTGCTCACTCTCATATCACCACCCCTTCTGTCTCGACCCTGGACACCCCGTGATGCCACTTGAAAACTTCACCTTGGGAGCTCTGCCCAAGCCTGCCTTTCATCGCATCACCCATCCTAGCATCGATCACCACAGGTCTCTTTCATCCTGTCTAAACTATTCTGTTTTACTCCACCACTCCCATATCTCGCCGATTCCACCCAGTCAGATGTCCTCAGCCACCCTCAAGATGCTGTTGGAGGCCATGCAGATCATTGCGCCCATCGTTGGACTTGGAGGAGGAGGGTATTGTCGTGTGTCATCAAGTCTCAATTTCCTTTGTCTCTGATTACTATACACTCTGTTCTCGTTACCCTAAATTCTGATTGTTCCTCAGCTCGTGTCTGCACCCATATCCCTTTGTCTCTGCTCATACCTATGCCACACTGCGTTCGAGGTACTCACGCTCGTACACTCTCTATTCCCCTCTTACTTTCCCTTACTTCCTCACTATACTCTCGACTTAGTCTCAGAACGCGTCGTATACAGGCTCACATGTATATAAGCTGCTGTTCTTGACTTGGAAATCCCAGTGTTGTTCACCTCTTCGTTTTCCCCCGTCTGCCTCTAAGCTCTGAACCAGCAAAGCCGCCTTGCCTCTAAGTCCCGAAGCCTAGCCACGAAGTCTTACCACCACTGCCCCCCCGTTGCCCAAGCAACTTTCCTCAGGTTTCGTCTTCATCGTTTCTGAGCCACCGACCTTGACCTAGCCTAACTGACGCATCACAGCTTGCCATCGACACTTGCCATCCTCATTCGCAATCACACCCCACAACTCCCAAAGTTGTTTCCCATCTATTACTCTCTGCCCTTCCCTCTCCCTTCATTCGACTCCCTTCGATACCGCTTCTACAATCCCATACCGCATTCGGCTTGGAGCTTACACACATCGCTCTGGCCATCTCCTCCCTCCCTTCTCCCCGATCTATAACCCCCACGGAATCCACTCCACTTCGGACTCACACAGACTCGACTCTGTACAGCGTGTCGTGTCTTTCATTGGAGGAGAGCATCCCCGAATGCATCTCTTAATGTACTTGGAGGCCCTGCTACACAACCAGCCTCTACAATTTCCATTAGAGCTCCCTCCACCCATTACTCCTCTACGTCTACTTTGGTAGACACACTTCCATCTACGACAACCCTAAATGACCCAGTCCCCAAGTTTCAGTTCCAGGTCAAAACAGATCCCTGGAACTACACAGAGTTCATCATACAATGCACGTACTTTGAACAAAACTACATCCATTTCCTGTTCGATACCTTTGGCAATCACCCTGTCCCTGGTCTGGAGCTTACACCCCAGGACATACACAACATAGTCCAAAGCATCGTCCCACCTCTTGAACTTCCTGAAGAGGAAGTAGTTGCAGAAAGTGGCGAAGAGAGGGAAACAGAAGGCTCGACTCTGTCTAGCGCATCTTCCTTCCACACAGTTCCAGAAAGTGAAGTACAAGCAACATCCTCTCTCTGAATGAGAAAAGGACCTAGCTTCACGCATTCAGGATTGGGAGGACCTATCAGACAAAGAACAACAAACCCTCCTACAGCAGCAACCAGAAGTAGATGATCCAATGGCATCAGGATCAGGAACCACACTCCCCGCCCCCACCGTCCCATCCATAGCCAATATTATGGTCCTTATTAACAATATAGGACAGGCAGTGGGACAACTCACCACCCAAGTCATGGCGTTAACAGCTCAAGTTGCCGCTAACGTCGCCGCCCCTGCAGCAGCAGCAGCAACCCCCAGCAAAAGGACATAGTGTCCAAACCCAAGCCTTGGGATGGCAAGGGAGGAAGTACTGAAGCTAGGCACTTCCTTGCCACCTTCAACAATTGGGGCTTCGGACAAGAAAGGGCCATGAATACTCTTGACCCTGCTACCAATACATGGCACAGGGAAGAGCAGAAGTGGATCCAGGCTGTCCTTAACCATATGGAGGGGGATGCATGCACATGGGCATTGCCACATCTGGAGGAGCTGCTGAATCTTCAGCGTGCCCCTTTTGGAGGGTCATGGGCAACCTTCGAATCAGAGTTTACCAAGAGATTTATTCCCTTGGACATCTCTGAAACAGCGAGGGACGCCCTCAAAAAAATCAAACAGAACAAAATGTCAGTGGCTGAATATCAGTCGATGTTCAACCAATACTCCAAGCAGACTGGATGGTCAGACAATGACCATCGGCAGAGGTTCTACGACGGGTTGACAGACTGCATCAAGGATGTGCTCTTGTTAACCAACCTACCCATTGAAACTAGTGTTTGAAAGTCCAGTTGCAAGAACTGCAAAAAACTGCAACTGGACCGGACTGGAACTGGTTGCAACCGGACCTGCAGTTGTGGTCCTATGAACTTGGGAACGTGACCGGTTGCGGTTCACTGGAATTTGTTGCCTGGGTGAACTGCCACAGAACCGGCTAGGGTCGGGCTCAACCGGTCTTTGGTGGGTCGGTTGTCACAGGCATGAGCCCTCAATGTCCTCAACTTCCAAATCCCCAATGTGCCGCCAACCACCTGCACCACCAACCACCACCACCACGACACCAACACCAACACCTAGAATAAATGTGACAACAACAATGACTACTACGACTACAACAACGACAACAAACAGTGGTGGTGACTTGGACAGTGGCACTCTGGCAGGCACCCTGCAGATGCGACTGCGAAGACTTGGACTGTTCTCTCATTCAAGGTACTTTGTGTGTATGTAGATGTAGACTCTTGTACCAATAGCAACTGTTATCATATTGCGCGAGAATAGTGCTAGTACCCAGCAAGCCCACACCGTGGGTACGGGTTTTGCAGGGTTTGGTGTGGTAATCCCTACCACCTGTTAGCCATTAATATATCGCACTTTAGCACTTTAGCCTCTGATGCGCCTGTCATCACACTTTAGCCCCTCCTTTATTTAATACATATAATATAATTGTTTTAGTATACATAAACGAACAGCACAATTTGAACTGGGCATCATTAGTCCCTCGTCCTCACTTTGACAATGCCCCAACCAGAGATGCGTGTGCGGAAGCCATCTGCAAAGCAGGCACTTAAAGGTGAAAAGCTGAAGAACAATAAGAATACAAAAACGCTTAATGCGAAGCCCTGCAAGAAGAAACGTACCAGTGGCAAGAAGCGAAGTGTAGACCACTCATCTACTGAAAAGTCCTCCTCTGAGGATGAAACCCAACCTCAAAAGCGCCGAAAGAAATCTCTTGAACCAGAGGAGATCTCTGTACCAAGCGATAGCTTGGATGAAGAGTCAGAGGTTATCCTTGTCTCTGAAACAAGCGACACCAATGATAAGGAAGTGGGTACAGGGGAGGATGATGATACGGAAATGGTGAATGGTGTTCGTGACGACGTTCCAGTAAGCCTAAATGCTCAATTAGTCCTCTATTCCGAGTCGCCCTCTAATACCTCTGGCAATTAGCTTGATGACAGCCTCAAAGATCATCATGTCACTTCCCTCCCAACTGTCACAAAAACCAAGGCCGACTCAACACAGGACCTTCTTCTTGTGTTCTCAGATAGGAAAAGTGTTGCTTTCAAGACCAGCAGAGGTCCAAAGGAGACGTTGAAAGGGCGTTGGTGTAACCTGTGCCAGTAAGCTCACAATAAAGGCTTCAAGGAATTACTTACCTATCGCAAGCTCAGCCAAAATGCTGGGGTGAACAAGAAAATACTTCGGAAGTCCTTTTTCACTGGTTCGAACACCAGTTGTCGACAGCACATCAGGCAGCACTACGAATATTACTCTCAGCAGTGCAAGGAGAAAGGGATTGAAGAGTCGGAGCGATGCGTACCTAG
>WNGR01003132.1_pt1 | contig 18112 bp, 15 predicted proteins | sample 5407581 | NCBI WGS metagenome assembly WNGR01 (sample SAMN13153383, study PRJNA577476) | soil metagenome | isolation source: 80 cm soil or saprolite under Garry oak tree replicate 2 | place: USA:California | collected 2016-06-15 | reverse complement strand
TGCCCCATTCGGTGGCGCCGTCCACCCGGGCGGCCTGCAGGACGTCGGTCGGCAGGCCGAGCATGAACGCGCGCATGACCAGGATGCTGAACGGCACCGCGTAGCTCGCGTCGGCCAGGATCAGGCTCGGGTAGGAGTTCAGCAGGTGAAGCTTGTGGTAGACGACGAACAGGCTGTTAGCGATCACAATTGACGGCAGGATCTGCGCGACCAGCAGCGATGCGACGACCGCGACGGTCACCCGGAAGCGGTACCGAGCTAGCGCGTGGGCGGCAGGCAGCGCGATGGCCAGGGTGAGGATCGCGGTGGCGATGCCGATGATCAGGCTGGACAGGATGTGGCCGCCCTGGGTCGAGATGACGTTCCGGTAGTTGGCCAGCGTGGGGGTGGGCGGGAAGAAGTTGTAGTGCGTGCCCAGCAGCTGGGCGTTGTTCTCGAACGAGCCGACGATGACCGCGTAGACCGGGAACAGCAGGATCGCCAGCGCGACCAGCGCGGTGATCCCGGCCAGCCATGGCGTGAATTTCCTTTGCCTGCCCATATCAGCCCTGCCTCAGTGAATCGCGGTTGAGCCTGATGTAAATCGGCGCGACCAGCAGGGCGATGATGAGCAGCACCGTATTGAGGGCGGCTCCGGCACCGTAGTCGAACTGCTGGAATGACAGGTTGTACGCCCAGGTAGCGATCAGCTGGGTGCTATTAGCGGGACCGCCCTGGGTCAGGCTGATGACGATGTCGAAGACCTTGACGGTGAACACGAAGCCGAGGACGAAGGTGACCTCGATCACCGGCCTGATCACCGGCAGCGTGACCCGGACCAGGGTCTGCCAGGGACCCGCGCCGTCGATCATCGCCGCCTCCTTGAGCTCGGGCGGCACGTCCTGCAGCGCGCTGAACAGCAGCACGGTGAAGAACGGCACGCCGAGCCAGATGTTGGTGATGAGCACGGTGACGTAGGCCCAGCCGGGCGACAGCAGGTAACCGATGGGCGCGTGGATCAGGTGCAGGTCCAGCAGGACCTGGTTGACCGCGCCGGCCTCGAGCTGGAACAGGAACCTGAAGATGAAGCCGGTGACCAGGAACGGCAGCAGCCACGGCACGATGACCAGGGACCGGGCCAGCTTGTTCAGGGGGAACCTCAGGTTGAACAGCAGCGCCAGGCCGAAGCCGATGAGGAACTGGAACAGCAGCGAGAGCACCGTGAACGTCAGGGTGCGGATCAGGGCGCTCTGCGTGATCGACTGCAGCAAGGTGAGCTTGTAGTTGGATATGCCGGCCCACGGCGCGAACAGGCTGGCGATGGTGGCCGGCGTGGTCACCTCGAAACTGAGGATCAGGTTGTAGATGACCGGCACCACGAACGCGAACAGCACGTACAGGCCCGCCGGGATCAGGAACACCAGCCGGGCCGCCCGGCGGTAGCGTGCCCGCAGGTCGCTCCGGGACGCGGCGCGCACCCGGCCGGGCGAGCCGGCCGGGCGCCGTGGCCGTGGCTCGGTGCGGACGCTTGGGGCGGCGGGGTTCACGCCTGCTCACCTCCGGCACCGAGGGACTCGATCGGGCCGAACGGGCTGACGTTCCCGCGCACGTACACCGGGATCAGCTCGAGCGGGGCCGCCGCGGTGACCCACTGGCCGCCGGCCGCTGGCACACCGGTCCAGGCGTCCCGCCAGTCGGCGCCGGCCGGCAGGTACACCTCCCGCTCCCTGGCGCCCTCGGTGACCACCGGGGCGACCAGGATGTCGCCGCCGAACAGGAACTGATCGGCAATGTCCCAGCAGGCCGGGTCGGCGGGGAAGTCGAGGAACAGCGGGCGCATCGGCGGCAGGCCCGTGGAGTGCGCGACCCTCATCTGCTCCATCACGTACGGCCGCAGCCGCTCCCGCAGGAACATCAGGCGGCGGATGATCTCGTACTCGGTCTCGCCGAACGACCACACCTCGTTGGCCGCGCCGGTCTGCTCCGAGCCCACCAGGGTGCCCGGCTGGCGGATCCCGTGCAGCCGGAAGACCGGGCAGAACACGCCGAACTGGAACCAGCGGACGATGAGCTCGCGGAACGACGGCGAGTTAATATCGCCGTTCTTGAACCCGCCGATGTCGGTCGTCCACCACGGGATGCCGGACAGGCCGATGTTCAGCCCGGCCGGGATCTGCCGGCGCAGGTCCTCGAAGGTGGAGTCGATGTCGCCGGACCACACCAGCGCGCCGTAGCGCTGGCTGCCCGCCCAGGCGGACCGGCACAGCAGCACGATCTCCTGCTCGCCCTCGGCCTGCATGCCCTCGTAGAAGCCCCGGGTGTGCAGCATCGGGTAGGCGTTGCCGACCTCGAGGCCGGGACCGATGTGGTAGCGGAGGTTTTCCGGCTGCTCGGGCACGAGCTCGGGCTCGCAGGCGTCCAGCCACCAGGTCTTGATGCCGAACTTGAGGTAGTTGTCCCTGACCTTGGACCAGATGTAGTCCCTGGCCCGGGGGTTGGTCGCGTCGTAGAAGCTCATCGGGACCCGCACCGCCGAGCCCCGGTCCCAGGAGGCCAGCTGCAGCCCGAGGCCGTGCTCGCTGGCGACCAGGTAGCCCAGCTCGTTCATCTCGGTGTAGTTCTCGCTGGCCGGGTTGACCGTGGGCCATACCGACACCATCAGCTTGATGCCGAGCTGCTCCAGCTCGGTCACCATGGCGGCCGGGTCGGGCCACTCGTCCGGGTCGAACTTCCAGTCGCCCTGCCGGGTCCAGTGGAAGTAGTCGATCACGATCACCGACAGCGGCAGCCCGCGGCGTTTGTACTCGCGCGCCACGCTCAGCAGCTCGTCCTGGGTCTTGTAACGGAGCTTGCACTGCCAGAACCCGGACGCCCACTCGGGCAGCATCGGCGTGCGGCCGACGGCCTGGGCGTAGCCGCGGACGAGTGCGGCGGGCTCGTCCGCGGCGGTGATCCAGTAGTCCCACTGGCGGGTGCTCTCCGACACCCAGCGGGTGGCGGTCGTGCCGAGCTCGACCCGGCCGATCCCGGGGTGGTTCCACAGCAAGCCGTAGCAACGGCTGGAGAGCAGGAACGGGATGGACACCTCGGTGTTGCGCTGGATCAGCTCGACGACCGCGCCCTTCTGGTCGAGCCGGCCGTGCTGGTGCTGGCCGAGCCCGTAGAAGCGCTCCCCGTCGCGGGCCTCGAAGGTCACCTCGAACCGGTGCATGCCCCCGCCCGCGGGCTTGTAGCGGCGCGTCGGCGGCCCGGTGAAGTGCGCGGTGGTCTCGGCCAGGAGCTCGTCGCCGGACGCGCGCGAGAACCTGAGCTGCCCCGAGGCGGAGATCTCGGCGGTCAGTCCGCCGTTGGTGATGCGGGCCGCGTCCGCCCCGATCTCGACGGTCACGGGGACGGGCTCGGCCGCAAGCAGCGCTCCGGGCAGGTCGTCGCGGATCTCCTCCCAGAGGGTCCCGCGGACGCGGAGGCTGCCCGGCCCCCATGGCTCGACGCGGACGATCTCGTGCCCGCCCCGCCACTCGAGGGCCTGGTCCGCATGCGTGAAAACACCCACGTATCACAGCTCTCTGCTTGCCGCTGGGTCGGCCTGTTAGGCAAAGCTTTTCCAAGACCGGAGCCTAGAACCGTAGTGTTCCAATCGTCAAGGTTTAGCAGCAGTTTTCACCAGATGAGTCGTCCCGAGACGATGCCAGAAGGAAACTTCACAAACTGCTCTTTCCTCCCCTATACTCAGGCGATCAGATCGCCCGCGAGCAGCCTGGCGTCGGGGCCATCGAGACAGGGAGGCGAACGCGATACCTCCTAGCAAAAATCCGGCCAGCAAGAACCCCGCGACCATCACCGACGTGGCCCGCCTGGCCGGGGTCTCGCCGGGCACGGTGTCCAAGGCGCTCAACGGGCGCGGTGCCCTGTCGCTCGGTACCATCGCGCGCATCCAGCAGGCAGCCGAGCAGCTCGGCTACCAGCCGAACGCGCTGGCCCGCGGGCTGCTCGCCGGCCGCACCTTCACGGTGGGGCTGATTACCACCGACAGCTTCGGCCGGTTCAGCATCCCGGTCATGCAGGGCGCGGAGGACGCGCTCGGGCCCGGGCGCATCGCGGTGCTCCTGTGCGACAGCCGGGACGACCAGATCAGGGAGCAGCACTACCTGCGCACCCTGCTCGAACGCCGGGTCGACGGCATCATCGTGACCGGCCGCCGCCAGGACCCCAGGGAGCCGATCGGCAGCGACATCCCGGTCCCCGTCGTCTACGCGATGACCTCCTCGACCAACCCCGGGGATCTCTCCCTCGTCCCCGACGACGCCGAAGGCGGCGCGATCGCGGTCCGCCACCTGCTCAGCACCGGACGGACCAGGATCGGCCACGTCACCGGCCCGATGTCGTTTGTCTGCTCGCGCCTGCGCGCGGACGGTGCCGAGCAGACGCTGGCCACCGCCGGGCTCGAGCTGGCCGCGGGCGGGGCCATGTACGGCGAGTGGACCGAGGAGTGGGGCCGCCAGGCGACCGACGGGCTACTCCGGGCCGCCCCCGACCTGGACGCGATCTTCTGCGGAAACGACCAGATCGCCCGGGGCGTGGCCGACGCGGTGCGGGAGGCGGGCAAGCGGGTGCCCGAGGACATCGCGCTGGTCGGCTTCGACAACTGGGAGGTCATCGCGGCCGCCAATAGGCCCCCGCTGACCACGGTCGACATGAACCTGCGCGAGCTCGGCCGGACCGCGGGCGAGGAACTGCTCAGCGCGATCGAAGGACGGCCGAGCTCGGGCCTGCGGCGGCTGCCGTGCAGCCTGGTGCTCAGGGAGTCGAGCCGTCCCCGTCAGACCCAGGGCCAGCCCGTCAGCGCATGAGGTTGCGTTAGGCCTGGTTTATTCGTCCAGGGCGGCGGCGTCGGCGGGGACGTCGACCGAATAGGGCTTGAGGATCTCCAGCGGGACGATCTCGAGTGCGCGCTGGTGGGTCGAGGCCAGCACCACCGGCGCGCCGGCGCCGTCCCGGTGCGCCTGCAGCCAGTTGGCCGCGGTCACGCACCACCGGTCCCCCGGCACCAGCCCGGGGAACCGGAACTGGGGCATCGGGGTGGACAGGTCGTTGCCGATCCGGCGCTGGTGCTCGAGGAATTCGGCCGTCACCACCGCGCAGATGGTGTGGCTGCCCAGGTCCTCGGGGCCGGTCGTGCAGCATCCGTCACGGTAGAAACCGGTGAGCGGATCGGTTCCACACGGCTCGAGCTCGCCGCCGAGCACATTAAGGTCGCCCATGCATGCAGTATCCGCACCGCGCACTCCCGTTCGCAAGATCGCTCCCGGGCTTCGGGGGGCCTGGATGGGTACTGGAGGGGTACTGGAGGGGGTGCCTGGCGGGCTGGCGCGCCTGGACAGGCTCCGCCGGGCCGCCTAATCTTGACTGTATGGTCAGTCAAGATTTTCGGGTCCGATCTGGTACTGCCGTCCCCCCGGCGCCTATTTCCCCGGCACCGCTCGACCGCGGTGAGCTGGAGCTGGCGCTGCGTCCGTTCGGGGAGAGCCGGATGCTGCCGCGGGCGGCGTACGTGGACCCCGCCGTGTTCGGCTGGGAGCAGCGGCACTTCTTCGGCGGCGGCTGGATGTGCGTGGCGCGCAGCGAGCAGCTGCCGTCGCCCGGCGACCAGCGCGCCGAGGCCACCGGCCAGGGCGGCGTGCTGCTGGTCCGCGGCGAGGACGGCGAGGTGCGGGCGTTCGCGAACAGCTGCCGGCACCGCGGCCACGAGCTGCTTCCGTGCGGGCAGAGCGCCCGTGACAAGGCGATCGCCTGCCCGTACCACGCCTGGACGTACTCGCTGTCCGGGTCGCTTCAGGGCGCCGCGGGGTTCCGGAAGGTGGGCGGCTTCGACTTCGGCGAGTGGGGCCTGGCTCCGCTGCCGGTGGCCGAATGGCACGGCCTGGTGTTCGTGGACGGTTCCGGCGGCGCGGCCGGATCGCTGACCGAGGCGCTGGCCAAGCTGGACGAGCTGGTCGCGCCGTACGAGCCGGAGCGGCTGGTAACCGCGGGCGAGCACCGTTACGACGCCGCGGCGAACTGGAAGACGCTCACCGAGAACTACCACGAGTGCTACCACTGCCCGTCCATCCACCCCGAGCTGTGCCGGGTCAGCCCGCCCAAGAGCGGCGAGAATTACGCCGCCGACGGCGCCTGGATCGGCGGCTGGATGGACCTGCGCGACGGCATGGAGACGATGTCGCTGTCCGGATCGAGCGGCGGGGTGCCGCTGCGCGGTCTTGACGCGCAAGGGCTGCGCACCGTCATCTACGTCAACATCTTCCCGAACGTTCTGCTTAGCCTGCACCCGGACTACGTGATGACGCACCGGCTGATCCCGGTCGCCGCGGACCGGACCACGATCGAGTGCACCTGGGCGTTCGCGCCGGAGGCGGTCGCGCGGCCCGGCTTCGACCCGGCCTACGCGGTGGAGTTCTGGGACGTCACCAACAAGCAGGACTGGTCCGCGTGCGAGTCGGTGCAGCGGGGCCTGGCCTCGCCGCACGCCTCCCCCGGGCCGCTGTCCCCCGCCGAGGACGCGGTGTACTCCTACGTCACTGCCATCGCCCGGGGCTACCTCGGGCAGTCCCTCTGGAACCCGGTACCGTAAGCACCGTGACGATATTTGACATACCGGTGAAAACCCTGGACGGCGAGGACTCCTCGCTCGGCGCGACCGCGCCGGGCGCGGCGCTGCTCGTGGTGAACGTGGCCTCGCAGTGCGGGCTGACCCCGCAGTACACCGCCCTGGAGAAGCTGCACGAGCAGTTCGCCTCGCGCGGGCTGACGGTGGTGGGCTTCCCGTGCAACCAGTTCGGCGGGCAGGAGCCGGGCACGGCCGAGGAGATCGCCGAGTTCTGCTCGACGTCGTACGGGGTCACCTTCCCGATGTTCGAGAAGATCGAGGTGAACGGCCCCGGGCGGAACGCCATCTACGATGTGCTGACCGAGACGCCGGACGCGAACGGCGAGGCCGGCGACATCCAGTGGAACTTCGAGAAGTTCCTGGTGCGCCCGGACGGCACCGTGGCGGCCCGGTTCCGGCCGCGCACCGAGCCCGACTCCCCCGAAGTCCTCGCCGCCATCGAGGAGAACCTCCCCGCCGACTACTACCTCGGCTGAGCGCACCCGCCCAGGTGACGCGATTCATGATCGTGAGCTGTCTGGGACACATAGCGCCCAAAACCGCTCACGATCATGGTCTTGGAGGGTTAGGCGAGGGTGGCTGGGCCGCGCTTGGTCATCTGGCGGGCGATGATCATGCGCTGGATCTCGCTGGTGCCCTCCCAGATCCGCTCGACGCGGAGCTCTCGGAAGAAGCGCTCGGCCAAGTTCTCGCGCATGTAGCCCCGGCCGCCGAACACCTGGACGGCGCGGTCGGCGACCCGGCCGGCCATCTCGGAGGCGTAGAGCTTGGCCATCGAGCACTGCGCGTGGGACACCTTCACGTCCGCGCCCCGGTCGATGCCGCGCGCCGTCTCGTAGACCATGGCGCGGGCCGCGAACAGCTCGGTGAGGCTGTCCGCCAGCATGCCGGCCACCAGCCCGTACTCGCTGATCGGCTGGCCGCCGACCACGCGGGCGGCGGCGAAGGCGGTCATCTCGTCGACCAGGCGCCCGGCCGCGCCGAGGCAGCGGGCCGCCACCATCAGCCGCTCGAACCTGAACCACTCGTAGGCGAAGGCCATCCCGTCGCCCTCCGCGCCGACCAGGTTCGCCGCCGGGACGCGCACGTCGGTGAAGGCCACGATCGGGTGATGATGGCTGATCGTGTGCGAGTAGGCCGGCGTCCTGACCACCCGGACTCCCGGGCTGGGCAGGTCGACCAGGAATATGGCGTGGTCGCCACCGGGCAGCTTGGCCTGGAAGAAGGCGAAGTCGGCGCTGTTGTAGGAGGTGACGTGCCATTTGACGCCGTTGAGCAGGTAGTCCTCGCCGTCCCGGCGCGCGGTGGCCTCGATCGCGTCGACGTCGGAACCCGCGCCCTCCTCGGTGATCGCGTAGCACTCCTCCCGGTCCCCGGCGATGGCCGGCCGGACGTACCGGTCGATCTGATCCCGGGTGGCCACGGCGGGCAGCCAGGACGGCGGGGTAGCCGCCACCCAGCCGAGCGCGTTGGTCACCCGGCCCATCTGCTCCTGGACCAGCACCTGCCGCAGCGAGGTGCAGCCACCGCCGCCGAGCTCGCGTGGCATGTTCGTCGAGTGCAGGCCGAGTTCGCGGCAGCGTTTGGCGTGCGCGGCCGTCACGTCGGCGGGAAGCTCCCCGTCGGCCCGTTCGGCCTCATCCTCGAACGGGATCAGCTCGTCCGCGAACCCGCGGGCCCGGGCCTGGATCTGCAGATCTTCTTCCGACAACCCGTACATCCGGCGGTAACCTCCCGGCGCCTGCCCCGACGTGCCAGGGCTGGCGTGCCAGCGCTGGCGTGCTAGCCTTTATTGACTGAATGTTCAGTCTATGCCAGCATCGGTCCTGTGCCAACAACTGATACCGCGGACGCCGTGGTGGTAGGCGGCGGGACGGTGGGCGCCTGGTGCGCCTACTTCCTGCGCCGGGCCGGGCTGGCGCGGGTCGTCCTGATCGAGAAGGGTTTCCTCGGGCAGGGTGCGAGCAGCCGGGCCGCCGGGGTGGTCCGTGTGCAGGGCGGGACGCCCGAGGCGGTGCGGCTGAGCACCTGGTCCCGGCGGTTCTACCTGGGCCAGCGGGACGAGATCGGCACCGACTCCGGGTTCACCGAGCAGGGCTACCTGCTGCCCTGCTTCACCGAGGCCGACGTGGCCGCGGCCCGCGAGCGGATGGCCATGCAGACCGCGCTCGGCGTCCCGGTGCGATGGCTGGACCCGGGCGAGGTGGACGCGGCCAACCCGACGCTCGCGCCCGGGCAGACGCTCGGCGGCACCTTCTGCGACCAGGACGGCTTCGTCGCGCCGCCGCGCAACGTGGCTGCCTATACCGTGGCGCTGATCCGCAGCGGCGTCGAGATCCGCGAGCACACCGCCTTTCTCGGCCTGGCCGACGATGACGGCACCGTGCAGACCAGCCAGGGCCGGATCGGCGCGGGCCTGGTCGTGCTCACCGGCGGGCCGAAGCTCGCGTCCGTCGGGCAGCTGGCCGGGATCCGGATCCCGGCCGGTGGCGTGCGGCACCAGGTCGCGGTGACCGAGCGGCACCCCGACCTGGACCCGGCCCGGGTACCGATGGTGTTCGACCTGGCCGCGGGGCTTTACTGGCGGCCGGAAGAGGGCGGCCTGCTGTTCGGCATGAGCAACCCGGACGAGCCGCCCGGCGAGAACCGCGAAGTGGACGAGCAGTACCTGGCCACGATGCGGGCCCGGCTGGCCGCGCTGGTGCCGGTCACCGCCGGGCTCGGGCTGCGCCGGGTCTGGGCCGCCACCATCGACTACACCCCCGACCACTTCCCCATCATCGGCCGGGCCCGGGACCGGGTCACCGTGGCCAGCGCGGCCGGGGCCGGCATGATGTGGGGACCGGGCCTGGGCCGGGTCACCGCCGACGTCGCGCTGACCGGCTCCTCCGACGTGCTCGACCCCTCGGACCTCGGCCTTGACCGCTTCGACGAGGCCGGGCGCAGCCGCCTGGCCACCGACCCCATCGCCCTGCCCTTCCCGGAGAGGATCACCTCGTCATGATCACTACCACCCCGTTCCTGGCCGCCGCGGCCGACGCCAAGCTCGAGGACTGGGGGCCGCTCGAGGAGGCCACTGGCGAGCCGATGCTCTGACCGGTAGGGCTGCTGGACGGCACGGCCCAGGTGCCGCTCGATAGCCTAGCGGTATGGACTACCGAACTCTGGGACGAAGCGGTTGCGCGGTGTCGAGCCTGTGCCTGGGCACGATGACGTTCGGGGTGGAGACCGACGAGCCGGGCGCGCACCAGCAGCTCGACCGGTTCCTCGAGGCGGGCGGCACCTTCGTGGACACGGCCGACGTGTACGGCGACGGACGGTCCGAGGAGATCATCGGGCGCTGGTTCGCCAGCCGTCCGGCCGAGGTCACCGAGCCGGTGGTGCTGGCCACCAAGGGCCGCTTCCCGCTGGGCGGTGACGACTCGCCGAACGGCGCGGGGCTGTCCGCGCGCCATCTGACCCGCGCGCTGGACGCCTCGCTGCAGCGGCTGGGGCTGGAATCGGTCGACCTCTACCAGGTGCATGCCTACGACCCGCTGACGCCGCTCGAGGAGACGCTGCGCACGCTGGACCAGTTCATCCGGGCCGGCAAGATCCGCTACTACGGCTTGTCCAACTTCACCGGCTGGCAGCTGACCAAGGCCGTCTGGCTGGCCCGGATCATGAACGTCGCCGAGCCGGTGACGCTGCAGCCGCAGTACAGCCTGCTGGCGCGCGAGACCGAGTGGGAGATCGTGCCCGCGTGCCTCGACGCGGGCCTGGGGCTGCTGCCGTGGAGCCCGCTCGGCGGGGGCTGGCTGTCCGGCAAATACCGGCGGGACCAGCGCCCGTCCGGGGACACCAGGCTCGGCGATGACCCGAACCGCGGCATGGAGGCCTACGACCGGCGCGGCACCGAGCGCACCTGGAACGTCATCGACGCGGTGCAGAAGGTCGCCGAGGACCGCGGCGTGTCCATGGCCGAGGTCGCGCTGGCCTGGGTGACCGCCCGGCCCGCTGTCACCTCGACCATCCTCGGGGCGCGCACGCTGGGCCAGCTCGAGGCCAACCTGCGTTCGGCCCGGCTGGAGCTGACCGCGGCCGAGACCGCGGCCCTGGACGCCGCCAGCGACCCGCACGTGGTCGACTACCCCTACGGCGAGCTCGGACTGGAGCAGCGCTCCCGCAAGCTCGGGGGCGGCCGCTAAGCAACGGCACCGTGCGCGGCCGCCGGGCACGTGAGCGCTGGCGCGCCGCTCGGCCACGTGAGCGCCAGCTAGGTTTGCCTTCGTGTCACTGTCGCACCGCGCGTCACGCGCGCGACGGCATTAGTGGAGGTTAGGCGGAGGAGGGGCCGCCGCCGCGGCTTTCCGAGTCGAAGTCGCCGGTGCCGTCGGCGGCTCCGGAGCGCCGGGTGTAGGCGTGCTTGCCACCGGCCGGGACCGCGTGCGGGTGACCATCGCCCCGGGACATCTGGCTGATCTTCAGGAAGCGGGCGATCTCCCGCCACTGGCTGGCGACCAGGACGGCGACGGACGCGGGCAGCAGCACGCGCAGTGCCTTGCGGGCCATGGCGCTTCTCCCTCTGGTTCGCTCGGACCTCTCCGGCAAAAGGCTTCCCGCCCTGCGGCACGCCAAACAGTGCATTGATTCGTTACCAGGTGCCGGGTGACCCTGAATGTCATGGTATGGCGGATCCATTTCGGCGAGGATGACCTGGCTCGCGTCCAGGTTAGCCCCACGCTCGGACCGCTGGCCGAGACGGTACTCGCGGTGGGCATGCTCCGGTGCACGCAGCGACCGCGGACCTTGCTCAGCGAATGGAGCGGCCAGGTCAGCGTGACACCACGGATGACGCCGCTGACCGCGCTGATCCCGCCCGGCTGCCGCGGCGTGGACCTGCCCACGCTCGTCGGTGAGACGGCGACCATCGAGCAGGGCCTCCAGGCGCTCCTCAAGGTGCCGCGCGAGCACCTGCTGGTGGAGATGGAGTACATCGACCGGCGGAACCGGCTGTCGCCGCTGGCGTGGGCGATGGCCGAGGCCGGCGGGCGGCCCGAGCTGGCCGAGGCCACCCGGGTTGCCTACCGCGAGCTGGTCCAGCCGTTCTGGCCACGCATCCGCACCCGCCTGCACGCCGAGCAGGCCGCCCGCCGCCGGAGGCTGGCCGACGGCGGTCCCGGCGCGCTGCTGGCCTCGCTGCAGGGCCCGCGAATCCGCTGGCGGCCGCCGGTCCTGGAGATCCTGATGCCGGGCACGGTGGAGATGGAACTGGGCGGCCGGGGCATCGCGCTGGTTCCCTCGGTCTTCGTCGGCAGGGAACCCAGCCTGCACGAGAACCCGAACCACGAGGACGAGATGCCCCGGCTGATCCTGCCGGCCGAGGACGCGCGCAGCGCGCGCCTGTGGGCACCCTCGCGATCGCGCGGATCGGCGCTGGCCGCGCTGGTTGGGCGGAACCGGGCGGCGGTACTGCAGAGTGTCTCGGACGGGTGCACCACCACCGAACTGGCCCGCCGGGTAGGCATCTCGCTCGCCGCGGCCAGCCAGCACGCCTCGGTGCTGCGCGGGGCCGGTCTCATCGCCACCCGCCGTCAGGGCAGCGCGGTGCTGCACGTGCTCACGCCGCTCGGCGCGGAACTGCTGCAGGCCAGTTAACAGGGTCGAGCCTGGCGCGGCACCGCCTCCGGGGCTCCGGCCTCGTCTGCACCGAAGTCTCGTCCGCGGAACCTCGCCAGGCCCGGAGTGGATCACCGGCTAAGGTTTCCGCCTCAAGCATCCCCGGCGGACCAGCCAGCGGCAAAGCCTTTCAACCATGCCTTAAACGTGCAGGTAAGACGGGATTGAGAGCCGACACAGAATCGCGTCAAGATCGGTAAACAACGGTCATCGCCGCGCTGTCCGGCCGGCACGCCGCCCGGCACATCGCGGCGGCGCTTCATGGCGGGCTCGCCATCGGATCCGCCGCCCCTCCCCCGCTGGGCCGGTTCGTGCTGCGCAGCGCCGGCTTCCGCCGGGGGTTGACAACGGCATGCGCGTGGGGTTAGGTAAGGCTTACCTAAGCGGCGTGCGGCCTGCACGGCGGGACCAATTCGGAAGAGGGGGTCTACTGATGCTGCCCACGTTCGTGATCGGGCTGCGTGAAGGACTTGAAGCGGCCCTCATCGTGGGGATCATCGCCGCCTTCCTGGGCCAGCAGGGCCGGAAGGACGCGCTGCGCCAGGTCTGGATCGGCACCGCAGCGGCCGTCGCGATCTGCATCGGGGTGGCCATCGCGCTGCAGGTGATCTCCTCGGACCTGCCCCAGCGGCAGCAGGAGGGGCTCGAGACCGTCGTCGGCGCCCTCGCCATCGGCATGGTCACCTACATGATCCTCTTCATGCGCAAGCACGCCCGGAGCATGAAGAAGGACCTCCAGGGCGCGGCCGCCTCGGCCCTGGCCGAGGGGTCGAGCCGGGCCCTGGTGCTGATGGCGTTCCTGGCCGTACTGCGGGAGGGTTTCGAGACGGCCGTCTTCCTGCTGGCCACGTTCCACGCCTCCGGCGACGCCAGCACGTCGTGGCTGGGCGCGCTGCTCGGCATCGTGCTGGCGGCGGCGATCGGCTACGGCATCTACAAGGGCGGCGTGAAGCTGAACCTGGCCCGGTTCTTCAAGGTCACCGGCCTGGTCCTGGTGGTGGTGGCGGCGGGCCTGGTAATGACCGCCTTCCACACCGCCTATGAGGCGGGCTGGCTCACCGTCGGCCAGACCCAGGCCTTCGACTTGTCCTGGCTGGTCCGGCCGGGCACGCCGGTGTCGTCGCTGCTGACCGGGGTGCTGGGCATCCAGCCCTTCCCGGTGTGGATCGAGGTCATCGCCTGGGTCGCCTACCTGGTGCCGATGCTGCTCCTGGTGGCCTGGCCGTCCGGTCCGGCGAAAAAGCCGCGAGAGGCCGCCCCCGCTCCTGCCGTCGTCGGGCAATCCGCCCGGCAGTAGCCGCGGGGTACGCCCTCGCACCCTGTCTTCAATTTCGCAGTCAAGCGTTGTCCAACTGAGCGTGAGGAGCCCTCGATCGTGAGCAGTGACGGTATGCGGACCAGACGCCGTGGCGCGGCGGCGGCGATAGTCGCCGCGAGCCTCGCGCTGGTGGCGTCGGGATGCTCAAGTTCGGGTTCGAGCGCGAAGGGATCGACCGGGGCCGCCGCCGCGAGCGGGGACAAGGCGAGCATGGTCAAGATCAGCCTGACGTCGGACGGCTGCGAGCCCAGGCCGGCCAAGGTTCCGGCCGGGACGGTCGAGTTCGACGTGACCAACTCCGGGGCCGGCTCGGTGTCAGAGGCCGAGCTGCGCACCTCGGACAAGGCCCACATCCTGGGCGAGCAGGAGAACCTCACGCCCGGGCTCTCCGGCGGCTTCTCGCTCACCGTGCAGCCGGGCACGTACACGATCAACTGCCCCGGCGCGTCGCAGCCGGACTGGACGTTTACCGTCACCGGGCAGGCCACCGGCCCGTCCTGGGAGAGCAACCCCCAGCTCGTGACGGCCGTGCAGGGCTACGCCGGTTACGTCAAGCAGAACACCGCGGACCTGGTCAGCCACACCCAGAAGTTCTGCCAGGCGATCGACGCGAAGGACATGAACCAGGCCAAGGTGCTCTACCCGCAGGCCCGGGTCTACTACGAGCGGATCGAGCCGGTGGCCGAGGTCTGGGGCAGCCTGGACACCAGCATCGACGGCAGGTGGGAGAACCCGGTCACGGTGAAATCCCAGTTCACTGGCTTCCACCGGCTCGAGCAGATGCTCTGGCAGGACAACAGCCTGAACGGCGCGTCGGCGATGTGCGCGGGGCTGGTCACGAACGAGCAGCAGCTTCTGACGCTGGTGAGCAAGGCTCAGTACAACCCGCTGGAGATGGCCGCCGGGGCCACCGACCTGATCAACGAGGCGGGTACAGCGAAGATCAGCGGCGAGGAGGAGCGTTACTCCAACACCGACCTGCCCGTCTTCGCGGCCAACGTGGAGGCGTCCATGAAGGTCGTCACGCTGCTGCGGCCCTACCTGCAGGGCAAGGATGCCGGCGTGGTGCCGCTGATCCAGCAGCGGGAGGCCGCGGTGGACAACCTGCTGACGCACTTCAAGGCCACGCCCGGTTACGACCAGACCAGCTACGTCGAGTACACCACCGTGACGAAGTCCGATCGCCGGCAGCTCTCGACCGCGGTGAACGCCCTGGCCGAGGCCATGTCGAAGATGTCCTCTCAAGTAAGCGGCTGAAGGGAGAAACCCATGACATCCCGGGACGGCGGGCCAGTCATGGATCCGGCGCGGGTCGAGCCTGCTGACGACCCGGCCGGGACGGCCGGGCCGACCGGGCCGTCACGGCGGCGCCTGCTGACCGGGGCCGGGCTGTTCGGAGCCGGGGCGGTGGCGGGCGGCCTGACCGGGTACTTCACCAGTTCGGCGACCGAGTCGTCCGGTGCGGGCGATACCAGCCTGGGCCAGCAGACGATCCCGTTCTACGGCGCGCACCAGGCCGGCATCATCACCCCGGCCCAGGACCGGCTGGCGTTCGGCACGATGAGCGTCGTCTCCGGTACCTCCCGCGCGGACCTGCGTGACCTGCTGCGGGTGTGGACGGGCGCGGCGGCGCGGATGGCCGCGGGCCAGCTGGTCGGCGAGGAGAGCGATCCCAGCGCGCCGCCGGTGGACACCGGCGAGGCCGTCGGCTCACCGGTGTCCCGGCTGACCGTCACGATCGGCTACGGACCCGGGCTGTTCGACGACCGGTTCGGCCTGGCCGCGCGCAAGCCGGCCGCGCTGACCGACCTGCCGCCGCTGCCGAACGAGAACCTCGACCCCGACTACACCGGCGGCGACCTGTGCGTCCAGGCCTGCGCCGACAACCCGCTGGTCGCCTTCCACGCGGTGCGGAACCTGGCCAGGATCGGCATGGGCGTCGTCACGCACAACTGGATGGAACTCGGCTTCGGCCGGACCTCCACCACCTCGACGGCGCAGGCCACCCCGCGCAACCTGCTCGGCTTCAAGGACGGCACCCGCAACATCAAGGCCGAGCAGACCGAGCTGCTGAACCAGCACGTGTGGGTCGGCCAGGAGACGGACCAGCCCTGGCTGCGCGGCGGCAGCTACATGGTGACCCGCAAGATCCGGATGTTCGTGGAGAACTGGGACCGCGACTACCTCCGGGACCAGGAGAACGTCATCGGCCGGGCCAAGGTGTCCGGGGCCCCGCTGTCCGGCGGCGCGGAGTTCAGCACGCCCGACTTCGCCAGGGCGGGCGGCGACGGGCAGCCCGTCATCCACGCCGACGCCCACATCCGGCTGGCCAGCCCCGAGCACAACGGCGGAATCCATATCCTGCGCCGCGGCTACTCCTTCACCGACGGCATCGACCCGCAGGCCGGGACCCTGCTCGGCGGCCTGTTCTTCATCGCGTTCATGAAGAACCCATCCCAGTTCGTCAAGCTCCAGACGGCGCTGGCGGGCGACGCCCTGAACGAGTACATCCACCACACCGGCAGCGCCGTGTTCGCCGTCCCGCCCGGGCTGCGACCCGGCCAGCATTACGGTGATGCCCTGTTCACCTGAGACCCTTAGAACTGCGGCGGGACCGGCCGGGATAGCGCACGCCCCGCCCGTTCGGCCGGAATAGCGCGGCTTCGGCGGCTGCTGTTATTATTCGCCGGCCCTCCCCCGCGCCGCCTCGCCGCGGGCACTCTCCGGGCACGGCATCATGGAACCGCTATGACGCTTATTGACCTGCTGCCCGCCACGCCCGAACCCGACGCCGTCTTCGACGCCTTCGCCGGGTGGTCCAAGCGACGCGGGCTGGCGCTGTACCCGCACCAGGAGGAAGCGCTCATCGAGATCGTCTCGGGGGCGAACGTCATCCTGTCCACCCCGACCGGGTCCGGCAAGAGCCTGGTCGCCATGGGCGCTCACTTCACCGCGCTCGCGGACGGGCGGCGCACGTTCTACACCGCGCCGATCAAGGCGCTGGTGTCGGAGAAGTTCTTTGACCTGTGCGCCGCGTTCGGCCCGGCCGAGGTCGGCATGATGACCGGGGACGCCAGCGTCAACGCGGAAGCGCCGATCATCTGCTGCACCGCGGAGGTGCTGGCGAACATCGCGCTGCGGGACGGCGCCGCCGCCGACGTGGGCCAGGTAGTGATGGACGAGTTCCACTTCTACGCCGACCCCGACCGCGGCTGGGCCTGGCAGGTGCCGCTGCTCGAACTGCCCCGGGCGCAGTTCGTGCTGATGTCGGCCACCCTCGGCGACGTGACCAGGTTCGAGACCGACCTGACCTGGCGCACCGGCCGGCCTACCGCGGTGATCCATTCGGCCGAGCGGCCGGTGCCGCTGGTCTTCTCGTTCGTCATCGAGCCGCTGCACGAGACGCTGAAGGAACTGCTGTCTACGAATCAGGCGCCGGTCTACGTGGTGCACTTCACCCAGGCGGCCGCGCTGGAGCAGGCGCAGGCGCTGATGAGCGTGAACGTCTGCAGCCGGGCCGAGAAGGACGCCATCGCCGACATGATCGGCAACTTCCGGTTCTCGGCCGGCTTCGGCAAGACCCTGTCCCGGCTGGTGCGGCACGGCATCGGCGTGCACCACGCCGGCATGCTGCCCAGATACCGGCGGCTGGTCGAGACGCTGACCCAGGCCGGGCTGCTCAAGGTCATCTGCGGCACCGACACCCTTGGCGTGGGCATCAACGTGCCGATCCGCACCGTCCTGTTCACCGCCTTGTCCAAGTACGACGGGAAAAAGACGCGGTTGCTGCAGGCGCGCGAGTTCCACCAGATCGCCGGGCGGGCGGGCCGGGCCGGCTTTGACACGGCGGGCCGGGTGGTCGTGCAGGCCCCCGAGCACGTGGTGGAGAACGAGAAGGCCCTGGCCAAGGCGGGCGACGACCCGAAGGCGCGGCGCAAGGTGGTCCGCAAGAAGCCGCCCGAGGGCTTCGTGTCGTGGGGAAAGCCGACGTTCGAGCGGCTGGTGGCGGCCGACCCCGAGCCGCTGACCTCGAGCTTCAAGGTCACGCACGCCATGGTGCTGAACGTCATCGCCCGGCCGGGCGACGCGTTCGCGGCCATGCGCCACCTGCTGACCGACAACCACGAGGACCGTTCGGCCCAAAGGCGGCACATCCACCAGGCCATCGCGATCTACCGCGCCCTGCTGGCCGGTGGCGTGGTGGAACGGCTGGATTCGCCGGACGCCGAGGGGCGGCTGGCGCGGCTGACCGTGGACCTGCAGCTCGACTTCGCGCTCAACCAGCCGCTGTCGCCGTTCGCGCTGGCCGCCATCGAGCTGCTGGACCGGGAGTCGCCGTCCTACCCGCTGGACGTGCTGTCGGTGATCGAGTCCACCCTGGAGAACCCGCGGCAGGTGCTGTCCGCCCAGCAGTTCCGGGCGCGCGGCGAGGCGGTGGCCCAGATGAAGGCGGACGGGGTCGGCTACGAGGAGCGGCTCGAACTGCTGGACGA
>WNGR01004909.1_pt1 | contig 18125 bp, 17 predicted proteins | sample 5407581 | NCBI WGS metagenome assembly WNGR01 (sample SAMN13153383, study PRJNA577476) | soil metagenome | isolation source: 80 cm soil or saprolite under Garry oak tree replicate 2 | place: USA:California | collected 2016-06-15 | reverse complement strand
GGACACGGAACCCCGGCGGCCGGTCACGCAGGATAGCCATGATCTGCGGCAGGTCACCCGAGGCTTCCTTCACTGCGACGATGTTGTCCATCTCGCGCGCCAGGGCCAGGGCCGTCGGCGCGGCGATGTTCGACGCCGTGCGGCCCGGAACGTTGTAGAGCACAACCGGAAGGTCGCTCATGGCTTCGGCGATGGCCCGGAAGTGCGCCTGGAGCCCGGCCTGGGTGGGTTTGTTGTAGTACGGGGCCACGACGAGCAGCGCGTCCGCGCCGGCGGCGCCAGCGGCGCGGGCCCGCTCGATGGTGGCGGCCGTGGCGTTGCTGCCCACGCCGGCGAGCACCTTGGCGCGGCCACGGGCTGTCTCGACGGTCAGCGCGATGACGCGCTCGTGCTCGGCGGGGGAGAGCGTCGCGGCTTCTCCCGTGGTTCCGCAGGGGACGAGCAGTCGGACCCCACCCGAGATCTGCCGCTCGACCAGCGCGCGAAACCGCGCCTCGTGCACCTCGCCGGCGGCGTTGAACGGAGTGACGAGGGCCGTGCCACAACCGCGCAGCCATTCCAGTCGTTGGCTCATCGGACCTTCCTTTCCTTCTCCAGCTCGAGCGCCAGGATGTCGTCCAGCACGTCGGCAAAGGCATATACCCCCCGCCGCCCCACGATCCAGCGTGCGGCCAGCAGCGCGCCGGCGGCGCAGCCCGCGCGGGACCGGGCGGTGTGAACCAACAGGATCTGATCGGCGGCGGAGTCGAACGCGACGCGATGCGTTCCCGGGATGTGACCGGCGCGCGTGCTCGCGATCGGCACCCTCGGGCCTTCCTCCCCCCGTCCGAGTCCGCGGGACAGGATGGCCTGGAGCGCCAGCGCCGTGCCCGAGGGCGCGTCGCGCTTGCGGGCGTGGTGTGCCTCTTCGATGAACGGATCGTATCCAGCCACGCCGCGGAACAGCTCCGCAGCTCGCGAGGCGATGCGGTAGAACAGGTTCACCCCGATTGAGAAGTTGGCCCCGTACACGAGTGCGCCGCCGCCTCCTTCCACGATCGTTCGGACTCGAGCCTCGTCACCCTGCCAGGCGGTCGTGCCTTCGACCAACGGGACCCCCACGGCAGCGGCGGCTTCCACGTGGGCCGGCACGGCACCGGGCACGGAGAAGTCGATCGCCACCGCGTGGCCGGGCAGGAGTCGCAGGGCGTCGCCGACGTTGGCAGACGTGAAAATGACGCCAATCTCGTGGCCCGCGGCGCGGGCGCTCTCCTCGAGCACCCGTCCCATCGTCCCGTGACCGAACAGGGCGATCTTCACGCTTCGGCCTTCCGCACTGCGAGCGCGTGCACCAGACGTACGTAGCTGTCGACGCCCGCGGCGAGCTCACTCTCGGAGATCCGCTCGTGTGCGCTGTGCGCATCCAGGATCGACCCCGGCCCGAGCAACAGGGGCGTACCCCAGTTCGTGAGGTGAGGAATATCCGTGGTGAAACGGACGACGCAGCTCTCGAACCCGGGGACCGTCGCGAGCCGCAACGGAGGCACCCCCGTGAGGTAGTCGATCCGGGCCCGGTCCCGGACCGCGCGCTCGAGCAGGGCTTGCACCGGCGCGACCTCGGTCACGAGCCGGATTTGCAGGTCGGCGCGCGCCTCCGCGGCGACGACGTTCGGCCGGGTTCCGCCGGCGATGACACCGATGTTGACCGTCGTTTCCCCGAACATTGGGTCGTTCGGCCAAGTAGCGTGACGCACGTCCACCAGCACGTCCAGGAGTGCATCGATCGCCGAGCGCCCGTGCTCGGGATAGGCCGAGTGCGCGGGGACCCCGGCGGTGCACAACGTGAGGCGCAGCGATCCTTTGCAGCCGGTTGCGAGCCGGTTATCGGTCGGCTCGCCGTCGATGAGCCAGCGGCATTCCCCCGCCAGGGGGTGCGCATTCGCTGCTCGCGCGCCCACGCTTCCCATTTCCTCATCCACGACGAACAGCAGCCCAATCCCGTCCACCCCCTCGGCGCGGAGCCGCTCGGCGGCGACGATCTGCGCCGCCACGATCCCCTTGGCGTCGCAGGCGCCGCGGCCGTACAGGACCCCATCCGCGATTCGCGCAGGCGTATGCGGCGGTACGGTGTCGAGGTGGGTGGAGAACACGATCCGCGGTGGCCGATCCGTCGTGGCAAGCACATTGGGTCGCCCCGGCGCGGCGTCGAACAACTCCACGTGGTACCCCAGGTCCGTGAGGTACGATGCCACGAAGCGTGCGACCTGAGCCTCTTCGCCAGACACCGAGGGGACATCTACCAGATCACAGGCCAGCGAGACGAGGTCGGTCACGGAGCCCCCGTGGCGGCGGCCGCGTCCAGGTCCGCCGGCTCACGCTCGAAGAGCGCGTCGTGCAGCCGGAGGACCGCTTCCTGCACTCGGTCCTCGTCCACGACAAAGGTGAGGTTGACGCGGGAGGCGCCCTGGGAAATGAGCGAGACGTTGATGTCCGAGATGGTCGCGAATACGCGGGCGGCAATCCCGGGGGTGGTTCGCAGGCCTTCGCCCACCACACAGACGATGGCCCGGCCCGACTCGACCGCCACGGTGCCCAGCGGCTCCAGCTCGGCGACGATGTCGGGGAGCGACCGCGCGTCGTCCACGGTGAGCGACACGCTCACCTCCGACGTGGTGACCACGTCCACGACCGTCTGGTGCCGCTCGAATACCTCGAACAGCCCGCGCAAGAAGCCGTAGGCGCCGAGCATACGGGTGGAGCCGACCTGCAGCACCGTGATGCCGGACTTGTGCGCGATCGCCTTCACGGCCCCGGCCCGTAACTCCCCTCGCGCCGTCACCATGGTCCCCGGGTGCGCCGGCGCCTTCGAGTTGCAGATCCGCACGGGGATGTCGCGCTCCATCGCCGGCTGGATCGTCTTGGGGTGCAGGACCTTGGCGCCGAAATAGGCGAGCTCGGCGGCCTCGGCGTAGGAGAGCCTGGGGATTGTCCCGGCGCCCGGCACGACGCGCGGGTCGGCGGTCAGCACTCCGCTCACGTCGGTCCAGATCTGAATTTCCCGAGCCCCGAGGGCCGCGCCCACCAAGGCCGCACTGTAGTCCGAGCCACCCCGGCCGAGCGTGGTCGTCACGCCTTCGAGAGTCGCTCCGATGTAGCCCCCCAGTACCGGGACCAGGCGGCGGTCGAGCAGGGGGGCGAGCTCGGCCCGGGTCCGCTGCTCCGTGTCTGGAAGGATGGGAGTGGCCCGGCCATGTGTCCCGTCGGTGATGAGGCAGTGGCGCGCGTCCACGTAACGCGCCGGTACGTCGGTGGCCAGAAGCACGGCGGTCAGGAGGGCCGCTGAAAGGCGCTCGCCGTAGGCGGCGAGCTCGTCGCGTAGCGCCGGCCGGCGCTCCGGCTCCGCGGCAACCCTTTGGAGCAGGTCTGCGATCTCCGCGCGCGTGCGCTCGAGCACGGTGCGGATTCCCCGGGCGTTTTCCGGACGGGCCAACCGCCCGGCGATCTCGGCATGCCGCTCGAGCAGGGCATCGAGCTGCAGCCGGATGCGCTCCGCGTCCCCGCTCGCCGCCGCGTCGGCGGCCGCGAGCAACGCATCGGTCACGCCGGCAAGCGCCGATACGACCACGATAGGGCGGGTGCTGCGATGCGCGCGCTGGACCACGCCAGCTACCCGCTGTAACGCTCCGGCGTCCGCCACGGATGTGCCGCCGAACTTGAGGACCGTCGACTCACTCACAGACTCACCTCTGGAAACCTCTTCCGCGTCGGGCAAACGCCGCGCCGCGCTCTACGATTGACGCAATCGATTGTGGGGAAACTGACCGACGAACGACTATCGCGGCGAGATACACGCCCGCTTTCGGCCGGCCGGCTGGGGCCGGCCGCCGTGCAGGCGGGGGGGTCAGACTCCGGAAGGCAGGTTCGTGTGAAGGAGCATGCTCGAGCGCGAAAGCTGCCCGCGGGCCGCGGGCGCTGTCAAGCGGAACGGGACGTCGCGACCGGGAGCCTAACGGTAATCCTGGTGTATGCGAAAATATGCAGACTGTGCACGATTCTTGCGACATCATGCCGCACTACCCGAATGGGTAGTAGCGCACTGTAAGCTAATCTGTGCAGTTTTTGCACGAATGCTGTAGCATCAGTGCATCGTGTGAACCCTCACTGGGAGATCGTATGAGACGCTCGGTCGGTATTGCCTTCCTGCTGACTCTGGCGTGGCCGCTGGTTCTAGCCGGGCAGGGAGTGGCAGCGACGGACTCGCTCGCCAAGGCCGCGAGCGCCGCCTCCGCGGCGAACACGGTGGCGATCAACTTCGTGTGGACGCTGGTGGCCGGGTTTCTCGTGATGTTCATGCAGGCGGGTTTCGCGATGGTGGAGACGGGGTTCACGCGTGCCAAGAACGCCGCGCACACGATCACCATGAACTTCATGGTCTACGGCATCGCGATGATCGCTTACTGGGCGATCGGTTTCGCGCTCCAGGCAGGGGGCGTGGGAGCGCTCGGTACGCTCGGCGGATACGACAAGCTGGCCAACGAAGTCTCCCTCACGATCGCAGGCAAGGAGTGGGGTCTGTTCGGTGGGACCGGGTTCTTTCTCACGGGGGTGGCGTACACCGCGCCGGTGTTCGCGTACTTCCTGTTCCAGATGGTCTTCATGGATACCGCGGCCACGATCCCGACCGGGGCGCTGGCGGAGCGGTGGAAGTTCTCGGCGTTCGTCGTGTTCAGCATCTTCGTCGGCGCATTTATCTACCCGATCTACGCCAACTGGACCTGGGGCGGGGGGTGGCTCGCGATGCTCGGCAAGAACCTCGGGCTGGGGCATGGGCACGTGGATTTCGCCGGGTCCTCCGTCGTGCACATGACGGGCGGTGTGATGGCCTTCGTCACGGCGGCGCTGCTGGGTCCGCGTCGTGGCAAGTACAACGCCGACGGCAGCGTCAATGCGATCCCCGGTCACAACATCCCGATGGCGCTGATCGGAACGTTCATTCTCGCCTTCGGGTGGTTCGGGTTCAACGCCGGCTCGACGCTGGCAGGTTCAGACCTGCGCATCGGGGTCATCGCGACGAATACGATGCTGGCTGGGGCGGCGGGTGGGATCACATCGATGCTGTACATCTGGTTCAAGTACGGCAAGCCCGATCCCTCGATGATGGCAAACGGGACACTCGCTGGGTTGGTGGCTATCACGGCGCCGTGCGCGTTCGTGACCGCGCCGTCGGCGGTGCTGATCGGCGGCATAGCCGGGGTGTTGGTCTGCGTCGCGGTGTTTTTCATCGATGGCAAGCTGCGCATCGATGACCCCGTCGGCGCGATCTCGGTACACGGCGTCAACGGGCTGTGGGGCATCCTGTCGCTCGGACTGTTGGCCGACGGCACGTACGGGGACGGGTGGAATGGTGTGAACGGGGCCGTGCGGGGGCTGTTCTACGGGGACGCGAGTCAGTTCGTGGCCCAGCTGGTCGGCGGCGCCGCCAACATCGTGGGGGTGGGCGCCATGGCGTTCGTCGCCTACAAGGTGACGGCGTTCGTCGTCAGCGGCCATCGCGTGGCGCCCGAGGTCGAAGAGCTCGGTCTCGACCTGCCGGAGATGGGCGCGCTGGCCTATCCCGACACGCACGAAATCGGTTCGGCGGTGATCCTCCGCGAGACGGCCTCCACCGGAGGGATCGGGCAGCTCCAGCCCGAGCCCGAGGCGGTCTGATGAAACTCATCACTGCTGTTGTCCGCCCCGAGCGGCTGCCGCAGGTGAAGGCCGCGCTGTTTCGAGCCGGCGTCACGGGCATCACGATCAGTCGCGTGAGCGGTCACGGCGGCGAGCGCGACCAGCAGGAGCAGTACCGCGGCTCTACCGTTGTGCTCGAATTCCGCGAGAAGGTGCGGCTCGAGATGGCGGTTTCGGAGCCGTTCGTGGAGCCGACCATCAAGGCGATTATCACATCGGCGCGCACCGGTCAGGTGGGCGACGGGAAAATCTTCGTCCAGGCGCTCACGCGGATCGTTCGGATCCGCACGGGCGAGGTGGACACCGCCGCGGTCACGGCGGTGACAGCGGACGCAGTACAGCGTCAGGCCCTGAAGGAGGCCACTGTATGAGAGTGCAAGCAAGCCGTTTAGCGCGAGCCGCGCTCGTGGGCGTGTGGCTCGCCGCCCCAGGGATACTTCGCGCCCAGAGCGGCGCGTCGGCCCCGGTCGATTCGGCGGCCAAAAAGCCCGATCCCCCTCCGCCTCCGGGGAACCATCTGGAGACGACCTTGGCAGGCTTCAAACTCACCGGCTATGCGGCCGGTTCGTACGCCTACTCAGGCAGGAGCAGCGGGGACACGGCCATCGTCGGGCGGCTGTACGACCGGCTGCAGAACCGCTTCATGCTCAACGCTCTCGCGGTCGTGCTCGACAAGCCTTACGACCCGGCGAAGTTCAGCGCGGGGTTCCATACGGAGCTCCTGGTGGGGCAGGACGCCACGGTGATCCAGTCGGGAGGCTTCAACCTCGGGTCTCAGGCTGACCTCCCGCATTTGTATGTCACCTTGAACGTCCCGACCGCCAGCGGGAACGGGCTGCAGTTCAAGGTGGGGCGCATCCCCACGCTGATGGGCCTGGAGGTGATCGAGACCGTGGCCAACCCCAACTGGTCGGAGGGGAACCAGTTCATCTACGTTGAGAACTTCACCGGGACCGGCGTGAGCGTCGAAACCAAGTTCAACGACCATGTCGACGCTCAGTTCCGCGTCATCAACGGGTGGGATCAGGTCTCCGATAACAACACTCGCAAGTCGCTCATGGGACGGATCGGCATCTACCCGGATGCGTCGACCTCCCTCGGCATTGTCGGGTTCTGGGGGCCCGAAGAAGCGAACGACAACACCGCGAACCGCTACGGCATCGAGGGTCTACTGTGGCGCAAGCTCGGCAAGGCGGCGGTGTGGATCCAAGGCGACTACGGACAGGAGCAGGCCAATGCGGCGCTGCCGGAACCGACGCAGGACGCGAAGTGGTGGGCCCTCGGTGGCTGGCTCACATATGACTTCAGCTCGGCCCTCGGTCTCGCGTTGCGGGGCGACTACGTCAATGACGAGAACGGCGCCCGCAGCACCGTCAACGGAGTGGGGGTCGGGTTCCCCGCGAACTTGGGACAGAAGTTCGGCAGCGGGACGGCGACCCTGAACATCAAGGCGTGGCCGAGTGCCGTAGTGCGGCCTGAGCTGCGGTACGACCGGTCCACGCTGGGGGCGTTCAACGGAAAGAAGGACCAGATCACCGTGGCTTTGGCGGTCGCGTATCTCTATTGAGTCGCGGGGGCTGGCTGGGCTCCCGGCGCGACCGTGGTTGCCGTCTGGTTGCGGAAGAACCGGTACAAGAGCCAGATGTCGAGCACGGCTACGGCGGCCAGGACGAAGAACGCCGCGTCCGTTTCGATGACGTGTAGCTGTCGCAATAGTGTCGAGATGCCGAAGCTCACGACCCAGGCGTCGAAGCTCATGCAGACGCGTCTGAAGGTCTCGGGTCGCACGTGGCGTATGACCCGCACGCCCAGCGGGATCCCGACGACGAGGCTCGGGAGGATGTAGGGCAGCAGGCCGGCGCTCTCGCTGGAAAACATCCCGGCGAAGTAATACGCCACCGCCGTGAACGTCGACTCCGCGAGCCGCACGAGTCCGAGCCCGGCTCGGAAGTCCTGTTTCGTGAAGCCCTGGTTGCTCAACATCACGGCGAGGGGCGGGCCGGAGATCGTTGTGACGGAGTACAGTACGCCCAGGCCGCCTCCGAAGACCAGCCCGACGCGGCGCTCATCCCTGATGGGCCTGCGAAACCCGGCTGCCTGCAAGAGAATCAGCGGCAGCAGCACGATGAAAGTCGCGAGCTTGAGCCAGGCAGGCTGCACTCGGTGCACGAGAGAGGTACCCAGTACGACGCCCGGCGCCAGGCCTACGATCATCGGCACGACTCGACGCCAGACGCGGGGAACGCTCGCCCGATTGACCCAGAGGACGTAGGCGTTCAAGACGACCTCGACCCACACGAGCGCCGGGTTGAGCACGCGATTCGCGTAGAAGAGCAGGGCCACTGGCACGGTAATCGAGGAGAATCCGTAGCCGAGCGCACCGTTGACGGTACCGGCGACGAGGGTGATAAGGATCAGGACCAGCGCGCTTGAAGTGGCATCCATCATTGTTCGTCGTGTCGTTGGGGTGAAATGGTACAAACAAAAAACCCGGTCCACGCTGGGGTGGCCGGGCCTGGGAGCGGCTCAGAAGGCGAGGAGGCTTAGCGAGTCCTCATGTCGTCACTGGGTGCGCCGTGGTGTCCGTCCAACCCCGCGGGTGGGGGGGCGGCTACAACAACAGCCGAGACAACACAGCGACGTCGAGCGCATGTGAAGGTGCAACCTAGAGCGCGCGTCGTGGGGTGTCAACGGTGACGTCGCACCTCATCCCTGCTGCCGGAGCGGAGTGTGTGAGCGCACCGATGGATATGAGAGTCGCGCCGGCCTCGGCGTACGTGCGAGCGGTCTGCGGCGTGATCCCACCGGAGGCCTGGATGGTGATGGCCGGACCGGCCCGACGCGCCCACACACGGATGCGCTCCGGCGATTGGTTGTCGGCGAGAATGTGGGTCACACCGGCGGCGAGCGCCGCTTCGAGCTGCTGGTCGTTCTCGACTTCGACGGCGATCGGAACGCCCGGTGGGACTTCCCGGAGCGCGTCGGTGAGCGCGCTCCGCCGGGCGCCGAGCAGCGCCCAGTGATTGTCCTTCCACAGGACGGCGTCGGCGAGGGAGGCGCGGTTGTCGACTCCGCCCCCCACCCGGACCGCGTATTGCTCGAGCGCCCGCAGGCCGGGGGTGGTCTTCCGCGTATGTGTGATTCTCGCCGGCGTTCCCGCCACCGCGTCCACGGCTCGCCGGGTCAGGGTCGCCACTCCAGAGAGCCGCTGCAAGAAGTTGAGCGCCACCCGCTCGCCCGCGAGCACGGCTCGCCCGCTCGCCCGCAGCGTAGCGAACGCCTTCTCTGGCGCGGTCCAATCGCCTTCCACGGTGTGGCACTCGAAGCACGCCTGTGGGTCAAGCTCGTGGAAGATCAGCTTGGCGATCGGGAGCCCGGCGACCACGAAGCGATCTTCTGCGACGAAGCGGGCAGTGGCCGGGGCGTGCGCGGCGGGACCGAGCAGCCTGGTGGTCACGTCTTCACCGGCGTGATCCTCGGCCAGCGCCCGGCGCACCTCCTCCAGGCCCAAGGCGTCAGCCAATAGCCAGCATCCGTTCGATGGCCCGCCGGGCCCGGACTGCGATTCCCTCGGGCACGGTGACTTCGTATTTCTCGTCGCGGAGCGAGTCGCGCAGCTTCTCGAGGGTGATCATCTTCATGTAGCGACACTCCGCCGACTCGGCCGCCGCCAGGAACTGCTTTTCCGGGTTCGCCCGGCGTAGCCGATGCAGCACGCCCGTCTCGGTAGCGACCACGAACTTCCGGGCGTCCGAGTAGCGCGCACGGCGCATCATCTGCTCGGTTGAGACGATCGTCGTCCGCCCTGCCGCGACGTCGCCGTCGGACTCGGCGTAGTACATGGCGCTCGTCACGCAGCCGCACTCCGGGTGGACGAGGAATTCAGCATCGGGGTGCCGCTGTCGCTGCGCCGCGAGCACCTCCGGCGTCAGCGCGGCGTGCACGTGACACTCGCCCATCCACACGTCCAGGTTGCGCCCGGTCACCCGCCGCAGATAGCTGCCGAGGAAGAAGTCCGGGACGAACAGCACCGGCACGTCGGGCGGGAGAGCGCGAACCACGGCGACGGCGTTCCCCGAGGTGCAGCAGTAGTCCGCCTCGGCCTTGACGGCCGCGCTGCAGTTCACGTACGCCACCACGAGACCGTCGGAGTGCTCGGCCCGCCACGCCCGCACGTCCTCGGGCTGGATAGCGGCGGCGAGCGAGCAGCCGGCCTCGGGATCGGGGATGAGGACCCGCTTATCGGGATTGGCGATGGCGGCCGTCTCGGCCATGAACTGCACGCCACAGATCACCAGCAGGGGCGCGTCGAGCTCGGTCGCCCGGCGCGCCATCTGGAGCGAATCGGCCACGACGTCGGCCAGATCCTGGATCGGGGGAATCTGGTAGTTGTGCGCCAGGATCGCCGCGTGCCGCTTCGCCTTGAGCGCCTGGATTTCCGAGACCAGGTCCGTGGCCACCGTCATATCCCCTATGATGCCCGGCGAATCGGAATCCGCACGCGGGTCTTCTCCCACTCGAGGACCAGCTCGGTCGTGTTGCCTGCGGCCGGCGCGAACTTGAGCGTGAGCGTCTCGACGGGCGCGCCGAGGGACTCCGGGGTCACCGTGCCGGCGCCGACATCCTTCGCGCGTACATCGTTGTCGATCGGAACGCCCCAGCGCTGAACCCCGCGGTTGACGACGATCTGCCATTTCGATGCACCCGGAATCGCATACAGGGTGTACGTCCCCGGCTCCACCCGCACCCCGGCGATTTCGGCGACGAAGGCGACCTGGATGCTCGTGGCCTCGTTCGCGCCGAGCCGCCACGGCTGGTCGAACGGGACCAGGCCGCCGATGACCTTGCGGCCGCGCGCCGACGGCCGGCTGTAGCACAGTCTCATCGTGCCCCCGCCGATTTGCACGGCGATCGAATCGAGCGGACTGGCCCGCTCGGCCAGCTTGTCCGCCGGTCCACGGATCCAGCAGGTGGAGGGAGCCGCCTGTCTGCTGCCTGCTTGGGCCTGAGCCAACGTCAGGGCCGCGATCAGCAAAATGCTCCGCATATCCTCACTCCGGACATTTGTTCGGACAGAAAAGATACCCTGCGGATGCGCAACGTGCCCTGTGCTGTCCCACCCCCCGGCTCGTTCCTCATTCCCACTCTGAAGAATGGGCCCAGTGAAACATTGCGCTTGAAGCACAGGGCTCTTCAGGACCGCAGCCGTCGCTCCGCCGCTCGCGCGTGGGCCTCGAGTCCTTCTGCGCGGCCGAGCCAGATTGCGTCTTCGATGAGCGGCCGGGCGGCGGTGGTGTCGTCGATGTGCAGCCAGGTCCGCACGCGCAGGAAGGTGTAGACCGAGAGCCCGCCGGTCGCGCGCGCCGTCCCGCCGGTCGGCAGGACGTGATTCGGTCCGGCGCCGTAATCGCCCAGCACTTCCGCGGCGCCCGCGCCGACGAACAGCGCGCCATAGTGGGCGAGGCGGGGAGCCACGGCGGCTGCGTCGCGGACCTCGAGCTGCAGATGCTCGGGTGCGATCGCGTCGCACGCGCCGATCCCATCGTCCAGGCTCGCCACCTGGATCACGCCGCCGTTCGCGAGCGCCGCCCGCGCCGTCACGGCCGTGGGCAGGTCGCCGAGCTGCCGGGTGAGCTCCGCCTCCACGCGATCCGGCAGGGTGGGATCGAGGGTCACGAGCACCGGCACGGCATCGGGGTCGTGCTCCGCCTGTGCGAGCAGGTCTGCCGCGACGCGGCCGGGGTCGGCTGTGTCGTCCGCGAATATCGTCAGCTCGGACGGGCCGGCCAGCATGTCGATGGCAACCGCGCCGCTGACCAGCTGCTTCGCCGCCGCCACGTAGCGGTTCCCCGGACCGACGATCACGTCGCGGGAAGCGATCGGTCCAGCGCCGTAGGCGAGCGCCGCGATCGCATGCGCACCCCCAGCCGCGAGCAAACCGTCCGCGCCCGCAATTGCGGCGGCGGCGAGGCTTAAGGCTTGCGGCTTAGGGCTGGCAACCCACACGTCTGGCACGCCGGCTACGCGAGCGGTCACCGCGGTCATGAGTACCGAGGAGGGCAGGGGATAGCGGCCTCCGGGTGCGTAGCAGCCGGCGCGTTCCACCGGCGCAATCCGATGCTCGGCAACCCCCCCGGGCACCCGGACCATTGCCGGGCAGAGGGCGCGGTATTGGGCTTCCGCGAACCGCCGGATCCGCTCCGCGACCCGCTCGAGCCGCGCGCGATCGCCCGCCTGGAGGAGCGTGAGGGCGCGATCGAGCGCGGCGCGGTCGTGAAACAGGCCTTCTCCAGCCTGCACGTCGCCGAACCGGACGGCGTATTCGCGCAGCGCCGCTTCACCCCCGGCGCGTACGGCGTCCACGATCGGCGCCACCTCGGCGAGCGTCTGAGTGGACACGCCTTCCCGCCGGCGACGCGCCACCTCGGGGAGCGAGCGCAGCGGCACCAGGCGGTCCCTCATCGGGCCGCTTCCGACTTGGTGACCATCGGCCGACGCGTCACCGCGCCGCGGCGGCGGGAGAGCTCCGCCACCACCTCCGCCAGCGTGCCGCCGCCGCGGACCACGGCGACCAGTGTCAGGTACAACAGGTCGGCCGCCTCGTGCACCACATCGTCGCGGGCGTCGGCCCGCGCCAGCTCCTCGGCCTCCTCCCGCAGCTTCGCCGCGAGCAACGCCGGGTCCGCGAGCAGTTTCGCGGTTCCCGATCCGGGCTCCGGGCGGGCGGCCCGCTCCGCGATGGTGCGCGTGAGGTCGTCGAGATCAAACCCAGATGGCCAGCAGGACCGCCGGTCGAGGTGACAGAACCCGGCACCGCGCTGCCGTACGGTGAAGCGCAGTGCATCGCGGTCGCAGTCCAGTTCGACGCGCACCAGCTCCTGCGTGTTGCCCGACGTCGCGCCCTTCTCCCACAGGGTCCGGCGCGAGCGCGACCAGTAGACGCCCCGGCGCTCCGCAAGGGCACGCGCGAGCGACTCGCGCGTGCTCCAAACGAGTCCCAACGTGTGTCCCCACTCGTCGCACACGACGGTGGGCCAGACGTCACCGTCCAGCGACTTCGCGAGCGGCGCCGCGACCGCCTCCCCCAATGACAGCCGGCTGGTGTAGAGCGCCATGCCCACCTGCGCGTCCGCGCCGATCCGGTCCAATTCGGCGATCTCCGTCGCCGTGGTGATCCCCCCGGCCGCGGTGAGGCGGGCCTGCCCCGCCGCGCGCACCGCGTCAGCCACCGCGGGGAAGTCGAAGCCGCTCATGGCGCCTTCGTGCTCCACCTGCGTGAAGAGAAACCCGCCGACTAAGGGCGCGAGGTCGCGGATCCGGTCGAGTGCCGGCGTGCCGGTAGCGGTCCGCCAGCCCTCCACCACCACGTGGCCGCGCTCGGCGTCCACCGCCGCTATCACGCGCTCGCGTGGAAGGGCGCCGCAGAACTCCGGGCTCGCTGCTGTGCCGATCATGATCCTCGCCGCCCCGGCGTCGAGCCACCCGCGCGCCGCGTCGAGGTCGCGAATGCCACCACCGACGCGGCACGGCGCCCGGCGCACCATCGCGCGGATTAAGCTCGCGTTCGAGCCGTTACCGAGCGCGGCGTCGAGGTCCACCACCGCCACTTCCCCGGCCACCGCGAACTCCTCGAGCCTGGCCATGGGGTCGCCGCCGTCGAGCACAAAGTCCCGGCCCCGGCGGAGCTGGACCGCGCGGCCCTGCATCAGGTCGATGCTGGGGACGATCATCGCCGTACCCTGATCCCGCGGAGGGAGAGATCCGTCTTGATACCGTCGACGGTGTCATCGCCGTCGTGGAACACCGACGCCGCCAGCACGGCGTCCGCGCCCGCGCGAAACGCCTGCGCCACGTGTGCGCGCTCTCCGATCCCGCCCGAAGCGACCACCGGCACTCGCACGGCGCCCGCCACGGCCTGCAGGAGCTCCACGTCGGGACCGAGACGCGTGCCATCGCGATCCCAGCTCGTGAGCAGGATTTCCCCCGCACCCAAACACGCGCCCTCCCGCGCCCACGCCACGGCATCGGGTCGCCCGGGCTCACGGCCGCCGAACGCGAGCGCTTCCCACCGACCTTCAGCCCCCGTGCGACGCGCATCGATGGCGAGTACGACGCACTGGCTGCCGAACTCGGTCGCCAGCTCGGAGAGGAGTGCGGGACGCTGCACCGCGGCGGTATTCACGCTCACCTTGTCGGCACCCGCCGCGAGCAGCCGGCGCGCATCATCCACGCTCCGGACCCCGCCACCGACGGTGAGGGGAATGCGGATGGCCCAGCGCACCCGCTCCACTGTCTCGATCTGCGTGGCCCGCCCTTCGGGCGACGCGGCCACGTCGAGGATCACGATCTCGTCCGCGCCTTGAGACTCGTACAACGCCCCCTGCGCGGCCGGATCACCCGCGTCGCGCAGGTGCTGGAACCGCACTCCCTTCACCACCCGACCGTCCCTCACGTCGAGGCAGGGCACGATGCGCGGCAAGAGCCCCGGCTCCGGCCCCTTGCCCACCGGAGCGGATGGCGCGCAAGAGCCCCGGCTCCGGCCCCTTGCCCGCCGGAGCGGATGGCGCGGCCTCTACCCCGGAGAGCCAGCGCTCCAGCAGTGCCGCCCCGTACGCTCCGGACAGCTCAGGGTGGAACTGGCACGCGAGGATGCGGCCCTGCTCCAGTGCCGCCACGAACCGCACGCCGTGCGTCGTCCACGCGGGGGTCCAACCCGGGGGTGCCTCGAGCAGGGCATAGGAGTTCGCAAACGCGGCCACGCCGGAGTCGAGGAGGGCGACCTGCGATACGGCCGTGACGGCGTTCCAGCCGAGGTGCGGCACTCGCACGTGGTCAGGCAGCCGGCGGCACACGCCCGCGATGACGCCGAGCCCGGAGATGCGAGGCGACTCCTCGCTCCCCTCGCACAGCATCTGCATTCCCAGACACACGCCGAGCAGCGGTGTGCCTCGCGCTACCGCGTCGGTGATTGCACTGTCGAGCCGCCGCGCGCGCAGCGCCGCCAGCCCCGCACCGAAGGCCCCCACCCCCGGCAACACTACCCGGCGCGCCGCTGCCACGACGCCCGCGTCGTCCGTCACGACCACGCTCGAGCCGAGCCGGCTGAACGCGCTGGTGATCGACGCGAGATTGGCGACGCCGGAATTCACAACGACGACGTCAGGCATCGAGCGTCCCCTTGGTGGACGGCACGTCGTCGAAGCCCGAGCAGGCGACCGCCTGCTTGAGTGCGAGGGCGGTCGCCTTGAAGGCGGCCTCGGCGCGGTGGTGGTCGTTCTCACCCTTCAGCACGTCGACGTGCAGTGTGAACCGCCCCGCGGCAGCGAGCGAGCGCAGGATGTGCGGGATGTTCTCGCACGCCAGGCCGCCGATCGCCTCCCGGCGCAATCCGAGCTCCACCTCCGCGTAGGACCGTCCCGAGAGATCCACCACGGCGCGTGCGAGCGCCTCGTCCAGCGGGGCGTACGCCCAACCGAACCGGTTGACGCCCCGCCGCTCCCCCAGGGCCCGATCGACCGCCTGACCCAGCGCGAGCGCGCAGTCTTCGGCGGTGTGGTGGTCGTCGACCTGGAGGTCTCCTTTGCACGCGAGCGTCAGGTCGAATCGGGCGTGGCGGCTCAGCGCATCGAGCAGATGGTCGAGGAAGCCGAGGCCCGTCTTCACGTCCGTCTTCCCCGTACCCTCGAGGGTGAGCGTGACCGTGATCGATGTCTCGCGCGTGGTGCGGGTGACGGTTGCGGTGCGCGCGGTCATGGTTCGAGGCCCTCGGCCTGGAGCGTCCGCTCGAGGGCCTCGCGCAGCCGATCGAAGTCGGGCGCATTCCCGGGCAGGGTGATGCGCAGCGCCGTCTCGAGCCCCCGGCGGTCGGGGAAGTCGCGCACCAGCACGCCGCGGGCGGCGAGGCCCGCGTGGATCGAGCCGGCACGCGGTCCGCACTCGACGAGCACGAAGTTCGCCTGCGACGGCCGGGGCGCGAGGCCGGCGGCGGCCAGCCGCACGCCGAGCAGGCGGCGCTCCTCGCGCACCCGCGCGACGTGGGCGGAGAGCGGCCCGGCGCCGCGCTCGAGCTGGGCGAGGGCGAGCGCCACCGAGGGCGCTGCCACGGTGTAGGGACCGCCCGCCGCACGCAGCACGGCTATGACATACGGGCTCCCGACGGCGTATCCCACACGACACCCCGCAAGGCCCCAGGCCTTGGACAGCGTACGCAGCACGAGGACGTTGCGCAGGTCGAGCACCCCGGGCGTGAGATCTTCGTCCGCGTACTCGACGTACACGTGATCGAGCACGACGAGCGCGTTCGGCGCCGCCGCAGCCACGCGCCGGACTGCGCCGAGCGTCGCGACGCTCCCCGTCGGATTGTTCGGCGACACGATCGCGACGACGGCAGTGCGCGCGTCGAGTCGGCTCACGAACGCGTCGCTCGGGAAGGCGTCGCCCCACCACGCGACGCGGACGAGCTCACCACCGGCGAGCGCGGCACTGCAATCGAACATGTCGAAGCTGGGGTCCGGCAGCACGAGGGAACGACCCGGTTCGAGGAACGCGCGGCACGCGCGATCGATCGCCTCGTCGGCGCCGGCCGTCACGAGCACGCGCTCCGGCGCCACGCCGACGCGGGCGGCGAGGGCGGTTTCGAGTGCGGAGACGTCCGGGTATCGGCGCAACAGCTCCGGGTCCGCGTTGGCGAGGTCGCCGAGCAGGGCGCGTGATGGCAGGACCCCCTCGTTCGAATCGAGGCGAAGCACGCCGGGACCGCTCGGCGGGCGGCGGTAGGCGGTGGCCGGGTCGATCCGCGAGACGGGGCCGGTCGGAGAAGACGAGGTCGTGGCCGTCATGGGACGATCTGCGAGAAGGTGGACACGACGAGGTCGGTGCCGCCCGCCGCCTTTACGGCGGGGATCACCTGTGGGAGCGCGTCGCGCGGCACCGCCGCCTTCACCGCGTAGCCGCCGTTGCCGAACAGCGGAGCCACCGTGGCCTGCCGCATCGACGGCAGCGCGGCGACCACCGCTTCGAGGCACTCCGCCGAAGCGTTCACCTCGAGCATGACCCGCCGTCGCGCGACGAGCACGGAGTCGAGCAGCATCACGAGATCGTCGATGCGCCGGCGCCGAGCGCGCATCAGCTCGTCCACCACGACGAGACCGTTCGCCTCGAGCGTCGCGCCGGTGGCGCTATTGTCCACGATGACGTCTGCATCCTCCGGCGGGAACACCTCGGTCGCCCCGTACGAGCGTACGCACTCGGCGGACAGGCCGTGCTCGGCGATCCAGCGCTGCGCCAGGCGCTCGTATTCCGACGCCACCACCAGGTGACGGGCGGGCAGGTGCCCGTCCACGAGCATTGCCTTGGGCGCCGCCGCGACCACCTGCACGGGGTCGAGTCCCGTGTCGAGCAGCTCGACGACGTCCGCCTCGAGCTCCGCCACCCAGTCCGCACCGGCGAAACCCACGTCCCGGCTGCCAAGTGCCAGCATCTCCACGATGTTCTGGGGCTTGAGGGTCTTGGCTTCGGTGTCCTGGAGGGAGACGTCGGGGCGATAGCCCCGGGCGCCCGGGCGAATCCGGATGCCGGCGTCGCCGAGCAGGGTCAGCACTCCCTGCTCCATGCGGCCTTTCGGCAGGCCGAGTCGCAGCAGTGTCGAGGAACCGGATAGTCGGGACATCGGGTCGCGCTCCAATCGTTGGCCGAACCGGCCCCGGAGCTCGAGCGTCCCAAAAAGCACGACGCCGACCCCGGGGGGCCGGCGTCGGCGGTGGACTCAAGGTCTACAGGCTACTCGTTACCTTGCGTACGCCTCCGGCTCCCCCCATCCAACGGGGTGGTGATGGTGGTGCCGGTGGTGCAAACGCGTACGCTGCATGGTCGATAACTAAGCCGCCCACGCGATCCTTGTCAACTACCGGCGGTTCCAACCCCCCCGATCGTGTGATTGACATGACGGGACGTGCCGGGTAAATACCAAAATCATGATCGCCCACCACACCACTACCCGCTGTTGTTGTCGGATGATGTGTCCTTGCTCCCCGGGGAGCGGACGCGGTTGTGGCGCTGTGGTTGCCGACATCGGATGATGCTCGACTAGCTTGTAAACGGCACGCGCGACGCAGATCGGGCCCGCTTCCCTGGGAAGCGGGCCCGTTTTGTTTTCCTCACCCCCTGTCCCCCTCTCCACGCTGTGGAGAGGGGGGACGAAAGGGCTGGTCGGAGAGAGATGACTCAACCCGAGCTGGTAACCGACAGACGCATCACCCGGGCGCACGGCTTCACCCTGTGGTTCACCGGTCTGTCGGGCGCGGGCAAGTCGACGCTCGCCGCGGCGGTGAGCGCGGAGCTGCGTGGTCGGGGCATCCCCGTCGAAGTGCTCGACGGGGACGAGGTGCGCCAGAATCTCTCCAGGGGGCTGGGATTCT
>WNGR01003129.1_pt1 | contig 18125 bp, 18 predicted proteins | sample 5407581 | NCBI WGS metagenome assembly WNGR01 (sample SAMN13153383, study PRJNA577476) | soil metagenome | isolation source: 80 cm soil or saprolite under Garry oak tree replicate 2 | place: USA:California | collected 2016-06-15 | reverse complement strand
TTTCTCCCAAAAGGCGTCAGAGACTTCCCATGATTGAACCTTTGACATAATATCCTCCCAGCTGATGTGATAGATGCTGGGAGGTGATAGTACCAGAAATGCTACAGGAAGTATATTTTATTTACGGATAAGCTCTAAAGATATTGAACTTATGCAGATGGGACAGGCTGTCAGCGTAATTCAGCATGAATTCAACAGCCAAGTGATAAAAATTCGTGACAACATACATGTTCTCAAATCATGGGCAGACTTGAACGTCAAGCTTCAACCAATTTATGGAAATTTACGCACCAGTTTTGAACACCTTGACGGATATCTTAACCTTTTTGCGCCGTTACAGCGCAGAATGAGGCGCACTAAAGAAGATATTTATGGTCATGAAATAGTCAGCTTCCTTGCCGATTTATTTGAAAACAGATTCAAACGGCATGAAGTTGAGCTCAAAGTAAACCTTCCTTTCAAATCGATGAAACAATTATCGTATCGCTCTGTTTACTATCCAGTTTTTGTTAATCTCATCGATAATGCTATCTTCTGGGTAAAAGATCAACCACATCCAAGAACTATTTCTCTTGATTATCGCGATGGCAAAATCTATGTCAAAGACAGTGGCCCAGGCGTTTCACTTCGTGATACCGAACGAATTTTCGAGCCCGGTTTTTCGCGTAAACCCGGTGGTGCCGGACTCGGCTTGTATATTGTAAAAGAGGCTTTAAAAGGGATTGACTGCGGAATAGAAATTCAATCTCCCATCCCTGATATGGGCGCTTGTTTTGTGATCAATACTAAATCGAGTGGGAGTAATAAATGACGGTATTTGCGACCCATATGCAGGCATTAACTCAAGAGTTTATCGGCACAGTGCTGTTTGTTGACGACCAGATACCCGAAAAGGCAATAGTAAATGTTGTCTATGAGGCCAAAAATGAACTTAACGAAGCATTGTTAGAACTAGAGCAATTACAGGTTCCAGGTGATCAACCTCTCGATCTAAATCATATACTTGATATCAGAAAGCTTTCCCAAGCTTGTTCAGACAGAGGAATGCTCTGTAGCCCAGTATATACAAGTCAAATATCCTCTGAAGAAGAAAAAAACAAATTAGTAGATAAAGTAGTCATGCTTTCTAATAAAGCTGATGTAATAGTTCTGGACTGGCAAATGGAAGACCTGTCTGGCCCTATTGGAATGGGCATAACGGCACAGTCAATTGTTCAGAAACTTAAATCTATCAACAAAGACAGGGAAGTTCTAATCTGCATCTTTTCTGCAGAAAGTGCAGATAAAATTGATATAGCCGCGTTAAGTGGTGGCCATGTGACCGTCTTTTATGTAAGCAAAACTACTGAAAGGGCTTATGAGGAATTACCTGTGCATATTTATGAAAAATTTTCTGATATGCACTCTGGTCTTATGCCTGCGGCAGCTTTGTCAGCAATAAAAGTCATTAGAGATAACTCTCATCGTATTCTATCATTGTATTCAACATGGCATGATCCTGCTTTTTTATCGCATAGATGCTACTTATCTCGACCCGAAGATGCTGACATATTTGTAACAGAGCTTATAGCAGCGACCTTTGATGATCTAATTAGGGGCAATGAAGCAATAACCAAATATTTTTCCAGTGACGTCCTGAAAGCATGGGTGGATCTCAGGTGTAACGATCTTCCAGATAAAGAATTTAATGTTAATAAACTAGATCCGATTCAAGTCGATAATGACAAGCGAAAGCAGTGGATTGAAACTGGAATTACTAAGTGGATGCATGACAATTTAAACGCTGGTGCTGAACCCAAAAAAGCAGATGTAATTAACAAGTGGGGCAAAGTTACTGCCACAAGTCTTGTTGGATATTTTTCAAACGAACCAACGCCAGAATCTGAGTTTGCTAAGCAGACCACATTTGCTAAGCTTACTTCTCATGCTTTTGTTGATGCGATTAATAATAACGCTGCGACGTATTTAAGTCTAGGCAGCATATTGAAAAATGTAAATGATGAATATTTCATGTGCATACAGCCTCTATGCGATTCTGGGAGGCTTAAAGCTGGATGTGTAAACAAATTTATTTTTATCAAGTTGGTCAAAAAAGAAGTCCGTCTTGTCGATGATGGGAATAAAAAAGGATTTAATATTGTAGTCTCCGATGGTGAGAACAACGATGTCTATCTAAAAGCTAGTGAAGAGCTATCTACACTGGATGTGTTTTGGTTTTCTGCTTCACTTGGCAACGACAAGGCTATCATGAAAATTGGAGAACTTGTCCAGGGTAAACAAAACGAGACTGCAGATGTTAATTTCACTTTCTTGGCACAACTCAAGAGCAGTCAAGCGCAAAGAATTGCAATGAGGTTTCTAAATAAGATCACCCGAATTGGTCTTGACGAATCCGAGTGGCTTCGCCGTCATGGAACAGCATAAACGGCGAAAATGAAAACGCCTCCCTCCGAGCAAAAAAGCCGAATGATGAGCCGTGTCAGGACTAAAGGGACTTCACCCGAACTTGCCCTCCGATCCGCACTTCATTCTGCTGGTATTCGATTTCGTCTGCATCGAAAAGACCTCCCTGGAAAACCCGATATTGTCCTTCCAAAGTATGAAATAGTTATTTTTGTACATGGCTGTTTCTGGCATCACCACGAAGGGTGCATCAAATCAAAGATGCCTAAAACAAATATTGAATTTTGGCAGAACAAAATTGCAGCGAATGTAATGCGTGATAAATCCAATCAAGACGATCTGGCAAAACTTGGTTGGCAAACACTTGTTGTGTGGGAGTGTGAAATCAAGAAAGATGTACATGGTGTTGCAACGCAACTTATTGTCCTACTGTCATTAAGCAAAACAGGTAACTCAAAGTGACACCAATGCTCCAGGTAACAGACGACCTACTTAAGGAAATGACGGAAACCATTGTGCGAGAGATCAATCCCAACAAGATCATTCTCTTTGGCTCGTACGCAAACGGGACGGCGCAGCCGGATTCTGACCTGGATTTTCTGATTGTTGAGGATGGCCCGTTCAATGCCCAACGTAGCAGGGAATCCGAGATGGTAAAACTTTGGGAAGTCTGCTTCGACTACAATATTCCGCTTGATTTTCTGGTGTACACTCCTGAGGAAATCGATCAGTGGAAGGATGTACGAAATCATGTAATTGCTTATGCTCTCAAGGATGGAAAGGTACTTTATGAACGCAAATGATCAAACAACCAAAACCGACCTGAAAAACCTGACTCTCCCCGGTCTTGAGCAATTCCTCCAGGGTCAGGGCAAAGAGCGCTTTCGTGCCCTCCAGGTATTCAAGTGGATCTACCAGCAGGATGCCCGGGGATTCGAGGAGATGACCAACATCTCCAAGGCTCTTCGTGCGGAGCTGGCCGAAACCGCCTATATCAGCAACCTCGAACCGGAGGCGATCGAGGAGGGGAGCGACGGGACGCGCAAATACCTCTTCACCCTTGACGACGGCAACGCTGTTGAATCGGTACTGATACCGATCGAGGGGCGCAATACGCTCTGCATCTCGTCGCAGGTCGGCTGTGCCATGGCGTGCGAGTTCTGCCTGACCGGCACTTTCAAGCTGACCCGCAACCTGACGACGGCGGAAATAGTTAACCAGATCATGGCCGTCAAGCGTGATCTGATCAGGAATCCGCCCGCACTTTCACTCGCGGTGACAGAAGCGGTTGACGACGAAGATGACGATGACCAGCCGGAGTCGCCGGCGGCCATCCGTAATATCGTGCTGATGGGGATGGGCGAACCGCTGCATAACCTGTACAACGTCATCCCGGCGATCCGGATCATGATCGACGGCAACGGCCTGCAGCTCTCCAACCGGCGGGTAACCGTCTCCACCTGCGGACTGGTGCCGGAGATGGAGCGGCTGGGGCGGGAGATACCGAACGTAAACCTGGCGGTGTCGCTGAATGCCACGACCGATGAACTGCGGAACAAGATCATGCCGGTTAACCGGAGCTACCCGCTCAGGGAGCTATTGAAGGCGTGCAAGGAGTTCCCGCTGCCGGGACGGCGCAAGGTCACCTTCGAATATGTAATGCTGGGGGGGGTAAATGATTCGCTGGAGGATGCCAGACGGCTCTTGAAGCTGATCAGCGACATCCCGAACAAGGTCAACCTGATCCCGTTCAACGAGCATGAAGGGTGCGGTTTCAAGGCGCCTTCCAGAGCGGCTATCGATGCGTTTCACAAGTATCTGATCGACCGGCATGTGACGGTTATCACCCGTGACAGTCGTGGTGGCGATATCTCTGCGGCGTGCGGGCAGTTGAAGGGGAAGCTTGAGAAGAAACCAATAACTTAGGGGCATCCCTTGTGGGTGCCCGATTTTGACCTTTGTTGCAATTAAGTGATTGTCGGCGATTCCAGCAAGGGCGGGTACAAGACCCGCCCCTACAATAGGCAAAACAAAGGCCTCCAGAGAAAACCCTGGAGGCCTTTATTTTTGAAAGCAGTGAGACGCTTACGCCTGTGGACGGCGTGAGCGATACTCGATCACCGGTTCGTGACGAGTTGCAGGTGCGCTGCGTGGAGCGCTTCCGGCCGGTTTCGCCGATTTGCTCCACGATTTTGCCTGGCCGTCACGACCGCCGGCAGGTTTGCCGAAACGGCCGGCAGGGCCGCCAGGGCCGCTTTTACGGGGGCCGCCGCTGCGTCCGGCCGGTTTCCTGATGGAGGTTGACGGTTCATGCCCGGCAATCTGCAACTCCGGCAGTTTCTTGCCGATGAAGCGCTCGATGCGCTCCAGATAATTGCGTTCGCCGGCAGAGGCGAATGATATGGCGATTCCGGTTGCCCCGGCGCGGCCGGTACGGCCGATGCGGTGGACATAGTCTTCGGCAAAGCGCGGCAGGTCGAAGTTGATGACATGGCTGATGCCGTTTACATCCAGGCCGCGGGCCGCCACGTCGGTGGCCACCAGCAGGCGGATGCCGCCGCGGCGCATACGGTCGATGGTCTTGTTGCGGGCCATCTGGGTCATGTCACCGTGCAGGGCGGCTGCAGGGTAGCCGTTGCGGGAGAGTTCACGGGATAATTCATCGGCGTCGCGCTTGGTGGCGGAGAAGATGATCGCGCGGGTCAGTTCGGAATCGCTGACCAGATGATTGAGGAGCTCTTTCTTGTGATTCAGGTTATCGGTAACGTGCAGGCGCTGTTCGATCAATGCGTGCGATGAGGTGCTGACAGCCAGCTGAATCCGTTTCGGTTCGCGCATCATCTTCTCGGCCAGGCGAGCGATGTCACCCTCCATGGTGGCGGTGAACATCAGGGTCTGGCGGTTGGAAGGGGTGCGCTCGACGATCTTGTTGATGTCTTCGCTGAAACCCATGTCGAGCATGCGGTCGGCTTCGTCGAGAACCAGCATCTCCAGACGGTCGAGACGGATGCTGCCGCGCTCGATGTGGTCTACCAGGCGTCCCGGAGTGGCGACAATGATGTCAACCGGCGCGGATAGGAGGCGGAGCTGTTCGCGATAGGGCATGCCGCCAAGCAGTGTGCCGCAGCGGGGACGGATGCCGCGGCCGTAGTTGCGGGCGGACTCCATGACCTGGCCGGCCAGCTCACGGGTCGGTGCCAGAACCAGGATACGCGGCCCTTTGCCGGGCAGGGTCGATTTTTTGGTCAGGAGTTCCAGGGCCGGCAGCACGAAGGCGGCGGTCTTGCCGGTACCGGTCTGGGCGGTGGCGATCACGTCATGCCCTGCCAGTACCAGCGGGATTGATTGTTCCTGAATGGGGGTCGGGGTTGTGTAGCCGCAGGCGGTAATAGCCGACAGGATGGCCGGATTAAGGCCCAGTTCTTCAAACGTCATGTTGATTCCTTTGTCTGGAGCGGTGTAAAGATAAAAGCGCACACGGACCGGGGAATCAAACAGATGATTCCGGGAAGGTAAATGCAGTAACGTGCGGGCAGACAATAAATCTTCGCCTGCCGTACGGTCTGCTTGTTTCAATCGGGATTGAAGCTACAGGGGGGGCAGAATGCGATGATCAAGAGAGAAACAACGGACACCATACCGCTGCTTCATGTGGCACAACAATAAGACACCATAGAGGATTTGATTCTAAAAGGCAAGCACTTATTTCATATTCACTTTGCCTGATAACGTATAACCTGATTCAGCCTTGTACATTGTCCCTGCGTCGTGCTAACGTCACCGCTGTATATTATCAAGCAGCATCAAGGGGAGTGTCGCGTGTCAAAACAGTTCGTCAGTGAGATAAAAGATCGTGATCCGGTCAATGCCGTTTTTCTGGTCAAGGATAAAATCCTGGCCATGGCCAAGAACGGCAAACCGTACATGAACCTGCGTCTGATGGATAAGAGCGGCGATATAGAAGCCAAGGTGTGGGACAATACGGAGCTGCTAGACAAGCAGTTTGACAAGGATGATTTCGTCTCGGTACGCGGCAAGGCTTCGGTCTACATGAACAAAATGCAGGTCGTCATTGCGGAAATCGCCAAGGTGCCGGAGGAACAGGTCGTGCTGGCCGATTTTCTCCCGGAGTCGCCCCGTGGCGGCGCCGAGATGCGCCAGGAATTGACCGATACGGTTGCCGCGCTCGGCAACCCCCATCTTAAAGGGCTGATGGAAGCCTTTCTGGCCGATGAGCCGATTATGAGGATGTACTGTCAGGCTCCGGCAGCCAAGGGAATGCACCACGTCTATCTTGGCGGGCTGCTGGAACATTCGCTTTCATTGGTCAAGCTGTCCAAGACCATTGTGCCGCTGTATGGCGGGATCAACGAGGATCTGCTGGTGGTCGGATCGCTGCTGCACGATGTCGGCAAAATCTACGAAATGAGTTTTGAGCGGGCCTTTGATTATACCGACGCGGGCAAGCTGCTCGGGCATATCACGATCGGCGTGGAGCTGGTGGATGAGAAGATCCGCCAGGTGGAGGGCTTTCCGCGGGAACTGGCTCTGCTGCTCAAACATATGCTGCTTTCCCACCATGGCCAGTACGAATACGGTTCGCCCAAGCGCCCCAAGACGATCGAGGCAACAATCCTCAATTATCTGGATGACCTGGACTCGAAGATCAACGGCATCCGTGCCCACATCGCCAAAGAGACCGTGTCTACGTCACGCTGGACCGCGCATCACCGGCTGTATGACCGCTATTTTTTCAAGAGCAACGGAATGGATGGGGAGTCGGCCGGGGAGCAGGAGGTGGTTTGCGTACTGGATGAAACCTGCCATACGGCTCCAGCGGAACCGGTTGCGGAACCGGAGGAGCGCAAGGAGCGGCAGTCGTTCAACAACCAGCCGCTTAAGGCGCTGGAGAATCTGAAACTCTTTTAGGATTTACGGGGGCTGTTATTCAGCCCCTTTTCATTTCTATCTGCAACTCCGATATTTTTTTCCTCAGCGTGTTCCGGTTGATGCCGAGTATATCGGCCGCCTTAACCTGGTTCCAGCGGCATTTTTCCAGCACGAGGCGGATCAGTGGGCGTTCGACCTGCTCCAGCACCATCGAATAAATATCCCCCTTCTCAAGTCCCTCGATGCCGTTCATGCAGGATCTCAGTTTCAGGTCGATCAGCGCCTCCAGCGATGTCTCCTGCGACCCGGTCTGCGCGATCTCTCGTACCGGGAGCAGTCCACCGAAGTCAAGCGCGGTCAGGAGCGGATCGTTTGACAGTATCACGGCCCGCTTGATGGAATTCTCGAGCTCGCGCACATTGCCGGGCCAGGAATATCCCTTCAGGAGCGCCAGCGCGTCATCAGCCAGCCGTTTGGGAGCAACGGACATCTCCGCGCAGGAGCGGGACAAAAAGTAGTTGGCCAGGTCGGGAATATCGTCGCGTCGTTCACGCAGCGGAGCGAGGGTAATAGGCACAACATTCAGGCGATAGTAGAGGTCTTCGCGGAACTCTTTCTGACGCACCTTCTCGACCAGCGACTGGTTTGTCGCGGCGACAATCCTGACATCCACCGGAATATTCTGGTTTCCCCCGATCCGGGTGATCTCCTGTTCCTGCAGCACCCGCAAGATCTTGGCCTGCAGATCCAGCGGCATGTCTCCGATCTCATCCAGAAAGAGGGTGCCGTGATTGGCCTGCTCGAACTTGCCCTGTTTCCTCTCTCCGGCGCCGGTGAAGGCACCTTTCTCCGAGCCGAACAGCTCGCTCTCCAGCAGGTCACGAGGTATCGCGGCGCAGTTGATCGCGACAAACGGTTTTCCGAGACGCTCCGAATTGAAATGGACGGCGCGCGCCACCAGCTCCTTGCCGGTTCCCGACTCACCCTGGATCAAGATCGTGACATCGCTTACCGCCACCTTGCCGATGGTCTTGTAGACATCCTGCATGGCCGTCGAATTACCGACGATATTTTTTTCGGCCTGATAGCGGTCTTTCAGTTCCTGCTTGAGAGTGGTTACCTGTCCGGCAATGTCGCGTGCCTTGGCGACTTTTTCGATGATGGCATCGATTATATCCAGATCGAACGGCTTGGTGATGTAGTCGTAGGCCCCCCGTTTCATCGCTTCCACAGCATTTTTCATGCTGGCCTCGGCCGTCATTATAACCACCAGCAGATCGTTGTTCAGCTCACGAACCTTGTCCAGCAGGTCGAGTCCGGTGATGCCGGGCATCTTGATATCGAGGATGGCAAGATCATAGCAGTTGTCCTTGATCAGTTCCAGGGCATGACGGCCGTCATGCGCCAGGTCCACGCTGAAACCTTTCTGCTTGAGCGCCTTTGAAAGCACCCAGCGGATGCTCTCTTCATCATCGGCTACCAGTATTCTGTTGAGCGGCATAATGTACCTCGTGTAATCTTTTGCATTTGAAAGGTTACGGAAAAACATTTTTGAAGTTTATCTTACCAGCGGCAGCAGCACCGTAAATTTCGTTCCGTGCCCCGGATCTGATTCCGCCTTGATCATGCCGCGATGCTCCGAGACGATCTTGTGGCAGATGGTCAATCCCAGGCCGGTGCCGGTTGATTTGGTGCTGAAGAACGGCGTCCAGATATTTTCCAGATCCGTCTGCGGAATGCCGGGGCCATCGTCACAGACTTCAATGGCCACCATGCGCGAATTACGCCGGTTCTGGGTCATGCGGTAATCGGACAACACCCTGCTGGTCACGGTCAGGCGGCCGTCGTTCCCCATGGCATCGATGGCGTTGCGGATCAGGTTTAAAAAGAGCCGGGTCAGCATCTCCTCGTCGGCCATGATGTCCGGGATACTCGGGTCGAAATGCTGGATGATCGCAATCTCCTGATCGGCGACGGCCTGCTTCTGGAGCAGCAGGATGTCGCCCAGGACCCTGTGCAGATTGACCGGCGCGAGCTTGAGAGCCCGCGGCGAGGCCAGCTCGAGCAGTTCGCGGATGATATGGTCGATGCGCTCGGTTTCCCGGATCATGACCTTGGTGTAGTCGAGCATCTCGCTGCCCGGGGCAAATTCGCGCTCCAGCAGCTGTGCCGCCCCTTTGATACCCCCCAGCGGGTTCTTGACCTCATGGGCAAGCCCGGCGGCCAGGGTGCCGAGAGTGGAAAGGCGGTCAGCCTGGCGTACGGCCGCTTCCAGTTCGCGGACATAGGTGATGTCTTTAAGTGTCAGTATCGCGCCGATATTTTCGCCGCTCCCTTCGACCAGCGGGTAGCAGGTAACGGCAACCGGCGTAATCCTCCCGGTGGAACGGACCACGACATTTTCATGGTCCGAGATGGTGATGCCGGTCCGCATGGTTTTGGCCAGCATCTCGATCAGGGTAGTCTCGAGCGTAAAAAGTTTCTCGAACGCCGCTCCCAAAGCCTGCTTTTGCGAGACCCCGGTAATCGCCTCGGCCGCCGGATTGCACAGCGTAATACGGCCGTTGCTCCCGACAACGATAACGCCATCCCCCACGCTGTCGATGACGGTGGCATAGTAGTCATCACGGGTTTTCTGCAGCTGATCATTCGCCATGGGGTTCTGAAACATGCCCCGGGGTGTCGGGTATGCTCCGCATCCTTTCCGTTAGTGACGTAATATCTTCAAGCGACCGGGCGTAATTGGCGGTGCGGCGGATTTCCGACGCCCCGGCGAAGCCTTTTGCGTACCAGCCGATATGCTTCTTGATCTCGCGAACCGCGACCGCCTCGCCCATTTCTTCAATAAACAGGTGCAGGTGCCGTTCAATCGTGTCTGCCCGCTCGACCGTGCTGACCGGCGTGCAGTGACCGGTCTCCTGGAGCTCGTTGACCTGCCGGAAAATCCAGGGGGCGCCGAGCGCGCCGCGGGCAATCATGATGCCGTCGCAGCCGGTTTCGCAAAGCATCCGCAGGCAATCTTCAGGAGTAAACAGGTCGCCGCTTCCCAATACGGGGATCGAAAGCGCCGCTTTCATCTCCCCCAGTTGGGACCAGTCGGCCTGGCCGGAAAACATCAGTGACCGGCTGCGGGGGTGGAGGGTGATGGCATCACACCCCTCGGCTGCCGCGATGCGTCCCACTTCCTGAAAAACATCGTCGCCGCAGTGCCAGCCGGAACGGATCTTGATCGTCAGCGGCAGCGTGGTTGCCGAACGCACCGCGCGAACGATGGCGGCGATTTTGAGCGGCTCCAGCAGCAGGGCGCTGCCGGCGCCGGTCCCGACCACCTTGCGTACCGGGCATCCCATGTTGATATCCAGCAGATCGCCGTATCCATCGACCATGCGCGCCGCTTCGGCCAGGTCCGCAGGTTTGTCGCCGAACAGCTGGATGCCGAGAGGCCGGTCGTCGGGAGAACTCTTCAGGAGGGCCAGTGTCTTGACCCCTTCGCGTACCAGGCCGTTGACGCTGACCATCTCGGTATAGGCCAGTGAAGCTCCGGCATTTCGACAGATCAGCCGGAACGGCAGATTTGTAATTCCCGCCAATGGTGCAAGCACGACGTTGTGCCGGAGGACGAGAGAGCCAATTGTTAATGGTTTTAGCATGATACACACTTATGGTACAAACCTGGAGGGGGGAGGCCGCCCAAAGACTGCCTAAATTTTGGGCATAGTAGCACAGTCGGAATAAATGGCAAGGGCAAAAAACAGATTTTTATTGCCAACAGGCTGTTTTCCGTTTTTAATAGCATACAACTCGTGTTGACTGTTCAAGGAGAACTACCATGTTTGGAATCGGCATGCCGGAAATGATAATTATTCTCGTGATCGCCCTGATTGTCATCGGGCCGCACAAGCTGCCGGAGTTGGCCAAGTCGCTGGGAAAAGGTCTTGCAGAATTCAAGAAGGCTTCGGAAGGTTTCCAGCGCTCGGTTCAGGAAGAGGCGGCCAAAGCCGAAGAGACCGGCAAAGACCCGGCGCAGGTGAAGGAAGCCTCTGCCGCGGCTGAAACGATCATGCCGTACAAGGCGTCAGAGCCGCCTCCGGTTGATAATAAAGAGTCCGCGCCGCAGGTAAAAGCGGCCTCGGCTGCGGTGGAACCGATTATGCCTTACGTGGCGATGGAGCCGGCGCCGGCCGACAAGAAAGAGCCGCCCCGCGCCTGAAAGCCGCATCAGATTTCCATAAACTAGAAGAGCCGGGATTACCCGGCTCTTCTAGTTTAAACAGCTTTCGAAAAATTATTTCACCTGAATCTTGATCTGTTTCTGCTTCTTGTCCGCTCTCTTGGGGAGTGTAATCGTCAGTACTCCCTTGTCGCAGATGGCGACAACCTTTTCCTGGTCTACCGTTGTCGGCAGGCTGAAGCTGCGCTGGAAGCTGCCGAAATATCTCTCGATGCGGTGGTAGTTTTCCTTTTTCACCTCATCTTCGTGTTTGCGCTCCCCTTTCAGAATCAGGGTGCTGTCCTCGATGCGAACTTCGATGTCTTTCTGGTCTACATCAGGCAGCTCGGCTTTTATGATGATAGAATCGACGGTCTCGTAAATATCGACAGCCGGCTGCCAGAGCCCCTCCTTGATGTCTTCGCTGGGCAGATCGTGATTCCAGGAAAGGTTGAGAAGCCTGTTCATCTGGTCCTGCATGGTGCGCAAATCACGGAGCGGGTTGTACTTTACGATTGCCATGACGGAGCCCTCCTTTGGAACGGTTGTGATTGGGTAACTACCCTGCCATCAAAAAGCATAATCATGATTTGTAAAATGTCAAGACTCGCCATTTCCGCATGTTTGCCGCAGAAACTCCAGGCTTTTCAGCTTTCTTTGGGCATGGTTGGCCAGTGATTCATCCAGCAGGATACCGGCCGCCTGGAGCGCATCTTCATCGTAGGCTACCTGTCCGAAACGGCCGGTGTTCAGGCAGGAGCTCAGACCGCGCAGGGACGCTGCCGGTATCGGGCGACCGGTTGCGGCACAGAAACGGCAGACCAGCTCACCCCCATCCTGCATGAGAGCGCCCTGTCCGTCAAAATCGGAGCCGCAACGGCTGCATTCCTCCAGCGAGGGGCGGTATCCGAGAATATTCAGCAGATTGATTTCAAAGAGCCGGCGGTCGGCATCGTCAACGTGGCCGGAATCCAGGCGCTCAAGATAAGCGGCCAGCAGCCGGTACAGGCGCGGCAGCGGCTGCCCTTCCGGGGTGAGGCTCTCCACCAGCTCGCAGGCGTACAGGCCATGGGCAATTGCACCGAGGAGGCCTCGAATCCCTGAATAGAGCGTGATGACGTCGGCGCTTCGCAGGGAAGAGAGGCCGTCTTTATAGCTCAGCTGGAGATCGATCCGGGCAAACGTCTCCAGCGCCGGCCCGAAGCGTTTGCGGCTGTTGCGGGCGCCGCGGGCGAAGCCCTTCAGCCGGCCATGTTCAAGCGTGAACAGCGACACGATCCGGTCGCTCTCGCCATAGTCGGAGCTTGAAAGCACGAAGGCCTGTAGTTTTTCCAGATGCATGGTGATTTTGCTGCTCCTGCCGTGGTTGGCTGGTACGACTACATTTTCAAAAACCGGTGAACAGGAAATCAAGCGCGGCGATGATTTCATCTCGATGTTCCTTGAGAGAACATACCTTATCACCAAGACCGTTTACCGTGACTCCGGCCAGCTCGGCCGTTGACATTATGACCGTGGTTCGTTTAATCGAAAATTGGGGGTTCAGATGTTTTGCCGCCTTACCCATGGCAGACATTGAATAGAGGGGAATGACCACGCGTGTTCTCAGGTTTTTCAAGAGGTCGGCCTGCACATCAAGTAGATAGGGGACTGCCCGTTTGGTCTCAGGATTTGGATTCGTATAAACATCGAACTGGGCCATCAGAACCGCCTCAGGCCGTCACTGAAAACTCCATCTGTTTCAATACGCCGATTATATTCTTCCATTGCCTCACAATTCTCCTCCAGCCAATTACGCCTTTTCTCGTCCCGCAATATTTCAGTAAGGCGTATTTCCAATGCCTGTGAGAGGTTGATATGATGTTCTTTGGCCTGCTGAAGAAGATCGCTGTTAATGCTCAGGTTGGTGGGTTTCTTGGGCGCACTTGCATCAAATACATGTAGTGGCATGATATACTCCTTATGCGCATATTGTATGCGTATAAATTATATTTACCGGGCAGATATTGCAAGAAGTTTCGGTATCTGGCCTTGCTCCCCTTCGTGACCCTGTCTCCCTTACTGCTGCAGGGACAGGAGCTCATTCAGTTCCGCCTCCCACGCGCCGATCAGTACTTTGAGTTCTCTGGTGCGTCTGTCGTACCTTTGTCGCACCCGGTCGTAGAGGTCGGTCAAATCCCGGGAGCGCTCAAGTTCCCCAAGCGTTCCAGTGGGGTTAACCCGGGATCTCTTCCTGTCGAGTTGGTCGTTCATCTTGGCAAGACGACTTATTTCCCCCTGGTAGGTGCGGATTACGCGTTGGTACGCCTTTACCAACGGCCCCGTGTTGCGGGCAGCGCCACCGGGAAGGAGCGCTGCAGCCTCAAAGAGCGCCAGGTATTCCTCCACCTTCAGGTTAAGCCACTCACCTTCCCACCCACCCTGCTCGGCCAGTACGGCATAGTGCAGGAGAAGGTCGGTCTCGATGTTGGGAAGCGTAGCAAGCTCGGTCTGCAGCTGCTGGATTTTGCGCCGGAGATGCTCCTCCTCCCTTCGCTCTTTCTCGGAAAGCGGACGCACCTGCCCGGCATCCCTTAATCTGAGTCGAGATGACTCCAAGTCGTTCATCTGTGCCTGAAGCTGCCAGCGCCTGTCGATGATCGCGGCGAGTTTCTTTTCCTCAGCGATGTAGGAAGCCACCTTGTCGCGTAGCGCCTGCGCCAGTTCTTTTGTCGTGGCCGCCATTTCGTCGAAACGCCCGACACTAGTCTCTTTCACGGCGTCAGGGGCCGAAAGTAGCGCCAAATCAGCTTCTATCTCCTCCTGCTTACCTGCGATCCAGTCGCGATAGCGGTTGTTCCAGTCGAGCAGGTCCTGGAGAGCGTCATCCCGACCCGGCTCCAGGATGTTTATGGCGTCAATTCGCCGCTCCAGTTCGCTGATATCCTCTTGCACAAGTTTGCGGGACGCCTCTACTTCATTCAGCGCCTGTTGGAGAAAGCGTTTTTCCCGTTCGACCACGACCCTTTTCCCGCCCCCGACAACTCTGTCAGCGGCCGCCGCAAAGGGAACGTGGAGAAGAAAAATAGCAACAAGGCAGAGAGTAACATATCGAGTCATTGGTTATTGATTCTCCGTCGTTGGTTCCTGTAACTCCGGCTCGCGGCTTGACCGCATCGTCTGATGGTTATGACATCAGCATTCTCTCAACTTGAGAGGGAATGTGATTTGATCCGCGTGCAACGGTTTTGGGGTCCCGAATTTACGTCAACGGCTTGTAAAATCACCTGCAAGCGAAGCGCAGCCAGAGTGCATTTTTCTGGTGTACGCCCGTCATGGGCGTGAACTTATGGGGTGCAAGTCCCCTGTACGAGAATCCAGTCACTGTCGTGAGGACAGGGTAAAACAAGTACTAGCCGAAGGCAAGGGCGTCTCCGCGAGGAGGGGTCTGGAGGAAGCCTAAGCGCAAAGCTATGAGCCGACGAACAGAAACAGCATACAAGGCCATCATCCGGACAAGTCAGCACCACATGACGAAGCCCACGGATTCAGGAGAAATGGTAAATGCTGCGGTTGTGTAGCGACAGTTCACGTTCTTATCCGGGGAGATCTGCTCCACTTTGCATTTCGAAAGAAAGGCGCGGCGCTGTAAAGGTTGCCGTGATGGAGCAGAAGTCAGCAGAAGCCATAGTAGACAAGGACTCCACCACTCATGGCGGTGTGGTGGCTGGAAACGAGCCCGGTTAGCCGGGATGGACTCACCCTGTCGAAGGGCCGAACTTGAAGAGGGGGATGTCATCCTCTATGAGCTTCCATGGTACGTTAAACCCGACCGGGTTATTGCCCATGGAGCGCGTCATAAGGAATTCAGCTCCCCAAGATAATCACAGTTACTGCCGTCTTTTCAAAGAACTGGGATTGGATATGACCGGCTACGGCCCGTCGCTCTTTGGGAACCGCCTAGTGCGGACCCGCATGCTAGGTGGTGTGGGGGCTGGGGGAGAAAAACCCCCGGCTACCCGATTATGCGGTCCGCTGATCGGAGCGAAACGATGATTAACATAAATGGTGTTGCTTTACATTTTTCATGGCAACGCTGGTATTTTAGAGCCAACCATAAGAGTAGGCGCACCTTGTATTGTTGAAATAGAAAAACTTACGCCGTTTGGTGGCAATTCGTTTGTCGAAAACTGTATCTTTGCCTTTGAAAACGCATCGCGTAAAGTTTTGGCATCAGGGCTTGAATTATCAGGAATACTGATTCCAAATACAATGGCATTGGATGGTTTAACTGCACCCGGAGCTGTTTGCCAGCTGGATTTTGCAAGAAGTTGTGAAATTTGTATTGCCAGAAATAAAGCTTCTGGATCTCCGTCCATATATCGCAGATTTACTGAACCAGGTTTGGAGGCCAAGACTTTTTCCAATATCAATGCGCTCTCTTGTGGAAGTGTCCGCCATGCCACTGACTCTTTTAACCGTTCTGTTTCAAGGCGAGCATTAGCTGCGTCTTTTTCTAATTCAGCAGCCCGTGCATTCGCCCCTGCCGACGATGCTTTCGCTTCGTCACTGCGAGCAGATGCTTTAGCCGCCGCAGCCCTCGCTTCTTCGGCTCTTGAATTTGCGCCAGCTAAATTGGCTTCCGCTTGCTTTGCTGCTGCGAGCGATTGTGCAGCAGCAGCGTTAGCTTTCGCGATAGATGCTTTTGACTCGTCTGATTGTTTTTCGAGAGATGCGGTGCGTTCACGAGAAACTGCGAGGTCACGATTTAAATTCTCTTCTTTTACGTTACCCATCCAAACCACTAAAACAGTTGAAACGACACCAATTGTTAATCCAATAATCAAGCCGATATTTGATAGATCGTATAACCAAACAGCGGTTTTAAGTGAAGGCCACATACGCATTTCTCCTTGGTTAGCACTATTCGCTATTATAGTTACCGTCATATCGGGATCAATCGCGATATACTTTATCGTAAAAAAAATCATTCGACGTCGATGATGCGATTATCAATTCTCATAACTCGTGAATCAACGGTTTCCCTATATAAGCAACTTGTTACCTATATGGGGTGCTTGTTGCTTATATCAAGTAACCACCGGGGTTGCCTATATAAGGCGCTTTTGACAATCGATACAACTTTGTAGCTATTCTCGATTCAAGCTATGTGCCGCGAATTATAGCGCGGAGAGCGCAATGTTTTTCCTCCACTTCAATAGCAACTGTTTTCAGTCGCACTCCGCGCTTCCCGTCATACCACACCAGCTTGTAAACGACAATGATCTAAACCCATCGCGTGCTGGTAAGGACGGTGGGGAGCCGGAGAGCTTGCCGGACTTTTGATTTGCCCTGAGAGTGGTATTCGGTGATAATGCTTTTTTTTTGCATGAGATCCGACCGATTTATCGGTTATAAACAACCATCCAACATACACACAGGTTGCCCACATGATAGCTTCTGAAACACTTGCCAGGCTCGAATTCGACAAGCTCCTTGCCGAAATCTCCCGCCATGCCCACAGCTCCGGCACAATCGATCGCATCACCGGCATCCGCCCGCTGGCCGACCTCCGGGAAATCCGGACCACTTCGGGGCGGATCGGCGAGATCCGCGCCCTTGACAGATTCGGCATATCGCTTGCCTTGGGGAGTTTTGAGGATATCCGGCCGTCGCTCGAACTGCTGCGGCCGGCCGGAGCGATCCTGGCGCCGCTGGAGATGCTGCTGTTTGTTCCGGTGCTGCGGTTGTACGCCGACCTGGCGCGCCAGTTTGGGCACCGGGATGACATCCCGCTGCTCAAATCGATCGAGCCGCAGCTAAAGGGTTTTCCGGATATTCTTGAACCGCTCGTGGCCTCCATCGACAGCGACGGCAGCATCATGGATTCCGCCTCGACGCTGCTCAAGGAGACCCGCCGCGCCAAACGGGGTCTGGCTGGGCGGATCCGCAGGAAGATCGAGGAGATCATCAGGGACAGCGGCATCGAGAAATTCCTGCAGGATGACTTCATCACGCAGCGCTCCGGGCGCTGGGTCATTCCGGTGCGCATGGATTCCAAGGGGATGGTCAAGGGGGTGGTTCATGATGTCTCCTCCTCGGGCGAAACCGCTTTCATGGAGCCGCTGGAGATCATCCCGTTCGTCAACGAACTGGAGAATCTGACCGCCGAGGAGAAGGCCGAGGAGATTCGCATCCTGCGTCAGCTCTCGGGGTGGCTGCGCGAAGATGCCGACGGAATAGCCGCCTGTTTTGAAACGCTTCTGGAACTTGATCGGCTGAACAGCATGGCGCGCTTTGCGGTCGAATTCGACCTGGAGCCGGCCACGCTTAACGAACAGGGCGAATTATGCCTCGTGGAGGCCAGGCACCCGCTGCTGCTGATGATGCAGAAGCGCGGCGCGGTGAAAAACGTCGAGCCGCTCGGATTGGAGCTGGGCGGCTCCGCTCCGGATTCGGCTTCGGTCATGGTCATCACCGGTCCCAACGCCGGCGGCAAGACCATTGCCCTTAAGACGGCCGGGATGCTGGCGTTGATGGCGCTCTCCGGCCTGCCGGTGCCGGCCGGACCGCGCTCGGCCTTTCCGCTGCTCGATGCTCTGCTGGTCGATATCGGTGACGAACAGTCGATCGAGCAGAGTCA
>WNGR01007766.1_pt1 | contig 18134 bp, 20 predicted proteins | sample 5407581 | NCBI WGS metagenome assembly WNGR01 (sample SAMN13153383, study PRJNA577476) | soil metagenome | isolation source: 80 cm soil or saprolite under Garry oak tree replicate 2 | place: USA:California | collected 2016-06-15 | reverse complement strand
CACGCTCGTTCGGGAATGGAGGCGGATTTGCGGGAGGCACTCGGGCGCAAAGAGTTCCGGCTCGTGTTCCAGCCTATCGTGGAGATCGAGACCGGCCGGGTGTACGCGTTCGAGGCCTTGCTCCGCTGGCACCACGGCAAGCGGCGGGTCCTCTTGCCGCACGAATTCCTGCCGCTGGCCGAGCAGACCGGCCTCATCGTATCAATCGGCACCTGGGTGCTGCGGGAGGCGTGCCGTTACGCGCGCACCTGGCAGAACGGAGTCCCGGGCGCAGGCCCGGTGCGGATCAGCGTGAACGTCTCGGCGAAGCAACTCGCGGATCCGCGCCTCGTAGACGACCTGCGAGCGGCCCTGCAGGATGCCGGACTCACGCCCGCTGCGCTGAGTCTCGAGGTCGCTGAGAGCGTGCTCATGGAGAGCCTCGACTCGTCCATCGCCCTTCTGAATCGGCTGCGCGAGGTGGGCATCCAGCTACATATGGACGATTTCGGCTCTGGCTATTCGTCCCTCAGCTATCTGCCGCGCTTCCCCCTCCAGGGCATCAAGGTCGACCGGACCTTCGTGCACCGCATGGGTGCGCGTCGCACGGATCTGGAGATCGTGCGCTCGATCGTTGACCTGGCGGAGCACCTCGGCCTCATTGTGATCGCGGAGGGAGTCGAGACCGCGACGCAGCGCGAGCGCCTCATCGCCGTCGGATGCGAGCTCGGGCAGGGGTTCTTGTTCGCGAAAGCGCTCGAGCCCGAAGCGGCCCGGGCACTGCTCGCCGAGCAGCAGCAGCCAGGCCCCAAGGCCGCGTGAGGAAGGGCTAACCCTTTAAGGCCGGTACACCCGCCAGGAACTTCTCGATCGTTTCTGCGCCCACGGTGGGCCGGATGTGCTCCAACACGATCCGGCCCAGCCGCGGCACGTCTTCCTTGCGAAAGCCCGCCGCCGAGAGGCCCGCCATCAGCGCGGCGGGTCCGGCGACGCCGATCATTTCACCGGTCCGGGCCCCGCTCATCAACGCCCGCCCCATGTAGCTCTCGAGATTGGGGACCGCGGCGCGCACCTTCTCGAACGTCGGTTTGTCCACCACCATCCGCATGGCCATCAGAATGGCGCCGACGCCCTTCTCGGCCGCGCCGGCATCGACCTCGAGATTGGCCACGATTTGTTCGACGAGATCCATTCGGCCTAGAATAACATGCAAAAGCGCGGACATGCAAAGACTGGGCAACAGACGCACCGCGGTCATCAGTCCAACGTCAACGGGACAACCCGGGCGAGGGTTATCCCGTTGACCGATTACTGAAACCCGCGGTGCGTCTGCAACCTAGTCGTTGCGGGTCCGCGCTTTTATTGCCCGACCGTGAAGTCAATTCTCTTGATCACGTTGCCGGCCTCGTCCCGAATCTCGACGTGCCACGCCCCCTTGGCGTCCGCGGGAATCGTCTTGCGGCTCCACGTTCTCCACGGCGATCCGCCGATCGTCAGCGGGACATCGCCGACCTGGTCGCCGCCGTGGAACCACACGTGATGCAGCGTCTGTCCATTGCCGCCGGTCACGCGCATCCATAGCACGAGGGTGCCGACGCTGTCGGAGAAGGCGGTTCCCGTATCCTGCGGCGCGCGGTCGACCAGCGTCCGCGCCAGCACCGCTTCAACGTTCGCAGTGCTTGCCACGGCAGGGGCGGCGGCGGGAGCGGGAGGAGCCGCGGGGCGGGCGGTCGAATCCTGTGCGGCGAGCGAACCAACAAGGCCTAGTACAAGCACCGGCGTGAGTACCGCTTTCATGTGGACACTCCCTGGTTGAGTTGAGCGCGTTCTGCACGGCGGCGGCTGCGCCGTTCCAGCGAGGCGCCCAGCACCGCCGCGATGAGACAACCCAGTAGCGTTCCCGCCATCTGAAAGCCGAGCTGATACTCGAGCTGAATCCAGTGGCATTTGGGGGCGAAGATCGGTCCCACCAACCGCCCGCACGTGTTTTGCGAGAAGGCGAACCCCCAGCTTGCGCCGAGACCGAACAACAGCGGCAGGAGTGCGACGAAGAAATGCCGGAGCTGGAGCTTCATCGTCCACGCTCGATATGCCAGCGATCCATGACGCGACCTCCTTCGAGCACCACGTATTCGTCGAAGTGCGCCTCCGTCAGGCAGGAGTGGTTGGGAATGATCTCGACGTGCTGCCCGACTTTGAACTTCCCCTCGATCGCCGGAGGGGCCGCGGCGCGGATCACCCCGTGCTCCTGCGAGACCGACGCGACGGTGAGCTCCGGATGATCCTTCACCGCGCCGAACGCCGGCTCGAGCCCCAGATGCGTCGGGCCCAGATCCTTCGAGAGCGCCAGGGCGCCGGCGTCGACGACGAAATGCGCTGCCCCCGGCTGGTGCGACACGACGCTCGCCAGTACGGACACCGCGACGTCGCGCGGCTCACAGCATCCAATGAGCACCATGGTCCGATCATAGAAGATGTAGTTGCCCGGTCTCGCTTCTGTGACGCCCGTCAAGTCTTTTGCGGCCGCCATGGCGGGTGTCGAGCCGACACTGACCGCGCGGATTGGTAACCCGTCCTTGCGCAGCAGTTCCGCGAACCAGGCCATCACCTGCCGTTCCTGCTCGGCGATCTGCGCCGCTTCATTCCGGTTTTGGGTGTGATACGCGTGACCCGAATGACTGAGAACCCCGTCGAACGTGAGCCCGCGCTCCGCCCCCAGTTCCCGTGCGACCTCGAGCGCGTAACGGGACGCGGGATCGACCCCGGCGCGGTGATACCCGCAATCGACCTTGAGCCATACGTGCAGGCCGCTGCGCGCCAACGCCTTCGCGGTGTCGAGATCGTCGAGAATCACACGCAGCGTGATCCCGTCCTGCGCGATGCGCTGCACGTGCGGGATGTGCGTGGGATCGAGCGGGAAGGCCCACGTGAGGTCTGTGAAGCCGCCCCGCGCGAAGGCCTGCGCCTCGAACAACGTGGAGACGGTGATGCCTTTGGCGCCGTACGCCTGCTGGCGGCGTCCCAGCTCTAAACACTTGTGCGTCTTGATGTGCGGCCGGAGCGAGACGCCGAGCTTCTTGGCCTTCTCTGCCATGTGGCTCAGGTTGCGCTCCATGACGGCGCGATCAAGCAGCAGGGCGGGGGTTTCGATGTCGAGCATCATGTTCTGCGCACGAGAACGCGCGCTTTGTTGCCGATGGGCAGCATGCGAAACAGGGTGTACTTGAGCGGGTTGATCGAGTATGTCTCCCAGACTTCTAGCTGCAGGCCTGCTTTCTGCGCAGCGTATGCGAAGGAGGCGCGGCAGAACTCCTGGACGTGTGCTTCGACATAGTCGGGCGCGTACTGGCGTCGATGGATGCGCAGCTTGTCGAGCAGCCGGCGCAGGCTCATATCGAACGCGTCGATGTTGGGGAACTCGAGCACGCCCACGCCGTTCCGCTTCAGCAGGTTGCGGATCTTGCGCAGCGCGCCGACGGGGTCCGGCAGGTGCTCGAGCACGTGCGTGAGAATCACGCAGTCCCACGATTCATCGGCGTCTTCGTACGTCGTGATATCCGACGTCACGACGTTGAGGCCCAGTGTCTCGCGCACCACCTGGGTGTGCTCCGGAAACAGCTCCACGCCTTTGACGTCCCACCCGTCTTGGCGCGCCAGCCAGATCACCGTTCCGTCGCCGCACCCGAGGTCCAACATGCGGCCTATCGACTTCGCATGTCGCTGGATGAAGGCGTACGTCTGGCGATGTCCGCGGTTCTGCCGCGTCGGGGCCCGTGGATCGACGCGCGAGAGGATGTATTTCTCCTGATTTACGCCGATGCCGCGCGTGTCGCACACGACCAGCCGGCAATTTCGGCAGCGATAGTAGTGAATGTGCCGGCGATCGCCCTGGGTGTAGAACAGCCACAGGTCCCTCGAGCCGCACAGCTTGCACGTCATCTATCCATCGATGCGGCGGCCCGTCACCTCCACCCGGCGCATGCGCTCGATCCGTCCCGACCCGCCGACGAACGCCGATGCCACCCAGCTCGTCAGGCCGACGATGATGGCGCCGACCGTCGCGGACCCCAGTCCGGCGATGTGAAACCCCGGCACGAGCCAGGCGACCAACTCCAGCGAGATGCCGTTCACAATCAGGATGAAGAGCCCGAGCGTCAGCACCGTCAGCGGCAGCGTGAGGATCAAAATGATCGGCCGGATGACGGCGTTCACGATACCGAGCAGCAGAGCGGAGACGATCAGCGCCCTCGTTCCCGTGATCGCGATGCCGGGAAGCAGTTGATCGGCGACCCACAGTCCCAGGGCGGTGATCAGCAGTCTGACAAGGAAGCCTCTCATGGGGCGGAAGATAACCGGTGGGTGCGCCCGGCGACGAACCGGGCGGTCATCCCGGGACGCGCCTGCACGCCGAGCTTGGCGTCGAGCAGAATCGAGCCGCTCAGCGAATCCCGGCCCGCCCAGGCGAGCGACAGCCCGGCAAAGGGCCCCAGATCCGCGGGCCACCCGCTCACGATGGCCTGCTCCGGCTGGCCGAACCAGCTGACGGCGAGCGTGTCGGCGCGTGGCGCGCGAAAGACGATGTGACCGCGGAACAGGCACTCGCGATCGACGACCACGGTGGCGCTGTCGAGCGTGATGTCGCCCAGCCGGAAGTGATCACTCATGCCGGGTGCATCGGGGAACGTCAGCGTGTCGCCGCGGGCGACCACCCAGTGGCCCGCGTACGGCATCGAATAGCGGCGCGAACGGTCGAACTGATGACCGGCGCAGGGGTTGGGAGGTCCGCACGCGGCGACCACGAGCACCACGCCGCACGTCACGGCGCGCATCAGAACTCCGTTGTATCCCTCGCGACGGTGTCGCTACTCCGGATGCGCGCGCTCATCGAATCGGCGGCGTTCATCGCCCGTCCCACGGCGCGCGCGTTGGGGATCTTCGAGTTCGCGAGGATACTGTCCTTCTGACGCTCCGTGAGCGTGTCACGATTGACGGTTTGGCCCGATTTGTCCGAGCCGCAGGCCAACACGGCCCAGAGGGGAGCCACGAGGAGGATTGATTTCATGGCTCGCAACGATAACAATCTGCCCTACAGTTGCAACTCAACATGCTCACACAGGAGAGACCATGCGACGTTTGGCGATTGTCCCTGCGCTCCTCGTGCTCGCGGCATGCAGCCAGCCATCCATCGCAGACCGCCTCGTGGCAGGCCACTGGGTGGACCTCACGTACGACTTCGACTCGACAACCATCTATTGGCCGACCGCTCAGCCCTTTCACCTCACCGTCGTCTCGGCGCAGCGGACGCCCGGCGGGTGGTACTATGCGGCGAATAACTTCAGCGCCGCAGAGCACGGTGGCACACATCTCGATGCCCCGGTGCACTTCATAGAAAAGAAACACACCGCCGATCAGATTCCGCTGAGCCAGCTGATTGCGCCTGCCGTGGTCATCGACGTGCGCGCGAAAGCCGACTCCAGTCCCGACTATCGCGTGCACCAGTCAGACATTACGGCCTGGGAAGGGGCGCACGGTGATATCCCGGAGGGCAGCATCGTGCTGATCCGTACCGGTTGGGGTACGCGCTGGCCCGATCGCGCGCGCTACCTCGGCACCACAAAAACGGGCCCGGTAGGGGTCGCGCAACTGCATTTTCCTGGCCTGGACCTCGATGCGGCCCGTGCGCTGGTCCGCCGCAGGATCAGCGCGGTGGGAATCGACACGCCGAGCATCGATTACGGCCAGTCGACGACGTTCCAGGTCCATCGCCGGTTATTCGCCTCGAACGTGCCGGCGTTTGAGAATGTGGCGCACCTGGAGGGATTGCCGGCCACCGGGGCGCTCGTGATCGCGCTGCCGATGAAAATCAAGGGCGGCAGCGGCGGGCCGCTGCGGATCGTGGCGCTGCTGCCTTAGGAAGCCGGCAAGCCTTTGCGCAGCACGTCTTCCATCACGTCGGCAAAGCGATCGATCTCCGCCAGGGTGGTGTAGACGTTCGGCGTGATCCGCAGGCAGTTGAATTCGGGATGTGCGATCGGCGTCACGATGATCCGGTGCCGGTCGAACATGTAGCCCGCGAGCTTCCCGACGTCGAGCTGCCCCGGGGTGAACGAGGCCAGCCCGCACGATTGCGCCGGGTCGTAGGGCGTCAGCAGCTTCACGCCGGGCACGCGCTCGAGCCGCTTCGCCCAGCGGTCGCGCAGGAACCGGAGGCGCGCCGCCTTGCGCTCCGGGCCGATGCCGTCCAGAAAGTCCAGCGCTTCCACGATGGCGTTGTGATTCGCCGCCGGATGGGTCCCGATCTCCTCGAACTTGCGCACGTTCTCGTTCATCTCGGGCGGCGCCGCCATCATCGGCCAGATCTTGGCGATCTTCGACCGGCGGACGTAGAGGAACCCCGTGCCGATCGGCGCCGTGAGCCACTTGTGGAGGCTCGTGCCGTAGTAGTCGCAGTCCAGCTCGTCACGGGTAAACGGGAAATGCGCGTAGGCGTGCGCCCCGTCCACGATCACCTCGATGCCGCGCGCCCGGCCCAGCTGGCAGATTTGCTTCACGGGAAAGATCTGCCCCGTCAGGTTCGTGATGTGGCAGACGTGAATGACCTTGGTGCGCGGCGTGATGGCGGCTTCGATCCGGCGCGCGAGATCGTCCTGCGACGGCGGCGGTACCGGGAAGGTGATCTGCTTCAGCACGATGCCGTCACGGCGCTCGCGCTGCTTCCACGTCGTGATCATGCGCGGGTAGTCCTGCGTGGTCGTGAGGACTTCATCGCCGCGCTGCAGCGGGAGGCCGAGCTGCACGATCTCGAGGGCCTCGCTCGCGTTGCGCGTGATCGCCATCTCTTCCGGATCGCAGCCAAAGTTCGCGGCCAGGCGCCGGCGCACCGCTTCGATCTCCGGCTCGATCCAGCCCCACATCGTGATGGCGGGGGCCTGGTTCGACACGGCGAGGTAGCGCTGGAACGCGGCGTTGACGACCCGGGGCGACGGCGCGACGCCGCCGTTGTTCAGATTGATCATGCCGCGGTCGATGTCGAACGCCGCCTGGATCTCTCGCCAGAAGTCCTCGTCTTGCGCGACGTCGGCGGCACTCCTGCCGTCGACGCGTCGCGTGGCCGGCAGGATGCGCGACAGCGCGTCACTCCTGAGCGCGGGAAGCGTGGCAGTAGCGACGAACAGCGAACCGAGAAAGTGGCGACGCGTGGGCATCGGGAGCCTCAGGGACCTCGGGTGAGTCGACGGATCAACATGCCATAGGCGAACGCATTGATCACCAGCACGGCGGTGCCCAGCACCGCCTGGATGCGCGACGTGAGACCGGACGGATAGATCGCCGGTACCAGGTAATGCTCGATGAAGCCGCCGCCATAGCCTGCCTGTCCGGCCCGCGTGCGTAAGCTGTTCTCGAGCGGCGTGAGCGGGCAAATCCAGCCGCGGTATTCGATCAGCATGCCCCACAGCGCGCAGGGGATGTGAGCCGCCGCGATCCACCGCCAGCGCCACGCGAGCAAGCCGCCCAGGACCACAAACAGAATGAACAGCGCATGAAACGCGACGACGGCGTTCGCGAGCAGCCGGTAGAACACCTGTAGGTAATAAAGCAAAACCCCCCGCCCGGCCAGAGCCGGACGGGGGCAGGCTTTGCGATTGCGGATTTACAGGCCGGCGAACGTCCCGACCGGCGCGAACAGGTTGGACACCGTATCGCCGAAGTGCTCGAAGGCATCGAATAGCGCGTCCAGCGCGGCCAGGTCTGCAGCCGTCAACGGCTGGCCGCCCGCATCGACCCAATGCGTCGCGGGATCCGTCGGATCGCCGCTGATCGACGCCACGGGGTGACCGTCGACCGAGACGGTCACGCTGACGGTGACCGAGTTGTCGGTGGTGTTGAGCGTGATGTGTCCCACCGCCCGCACCGTCTGGCCATTCTGAATCAACCGGAAGTCAGCATTGATATTGATGTTCGGATTGTCGAACGACACCGATTCGTTGAGCATCAACGTTATCGCCGGGTTGTTCAACGCGAACGTCGCGTGTACGCTCGCGCCGCTCGCATTCACCGTGAGCGTTTCGTCGAACGACAGCGTCTTGTTGTTGTCGCCGCTGAGTCCGTTCGTGATCGTCCCGGAAACACTCGCCGTGGCGGATGTCGCGGAGCTGGTGAACGAGGCCGTGTAATCGACATACGTCGTCGTCCCACCCGGGCCTTTGACGAGGACCTGCAGCTGCAGCTTGGTCGCCGTGCTCTGATCGATGATGTCGAGCGTGCCGATGGCGCTCACGGGCTCGACGACGGCGCCGTCCAGGCCGGTCGCATAGAGGACGAACCGCACGCCATTCAGGTTGGCGACGGTCCCACCCTGCCACCGGTACTGATTGAGCGACGTGTCCCACTCGAAGACGCGGCCATACAGCGAGTCCGGAATGATCCGGCCTTGCGCCGCGGAGATGCTGAGATTCGGCACCATCGCCTGCAGCTTTTGCGCCTGCCGCAGATTCGACAGGAACATCCGGCCGCCGGTCCGGGCGAGCTTGGGCTCCAGCGTCTCGATCAGCGTCGCCGCGGGGCGGAAGGCCGGCGCGGTCGCCACGTCGAGCATCGTCGCGGCGGTCGAGAAGCTGCGGAAGACGTCGCTATCGAAAGCGGAATCAACCGACGAGAGATTGGCCGAGACCGCCGCCGGATCGTTGAAATCGACCGGGGACGGCGCGTCTTTGCCGCACGCCGCCACCGCGAAGCCGAGCACGACCCCGGCACGAAGGAGCAACCGCATACAGCCTCCAGAGAGGAATGGGGGGACGAATTTGAATTCTGCAGGCGCTCGGGCTGGAGGGGCTGTGACCCTCCGCACGCCGCGGTCGGCTAGGCGATGACCCCACCACCGAGCAATCGATCGTCGGCGTCGTACAGCACGCCCGATTGCCCTGGAGTAATCGCCCGGACCGCCTCGGCCAGCCGGAGCGCGATGCGGTCGCCCGCTTGCGCAGCAATCGTGCCGGGGACGGCACGCGCGCGATAGCGGCACTGCACCCAGACGGCGTCCCCTGGCGTGAGCGGATCGACCAGCCAGTTGACCTCTTCGAGAGACAGCTCGTGTCCGAACAACTCCGCGCCGCGGCCAACGACGACTTCACGCGTCTCGGGGCGGATCGCGACGACATACAGCGGCTCGGCCGAGCCGCCGGGCAAGCCGCGGCGCTGGCCCACCGTATAGCGGGCGAAGCCGTCGTGCTCGCCGATCACCTCGCCGCTCGTAGTGACGAGTGGACCCGGCACCAGCGCAGGCGCGCCCGCGGGAAGATGGCGCTCGAGCACCCCGACGTAATCGTCATCCGGCACGAAACAGATCTCGACGGACTCGGCCTTCTCGGCCGTGACGAGCCCCAGCTTCCGTGCCGCCGCCCGCGTCTCGGCCTTCGTCAGCCCGCCGATCGGTGTGAGCATGCGGCGTACGACCGTGCGATCGATGCCCCACAGGAAATACGACTGGTCTTTCTGCCGGTCGTGGCCGCGAAACAGCGCGCCATCCGCGGCGATGGCGTAGTGCCCGGTCGCAATCGCATCGCAGTCGAGGGCATCGGCATGATAAAGAAAGTCGCGGAACTTGGTGAACGAATTGCAGCGGACGCAGGGGATCGGCGTCCGCCCGCGCGCGTACTCGGCGACGAAATTGTCGATCACGTCATGCCCGAACCGGTCCTCGAGATTGAGGACGTAGTGGGGAATGCCGAGCCGGTGCGCGACCAGCTTCGCGTCGGTGATCGAGTCGAGGGAGCAGCACGGCCGGTCGGGAACGCTGTCGCCGTAACAGAACAGCTTCATCGTCGCGCCGATGACCTCGTGACCCTGCTCGACGAGCAGCGCCGCGGCGACCGAGGAGTCGACGCCGCCCGACATCGCCACCAGGACTCTCATCGGTGCAAGACGGTCGACAGCGACCGCACCTTCTCCACGATTCGCGGCAGCGCGGCGGCCACGGCGTCCACGTCGTCGATCGTGCTGTCCTTGCCGAACGAGAACCGCAGCGCGGCCACACCCAGCTCGCGCGGCACGCCCATGGCGGTGAGCACGTGCGAGGGCTCGACGGCGCCGGTACTGCAGGCGGACCCGGACGAGCAGGCGATCCCGGCGAGGTCGAGATGCATCAGCAGCGCCTCGCTGTCGGTTCCGGGGATCGACACGTTCGAGATGTGCGGCGCGCGCTCGCCCTGCCAGCCGTTGATCACGGCGTCAGGCACGATCGCGAGCACGCGGCGCTCCAGCTCGTCGCGCAGCTCGCGCAACCGCGTGGCGAGCGCGTGCTGTTCCGCGGCGGCCAGGCGGGCCGCCACGCCCAGCCCGACGATGCCTGGCACATTCTCGGTGCCGGGCCGGATGCCGTACTGCTGCCCGCCGCCGTGGATGATCGCTTCGACCGCCTGGCGGTCACGCACGATGAGCGCGCCGACGCCCTTAGGAGCGCCGATCTTGTGACCGGAGATGGTGAGGAGTGTGCAGCCTGAGTCTTGGATCGATACCGGAAGCTTGCCGAAAGCCTGGACAGCGTCGGAGTGGAACAGGACACCCGCCGGGGCGGGGACCTCACGACATCGCGCGGCCAGCTCGGCAACAGGCTGCAACGTGCCCACTTCGTTGTTCACCCACATCACGCTCACGACCGCGACGCCGCGCTCGAGGGCCTTCTCGAGGGCGTCGCGCTCGATCTGTCCCGAGGCCGTCACCGGGAGAATGATCTCCTCCCCGCCCAGGTGCTTGACCGCGTGCGCGGCGGCGAGCGCCGCCTTGTGCTCGGTGGCCGAGACGGCGACTCGGAAGGGACCGTTGCGATCGCGCGCCGCGAGCGCGGCGCCGATGATCGCGAGGTTATCGGCCTCGGTGCCGCCGGATGTGAAGACGACCTGATTCGGCTCGGCCCCGAGGGCGCCGGCGACGGCGCGCTTCGCCTCTTCGATGCCGGCCCGCGCGGCGCGCCCGAAGCGGTGTGCCGAAGAAGGATTGCCGAAGGCTTCCTTCCCCAGATACGGGAGCATGGCCTCCAGCACCTCCGGCCGCACCGGAGTCGTCGCAGCGTTGTCGAGATACGTGATGCGCTTGGTCATGGAGGGCCCAATTTACCAACTAGATGGACTGCACGCCAAGTTGGAGCACGTCGTCCACCTCCAGGGTCTCCGCCGTGTAGAACGGCTCGCCGTAGCGGCGCCGGATCAGCGAACCATAATGGGCCGACTGCACCCGGATCAGCTCGTACAGGTCCTGGCCGGTGGGGTGGATCTCGCCGGCCGCCTTGGCGCCGGCGAACTGCGATGCGTAGCAGCGAATCGCGTCCATCTTCTTCTCGAACCGATACGCGAGGGCGTAGAGGAGCTTGTACGGCCGGTGGGCATCGCCACCCTTGCCGGGCGCATACTTCGCCAGGCCGGCGAGATAGCAGGCGTCGCGTCCCAGCTCCGAGGCTGTGCGGTGATCGGGATGGCGTCCAACCGAGTACGGCAGGATGACGACACGTGGTTTTGCTCGACGTATCAGCTCGACGATTTTCTTTCTCGACGCCTCATCGTTTGTGAGATGCGCATCCGGCATCTTGGCATTCAGCCTCAGCGGGACGCCGAGCGTCTTCGCTGCACGCTCGGCCTCCGCGGCGCGGGTTGCCGCGTCGCCGCGCGTCCCCATTTCGCCCTGCGTCAGATCCAGGATCCCGACGCGGTGGCCGGCGAGGACCGCCTTCGCGAGCGTGCCGCCGCACGTCAGCTCGACGTCGTCGCGATGCGCGGCGATCGCCAGGAGATCGACCTGCTCACTCATACCGCAGCGCCTCGACCGGATCCAGTTTTGCGGCTCGCGCGGCTGGGGCGATCCCGAACACCAGGCCGACCAGAATCGACGTGGCGGTGGCAATCGCGGCGGGCACGGCGGGAATCGTCGTGTTAAACGCGAGCAGCCGCTTCAGCACCTCGCCAACGCCCACGCCCAATGCGATACCGATGACGCCGCCTAGGAGCGTCAGCGTGGCGGCTTCGACCAGGAACTGCCACAGAATAGCGCGGCGCGTGGCGCCGAGCGCTTTGCGCAGGCCGATCTCCCGCGTTCGGCTCGTTACCGACACCATCATGATCGCCATGACCCCGATACCTCCCACCATCAGCGCGATGCTGGAGAGCACGAGCATCACGAAAAAGAACGCGAACGTGAGGCTGTCGAAGATACCCAGGACTTGATCGGATGTGAGCAAGTCGAAGGTGTTCGATTGCCCCGCGCGCAGCCCGCGGAGGCGACGCAGGGTGAGGGTGGCGGCGTCCATGGCGCGGGTGACGCTGACCTCGGGTTTCGGCTTCACGAGAATGATGAGGCCATTCACTTCATCGATGAAGAAGCTGCGCCGGGCGGTTTCGAACGGCATGATCGCGGCGATCTCTGGTGTGCCCGGTACCTCAAAGATGTTCGTCGGGCGCTGCCAGACGCCCAGGATCTTGAACGGATGGCCGCCGATGCGGACGATGCGGCCCAGCGGGTTGATGGCGCCGAACAAACGATCGATGGTGCGCTGCTCGACGATGACGACCGGATCGCCACCACGGAGCTCGGCCGCCGTGAACGAGCGGCCCGCGGCGATCCCGCCCCCCAGGATCTCCATGAATCGGTCATCGGCGCCGAACACGCCGAGGATCCGGGTGTGGTTCCCGCTGTATTCGAACCGCTCGAAGACCTGCGTCCAGATCGCCGCATAATGGATCTCGGGGAGTCGGGCGATGGCTTCGGCTTCTTGCGGGATCAGCTTCGGCCGGATGCGCACCTCGCGCGGGACCGCGTCCGGGTTCACGCCGGTCGTCGAAAAGAAGCGGAGCACGCGGAACGTCGTCGGCCCGACGACCTCGAGCGTATTGACGATCTGCTCGCGGAAGCCGGCGACGATGGAGGCCATCGCCATGACCGTCGCGATGCCGATCACGACGCCGAGCACCGTGAGTGCCGAGCGGAGCTTGTTGGCACGCAGCTGATCGAGGGCGATGCGCCAGCCCTCGCGGACCGAGTGGAGCCGCATCTATTCCTGGCGCAGCGCCTCGATCGGATCGAGGCGTGACGCACGATGCGCCGGATAGACGCCGAACAGCACGCCGACGACGAGGCCGAGCGTAATGGCGATCCCGATGGACCATGCCGTGACGCGTGCGGGGAGCGGGGAAATGGCTTGCACCAGTCCGGCGAGTGCGAACCCGACGACGATCCCGGCGATAACGCCGAGCACCGACAGGGTCAGGGCTTCAGCGAAAAACTGCCGGCGGATATCACGCCGCGCGGCGCCGAGGGCTTTGCGGACCCCGATCTCGCGCGTGCGCTCGGTGACGCTCATCAGCATGATGTTCATGATGACGATGCCCCCAACGACGACGCCGATGATGACCACCGCGGGCACGACGGTGAAGATGACGCGGGTGAGCTTGCCCCAGAACGCGATCAACCCCTCACCGGTATCGATCGTGAAATCGTTATCCGCCCCCGGCCGGAGGCGATGCGCGATCCGCATCGCTTCCTCGGCGCGCAGCATCGCCGGCGCGACGCCGTCCGCCGTCGACATCTTCACCGAAATGACCATCGTCTGCCGGCGGCCATACATCGACTCGAAGGTCGTGAGCGGCAGCATCACGAAACCGTCCCACGATTGCCCGAGTACGGTCCCCTTCTTCGCGATCACGCCCTTCACGATCAGCTGAATACCGCGGACCCGGATGGTCCGGCCAATGGCGGCGTCGATATTATCGAACAGCTTCTCGGCGACGTCGTAGCCGAGCACGGCGACGTAGCGGCGCTGCTGCAGGTCGATGTCGGTGAGCGGCGCTCCGGCCGCGAATGCGTAGTCCTGCACGAGCACGTACGGGGCGGTGACGCCAAAGACGAACACGTCGCCGGTCGTACGGTTTCGCCACTGCACGTCCGCCATCGGCGTCGGCCAGCCGGATTGCAGCGCGATCGCCTCGGCATCCGGGACCGCGCGCGCGATGAAGCCGACGTCCTCGGGCGCGATGATCGGGCGCCGCTGGATCTGCTTCCACGCCTCGTCGTCGATGAATCCCACCTGAATGGGATCGCGCCGGATCTGGAACGCGTTGACGCCGACGATCGCGCCCGCGAGGCGCTCGCGCACGTACGCGTTCATCCCCTGGATGACGGCGACCACGGCGACGAGGAATGCGACCGAGACGATGACGCCCAGCAGCGTGAAAAAAGACCGGAGCTTATGGCTCCAGACCGTCTGCAGCGCGAGGCGGAGTGCTTCGTACAGGGGCATGGACTACAAAGCTACTCGTACCGAAGCGCCTCGATCGGATCGAGTCGCGCCGCACGGCTGGCGGGATAGAGCCCGAATCCGATCCCCGTCAGGGCCGACGCGGCGAGGGCGGCCACGATGGACCAGAGCGGCACGTACGCGGGGATGGGCGTGATGCGTGAGACGAGGAACGCGAGCAACCCCCCGCTCAGCATGCCGACGGCGCCGCCGACCAGGGTCAGCGTGGAAGCCTCGACCAGGAACTGCCAGAGGATGGCGCGCCGAGTGGCCCCCAGCGCCTTGCGCACGCCAATCTCCCGCGTGCGTTCGGTGACCGAGATCATCATGATCGCGATGACACCAACGCCCCCCACGATCAATCCGATCGCGGACAGTACCAACATCACAAAGAAGAACATTCCGCTCACTTGGTGCCAGGAGTCGAGCAGCTTGTCCTGCGTGACAATTGAGAATGTGTTGTCCTGGCCCGGTTTGAGCCCGCGCAGCGAGCGCAGCGTCGCCACCACTTCGTCCATCGACTCCTGTTGCGTGTACCCCGGCGCGGGCGACACCGCGAGCCGCATCCAGCCCTTGAAGTAGGGCACGCTCTTCACGAACGCGCCGTGCGGAATCCCGACGAACGGGGGCGCGGCGCCGCTGAAGAGACTCGGCGGCTGCGTGTATACCCCGATCACCGTGAAGGGCGCGCCGGCGATGTGAATCGTCTGGCCGATCGGATCGCGCCCCCGGAACAGCTGGTCCTCGAGCTTGCGGTTGATCACGGCCACGGCGCTGTTGGAGAGATCCTCGAACCGGGTGAAGGTGCGACCGGGATAGATGTCGCCGCCGTTGACCTCCACCCATTCGGCCGACAGCCCGGAGACGTTCACCGATTCGAGCCGCAAGTCGCCGAACTCCACGGTCCCGGAGCTCTCCTCCCGGCGGGTCACGTATCGCACCGACGGCAGCAGCCGGATCCGGTCGGCTTCCAGGTCTTTGATGGGCGGGTTGCGCCGCCACGGGCTGTTCTCGTCCGAGCCGTCCGACACGGTGACGCCGGCCTGGAAAAAGCGCCACACCAGGAAGGTGCGCGGCGCAATCGACTCGAAGACGCCCGCCACGCTCTTGTTGATCCCGCTGACCATGGCGGCCATCAACATCACGACGGTCACGCCGATCGCGACGCCGAGGATCGTGAGCGCGGCGCGTACCTTGCTGCTGCGCAGCGAATCGAGGGCGATGCCGACGCCCTCGAACAGGCCCGTCAACCCTCCGCCGGTCACGTCTCGGCTCGCAGCGCGGCGATGGGGTCGAGGCGGGCCGCACGGCTCGCCGGGTAGACGCCGGCGACGATCCCGACCCCCGCACCGAGGACGACGCCGACCACGATGGACCATGGCGCGACCGCTGCGGGCAGCGGCGAGATCGCGGCGACCACCGCCGCGAGCGCGATGCCCAGTGCCACGCCCCCGGCCGCGCCCACGGTGGCGAGCGTGACCGACTCGACCAGGAACTGCCGCAGGATGTCGGTCCGGCGCGCGCCCAGCGATTTGCGGATGCCGATCTCGCGCGTCCGCTCCGCCACCGCCATCAGCATGATGTTCATGATCACGATACCACCCACGACGAGCGAGATTCCCGGGAGGAAGGGGAGCGCGTAGCGGAGAATGCCGCTGATTTTGGCCCAGAAGGCGAGCACCTCGTCCGCGGTCTCGAGCGCGAAGTCGTCCGCCTGGCGCGGACGCAGGTGACGCCGGCTGCGCATGACCGCCTCGGCCTGCGACATCGCTTCCCGCATGTCGGATTGCGAGTTGGCCTTGACGGCCAGGGCGTCAACGACCCGCGGCGGATTGACGTAACGCCGGAGCGGAGCGCTCGCGGGCGCAACCACGAACTTGTCGAGCGAGAGCCCGAACAGGTTGCCCTGCTTCTCGACCACGCCGATCACCCGGTAGGGGATGTCGAACAGCTTCACCTCTGCGCCGAGCGGATCCTGGCCTTCGAACAGCTTGTCGGCGAGGTCGTGTCCCAGCACGAGGACCGGAACCCCGGCCTGCACCTCCTGCGCCGTGAACGCGCGGCCCTCCTCGATCACGAGCGAGCGGATGTCGAAGTACAGCTCCGTCGCGGCCGTGACCTGGACGTCTTTGGCCTGCCGGCGGCCCGCGGTGAGGGTCCCGCGCGTGTTCGACTCCCACGCCGCCACCACCGGAACGGTCACGCCGCGCGCGACCGCCTGGGCATCCTCGTAGGTCACGCGCGGCCGGCGCGCCCACGCCCTCCAGGTCGAGTCGGTGACGTTGCCGAGCTGCACATCGGGGAACTGGCGCAGGCGAAACGTGTTCACGCCGAGAATCGTGCCGGCGAACTTGTCGGTCATGTAGCGGTTCATCCCTTCGACGACCGACACGACCGCGATGAGAAACATGACGCCGATGAAGACGCCGATAATCGAGAAGCCGCTCTTGAGCTTCTGCGCCCGGATGGTTTGGAAGGCGAGGCGAACGGCGTCGAAAAAGGACACCGCTACTCGTAGCGCAGCGCTTCTACCGGATCGAGACGGGCCGCCTTGCTTGCCGGATAGATCCCAAAGACGAGTCCCGTCGCGGCCGCGATCACCAGGGCGGCGACGATGGATCCGATCGGCACGTAGGCGGGTACCGGGGTGAAGTTGTGGAGCAGGAAGGCGATCCCCCAGCCGAACACCATGCCGACGACGCCGCCCACCAGCGTCAGCGTCGCCGCCTCGACGAGGAATTGCCACATGATTTCACGGCGCAGCGCGCCCAGCGCTTTGCGCACGCCGATTTCGCGGGTACGCTCCGTGACCGAGATCATCATGATCGCGACGACGCCGATGCCACCGACGATCAGCCCCACCATCGACAGCGCGACCATCAGATACCGCGCGAGTTTGGTGAAGCTGTTGACCGCCTGCACGTACACTTCCTGGGTGACCGCGTCGAAGTTGTTTTTCTGGCCCGGACGCAGCCCACGCATCGTCCGCAGCGCCATCGTGACATCGTCGATCGCGCGGTCGACCGGAACCGAATCCTGCGGCACGACGAACATGTCCATCCAGCCGGGCCAGTACTTCAGGTCCTTTTGGAAGGTGCCGTGTGGCATCATGACCTCAGGCCGGTCCGACTCGCCGAACAACCGGGGCGGTGGATTGTAGACGCCGACGACGTCGTAGGGCAGCCCGCCGATCTTGATGCGCCGCCCCATCGGGTCGCGCTGCCCAAACAGGTTCTCGGCCAGTTTGCTGTTGATCACCGCCACGTGCGCGTTGGACGCGTCCTCGAGGTGCGTGAACGAGCGGCCCGGCGCAATCTGGCCGCCTTCGATCTTCGGCCAATCAGCATTGCGCCCGCGAATCCCGATCGCGGCCATCCGGTGGCCTTCGAATTCGATGTCGGCCGAGGTGTACTCGTCGACGACGACGAACGCGATCGTCGGAAGCTGCGCCAGGCGGTCCGCTTCCTCGACCGTCATCGGCGGCCGGCGTCGCCACGGATTCGGGTCTTCCGGGTCCTGATCGTTCTGGCCGCCCCAGTACCGCCCGACCCAGAACGTCTTTGGCCCGAGCGACGCCAGCATGTCCGAGATGCCCTTGTTGAAGCCACTGATCAACGCGCCGATCACCATGACCACCGTCACCCCGATCGCCACGCCGAGGATCGTCAATGCCGCACGCATCTTGTGCGCGCGCAGCGATGTCAACGCGATGCCGACGCCCTCGAACAGTCCGGTCATACGGTTACTCCTGTCGCAGGGCGGTGATCGGATCGAGCTTCGCGGCGCGCGTCGCGGGGTACACGCCGAAGACGATGCCCACGACCGCACCCATGGGCGCGCCCATGAAGACGGAGAGCGGGGAAACACTCGCGGGCAG
>WNGR01003784.1_pt1 | contig 18135 bp, 19 predicted proteins | sample 5407581 | NCBI WGS metagenome assembly WNGR01 (sample SAMN13153383, study PRJNA577476) | soil metagenome | isolation source: 80 cm soil or saprolite under Garry oak tree replicate 2 | place: USA:California | collected 2016-06-15 | reverse complement strand
CAGGAGGCGCGTGCCGTTACAGAAGCGGTCAACCCTCTGATCGCGGACGCTTTCGCTCTCTATGTCAAGACGAAAAACTTTCACTGGCATCTCTACGGGTCCCACTTCCGAGACTATCACTTGCTGTTTGACGAGCACGCCGAAGCGATTCTTGAATCGATTGATGTCATGGCAGAACGCGTGCGCCGCGTGGGCGGAACTACTATCAGGAGTATCGGTCACGTTGGACAGTTGCAGACGATCCAAGACGACGATGAGGATCTGGTGCCGGCGGGAGAGATGGTAAGACGCCTGATGGAGGATACCGCGCATATCGCGAAGATGATACGGAACGCGATCGCGGTATGCGACATGAACCGCGACTCACCGACAAGTAACAACCTCCAAGAGATCCTCGACGCAACAGAACGGCGGAAATGGTTCCTCTTCGAGATATTGCAGGGCAGTAAGAACACCGACTAGAATACTGAAGGACGACCTACCATCTCGTAAGCAAATCAGAATCCGATACGATGCATAGATGCGATTCGCAGGCGGGACTTACCGTTTTTCGGTAATAGAGTTAAATGAAGTACAATGCGCCCACCTGTGAAGCTTCTGCTCGCAAGAGCAGGCTTCTTGCACAATAATGCCGGGAGACTGGTAACGTTTTGTGAGGTGAGAAAGACCCAGTGAACGCGGCAGACAAGCTTCGCAATGATACGGGCCCTACGCCTTACATGGAACTTTACTACTCTACATCTCACTCGCTCACACGCCCACGCAGGCGCGTCTTAGCGTGGAGACCTGACTAAACGTGCCGGGAGACCTCAGGTATCTTCGCTTCGAGTATAGTATCTCGCTCGTCTTTCAAAGTCTCCCCTTGGAGAGATTGAGATACCCGCATCAAAATCTATCCAGCGGACGCTTTGGCTAACAATATCAACCCGTAACCCTTTTTACCGTGTTCGGGTGAAGGCAAGAATGGGTTGTTATTGGCCTCTCCTTCAGCCACGTGTCCCCCCCACAATCTCGCCCCTAGTCTTGCGAGGAGTTGAGCACAGGAGGAGTATGCTATCTCAGAAATTTAGGCAAAGAACCGACACCGTCTCGTTCAGGATAGGAAGCGGGCTTCGTCTTAGCCTCGAAGAAGAGGCTAAGAGGAGTGGCGTCAGCCTGAACACACTGGTCTCCCAGATCCTCACCTATCACACGGGTTGGGGCCGTTACGCTCGAATGCTGAAGCTCATTCCTGTGAGCAAGGACCAGCTGAGGGAGATCTACCACGCCATGACGAAGGAGAAGATACATGAGATTGCAAAGAACCTGGCGGAGACCGCGGGCCGAGAACACATACTCTTCCTGTTTCAACACATAGACCTGTCCAGCGTAATGGAGTTTATCGAGATATGGGGAAACCACTTTGATGCCTATGAGCACCGGTACAATGGCAGGATGCATTTCTACACGCTTCATCACGATGTGAACGCCAACTACTCCCAGTTCATCAAGGAATACGTAACAGTCCTGATCCAGAACACAATGCCCAGAGCCGTACACTTCGAAGAAGTGGGTCCGAACGCAGTGACCTTCAGCTTCGAAGCCTGACTTAGCGATAAAGTATGTTCAATTGTCCCTAACCGTTGTTGGCTCGAGCTCACCACTAGTTCGAGCATTATACAAAGGGCCGTTCAGATCGTTAGGGATACGTACGGGAACGAAACAAAAAGGGAGGGGAGGCGTGTGATGCACGCCTGTTCTAGATTGTCTGTATGGTGAAGGTGTATGTTGTTGGGCTTCCCGAGACTGCGTGCGTGGCGCCGTTTATGTCGGTGAACATCGCGTTGATGGTAGCTGACACGTTTTGTCCGGAGGTGCCGCTGTATGTGCAGGTGAGGCTGAATGTTGCGTCTGTGTCTGCTGCCAGGGATCCTGACAATGTTAGGGTGTTGCCGCCGGTGCATGTGACCGAAGCTGTTCCTGAGACTGCGAGTGAGCCGCTGAGTGTCACAGCCGCCCCATAGTTGTGTATTTTGAATGTGTACATGACCGTCCCGCTGCCGAGCGTGGGATCATTGTTGTCGGGTGTATTGGTGAAATCGAATGCTGTTATCTTTGGAATGCTCAAGACGAGCAGGGTCTCGTTAGCGTCACCGCAAGTGGTGGAGACAGTGTTACCGTTCCTGGGGCCTGCTGGATTGTAGGTTGCGGTCCAGCCATAGTAGCCTGTAGCCGACGGAGTGAAGGTACCAGAAGTTGCTGACTGGGGAGACGGACCCGGACCAATAGTCACAGTGTTGGGGCTGAAAGGCGTGACGAGAGTGTTCGAAGTGCACGATGTCGATGTCGGAGGCGAACTGAATGGACCGTAGACGTTGAAGGTCACAGTGCCATTGACTGTCGAAGCTGTAGTCAATGTCACAGTCGCAGTGTCATTCGCGGAACCACCGAAGGGTATGGGTGAGGGTGAAACGTTTGTCGATATCGTTGCCGTTGGACAAGTTGCGAGCGCACCTTCGGCGTAATCCTTCAGGGTAGCAGTCACCGAAGGGGAGGTCCTCGTGTCAAAGATGAACCTGTTGATGCAAGGCGCGTTTGACCCGAACAGACCGGTGAGGTCTATTCCTACTTCAAAGAATTCTGCAGTGGCTAGGGTGTTTGGATCCGAGGTTTTGTCTTGAGTGGACCATGGGGTTGAGATGGAGACTGTGTTCGATCTCGAACAGAAATTGGCTGTTATGATAGCCGTACGACAGTCAGCACCTCCGGTAGCTGTGACGTTCGCAAGCGGGCTACTGCCACCTACCCATTTGAACGCATTGAGGGTGGTAACGGTTCCGCCGGTAGAGAACTCTCCGACAAACAGTACGTCACCTACTACGTGTGCACCGGTAAAGCTCACAGCACCTTTGGTGCTGGAACAGGCAACAGCCGGGTCCTGTAACAGCCAGAGGCCTAAATCGCCTGCACCGTTGTTCGTAAAGCGTTCGAATCCTCCATAGACCAGTAAGTGGCCCATTCTAGGGCCAGACTGGGGTACTATGGCGAAGCTGTAAGCGTGCAGTATGTCGTCCTTGGGAGTAAGGTTGCCGGAAGGCGTACACTGCCATCCCGCATTAGCAATGTCCAGTGTGTCCTTGCTGCCCGTTGTGAACGTGGTGAGGTCGGTCGTAGCATGAGGCCCGTCATTGACCCAGTGCGCGTCTAATCCGCCTAACGGCAGAGGATTTGTTGCCCCATTAGAGTCGAAGAGGCCTGTTCCGCCGGGGCCGTTGCCCCAGTCCGTGGGAAGGGCCGTTCCCCTTGGCGTCCCGTCCTTGACAATGTTTCCGTCCAGCTCGAAGACTCCCGCGTTACCCACATCGGTTAGCGCGAACGCCCTGGTGAGGAGTGGTATTGCGATTGCTAGCGTCATCAGAGATATTACTATGATGGCTTGTATGTACCGTTTCGAAAGTATCCATTTTGTTCCGTATGAGATATCTCCTATTGTAGACAATGTGTATTCGCGCTTTGCTCAGAATAGCAGGATATTAGTCGGTGCAATCAATTGCAAGGCAAACCATTGCACTGCCACACATGTTGGAATGGTTGGGATAGTCCAAGGTACAGCCGGATATCGCGAGGCAGAATGCAGGTTCACGGAGCGATTGAAAAGTGTGGCTAGTTTTCTTGGTTGGGTTCGCCAGACTTGCCCAGATTCTTGCCGTGACTTATGAAAAAGCCAATCTTCAAGCTACCGGTTTCTCGACTCCTTCAGTAGCGCCGTTATTTGGCGTAGAAGAGTTCTATGAAATAGAATGCATAGGCGCAAATGAAGCTTCCACCCATCTGAGCGGACACTCCATCAGCCGAGAAGCCGGAGAGAACAAATAGGGTCCCATCGATAATCGCAGAGACCACCATGACCAGCCCGAGGATGGCTGGGACCTGGACGTTTCTCGGCTTTGATTTTAGCGAGAGCGCCAAGATAACTATGCCGAAGCTAGGATTACGATTCCGAGGAATGCATGAATCATAAGAGTTGGACCTACGTCTACGATTGCTCGAAGCGCTCCGGCCGCAGACTGATCAACTGTGCCGGGTTGCTCGGAACTGTGAATAGGTTGATCGTGTCTCCAAACCATCCCTGAACAGTCAGAATGATGAGCGTAACCGCTATCACGAGTCGCAACCTGTGCCAGGTCGTCCTATCAAAACCTCCAGTGCTCTGAGTCATCATCCGGCTCCTCTGAGCATAGTGCTCTCGATAATCTAATCGTTATGGCCCATAGCAAAAGTAACCAAAAGATGTCGCAGACTGGATCAATTAGGCTGTAAATGTGAAGCCTTAATATCGTCGCCCAGTTCGCCGACTATTGTTTTTCGAGTGGGTCCAATGTTAGTCAGCGTGGGCGTGAGCCACAAGAGAGCATCCCTGGCAACACTGGATGCTTTGACCCTACGCGATCTAGGCGATTTCTACACCGACCTGCGCGCCATCCGTGAGATTGGCGAATCGGTCGTTCTCCAGACGTGCAATAGAGTCGAAGTATTTCTAGAGGCCAAGTCCGACCTCCAGGCCGAGAGCGTTCTCCGAACATGGGCTCTGGCAACCCGGTTCAAGCTTGCAGAGCTTCAACGCTTAGCCGAGGTCAGAACTGAGGAAGCGGCGGTAGATCATCTCGTACGACTCGCCACTGGGCTGGAATCAATGATCGTGGGAGAACCACAGATACTCGGCCAAATGAAGGAGGCCGTTGTGACAGCTCGATCCTTCGGGGCTGGAGGACCTCTCGTGTCCGACATCTTCGAGCGAGCTACCTCAGCCGGCGCCAGGATTCGAGCGGAGACCGGCGTTGGAAGAGGCGTGACGACCATAGGTTCAGCAGCCCTCAAATTGGCAGAACAAACCCTGGGAGGATTGAAGGACCTTCGGGTTCTCCTTCTGGGAACCGGACAAGTCGGAGTCTTAGTGATGAAGGCACTGAAGGCAAGAGGAGTCCACAATGTCCTTGTGGCTGGGAGAAACCGTGAGAAGACAGAATCTTTCTGCAGATCCTTCGGAGGAACGCCTATCCCGTTTCAGACAGTTCGAGACAAGCTTCAGAATTCTGACCTAGTTCTGGTAGCGACCCGGTCTAACAGTTTCCTCATCGACAAAGAGATCCTCAACCAGCGAGCGAAGTCCGGAACGAGACTCATGATTCTGGACCTTTCCAACCCGAGAAACGTCTCCCCTGAGATCACACAGTTTGAAGGAATCACGCTCCGTACGATGGATGATCTGAAGGGGATTGCGGAGGAGGGACTCGCGTTGAGAAGGGAACTGGTGAAGAATGCTGAGCCGCTGGTCCGAGAGGCCGTGGAGAGAATTTCTGCTGGGCTGCGTAGAGAGAATGCTGAGCCGATAATCTCTGATGTCTACCATCGGGCCGAGGAGATCAGGCTTGAAGAGCTGGGTAAGGCGTTGCCCAAATTGAAGCTGACGTCCGAGCAGGAGAAGGTCCTGGAGTACATGAGCCAGAGGATCGTCGAGAAAGTTCTGAGCGGACCTGTCATGAATCTTCGCCGAGCCGCCGAGAAAGGCGACCCCGCAATTCTGACAGTTGCGGGACAACTCTTCGCCGGAGAGTAGACTAGTGAGCTTCCCTGCACTTCGGATGCGTAGACTTCGAAGAACTTCAGTGATGAGAGACCTCGTGCGCGAGGTTCAGCTACAGAAGTCCGATCTGATTCAGCCACTATTCATCGAGGAAGATCTAACAGCTGACACTCCGATCTCTACTATGCCGGGACAGCGAAGATTGTCGCCCGGGTCCGTGATTCGAGAGGCCACGGCCCTAGCTGATAGGGGCATCAAATCAGTGATCCTGTTCGGAATTCCGAGAGTAAAGGACGAGGTCGGCTCTTCCGCAGATGTTGCAGACGGGGTTGTTCAGAAGGCTATCCGGCAGCTGAAGAGCGAACTGGGCAGAGATGTTGTCGTCATGGCGGACGTCTGCATGTGCCAGTACACGAGCCACGGCCACTGCGGGATTCTGAGAGACGGGGAGATTGACAACGACGGGACACTGAAGCGGCTAGCGAGGATCGCCGTGAGCTACGCGCAGGAAGGGGTTGACGTCGTCGGTCCCTCTGCCATGATAGACGGACAGGTCAAGACGATAAGAGAGACGCTGGATGATCACGGCTTCAAAGATACTGCCATCATGGCCTACGCTGCGAAGCATGTGTCATCGTTCTTCGGACCCTTCCGCGAGGCCGCCTTCTCGGCCCCAGAGTTTGGCGACCGGAGAAGCTACCAGATGGACTACTCCAATCCTGATGAGGCGATTCGGGAGGTCGCCCTCGACATTCAAGAGGGAGCCGACATCGTCATGGTGAAGCCAGCTCTAGCCTACCTGGACATTATCCGTAGAGTGAAGGAGCGGTTCTCGATGCCAACCGCCGCCTACAACGTGAGCGGGGAATTCTCTATGGTGAAGGCCGCGGCTAGAGAAGGATGGATCGACGAGAGGTCGGCCGTCCTTGAGATCCTGACCAGCATCAAACGAGCAGGAGCCGACATGATTCTGACATACCACGCCAAGGAAGCTGCCGAATGGCTCGGCTAGCCTCCAAGTCGCGACTGCTCTACAGACGCGCCAGCCGAGCAATACCTGGCGGAGTCAACAGCCCAGTAAGATACTACCCTCCCTACCCCATGTTTGTACAGGAGGCCAAAGGCTCCAAGTTCCGAACAGTCGATGGTGAGGAATATCTCGACTACTGCATGGCCTATGGCGCGTTGATAGACGGACATGCCAGCCGCGAAGTTGTAGAAGCGGTTCAGAACGTGGTCGAGAAAGGCTCGATCTACGGACAGCCTACGGAGGCCGAGGTGGAGCTGGCCGAGACGATATCGTCGCTGGTTCGCTCCATGCAGATGGTCCGGCTCGTCAACTCAGGGACAGAGGCGACAATGCATGCTCTCAGACTGGCGAGAGGATTTACAGGTAGGAAGAAGATTCTCAAATTTGAAGGTGGATTCCACGGCTCCCACGATTCCGTCTTGGTCAAACCCGGTCCGCATGGTAGCATAGCAGGGAGGCCGAGCTCAGAAGGCATCCCTCTCGAGACTTCGAAGAATACTCTCGTGGCCCCTTACAATGACGAGAAAACTGCCGCGAAGATCATTCGAGATTACGCGAGCCAGCTTGCAGCTGTTATCGTTGAGCCTGTTGCTGGGAACATGGGTCCCATCCCTCCCGCCAGAGGATTCCTCAACTCGCTCCGCAAGCTAACCAGAGAGAACAGCGTTGTCCTGATCTTTGATGAAGTGATTACTGGATTCAGACTTTCGCTTGGAGGAGCCCAGGAGTACTATGATATCATCCCTGACCTGACAATACTTGGGAAGATTGTCGGGGGAGGATTCCCACTGGCAGCCTTTGGGGGGCGAAGAGAGATAATGAGGAAGCTTTCACCCCTGGGACCTGTGTACCAGGCCGGAACCTATAGCGGCAATCCGGTCAGCGTGACAGCCGGTCTTACCACGCTCCGGTCGTTGAAGAGACGATCTAATCGGATATATCCCAGGCTAGAGAGGCTCGGAGCCTTTCTCAGCAAGGGGATAAAGGACCATCTAGAGGCCCGGAAGGTTTTGGCTCAGACCAGCCAGATCGGTTCGATGTTCCAGACCTTCTTCACCAGCCGGAAAGTGACCGACTACAACTCGGCGAAATCCTCCGACGTTGACAGGTACAGCAGATACTTCCGTTCCCTGTTAACATCAAACGTCTTCGTGCCTCCCTCACAGCTTGAATCATGCTTCCTCTCGACGGCACATGGAGAAGCGGAGATAGAACAAACCCTCGACGCTATCGGCGAATCTCTAAGATCACTCAGAGGGTAGCCTGAAGATTGCTCCTTAGAGTAGGAACCAGAGGCAGCAGACTGTCGCTGGTACAGACAGACATGGTGGTCGAGAAGATCAGACGAGCCAACCCTGCGGTGGAGATTGAGCGGAAGATCATCACAACCTCAGGCGACGTGGACATGAAGACCCCCCTCTTCTCTCTTAGCCAGAAGGGAATCTTCGAAAAAGAGGTAGACCAGGCAGTCCTCGAAGGCAAGGTCGATTTCGCTGTACACAGCATGAAGGATGTGCCAACACTCTTGAACGCAAAGCTGACCCTAGCGAGTGTTCCGGAGAGAGGCGCGACGGGGGACGTTCTAGTTAGTAAGGGTGGGAAGCTGCTGAAGGAACTTCGTGACGGAAAGACTGTTGGCACAAGCAGCCTGCTCAGAGTGGCTCAGCTACGACGGGTCCGCCCCACGCTGCGCGCAGAGCCGATCAGAGGAAACGTTGACACTCGGGTAGAGAAGGTTGAGCGAGGTGAGTATGATGCTGTCATTCTTGCAGAAGCAGGGCTTGCAAGGCTTGGAATGATGGACAGGGTAGCGGAAAGGCTCTCGCTCGACGATTTCATGCCCGCACCGGGACAGGGCGCGCTGGCGGTGATCGCCAGACGCGACAATTCCAGGCTGGTAGATATTCTGAGGACTGTCGAACTCCCATCGACGCGCGCCGAAGCCGAGGCAGAACGGGAGCTGGTCAAAGTTCTCGAGGGAGGCTGCAAGGTCCCGGTTGGAGCAATTGCATCAGCAAAACGTGACACCGTCCAGCTGACCGCCTCAATTTTCTCGATGGATGGAAAACAACGGCTTACGGCCACAAGATCAGGACCAGTTGGCCATCCGGCGGTGATCGGAAGGAATGCCGGCGAAGAACTTCTCCGACAGGGAGCGAAGAAGATCGAGGAGACTTGGAGGACGGTCTACCGCTGAGTTGGAGCCGAAAACAATCGCCATCACACGTCCCGTTGGAAAAGGCAGCGATACCGCAGAGCTCGTAAAGAATCTGGGCTGGATCCCGTTCATTTTTCATACGGTAGAGCTGAAGCCTCTTGATGAACAGAACATCTTGGGTCAGATACAGTCATCTCTGATACAGGGCCAACCTGACTGGATCGTCTTCATGAGTTCAACCGGCGTGAAGCTTCTCTTCGACGTTCTCACATCCCACCCAAGCGTGCCACGGTTTCCGCGCGAGACGCGCCTCTTGGCAGTGGGACCGAGAACCAGAGAGACTCTTCTCCGTTACGGTATCACTGAGGCCTTGGTCCCGAAGAACTACACCTCAGCGGGAGTCGGCGAATGGTTCGGGCAATTGGATCCTAAACATCTACGCATAGTTCTTGTACGATCCTCATCAGCCGACGACTCGCTGGCAAACTCCCTTACGGCCAAGGGCGCAATTGTAAGGACAATCAACATCTACGATTCGGCTATGCCGACAGATCTGCAGAGCGTCTTTGATTTCTTGGACGGGTTGCGGCTCGGCCGGTTTGCCGCTGTTCTCTTCACAAGCGCGATTTCGGTCTCGAACTTGTTCACAATAGCTGAGACGAGATTCGAAGGTACTGGGCTCATCCATCGGCTGAACCGCATACTCGTCGGGGCGGTTGGACCCGTAACTGCAGAACGGCTTCGCAACCGGGGAGTCGAGACGAATGTTCCTGATGAGTATCTAATAGAGAAAGCCGTAGCAAAACTGATCAGTCAGAGAATCCAACTCCAAGAATCGTAGACGTGAACGCGACGGGACAATCATCCATTCACAATCGCATCTGCTGCCCCTCCCTATTATTACAGGCGACGTAACAACGTGGTGAGCTGGAGGGGATTCGCAGTTTGTCTAGAAGTGTCCAATCCCTCCCTTCATGGCTTCTCGCGGTACTGGTAGCCGTGTCATGGCTTGGATTGTTGGTTCATAACTTTCTCGAATCGGTCGACGGTTCGACCCTCGCGGTAGGGTTGGTTAGCGCAGGATTGTTCCTGGGCTGGTGGAGGATTCCCTCAAGAAGGAGTGCAATGGCCTGGATTCTTCTGGGTATGGGGATGGTACAGCTTGTTGGAGCAGCTGTTACAGTTGTGCCTTTCGGCTTTCTTCCCTTTACCCCTTCTCAGACCCTCGGCCACTATCTCGTACATGTCGAGTACGGAGCCTCCCAGGTGCCCTTAGCAGGGGCGACGATCAAACAACTGCGCAGGGACTCTGGAAAGTCTCAGGCCTGAGTGTCGAGCGAGTTCAAAGCGACCAGTACGAAAGCTTGACCCAAGGATTGCGGTGGCATGCAGTCCCCTGAACCGCGTTCGGGGTGAGTCTTGGCGTGTGGATACTCGTGCATGAAACCTACCTTGATGTAATTGTCAGATGACGCTTGTTAGTTCTCGTCTATGAGCTAGGCGATGGCGACTGTACGCCGCAGGAAGGGCCCGACAGCTTCTGCAATGGCGGAGATGAACTCTGGGTCGTCGTTGAGCGATTCTGTCCGAGTCACTCTCACTCCTAGGGAACGACCGTATTCTTTGGCCTCGATGTCGAGGTCGTAGAGAATCTCCAAGTGGTCCGAAACAAATCCGACCGGGCAAATGAGTATCTCTCTGAACCCTTTCCCTGACAACTCGCTTATCTTCTCCCTGACATGTGGACCCAGCCAGGAGTCCGCTGGTTCACCCGAGCTCTGGAAGGCGAAATCACAGAACCCCCCCTCTGCTCGATCCGCAACGAGTCTGCTCGTCTCGTTGAGCTGAGCGACGTATGGATCGTCTTCTGAGATGAACCTCTTGGGGAGGCTGTGAGCCGTAAAGAGAAGAGCCCCGTCGGATGGTTTCTCCATCATGTCTAATCCGACTCGGACGCGTTGCGCCAGTGCCTCGATTAGATGTGGTTGTGTGTGCCAGCTTCTTATCATCGAGAAGGGGACGGCTTTCGTGTTATCGAGTCCTCTACGGACCGCCTCCTCATAGCCGCCGATACTCAGCTTCGAGTAGTGAGGAGCCAGGGCAAGCCCTACGATACTTGACGCTCCCTCGCGCACGACGTTCTGGACCGTCTCCTCGATGAATGGGTGCCAGTGTTTCATCCCAACGTAGACTTTCGCTGGGACTTGGTCTGAGTCGAATCTGCGCTGTAGGGCCGAGGCTTGTGCCAGCGTTATTTTGAGCAATGGAGTCTGTCCTCCAACCTGTCTGTATCGTTCCCGCAGACGTTCAACCTCAGCGGGAGTTGTCGACCGTCCACCCCGGACCTGGCGGAGGTATTCTGCGACCTCTTCGAGAGAGTTGGGGCTACCATAGGCCATGAGCAGTACTGCGACATGTTGTTCGACCAATTTCAGTATCTCCTAGGACCGTTGTCGGGTTGCTTTGTGTACGAAACTGACCAGTTCTTTCGCTCTTTCCGGAGACGTTTCCGGCAGCACGCCGTGCCCTAGATTGAACACGTGTCCCGGTCGCCCTCCAATCCTTGCCAGAATCTCCTTTGTACGAGCCTCTACGAGATGCCACTGGCCCAAGAGTGTTGCCGGATCTAGGTTGCCCTGAATCGCCATATCTCCAACCTGGCGCCAGGCCTCGTCGATCGGGATTCGCCAGTCAACCCCTATCACGTCCCCACCTGCCTCCTTCATGGTTCTTAGAATCCCCGCTGTCCCCACTCCAAAATTGATCCGGGGAACCCTGTTCGATGAGAGGCCTTCTAAGATCTCCTTGTTGTAGGGCAGCACAAACTCGTGATAGTCGGTCGGCGAGAGACAGCCTGACCAGCTGTCGAAGAGCTGTACCGCATCGACACCCGCGTGGATCTGGGCGAGGAGATAGCTGGAGACGATTCTTGAGAGCCTTGCCATCAACGTCTTCCAGAGCTCGGGCTGGCTGTACATCATCTTCTTCGTCTTCGCAAAATCCCTAGATGGGCTACCCTCGATCAGGTAGGAAGCAAGGGTGAAAGGGGCTCCGGAAAAGCCGATGAGAGGGACTCGCTCGTCGAGTGCCTGCTTTACCGCCCCAACCGAGTCTAGGACATATGGAACCTGGTCTTTCGGAGAGAACCCCTCAAGTTTCTCCAGATCCTCCATCGTCGCTACCGGATTCTCTATGACCGGTCCCGTCCCATCTACCAGATCCAGTTTCACTCCTAGCGCATCTAGTGGAAGCATGATGTCAGCAAAAAGAATCGCGGCATCAACGCCAAGCTCGTCAACCGCGGCGACCGTCACCTTGGCTGAAAGTTCGGGAGTCTTGCAAATCGTTAGAACGTCATTCTCTGCGCGTATTCTTCGATAGCTCTCAAGGTATCGTCCCGCCTGCCGCATGAACCAGACGGGTGTGAAATCAGCCTCTTTCCTCCAGCATGCTCTGAGAAAACTGTCGTTTTCGAGCTGGGTCAAATCGATATGCTCTCAGAGTCTATGGTCCGAGGAGGTCGAGCATTTCCTCGGGAGTGACAGATTTGCACGTGAATATTGGCGTCTCGACGGCCGTGTACTTGCTCGCCTCACTACTTCTGAGCTCCATGACGAGGTTGAGAAAGTCTTCCGGTCGGTCCGTCTCGAAGGACAGGATGAATTCGTAATCGTCCAAGCCGAAAGAGTATGCGGTGTGAATGGTGACGGATGAGAACTTGTGTCCGATCTGGACGTGGTCCTTCATGATACGGCGCCTCTCCTCGAAGGGTATGCTGTACCATTCACGCTTCTTTGTGAACGGGTAGACGAAGAGATACTCGGACCCCGCCGGCTCGGGATCGCTTGGCTTCCCGAAGTACTCGGATGGCCGGAGCATGGCCAGGTAGGAGTACGGGGTAGAGAGATACTTCCCAAGCCCAGTGTTCAACAGGTCAGAATGGAGCTTCTGGATGGTGTCCAAGGACTCTGTTATCAGCCAGAGCATGAAGTCAGCGTCTCCACGGGTCCCTACGAGCGAGTAAGCGCGAGGGCTGAGCTGTTCATACTTCCTCAACTCGCCTAGAAACTCGTCCTTCGAAGCGCGACGCTGGTCATCAGGCAGCCGTCTCCACTCAGCGTCGAGCCTGAAGAACGTATACTTGACGTACCGGTAGGATTGCTTCAGCTGAACTACCGGTGAAACAGCCTGCATCATAAGGCCTGCCTCCCAAAAACACTGCAGACTTCTATTTGAACGAGCCGCATTTCATGGAGAACAGTATGTATCTAGCCATGAATTCAAGCATGACAAGAGACTGGATACCGACGGTGCGATGTCCCAGTTTCCAAAAGTCTAACCAATCTTACAAACAAATCAGGCAACGAGTTACGTTTCAGAGTTTCGTGAAAGAAACAGGTGGGGGACAGGGCATTTTCATGCCCTGGCCGAGTTTCTACATGCCGCCTTTCTTTTTCTTGCTCTTCTTCTTTGCCATATTTCGTACCGTCAAGTCCTACGACGTGTACAGATGTTGCATAATACACCTCCGGTCGCAGGCCTGTTCAAACAATAACCGGTTTCCGGAACTAGACTTCAGACCTTCCAGATTTTTTGGACCCCTAGATTCCTCGGAATGGTCTACTTCCTAGAGACCAATAGTTTCTGAGGACAAGCCCGGCGACTAATCCTCCGAGATGGGCTGGTGTCCCGCCGCCGGCGAATATGTTCAGACCGAGGAGGAAGATTAGCAATATCACGATCTTTAGTCCGACTGCAGTTCCCATTATTCCATAGACCACACCGGACGCTCCCACGGCACAATCAGGAAAAGAATTCGGATTTGGAAAACCTGTTAACAAGTAACCGGCAAAGTCGTATCCGACAAAGCTGATGCTGCCTACGAGCCCGGTTATGAAGAAGGTCATCATCCACTGAGACTTGGACACCTGTTCTTCGAGTACGAAGCCAAAGAAAAGGAGGAACAGAAGATTACTGGCGATGTGAAGAATATTGGCGTGTAGAAAGATAGTTGTAAGGATCGTCCATGGAAAAATCGGTGCCGGATTGTCACACTGCATTAGCAGATAGACGATCGGCACCGGCTGTATCGGATCGAGAAGGCTCCCCGCCGCTACTCCTACCATGACATAGACAACGACGAGAACAACCGAGATGATCAATGTTGGAGAGCGTAGAAGTTGAACCCATCGAGGCTCCGTGGAGCCTGAAACCGGTTCCATGAACCCGTCTGGTCGCTATCTCTATTTAATCGAGCCTACTCGGTAGCTATCATTGCCAAGACAACTACTCCTGTACATGTCTAGAGAAGATGAAGACGAGTTCCTTAGCCTTCTACGATCCACATCGAGCACGGTCATCCTTCCTGCCAGATCATCCGCCTCAGAGTTCGCGCCATTGGACACACTTCCAGAAGCCTCCCAGGACCTGGCTACTAGGAAGTTCTGGCTGCAAAACACATCGGTCAACCTCCCGCTTGTGGCTGAGTTCGATGAGGAGACCGGCTACTATCTGGTTAATGGCTTCCAGTCGCCGGTCGTAGAGTTTCTACGCTCCTTCACCATCTCCAAGGTCATGCTGCCTGGAAGGCTGGAAGCGGATATGGCGTATTTTGATGATGATAGAGGAGACCTAGTTTCGAAGCCCGCTGAATTCAGAAGATGGTTTGAGTCGATGGAGTTCTGGATCCGAAAGAAGTACAGACACCTGAGCTTGTTGACATTTGCGGGGCCGGGTGCTGAAAGGTTTCGAGAGCAGGGCGGAATACTCCATTAGAGGGCTCACTTCGCGAAAGCGATCTGCTTAGGAACGGGGAGCTCGAAAAAGCTCTGATGATTCGGATCATGGAAGATCTTCACATGAGCCGTTCTAGCATCGTCTCCTGATTCGTCCTCCACCGGCCCTCCGCTGTTGTAGTTCTTCTGCCAGTAGACTGAGTTCGGAGATCGGATCACAAGACGGAGAATGCTTCCCTTTGAAATCTCCCGAGAAAAGAAGTAGAAGCCCTTGAGTTCACAGCGATCTAACCGCCCAGGTCGAAGAGGCTTGCCGGAAGTCTTTGATTCTCTGTACCGAGCCCTCATCAGGTCCTCCGTAAGGAACACGACCGTCCCGTCAGGTTTCATCTCGTAGAGTCGAGCCCAGAAATCCGTGTCAGGCACGTCGGCGGCGATCCAGAGCACCAGTCGCGGCGAACCTGTGACCTCTGCTTCATCTCCGAACGGCGGGGTGTGGTATGCTACGCCATCATCGAAGATGTTGACTGAGTATCTCTGGTCAGTGATGAAGTTCTTGACTTCGTCCTTTTCCACCTCAGCCATACGAGTGTCAAGAGGGTCGTTGACGAACTCGTCCGGTGGAGAATCTTCAGGCTTCTCGTGAATTATGCCTGCATTGAAGGCACTCGGTGATCTGGCGTGAGTCGATGACAAGTAGAGAATCTGTTTCTCGCCCGGGAAATCCTCGAAATCGTTCGTGTACTTCCACTCCTCTGCCCCAGTGACATAGTAGGCGACCCGCTTCTTCAGGAAGGCTGGCTTGGGACCGCTCTTGAGAGTCCAGTCGTACCAATCCCTGTGCAGCTTGTTCAAGTCTACAAGACTAGCCTCGCCGAATGTGAGGCCTCCAACCTCCCGCTTGGGAGTGCGTGTTCCTGGATGATCCCAAGGACCGATGATCAGATAGTGTTGCTTCCTTGCAAAGGAGGACCCGTAACGCATGTGCTTTTTGTAAAACTCCAGAGCTCCCGGCTGGTCTGCATCATATTGTCCCGTAATGGTAAGGATTGGAATGTTGATTCTTCGATACTGCTCTGGGGTCGGAACCATCGCGTTCCAGTAAGCGTCAGGGACTGGATGCTTCAGCCACTCTTGGAAGACTGTTGACGTGTTTCCGACGGTCTTGTCGAGCTCCCGATAGGATCGATGGTCTAGATAGTGCTCACGGAATTTTTCGATCCAGAAAGCGTTGTCTGCAAAGACGGCATTGTTTGCAACCCGGCCGCTGGTCAAGGTCAGCCACTGTAGCATGTACGAGTACCAGATGTTCTGGAGGAAGGGAACATCGACTCCTGGATAGCAAGATGCGGCGGGAACTATTGTCCTTAGATGGGGCGGAGATTCCTTCAGAGCGGCCCACTGGTCGCAGCCTGCGTATGAGCCTCCCCACATCGCGACCTTTCCGTTCGACCAGGACTGTCTGGCCAACCACTCTACCACATCGTAACCATCATGGCCCTCGTTCGTGAAGGGTTCGAAGTTCCCTGTAGAATTGCCCCTGCCTCGACAGTCAACCAAGGCGAAACAGTAGCCGTTTCTGGCGAAGTATGCGGCACGCTCGTGGTAGGTGTCTGCTACATATGGACTTAGGGTGAAGATGACGGGGATCCGAGCCTTACTCCCTTTAGGTCGATAGATGGTAGCGCCTAGCCTAGTCCCATCGCGCATGGGTATCTGGGCCCCCCAAGAGAAATCGACGCCTTCCATGATGCTCCCACGCTTTGGCTTGGTTCGTCTGCCGCTTGACGCCCCATCACGGAACTCTTTGCCTAACCCTCAAACCATCTCCCAGCTCGATCATTGGATTGATGCTCACAAGAAGGAGCTAGTTGACCTGACATGTCGTCTTGTCAACATAGACACGACTGTTCCTCCCGGTCTCAACTATTCCAAGATATCACAGCTTCTTGCCAGCGAAATCAAAGACCTTGGCGTCACTCCCTCAGTCAGCTATATTCCCGAAGCAACCCTTCGACGCAGGGTCAGTCCTGAAGTCGGCCTGAAAGGTCCCAGACCCAACACCTACGCCACCTTCAAGGGCGAAGGCGAGGGTCCCAAGATTCTACTAAACGGACACGTAGACGTCGTCCCGGCGGACCCTTCAGGCTGGTCAAACCATCCCTTCAAACCAGTAGTCAAGAACGGCAAGATCTACGGCCGCGGCTCCGCAGACATGAAAGGCTCGGACGCCTGCCAGATCTACTCCCTCAAAGCACTCGTCGAGACCGGCAAAAAGTTCCGGGGCAGCATTACCCCGACCTTCACCACTGACGAGGAGGTGGGAGGGTACAGTGGAGTCAACTATCTCATCGACAAGCACGTGATCACGAAGGACATTGATTATTGTCTCTCAACTGACAGCGGGATCGAAGCCTTACACATCGCCAGTCTTGGGGACGCCGAGTATCTTATTACCGTCAAAGGCAGAGCGGCCCACTCGGGACGAGGCTGGACCGGGGTCAACGCCATAGAATACGGCGCATCGCTGATCGAGGAACTGAAGAAGCTGGGAGTCCGAGTCGGCAAGAGACGGTCCAGAATCAACGCGGAGCCGATCTGGGGCACGAAGAAGATGAGACCCGGGCTATACGTCAACACAGCAAAAGGCGGGCTCAAGGGCAACATCATCCCAGACACATTCGAGATCCTCGTGGACCGACGCTTCATCCCTGAGGAGAAGGCGCCTCAAGTCCAGAGAGAGGTGGAGCTGGTCGTAAGAGACTTTGCCGCAAAGCACCGGGAAGTAAAAGTGTCGATGAAGCCCATCCTCGGATACGACCCAATGGTCACGCCGCCCAACCATCCACTGATACGAACCGTCCGGAGAGTGGCGAGAAAGGTTCTCGGCAGAGACGTACCTCCATGTGGGAGTCAAGGGTCTACTGATGTGGCCGCTGTGACGGCGTTAGGCGTTCCGGTGGCGGTTCTTGGAACAACGCGACAGGACAGCAACATACACGGAATAGACGAACACGTTAGAATAAGCGACCTTGTCAGCGTTACGAAGATTCTAGCGCATACTTTTCTCGAACTCTTGTAGAATACTCTGCGAATAGAATGGAACAGAGATTTCCTGCATGCTTGTTAGCCTAGAACCGGACATAGGAAGGGCAGTTCTGCGTCGCGAGACTCGCACGCGTACCCAAAATTTCTAGAGGGTCGTCAGCTGACTGGATCTTAACGCAGACCCATCAACCTGTCCGTATCACCGATCGCAAGTCGCCCGCTGATCTTAACATTGTCATGGACCCTCAGCCGTTTCCAAGGCGTTTCCTAGGGAATATCAGGTCGATGACGAGGATCATCTGCAATCAAGGGACATAGATCCAAACGTCGTAGCTGCTCGCTTCGAGATCTTCCGAAACACAAGGTCCGCGTCACGAGACTCAACTGCAATTGACAATTCCCCACTGGTAACGGATCTGGTAACCGTAAATGGTAACAGGGAAGCGTAGCAAGGAGTTATGTTTCTAGACAAATCCTGTTAGGTCTCTATTGTAGCGCTGTAGCTTGACTCTGCTCCTGTACGCGTTTATTAGCGGCCGGGCTCGGACGAGAGTTTCCTTCATCGCCGCGACCTGTTGGCCGCTTCCTCTTCCAGTCCTTC
>WNGR01003271.1_pt1 | contig 18137 bp, 15 predicted proteins | sample 5407581 | NCBI WGS metagenome assembly WNGR01 (sample SAMN13153383, study PRJNA577476) | soil metagenome | isolation source: 80 cm soil or saprolite under Garry oak tree replicate 2 | place: USA:California | collected 2016-06-15 | reverse complement strand
GCGGCTACAAGGCGGTCGTGCCGGTCGACGGCATGTCGGCGGAAGACGCCTTCAACGAGCTCTATGCGGCGTGGCACATCACCAAGGGCGGCCCTGCCAATCAGCAACGCGATGCTCACGCGCAGCGATATGATCAAGTTCGGGAATTGAGGGGAGGGCGGAGCGCGGAGGCGTTGGAAGTGGAGTAGCCCACATTGGGCGAAACGAACCCGTCGTGTTCGGACGGCCGAAAGCAAGGGGGATGGGTTTCTGCGCTCAACCCATCCTACGGGCTTGCTCATCCCGCCACGCTTGTTGGCTACCTGTAGAGAGAGTTGATTACGTGCAAGCAAGAAGCAGCTATGTCGGACGCAAGTAAATTGTACTTATTGTACTTAACGTCGTCGAGCGATGCGGGCCATCCAAGACTATGTCCCAATGTGTTTCGAACCTTTCCAGTACGCTCCATCGCGTCGGTCAATGACTGATTGGGCTTTGTTGCTGCGAGGATTTTTGCGAAACTTGGCGACCGAATGTCAATCTTGCGCGTAATGCCGAGTTCCGAATTCAATTCCTGTAGGACCTTGCCGAGCGTTCCTCCCTGTGGTTTAAGATTTGAAAGAGTGCCAGCGCGTCCCGCCCGTGCATTATATGCGGCTAACTCACGTTCGATAGTAGCTTGCAACGCTCTTACGAGAGGCTTCGCTGCGTGTTGCTTTGTTTTTCCTTTAACATAAGCAAACTTCAGTGCAGGCGTCTTGCTATTCCTTGGATCAGACCCGGCCCTAATATCTTCTGACACTGCCCCATCGAAGAAAAAGACCGCCGTTTCGTAATCGTGCGCTAGGAATGCAGCAATGCCTAGCCAATAAAACGGATTTCCTTTGTGCTGACTCCTGTATGCCGCATCATCGCACTTGCGGATTTCATCAAGGAAAGCCAATCCTTCATTGAAGGCTCCTACAGGGTTCCCGCCCAACAGAGTACTGAGATATGGGTGAAGTTTTCCGAAGAAATTTGGCTTGCTGAGCATGTGCCGCAGCTCAGCCTCAGTGAGATCGATCTCCCTTAGCAATCCAACCATCGTTTAGCCCGGTTTCACTCCGCCGCCTCGGTCCGCTTCCTCCGCCCCGCCTCCCGCCGCCGCCCCAGCACCGGCGCGAGGAACGCCCCGGTATAGCTGCGCTTTGCCTTCACCACCTCCTCCGGCGTCCCGGCGGCGACGATCTCGCCGCCGGCGTCGCCGCCTTCGGGGCCGAGGTCGATGAGCCAGTCGGCGGTCTTGATCACTTCGAGATTGTGCTCGATCACCACCACCGTGTTGCCGCTCTCGACCAGCTCGTGCAGCACGTCGAGGAGCTTCGCCACGTCGTGGAAGTGGAGGCCGGTGGTGGGCTCGTCGAGAATGTACAAGGTGCGGCCGGTGGCGCGCTTCGACAGCTCCTTGGCGAGCTTGACCCGCTGCGCCTCGCCGCCCGAGAGCGTGGTCGCCTGCTGGCCGACATGGATGTAGCCGAGCCCGACCTGCTGCAGGGTCGAGAGCACATTGCGGATGCGGGGCACCGCCTTGAAGAAGTCGGCGGCCTCGTCGACGGTCAGGTCCAGAATGTCGGCGATCGATTTGCCCTTGAAGGTGACTTCGAGCGTCTCGCGATTGTAGCGCTTGCCCTTGCAGACATCGCAGGTGACGTAGACATCGGGCAGGAAATGCATCTCGATCTTGATCACGCCGTCGCCCTGGCAGGCCTCGCAGCGGCCGCCCTTGACGTTGAAACTGAAACGCCCCGGTTCATAGCCGCGCGCCTTGGCCTCGGGCAGGCCGGAAAACCATTCGCGGATCGGGGTGAAGGCCCCGGTATAGGTCGCCGGGTTCGAGCGCGGCGTCCGCCCGATCGGCGACTGGTCGATGTCGATGACCTTGTCGAGGTGCTCGAGACCCTCGATGCGCTCATGCGGGGCAGGGGCCTCGGAGGCGCCGTTGAGGCGGCGCGCCACCGCCTTGTAGAGCGTGTCGACGAGCAGCGTCGACTTGCCGCCGCCCGACACCCCGGTGACGCAGGTGAACAGGCCGAGCGGGATTTCGGCAGTGACGTTTTTCAGGTTGTTGCCGCGCGCGCCGATGAGCTTGAGCACGCGGCGGTGATTTTTCGGCCGCCGCTCCGGAATCGGGACCATCAGCTCGCCGGAGAGATATTTGCCGGTCCACGAGGCCGGCTCGGCCATGAGGTCGGCCACGGTGCCCTGGGCCACGATATGGCCGCCATGGATGCCGGCGCCGGGGCCGATGTCGAGCACATGGTCGGCGGAGCGGATGGCGTCCTCGTCGTGCTCGACCACGATCACGGTGTTGCCGAGATCGCGCAGGCGCTTGAGCGTTTCGAGCAGGCGCGCATTGTCGCGCTGGTGCAGCCCGATCGAAGGTTCGTCGAGGACGTAGAGCACGCCGGTGAGGCCGGAGCCGATCTGCGAGGCGAGGCGGATGCGCTGGCTCTCGCCGCCCGACAACGTGCCGGAGGCGCGCGCGAGGGTGAGATATTCGAGCCCGACATCGACCAGAAACTTCAGCCGCTCGCGGATTTCCTTGAGCACCCGCACGGCGATCTCGTTCTGCTTGCCGGTCAGCCATTGGGGCAGCTCGGTGAACCACTGGCCCGCGGCTTTGACCGACAGGTCGGCGACCTCGCCGATATGCTTGCCGCCGACCTTCACGCACAGCGCCTCGGGCTTGAGACGATAGCCCTTGCAGGCGTCGCAGGGGATGTCGGTGAAGTAGCGCGAGATCTCCTCGCGCGCCCAGTCGCTGTCGGTCTCGCGGAAGCGCCGCTCGAGATTGGTCACCACGCCCTCGAACGGCCGCCTGGTGGTGTAGGAGCGAAGCCCGTCGTCATAGGTGAAGCGGATCTCGTCCTCGCCCGAGCCGTAGAGGATCGCGTTCTGCACCTTCTTCGGCAGGTCCTTCCACTTGCTGTCGAGCGTGAAGCGATAGTGCTTGCCGAGCGCCTGCAGGGTCTGGATGTAATAGGGCGAGGACGAGCGCGCCCAGGGCGCGATCGCGCCCTTGCGCAGGGTCGCTTCCGGGTCGGGGATGACCAGGTCGGCATCGATGTGCTGCTCGACCCCGAGCCCGCCGCATTTCGGGCAGGCGCCGAACGGGTTGTTGAACGAAAACAGCCGCGGCTCGATCTCCGGGATGGTGAAGCCCGACGCCGGGCAGGCGAATTTTTCCGAGAAGACGAGGCGCTCGGGGCCGCTGTGATCATGAATCTTCGCGGTCTTTTTCTCCACTTGCTCGGTGATGGGGGCACGCCACGAGTCCGGCGCTTGCGGCGTACCCCCCTCCCTGTCCCTCCCCCGCAAGGGGGGAGGGGACGACGAACGAGAGGCCTCGGCAAGGGGAGAGGCAGCATCACCACGCGCCACGTCAGCGAACTCCACCACTGCGAGCCCGTCGGCGAGCTTGAGCGCGGTCTCGAGCGAGTCTGCGAGCCTCGTGGCGATGTCGGGGCGGACTACGATGCGGTCCACGACCACGTCGATGTCGTGGTTGAACTTCTTGTCGAGCGCGGGCGCCTCGGCGATCTCGTAGAACTTGCCGTCGACCTTCACGCGCTGGAAGCCGCGCTTCATCCAGTCGGCGAGTTCCTTGCGATACTCGCCCTTGCGGCCCCGCACCACCGGAGCCAAGAGGTAGAGGCGGGTGCCCTCGGGCAGCGCCATCACCCGGTCGACCATCTGCGAAACGGTCTGGCTCTCGATCGGCAAGCCTGTCGCCGGCGAATAGGGCACGCCGATGCGCGCCCACAGAAGCCGCATGTAGTCGTAGATTTCGGTGACGGTGCCGACGGTCGAGCGCGGATTGCGCGAGGTGGTCTTCTGCTCGATCGAGATCGCGGGCGAGAGGCCGTCGATCTGGTCGAGGTCCGGCTTCTGCATCATCTCCAGGAATTGCCGCGCATAGGCCGACAGCGACTCCACGTAGCGGCGCTGGCCCTCGGCATAGATGGTGTCGAAGGCGAGCGAGGATTTGCCCGAGCCCGAGAGGCCGGTGAACACCACCAGCTGGTCGCGCGGAATCTCGACGTCGATGTTCTTGAGATTGTGCTCGCGCGCGCCCCGGATCGCGATGACGCGGGAATCGGGACGGCGAGGGTGGCGCTGGTCGAAAAGATCGTTCATGGTTCAGGCGAACGTAGTGAGAACGATCAATTTTTGCCAGTCCGATGAATTGAAATCGGTTGAAAAGAAAAGCACGGGGCCGGCGCGAAGCCGCCGCGTTTGCCGGCGCGGATGCCGCTCAGTATCTGGCGGCGAGCGGGCCCAGCCCGCTGAACCGGAAATTGATCCCAGCCATGACCGCCGTGACGCGCTGGCGAATATCGATGGGGAAGGTTGGGGGTATCGGAGGAACCTCCAAGTTGGTGAAATTGGTCCTGCGGGTACCGAAATCCATGTAGTTGACTTCCGCGAAGACCGACCAATTGGGTGCGAAGAGATATTCGGCCCCGCCGCCCACAGTCCATCCGCTGCGGTTAACCTTGGCGAGGCCTTCAACAAGTCCCGTCGCCAGATCCGTTTTGATCTCCCGCTCCGAGATCCAGGCGCCGCCGCCTTTCACGTAAAGGAGGAAGTTGGACTGGAATGCATAGCCAATGCGCCCAGTGGCAGTCTCGTACGACCGGATTCGGGTCTCATAAAAATCCCCAAGCGCCAGGTGGCTGGCTTGCAAGTTGGCCCAATCGAACTTTCCTTGGGCGCCAAAGACCCATGACCCGGCCTGATAATCGCAGCCGACCTGACCGCCACCGATCACACCTTCCGCGGTGTGAGACCCAAGGTCGAATGCCGGAGGCAGTGCGAGCGGGTCGGTGTAATGCTTGTCCGCCCAGCCGCCTCCGACGTTGCCGCCGAGGTAGCAGCCGGTCCAGCTCAACGCGACCAGCGGCGGGGCCTTGAGGGGCGCTTTGACCGGCATGTCGGCGGCAAAAGCAGGGAGGACGAGCCCGATCCCCAGTGAAGCGACACATACAGTCGACAGCAGCCTCATTTTGCACTCACCTTTGTTTTTGTTCGCACCGCGCAACGGTATTTCGCAGGTAACATCATCCTGGAAGTATAGCGCCAAGCCGCCCGCTTAACTGTGACCGATCGGCCACAGGCGATGACAATTGGCGAGACTCCTTCGCGCGCAGAGCACCGAACTCGTCCTGGCGGCCGCAGGTGGGCACACCTGCGCCGGCCCTCAAGCCGATTTCTCGAAGCCGTAGAGCGCCGCCGGATTCTGCCCCAGGATGCGGTTGCGGGTGGCCTCGTCCGGGGCCCATTGCGACATGAGGTCGAACAGCACCGCGTCATCCGGCTTGGTGGTCTCGTTCGGGTGCGGCCAGTTGCTCCCCCACACCATCCGCTCGGGCGCGGCCTTGACATAGGCCTGCGCGACCCTGGTCAAGTCGGCATAGCCGGGCGGGCCGTCCTTGGTGTTGTCGTAGGTCACCGACAGCTTGACCCAAGTGCGGCCCTTGTCGACCAGCCGGCGGATGACAGTGTAGGTCGGATGGTTCAGGCCGGCGGGCTGGGGGATGTGCCCCATGTGATCGAACACGATCGCCGAGGGCAGCCGGTTCCACAAATCCTCGGCGGCGGCGATCTGCTCGGGCCCCATATTGATCTGCACGTGCCAGCCCAGTGCGGCGACGCGCTTCGACAGGGGCTCGATCATGTCGATAGTGGTGGCTGCGTTGGCGGGATCGCCGAGCGAGAAACGGATGCCGCGGATGCCCCCGTCGGCCAGAATTTTCAGCTCGGCATCGGTGATGGTGGGGCGGATGACGGCGACGCCGCGCGCATTGCCCCCAAGCCGGGCGATCGCATCGAGGGTCACGCGGTTGTCGACGACATAGGCCGCAGGCTGCACCACCACGCTTCGGCTGGTTCCGATCCGCCGCTGGAGCAGGCGGAATTCCTCCACGCGCGCGTTCGGGATGATCCGCGCTCCCGGTTGGGGCGGCGGAAAGCGGACAGCGTCATAGATGTGGTGGTGGCAGTCGCAAGCGCCCGCGGGCGCCTTGAGCTTCGCCGGCTCGGTGCCGGAGGAATTCGGCACCTGCTGGGCCAGGCTTGATCGAACGGAAACCCCCGCCGTCGATGCCGCCAGCGCCAGCATCGAGGCTCCCTTGATGAAGCTGCGACGCGCGATCATGTCGTCCTCCCTGCCTTGGCTTGGACGCCCTGCCTCAAGCCGATTTACCGAAGCCGTAGAGCGTCTCCGGATTCTGCACCAGGATGCGGGTGCGGGTCGCTTCGTCGGGCGCCCACTCGGTCATGAGGTCGAACAGCAAAGCGTCGTTCGGCTTGTTGTTGTCGGGCAAGCCCGGATGCGGCCAGTCGCTCCCCCACACCAGGCGCTCAGGCGCCGCCTTGACGAAGGCCTGCGCGATCCTGGTCGCCTCCGGATACGAGGGCGGGCCGATCTTGCTGTTCGAATAGGCGCCCGACAGCTTGACCCAGGTGCGGCCGCGGTCGATGAGCCCGCGGAGGGTGCGATGCGAGGAGTGCTCGATGCCGGCCGGCAGCGGCGGGTGGGCGAGATGGTCGAACACGAGTGGCGTCGGCAAACGCCGCAGGATGTCCGCAAGCTCGTCAACCTGTTGACCATCCACGTTGAACTGGATGTGCCAGCCGAGATCGGCGATGCGTTTCGAGAGCGGCTCGATCATGTCGGGCGTGACCGCCCTGGAGGAAGGATCGCTGAGGCTGAAGCGGATTCCGCGCACGCCGGCGTCGTTGAGCTGTTTCAACTCGGCATCGGTGACCGTGGGGTGGAGGACGGCGACGCCCCTGGCGTTCGGGCGGAGTTGCGCAATCGCGTCGACGGTCACCTGGTTGTCGGTGGCATAGTTGCGGGGCTGTACGATGACGACGCGGGTCGTTCCGATCCGCTGCTGCAGCAACCGATAGTCCGCCACAGTGGCATGGCTCGGAGCCGCCCTCGGGTTGGGAGGCATCGGAAAGCGGCCGGGGTCGTAGATGTGCATGTGGCAGTCGCAGGCATTGGCCGGAGCCTTGAGCTTCGGGGCCTCGGTTCCGACCGAATTCGGCACCTGCTGGGCGTGGCCTGATCGAATGGACATTCCCGCTGTCGTTGCGGCCATCGCCGCCATCGAGGCTCCCCTCAGGAACGTGCGACGTGCGATCATCTTGTCCTCCCCTGACTTCGCGCCGATCGGCACCGCAAGCCGACGAGTATAGTCCGTCGGCGGCGGGCCAAATAGGCCGTCGGCGACGCTCGCTCGCGGCTGGATCGCGGCAACGGCGCGCTGTCATGCAGTCAAAGGCCAGCCGGCCTGATCGGATCGGCCCGGGACAGACGTCGTAGGTGCAGCGCCACCCCCGATGCACGAAGGCCAGTGCATGGTTGGCCTTCGCGCTAACCCCTCGCCGTGGCCGATCAGTACCTGACGCTCACCGGCCCACCCCAATTGAAGTGGTAGTTCAAGCCGCCTTTCACGGTATGAAAGCGCGATCTGATGCCGACGTTGGTCAGGTTCCCGGGGAGGTTGAAGAAGAACTGCTTTGTGCCGAAGTCGTAATAATCGTATTCGACCCTCCCCGACCAGTCGCCGGCGAAAGCGAATTCCACACCGCCGCCCGCGGTCCAGCCGCGGCGGTCATCGGATGTGATGGTCGAGGCGGCGGTTGCGGCGCCAGCGGTGAGAACCTGAGCGGTGTAGCTGGCATTCGTCCAGGCTATGCCACCTTTCCCATAAAGGAGCACGGCGTTCCAGGCGTAGCCCAACCGCCCGGCCAGGGTCGCGAGAAAATTCGTGTTGATGGAGGTGTTGAGCGACGTGCCCGGGACCAGCGTGGGGATGGTGGCGGAACTGTCGGCGTTGGCCCACGACAGGTCGCCTTCGACACCGACGACCCAGGCGCCGGCCTGGTAGTTGACGCCGACCTGGCCGCCGGCAAGCACGCCGTGAGACGCGGGCTTCCACTGCGTTCCCGCTGGCAGGAGCGGGTTGTCGAGGACGCTGGTCACCGTCTGGTCGCCCCAAACGCCCCCGACATGCCCGCCGAGATAAAATCCGGTCCAAACGTAGCTGGGGATGTAGACGCGCGCCCGCTCCGGCAACGGGGCCGGCAGATCGGCGGCACTGGCGGAGGTTGCAGTGGCAAAGGCGAGAATTGCAATAGAAGCAGACGCAGGACGCCACATGAGGCTACTCCACGCTACGCCCAACCATGACAATGACGGGCCGACTATAGCGGCCGCGAAAGCGGGAATGGGTGCCAAATATGCAACAACCGCTGGAATTCGTTAACCATAATGCCCCAAGTCCCGGGCTCGAAAGGCGGGCACGCAAGTGCGTTGATTTGGCTTGCAACCAGGCTGGATTTGCGCTAGAACAAACCAAGAACAACAATGCCGAGCTCCCCAGTTGTGGAAAACAGCCTTAGGGCTTGCCGGGGCGCGGCTCGGGACTAGGTTGAGGTTTGGGCCCGCAGGCTTTCGGGCCGGGCAGGGGCGAGCGGAGAACAGTCATGGCAGGTTCAGTGAACAAGGTGATCCTCGTCGGCAACCTCGGCCGGGATCCCGAAATCAGGCGCACCCAGGACGGACGGCCGATTGCCCATCTGAGCGTCGCCACCTCCGATAGCTGGCGCGACAAGGCGACCGGCGAGCGGCGCGAGAGGACTGAGTGGCACCGCGTGGTGATCTTCAGCGAACCACTCTGCCGGGTGGTCGAGCAATATTTGAAGAAGGGCTCGAAGGTCTATCTCGAAGGCCAGTTGCAGACCCGCAAATGGCAGGATCAGCAGGGCCAGGACAAATACACGACCGAGATCGTGCTGCAGGGCTTCAATTCGCAGCTCACCATGCTCGACCGGGCAGGGGGCGGCAGTGGCAGTGGCGACAACGGCTCCGATGAGTCCGGCTCCGAGTTCGGCTCGTCCGGGCCGACCGCGGCGCGCCAGCCGGCCATGGCCGGCGCGGGGGCGGGGGCGGGCGGTCCGCGCGGCGACCTCGATGACGAGATTCCGTTCTGAATCGCGTTATGACTGGGGCTCTCGCTTTGCCGTCGCGCCGGGCGGTGGCGGGCGTCGTGCTCGGCGCGGCCGTGCTGGCGGCGCTGGGCGCGCAGGCGGCGCCGCGGGTGGGCGAACGGGTCTCGATCACGGCCTGCCCCTATCCGGGCGCCACCTCGACCTGCCTGATGATCAATGGCCCGGACGGCACGGTCTACAACATCACTGGCGCCAGCCCGCGGCCGCGCCTGTTCGGCCGGATGATCTGGCTGCGCGGCACGGTCACCGACAAGCCCAGCCTGTGCGCGCAGGGCGTCGTGCTCGACCGCATCCGCTGGACCCGCGTCCGGCAGAAGTGCCCGAACTGATGCCCACTGCGCGAAGCCATTGCAAGGTTATTGATACTGTCATGTCGCTTGCGCCGCTCCTTGCCGCCTTGGCCGTAGTCCAGGTTCACGCCTTTGCGGCGATGGCCGCGTTTGCGCTCGGCGCCGTGCAGTTCGCGGCGCCCAAGGGCACGCTGCCGCATCGGACCGTGGGCTGGATCTGGGTTAGCCTGATGGCCTTGATCGCCGGCAGCTCGTTCTGGATTCACGAGCTCAGATTGGTCGGACCGTTCAGCCCGATCCATCTGCTCTCGATCTTCACGCTGGTCATGCTTCCGCTCGCAGTCCTGCATGCGCGGCGCCATCGCGTCGACAGTCACCGCAAGGCGATGGTCGGCATTTTCCTCGGCGCGCTGGTGGTCGCCGGGCTGTTCACGCTGGTGCCGGGCCGCATCATGTGGTCAGTAGTCAGTAGTCAGTAGTCAGTAGTCAGTAGTCAGTGATCAGAAAGGACATGTGCTTGCGTCCTGATCTGATGACAGATTACTGACCACTGATCCCTGGAACGAGCACCGCCCGCACGCCATCGATGACGAATTGCACCGCCAGCGCGGCGAGCAGCACGCCGAGGAGCCGCGAAGCCACCACGTTGCCGGTGACGCCGAGCAGCCGATCGATGCGGTTGGCGAGGAGAAAAACGCCGAGGCACAACGCCATCGCGATGACGATCACGCCCAGGAGCGCCGCCAGCAGCAATGGCTGTCCGCCGGCCCGGCCGGCGAGCAGCAGCGTGGCGGTGATCGCGCCCGGCCCCGCCATCAGCGGGATCGCGAGCGGGAAGGCCGCGATGTTGCGCGCATGCTCCTCCAGCGCCTCCTCGGCCTGCTTCGACTGGCGCTCGATGCGCACGCCGAACACCATCTCGGAGGCGACCGCGAACAGCAGCAATCCGCCCGCAATGCGGAAGGCGGGGAGCGTGATGCCAAGCGTGGCGAGCAGCCAATCGCCGACGAGCGCGGTGCCCGCGAGAATCGCCCCGGCGATGATGCAGGCGCGCACCGCGATGCGCCGGCGCAGCTCTGCCGGCAGGCCATGGGTGACGGCGAGGAAGGTCGGCGCAAGCCCGACCGGGTCGACGACCACCACCAGCGTGACGAGGGCGGAGACGAGATAATCGAGCGGCATGAACCGGCCTATCGAGCGCCGCCGGCAAGGTCAATCACGGCCTTTCGCGGGGGCTTTTCCGGCGCCCTCGGAGGGGCCCGGGACGGCTCCCCGATCTTGACGGTAAGCCTCTGAATCACCATCTGAAAACGGCCAAAATCGAGGCGCGTTTTGCGGTGGCGCGCGGGCGATGAATCAGCTAAGGACTTGAGGCTCCAACCGCGCGGGAATTCCTTTCTTGGCCGGCACCGACGACCAGACGCCGGAGGGTGGCGATCCCTCCGACATTCGCCCCGTGTCGATCACGGAGGAGATGCAGCGCAGCTACCTCGACTACGCCATGAGCGTGATCGTGGCGCGCGCGCTCCCGGACGCGCGCGACGGGCTCAAGCCGGTGCACCGGCGCATCCTCTATTCGATGCACGAGAACGGGCACACGCCCGACAAGAAATACGTCAAGTCGGCGCGCGTGGTCGGCGACGTCATGGGCAAATATCACCCCCATGGCGACCAGGCGATCTACGACGCGCTGGTGCGCATGGCGCAGAGCTTCGCGATGCGGCTGCCGCTGATCGACGGCCAGGGCAATTTCGGCTCGGTCGACGGCGATGCGCCGGCGGCGATGCGCTACACCGAATGCCGGCTGGCGAGGTCGGCGATGTCGCTGCTCGGCGACATCGACTTGGACACGGTCGACTTCCAGGCCAACTATGACGGGAACGAGCGAGAGCCGGTCGTCCTCCCGGCGCGATTTCCCAATCTGCTGGTCAACGGCGCCGGCGGCATTGCGGTCGGCATGGCGACCAACATCCCGCCGCACAATCTCGGCGAGGTGGTCGACGCCTGCATTGCGCTGATCGAGAATCCAGGGCTCTCCATCGACGAGCTGATCTCGATCATCCCCGGGCCGGATTTCCCCACCGGCGGCATCATCCTCGGCCGCCAGGGCATCCGCGCCGCCTACCACCTCGGCCGCGGCTCGATCGTCATGCGCGGCAAGGTCGAGATCGAAATCCTGCGCGGCGACCGCGAGGCGATCATCGTCACCGAGATTCCCTACCAGGTGAACAAGGCCAACATGGTCGAGCGCATCGGCGAGCTTTGGCGCGAAAAGAAGATCGAGGGCATCGCCGCGCTGCGCGACGAGTCCGATCGCCAGGGCTACCGGGTGGTGATCGAGATCAGGCGTGACGCCATGGCGGACGTCGTGCTCAACCAGCTCTACCGCTTCACCGCGCTGCAATCGACCTTCGGCGCCAATATGGTGGCGCTCGACGGCGGCCGGCCGCAGGTGATGAACCTCAAGGACCTGCTGTCCTCCTTCGTCGCCTTCCGCGAGGAGGTGATCTCGCGGCGCACCAAGCATCTCCTCGGCAAGGCGCGCGACCGCGCCCATGTGCTGGTGGGGCTCGCGATCGCGGTCGCCAATATCGACGAGGTGATCAGGCTCATCCGCGCCTCGAGCGACGCCAACGAGGCGCGCGAGGGCCTGATGGCGCGCGAATGGCCGGCAAAGGACGTCGAGGCGATGATCACCTTGATCGACGATCCGCGCCACATGGTGTCGGCGGGCGGCACCTACAAGCTCTCCGCCGAGCAGGCCAAGGCCATTCTCGACCTGCGGCTGCAGCGCCTCACCGCGCTCGGCCGCGACGAGATCAAGGCCGAGCTCGACAAGCTCGCCGACGAGATCGCCGACTATCTCGACATCCTGCGCTCGCGCGCGCGCATCCAGGCGATCGTCAAGGACGAGCTTGCCGCGGTGAAAAAGGAGTTCGCCACCCCGCGCCGCACCGTCATCCTCGACCAGGAAGGCGAGATGGAAGACGAGGACCTGATCCACCGCGAGGACATGGTCGTCACCGTCTCCCATCTCGGCTATGTCAAGCGGGTGCCGCTCTCCACCTACCGGGCGCAGCGGCGCGGCGGCAAGGGCCGCGCCGGGATGCAGACGCGCGACGAGGATTTCGTCAACCGCCTGTTCGTCGCCTCGACCCATACGCCGGTCCTGTATTTCTCCTCGCTCGGCCGGGTCTACAAGGAGAAGGTCTGGCGGCTGCCCGAGGCCGCTCCCCAGGCCCGCGGCAAGGCCCTGATCAACATCCTGCCGCTCGAGCACGGCGAGCTCGTCACCACGGTGATGCCGTTGCCCGAGGACGAAAAGACCTGGGGCGAGCTCGATGTCATGTTTGCGACCACGCGCGGCACGGTGCGGCGCAACAAGCTCTCCGACTTCGTCGACGTGCGCCGCTCGGGCATCATCGCGATGAAGCTCGACGAGGGGGAGGCGATCGTCGATGTGCAGATCTGCACCGAGAAGGACGACGTGCTGCTCACCTCGGCGGGGGGCCAGTGCATCCGCTTCCCGGTCACCGACGTGCGGGTCTTCCAGGGCCGCACGTCCATGGGCGTGCGGGGCATCGCGCTGGCGGAGGGGGACAAGGTGATCTCGCTCTCGATCCTGCGCCACGTCGACGCCACCGCCGACGAGCGCGCGGCCTATCTCAAGCGCGCCAGCGCCGTGCGGCGCGGAGCCAATGGCGAGATGGAGGAAGCGGGCAGCGACGCCGAGGAGGCAACCGGCGCGATCGAGCTAGGCGAGAGGCGTTATGTGGAGATGTCGGCAGCCGAGCAGTTCGTGCTCACGCTCTCCGAGCGCGGCTATGGCAAGCGCTCCTCGTCCTACGAGTACCGCACCACCGGTCGCGGCGGCAAAGGCATCGTGGCGATGGCGGTGACCGGCAAGACCGGCCGCGTGGTGGCCTCGTTCCCGGTCGAGGACGAGGACCAGATCATGCTGGTCACCAATGGCGGCCAGCTCATCCGCACCCGGGTCGAAGGCATCCGCATCGCCGGGCGCTCGACGCAAGGGGTCATCGTGTTCGACACCGCGGAAGGGGAGAGGGTGGTCTCGGTCGAGCGGCTCTCGGAAGAGGGCGAGGACAACGGCGCGGGGTGAGCGGAATGGGAATTGAGATCGCTTGCGGGCAACCTTATGCGGGTTCGAGTCCCGCCGTTCGCACTACCAGCGCGGGCCAAGAACGGCTGTATACAGTGGCAATTCAATTTGCGCTACATTGGCGACGATGAACAGGACGGAAGCGGTCAATAAGCTGAAAGGATACGCCGACGCCATCAGGGCGATGGGAGCGACCTCTCTCTATGTGTTTGGCTCGACAGTCCGAGACGAAGCTAATCCGGATAGCGACCTCGACGTCTTCATCGATTACGACCCCGGCGGCAAGTTCAGCCTGCTGGACCTGGTCGACATCAAGCTTTTGTTGGAGGCCGAGCTGGGAATGGAGGTGGATGTCACGACACGTGATAGCCTGCATCCGATGCTGAAGGACGACATCGAGCAATCGGCGGTTCGTGTATTCTGATGGCGAGGAAAGCTGCGCCGGTAGTGGATGAAATTTTGAAGGCAATCGCGGGGATTCAAGAAGCGCTCGCCGGAAAGACATTTGCGGATTTCGAGCAAGAGTGGCTCCTCAATCATGGCGTCCAACGCGGCATCGAAATCATTTCCGAGGCCACTCGCCATCTCCCTGGCGAGTTGAAGGCAACACGGCCTGAGATACGTTGGACCAGCATCGCCGGCATCGGCAATGTGCTACGACACGACTACCACGCGATCTCGAATGAGATCATTTGGAAAGTCATTCGGGAAGATCTGCCGCCGCTCAAGGCAGCCATTGAGTGGATCGCTGCGAACTTAAAGGAATGAACTTCACGGCTGCCAGTGAGTTTCGCGCACCCGATCATCACAATTCCCGCAGCGCGTTGAACTGGGCCACATAGCCCGACGCATCGATGCGCGCGGCGACCAAGGTCGTGCCGCTCGATTTGAGCGCGGCGGCGAGCGCGTTGGCGAGCGCCTGCTCGGTCTCCGCCACGACCGCATCGGCGCCGAACGCCTGGCCGAGCTTCTCCCAATCGACGCCGCCGAGGTGGACGCCATGCGGCGCGATCCCCTTGATCTCCTGCTTGACCCGGATGAGGCCGATCTCCTGGTCGTCGAACACGAGGACAATGATGGGCAGATTCTCCCGCTGGGCCGTCTGCAGCTCGGCGAGCGCCATCAAGAGCCCGCCATCGCCGGTGAAGGCGACCACCGGCCGGTCCGGATAGGCGAGACGCGCCCCGAGCGCCCCGGGGATCGCATAGCCCATGGATCCGAGTCCGTTCGAGGTGAGGAACTCGCGCGGCCCATAGGCTTCCCATTTCTGCACGACCAGAAGCCGGCTCGCGCCGGCGTCGCAGGTCGCCACTGTGCTGCGCGGCAGCACTGCACGGGCGACCTCCATGGCCCGCTGCGGGGACAGGCCGGTGCTCGGCGTGTTGAGGGCGTCGACGACCTTTTGGCGAAACGTCCGCGCGGCTTTCTCGCCCCAGTCGGAGCCTTCGGGCGCCAGTTCCGCCAGCGCGGCGAGCAGCGGCTTCAACTCGGCGACGATTTCGGGGTCGGCCGGTACGAATGCATCCAGGCTCGGGACTGACGCCAGCGACAGCACCGGAATCGTGTAGGGCCAGGGCTTCGGCTGCAGCTCGACCGCGTCGAGGCCGACGGTGATGATGAGGTCGGCCTCGTTCACGAGATTTTTCTCGATCACTCCGCCGATGATGCAGCCGGCGCGCAACGAGTGATCTTCCGGGATTGCGCCCTTGCACTTCGACGTGGTGAGGACCGGAGCACCGATCCGTTCCGCGAACTTGACGAACTCGGGCGAGGCCTTGCTCCAGAACACCCCGAGACCCGCGAGCAGGATCGGCCGCCGGGAGCGTCGCAACGCATCGAGCGCCGGCTTGAGATCGGCGCGGTCCGGGCCGGGCGAGATCCGGTTGGGGACGAGCGGCGGCTCGGCGACGTATTCGCCGGCCTCGCGGGTGGTCTCGCTCTGCGGCAATTCGAAATGCACCGGGCCGGGCGGCTCGCCGGTCGCGGTGCGCACGGCGCGGCGGACCTGCTGGCGCACGGTCTTGGCGTCGATCGTGGTGCTCCACTTGACGATCGGCTCGTAGATCGCGAGCTGGTTGATCCGCTGGCGCAGGCCGATCTCGTAGGTCGGCCGCGAATAGGCGTCGGTAATGGCGATCAGCGGCGAACGGTCGAGAAACGCGTGCGCGACGCCGTTGACCATGTTGGTGGCGCCCGGCCCGCGCGTCGACATGCAGATTCCCGGGCTTCCCGTGATCTCGCCCCAGGTCGAAGCCAGCATGGCACCGGCGACCTCCTGCTTCATCAGCAGGAACCGCATCTGGCGCTGGCGCGCCGCCTCCATCAGCTCGACCGATTCGCCGCCGGGATGCCCGACGATGAAGGGCGTGCCGGCGTCCTTGAATGCGGTTGCGAGCACTTCCACGGTCGTCGTCATCACCGAGCCTCCGGGATTGTGTCGGACCGGCTATTTAGCACAGTTCCGCGAAAGGCGACCCGCGACGGCCCGGCGCGCCGCGCATCGCTCACGAGACCCGAAGCGGTTATCGGGGACGGCTGCGCCTGCGTCAGCGCGCCATGGCGGTCAGCTCGCGCACGTGCCGCTCATGTTGCACGGCATTGCGCGCCGCGGCGTTCTGATTGAACAACTCGAGCGAGTCCAGGTCTTCCTCGACGGCTGGCGCCAAGGCCTGGTCCATATAGTCCTTCTTCCGCGGGTCGGCCTTGCTCGACTTCGCCAGGCCATAGAGCCGGCGCGCGGCTCGCGCCGCCCGCACGACCTTGCCGGCCGTATCCCAGAGGTACTTGGGATAGAAGGTCCATATAGGCTCGATCGCAAAAGTCGTCCGGCGGTCGCGGCGAAATTTCAGCCGCAAGATGCCGCCCTGCAGCGGGTGGACATTCTCCATCGCGGTGAATTGGGAAAAATGCAAGAGCGTTCCGGCGAGCGAGCTGAGATTGATGCCGGTCGCGCCCGCCCGACGCATGATGCATTCCAGATGTTCCGGCGTGTAGTAGATGTCCCAGGCGGCGCGATAGATGTCCTCCCATTCGGCCTGGGTCATCTTGGGATGCGCCGTCACCGCGTGTTCGGTGTCGTATTTGTTCATGTCGGGGTCCATGGTGACCCCCTTGCGGTAGAGAATCTGGTGATCCTCGGAGCCCGGCAGCGGCGTCAGGCAGAAGAACTCCATCATGTCGATCGGCAGCTCGCGCTGGATGATCGCAATGTCGCGCCTGATGGACTGAGGTGTGTCGTTCGGGAATCCGAGGATGTAACCGGCATAAGTGACCGCACCCACGGCCTTCCAGGCGAGCAGGAGCTTGCGATACTCGGTGATCTTGTTCTGCCGCTTCTTGGCGGCGATCAGCGTATCGGGATTGACGCTTTCCATCCCGATGAAGACGCGAGTTACGCCCGCCTTCGCGCACTTTTCGACGAAGTTCGGGATCTTGTGGCACAGCGTGTCGACCTGGATCATCAGACTGACTTTGATGCCCTCCTCCGTGCGCAGTTTGATGATGCGGTCGAGGATGGGCTCCCAGTCCTTGTTGCGGGCGAGATTGTCGTCGGTGATGAAGAACCGGTGAATGCCTTCCGCCCAGTTCTGCCGGATGATGTGCTCGATGTCGTCAGGCGAGCGGCGTCGAAATTTCCGTCCCTGCACGTTGATGATGGTGCAGAACGAGCATTGGTATGGGCAGCCGCGGCCGGCATCGAAGGTCGAGTAGTTGCCCGCCGTGCGCATGACGTGCTTGCGCAGCAGAAACGGCACCGGCGCCGACTGGATCGACGGGAGGTCGTTGAGATGATTGTAGATCGGCTGCAGCGTGCCACCGGCGGCGTCGCGCAGCAGGGCGTCGAGCCGCTCCTCCGCCTCGCCCGCGAATAGGCTGATCCCCAAGTCGAGGGCCTCCTGAAGGTCGGGCTGCATCTCGTTGAGCATCGACAGGCAGCCGGAGACGTGAAACCCGCCGACGACCACCGGCACGCCTGCGGCCCGCAACGGGCGGGCGATGTCCATGGCGCGGGGAAACTGGTTCGATTGCACGCCGACGAGGCCGACCAGGCCGAAGCCGCCGTGGCGCTTAAGGTGGGCGATGATCTTCTTCGGCTTGATCCGAGTGTTGGTCTCGTCGACCGGCGTCACATCGATGGCGACGTCGGGTCCGAGCACCTGGCGCTTGGCGGCGTCGATCGCGAGCCCATAGAGCGCAGCCAGAGTCGTAATGCGACGGCTTGATCAGGATCAGCTGAAAGCGGCGCTGCGGTCGAACGCTCTCGGACATACGCCGGGCACCTTTGTCATTCCAATCCAAGCTACCAATCGTTAGCATCCCTCGTTTGTCAAGGGCGCCAGCAGGACGTCTACGACTACGTCAGCGCGCCATCGCGGATTTTTTCCAGTCGCCGCTGCTGACCGACATAGGCTTGCGCCGCCTCGGTGCGGAAAATTTCAAGCGTCTCCGCCTCGTCGCTGGCCACCGGGGTCATCGCGAGATCGGTATATTCGAGGCGATGCGGATCATGCTTGATGCGCAGATAGATGCGCCGTAGCCGCAGGTACAGCGTCCCCCACTTCGCCAGCTTGACGGCGACCTCGGTGAGGTAACGCGGATAGAAACGCCAGACCGGCTCCATCGGCAGCGTCGGGCGCCGGTCGCGCCTGAATTTTAGCCGCAGGAAGCCGGCTTCGAGCGGATGC